>JAEEGJ010011372.1_pt1 | contig 22622 bp, 20 predicted proteins | sample 8958761 | NCBI WGS metagenome assembly JAEEGJ01 (sample SAMN16246546, study PRJNA631951) | gut metagenome | biome: gut microbiome; feature: rumen; material: RS-attached | host: Bos | place: Iran: Karaj | collected 2018-10 | reverse complement strand
CCCGCAACAGCATCGCTCCCAACCTCACCACCGTCAAGACCTTCTCGGCCGACTTGAACGCTTCGTACTCGGCCAACGGCTACAACGTGAGGGGAACGCTCTTCTACACCACCATCAACGACCAGACCGACCTGATGAGTTTCTACGACGATCTCCAGAATGCCTTCACCAACTTCTCGATGGTGGGCATCGACGAGCGCCACGCCGGTGTCGAACTCGGATTCAAGGTCCCCGTTCCCGTGCCCGGTCTCTCCGTCCAGGGTGCACTCAGCATGGGTGAATACATCTACACCTCCAATCCCTACATGACCCAGACCGTGGACAACAGCTCCGAGATGGTCATGGAGAACCAGCCCGTATCTTACTGGAAGAACAATCCTCTTTACTCCAGCGACGGTGCAGGCGGATATGTCGAGGAAATCACCGGAACCGAGAAGCACTATGTGCCCAGCACTCCCCAGACTGCTGCCAGCCTCGGGCTTTCCTGGAACAAGAACTACTGGTTCATCGACCTCGACGTGCAGCACTTCCGCAATGCATATCTTGATATGAACCCCTTCTACCGCACCGACGTCGCGACCGCCGGCCCCGACAACAAGGTTACTCCCAACGAAATTATGGGACTTACCCGTCAGGAGAAGTTCGACCCCTGCTGGCTGCTCAACCTCAGCGTAGGCAAGAGCTGGTACATCCACTACAAGTATCAGCTTGGCGTGAACTTCAATGCGAAGAACCTTCTCAACAATACCACGGTCAAGACCGGTGGTTATGAGCAGACCCGTCTCATCGACAATACTACCAGCAAGACCCGGTTCTACCGTTTCGACTCCAAGTATTTCTATATGAGCGGATTTAACTATATGTTGAACGTCTATTTCAAATTCTAGGGCCATGAAGAAATCGTTGATCATCTTAGCTACCGCTCTTGCGGCCCTCGTTTCCTGCGAAGAGTGGGAACCGGTTTACACCCTCGACTACGACGAGCCCAAGGCGTTCGAGCCCGTTACCCTCGAACAGATGAACCAGATGGGGCGTCATATAACTATCGCCCAGCTGGCCGCCAGATATACTCCCGGAAACGGCCCCATAGCCATTACCGAAGATCTCTTTATTTCCGGAAAGGTCTGCTCTTCCGACAAGGCAGGCAATATCTACAAGAGTTTCTATATCCAGGACGAGACCGGCGGAATGGAAATCAAGGCCGGCCGCTCCAGCCTCTACAGCGACTATCACGAAGGTCAGACCATATATGTGTTCCTGAACGGTATGACCGTGGGCATGTACGGATACAAGTCCGGCAACTACGGCGGAAACGGAATGGTGCAGGTCGGCCTGGAAGATCCCACTGGAGAATATGAGACTTCCTATATCGAACTCCCTTTCTTCATTGACAAGTACATCTACAAAGGTGAACTTGGCGCTCCCGTCGCTCCGACCACCCTCAGCGAATCCCAGCTGCCTTCGAAGAACGGCACCGTCGCCAGCTGCAAGTATCTTGGCGAGCTCGTCCACCTCGACGGTCTGCAGTATGCCAACAATGTTTTCACCCTGCTCTATCTGAACAGCAACGACAACAAGAAGGAATCTTCCAACCGTATCTTCGTGGCCGACCAGACCTGGGGAGTCAAGACCTGGGCAATGAGCAAGAACCTTATGGGCAAGTATCTCGAATCCGGCCTCTGGGATGCCATCAAGATAGGTAATGCTAACGACCAGAACTATGGTACCGTGGGTGACCACAAGGACAAGAAGGATCTTCTCGGAAATCTCGTGAACGGCAAGCACTATGGCGACATCGAGCGCCAGGCAGGCACCGTGAGCCAGACCTTCAAGATGGGTAATACCGAGGTCGCCATCCGCACCAGCGGCTATGGCCGTTTCGGCGATTACAAGATTCCCGACGACATCCTGGACGGCAGCAAGACCCTCAGCGTGACCGGCATCCTCACCCTTTATCAGGGAGATATACAGATCACCGTGAATTCCTATGAGGATTTCACCTATGCCGACGGTACCCCTCTGCCCAAAGAAACAATGACTTTCTAAAATGAAAAAATTACTTTACATCGCAATTGCAGCAATGGCGGTTTCAGCTTGTAACACCAACCCCTTCCTCCAGGAATGGGACACTCCTTACGGAATACCTCCCTTCGACAAAATCAAGGTTTCCCATTATATCCCTGCCATCAAGGCCGGCATAGCCGAGCAGCAGGCGGAGATAGATGCCATCGTGGCAAATGAAGAGGCTCCGACCTTCGAGAACACCATAGCTCCTCTCGAACTCTCCGGCCGCACCCTTGCCAAGGTGATAGGAGTGATGTACAATGTTTCCGAGACCGACCGCAGCGACGCGCTCGACGCAGTGGTAGAGGAGTCCATCCCCCTTACCAGCGCTCACGAGAACAATATGTCCTTCAACAAGGCCCTCTACGAGAGGATTGCAGCCGTCTATAATGGCGACCAGTCCAATCTCACCCGCGAGCAGCAGATGGTGCTGAAGAAGCACTTCGAGGCTTTCGAGCGCGAGGGAATCGGCCTTCCCGAGGAGAAGCAGGCGCGTCTTCGCGAGATCAACGAGGCCATCGCCTCCAAGACCCAGAAGATCGGCAACAACATACTCGCCGAGAGCAACGCCTTCAAGGATAAGTTCGGCTTCAGTGTGAGCGCCTATCCCGAGAAGATGACATCTACCGCCGACCGTGCCCTCCGAAAGGAGTACTATGAGGCCTACACCACCCGCGGACATCACGGAAACGAGAACGACAACGCCCTGCTTATGGTCGAGGTCATCCGTCTCCGCCAGGAGAAGGCCCGGCTGCTGGGATTCGAGAATTCCGCCAGCTACACCCTTTCCAACAAGATGGCCGCAGATCCTGCCACCGTCGATTCTTTCCTCCGCGGAATCCTGAAGGCATCTACCGCCAAGGCCTGCGAGGAGATTGCCGACATGCAGAAGATCATGGATGAAGATGTGGCCGCAGGCGTACTCCCTGCAGGTTCGAAGATCGAGCCTTGGGACTGGTGGTACTATGCCGAAAAGGTCCGCAAGGTCAAGTATGACCTGGACGACGAAGAGGTGCGTCCCTACTTCCATATGGATTCCGTCCGCAACGGTATCTTCGTCTGCGCCAAGCAGCTCTATGGCGTGAACATGGAGAAGCTGGAAGGCGTGCCCGCCTATAACAAAGACTGCGTCACCACCTGGAAGGTGAGCGCAGACGACGGCTCGCTCATCGGTATCTTCACCACCGACTATCTGCCTCGCGACAGCAAGCGCGGAGGTGCCTGGATGAATAATATCCGGGACCAGTATGTGGATGCCGCCGGCAACGACGTGCGCCCCATAATCGTGAACGTCGGCAACCTTTCCGAGTATATGAACGTGGATGACGTGCAGACGGTATTCCACGAGTTCGGCCACGCCCTGCACGGGCTGCTGACCAAGTGCCACTATCCTTCGGTGAGCGGCACCAGTGTCACCCGCGATTTCGTGGAGACCTTCAGCCAGTTCAACGAGAACTGGGCATTCCAGCCCGAGCTGCTTGCCAAGTATGCCCGCAACGACAAGGGCGAGGTCATCCCCGCTTCGCTTGTGGAGAAGATCAACAATTCGCTCAAGTTCAACCAGGGATTCATGACCACCGAGCTGGCCGCAGCTTCGATGCTCGACCTCGTGTGGCACGAGACTATGATTCCGGAGGATATCGCCACCCGCGAGCAGGCTACCGAGTTCATCGACAAGCTCGAGGCCGATCTTGCCAAGTCCATAGCTCTCAACCCCGAGATCACCTACCGCTACAGGACGACCTATTTCAACCATATCTTCTGCAGCGGTTACAATACCGGTTACTATGGCTACCTCTGGAGCGAGGTTCTCGACAGGGATGCTTTCAGCATCTTCGAGGCTTCCCCCGACGGGCCTTTCGACCTCTCTCTTGCCAAGAAGTTCAAGGAGACCTTCCTCGAGCGTGGCGGAAGCGAGGAGCCTATGACACTTTACAAGGAATTCGCCGGCCGCGAGCCCGATTCCAAAGCTTTCCTGGTAGGACGAGGATTACTTTAATAACTATTATAATAAATGAAAAACATCGTATTAGTACGCCACGGCGAGAGCCAGTGGAACAAAGAGAACAGGTTCACAGGTTGGACCAACGTAGATTTAAGTGAGAAGGGCCTTCAGGAGGCTCTCGATGCAGGCAAAGCCCTGAAAGAAGCCGGATTCAAGTTCGACATTGCTTATACCTCATACCTCAAGAGGGCTGTCAAGACCCTCAATAACGTCCTCGACGCTATGGACCTCGACTGGATCCCCGTCCAGAAGAGCTGGCGTCTCAATGAGAAGCATTATGGTATGCTCCAGGGACTGAACAAGGCCGAGACCGCTGCCAAGTACGGCGACGAGCAGGTGCTCATCTGGCGCCGCAGCTACGACGTGGAGCCCCTCCCTCTCCCCGAGTCCGATCCCAACTCCGCAACTCAGGATCCCCGCTATGCTGCGGTTCCCGACCAGTACGTTCCCCGTACCGAGGCCCTCAAGCAGTGCATCGAGCGCGTAATGCCTTTCTGGGAGTGCGAAATCTTCCCTATGCTCAAGAAGGTCGACAACATCATTGTCGTCGCCCATGGTAACAGCCTCCGCGGTGTGGTAAAGCACCTCAAAGGTATCTCCGACGCCGACATCGTGAAACTCAACATCCCTACGGCAACTCCGTACGTGTTCGAGTTCGATGACGACCTCAATCTCGTAAAGGATTACTATCTTGCCGACCCCGAGGAACTCGCCGCCAAGCAGGCAGCCGTAGCCAACCAGGGCAAAGCAAAATAAACGCTACAGATGCGTAGTCAGCAATTTCAGCTTCGGGCTTTCGGGCTCGAAGCTGATTTGCTTTTCGCCCATAGCCAGTATGGCTTCGCCGGCTTTGACGGGAGTGCGGGTGCCGTCGGTGCCCAGCACTGAGCCGGAGCCTTCCAGGCACATCACCACATAGAAGTTCTTCTTCACCGCCGCAAGGCCGGAGAGATCTACCGGAACAGGCTTGCTGAGTTCATATACATCCGTGGTGAAGTACTGGCACTTGGCAACCTGTACGCCGGCATTCTCCTTGCGCTCGTAGTCCGTCTTGTACGAAGGATAGACCTTGTAGTCAATGACATCCTTCGCCTGCTCGGTATGGAGCTGGCGGGGTTTGCCGTCCAGCCCGGGACGGTTGTAGTCGAAGATGCGGTAGGTGATGTCGGAGGTCTCCTGGATCTCTGCCAGATAGCATCCGCCGCATATGGCGTGGATGCGCCCTGCAGGAAGGAAGTAAACATCTCCCGGAGCAACCTTATGGTCGGCCAGAACCTCTGTGATGCGGCCCTCGGCGACCAGGCGGACATAATCCTCCTTGGTGATTTCTTTGGAGAGGCCTGCGAGCAGGTGTGCGCCCGGGGCAGTGCCTATCATATACCACATCTCGGTCTTGCCGCGGCACCCGTGGCGCTGGGCGGCTATTTCATCATTGGGATGTACCTGGATGCTCAGGTCCTGTTTTGCATCGATGAATTTGATGAGCAGGGGGAATTCCTCCCCGTACAGTTCGTTGAGCGTCTTGCCGTCCTCCGGCCCGCCCACGACCTTTGTCTCGTTTCCCTTTACGCCGGATAGCACCCAATTCTCGGTGCCCCACACCAGCGTCTTCAATATCGGTTCGAATTTGTAAATCATTGCAGCACTTAACTACTTGATATTCAGTTTGTTCCTGGTAGGAGAATCGGTAAAATCCGCCGATTCTCCTGCGGGTAATCCGTTGATATACAGCTATTTGCGTGCTGCAATGCGGATCAGGATACGGAGGAAGCGGAGCCCGAGGCTGCCCAGTCCGGCGGACAGGCCGCTTTCGGCGGCTTCCAGACGGACGGCATTCATCTCCTCGGCGCGCTCCAGCTCGCGATGCCCGCCCTTGCCGCTTAGCATCTTGATGAAGGTTCCGCGGAACAGCACCTTCCTAAGTGCAAAGAGGATTACTGCAATCAGCAGAAGGCCTCCCGCGACTATCAGGGCTCCCAGGGCGTAGTTGCCAAGAGCCTCGCCTATCAGCAGCACGCCGCCGAAGGCCAGGGCCGCAAGCGCCAGTATGGCGACTCCCAGTATGAGGAACCAGGCGAGGGTTCCTCCCAGGGCCTGCGAGGCGGTGTCGGCGCTCTTGAGCTTAAGTTGCTCCAGGCGCAGGTCTATGTAATCCTTGGTATCCATAACTCTAGGCTTCTTCTGCAGGTTTTTTCTTGTCTATGGCCTTCTCCAGGGCATCAAGGCCCTTGGAAACGGCGTCCATAGCGCTGTCTGCTACCTCTCCGGCCTTGTTTTTGGCCTTTTCTGCCAGGTCGCCGGCGGCTTGCTTCAGGCGTTCAGCATCTTCCTTGCCTTTGTCGGAAAGGAGATAAGCGGCAGCGAGGGCGCCGATGGCTGCTCCTGCCAGGAATCCGAAGAATGAATTGTTAGCCATATCACTTGAGGTTTTCGATTAGTTCATAGTCGAGGAGGCGCTGCTCCAGGTTCGCGTTCTTGACGCGGATGCGCACGCGGTCGCCCAGGCGGAACACCTTGTGGGTGCGTTTGCCAACCAGGCGGTAGTGCTCTTCGTCGAATTCGAAGAAGTCGGAACGTATCTCCCGCAGGGAAACCATTCCTTCCACCTTGCTGGGCTCTATCTCAACGTACATTCCCCATTCGGTGACGCCGGATACGCGCCCGTCGAATTCCATTCCGACCTTGTCCTGCATATATTCCACGAGTTTGTATTTGATGCTCGTGCGCTCGGCATCGGCGGCTATCACCTCGCGCTCGGAGGCGTGCTGGCACTCAGTCTCGTAGTAGGCCTTGTCGGCGCTGTCCTTGCCGGCGAGATACCTGCTGAGCAGGCGGTGCACCATCGTGTCGGGGTAGCGGCGGATGGGGGAGGTGAAGTGGGTGTAGAAGTCGAAGGCGAGGCCGTAGTGGCCGATGTTTTCGGTGCTGTAGCAGGCTTTCGCCATCGAGCGGAGGGCTATGTCCTGGAAGGCTTCCAGTTCGGGTTTGCCTGCGGCGGCCTTCATCAGGGAGTTGATGCTCCTGGCGGCTGCGCGGCCTTCGAGAGAGTCGCCCATCTTATATCCGAAGCCTTTGGCGAAGTGCCTGAGGCTCTCGAGTTTTTCGGTGTTGGGGACGTCGTGGATTCGATAGACGAAGGTCTTGGCCTTCTTCGATGCCACGCCGTTCATCTGTCCGTCGGTGGCGATGAATTCGGCGACGGTGCGGTTAGCGAGAAGCATGAATTCTTCTATGAGCCAGTTGGCTTCTTTGCTGACCTTTTCGTAAACGTTCACCGGCTTGCCGTTCTCATCAACCTCGACCTTCATTTCCGGCCTGTCGAAATCCACCGCCCCGGCCTTGAACCGCTTTGCCTTCAGTTTTGTGGCCAGATCATTCAGGACCACTATGGCCGTACGGAGTTCGGATTCGGGGTCGGTGCCGGATTTACTGGCAGCGGGGTCTGCGGGTTCACCCTCTGAAGGACATGCCACCCTCGGCAATGTAAGAGGGAGGGGCCCAGCTCCGCTGGGAGGGGTCCCGCGGAGCGGGACTTCTTCAGAGGGTGAACCCGCAGAACCCGCTTCTATGATAGCCTGCGCCTGATCATAATCCAGACGGAAATCCGAATTGATAGCCGTACGGCCTATCCACCTCTTCTTGATCTCCGCCTTAGGCGTAATCTCGCAAACCACCGAATAAGTCAACTTATCCTCGTGTGGCCGCAGCGAACAAAGCTTGTTGCAGAGCTTCTCGGGGAGCATGGGAACGGTACGGTCCACCAAATAGACGCTGGTGCCGCGTTCGCGGGCCTCCTTGTCCACGGCCGTGCCGGGAGTCACATAGTAGGAAACATCCGCGATGTGTATGCCCACCTCGTAGTTGCCGTTCTTCAGCTTGCGGAAGGACAGGGCATCGTCGAAGTCCTTGGCGTCGGCAGGGTCGATGGTGAAGGTGAAGGTGTCGCGGAAATCCTTGCGGCCCTTGAGGTCCTTGGCAGTTATCTCTTCGGAGATGCTGTCGGCAGCATCCTCCACTTCTTTCTCGAACTTGTAAGGGAGATTGAACTCCGCCAGGATGGCGTGCATCTCGGTATTGTTCTCGCCGGGCATTCCCAGCACGTCGGCGATGTGGCCCACCGGGGCGGAATCCCCACGGTTCCATCTATCTACGATGGCGGCGACCTTCATCCCGCGCTTTGCGCCGAGTTTTGCCGCCTCTTCGGCATCTACTTCAATATCGTAGGGCATGTTCTTGCTCTGCATCATCACCCAGGCCTGGGCTCCGACCGTGTGGAGGATTCCTACGAACTGCTTGCCGCTGCGCTTCACTATCTCCACGACCTCTCCCTCGCGCTTGCGGGCCGCACGGCCCCCGGCTTTCGACGCCGCCTTGGCGTCCGCCTGGCGCGTGACCGCCACTTTTACTATGTCCCCGTCGAGGGCGTTGCGGGTTTTGGAGGCCTTGACGAAGATGTCGTCATCCTGGCCATCGACAATCACGAAAATGAATCCTTCGCGTGTCATCTGCACCCGGCCTTCGAACACCGGGACGTTCTTCTTGGGTTTTCCGGAACCTTTCCGGACGCTGCGGGAACCTTTCCCGCCTTTATAGTTTCTCTTAGTCATAACATACAAAGTTAATAAAAATAATGACTATCTTTGTTAAGACATAACTATTACCAATCCATGAGAAAGCTCTTCTGTCTGCTGACAGCCATCTTTGTCCTGAGTTCCGCATATGCTCAGGTTAAGCCCATTTGCGGGCCTTATATCCAGAATCCCACCACCACCGGCTTCACCGTAGTCTGGGAAACCAATATGGACGCCGTGGCCTGGGTCGAAGTCGCCCCGGATGACGGCACGCATTTCTACAACTGCGAGCGCCCCAAGTACTACGACCTCCGCGGCTACGGCAACCAGGTGATCAGCAACATCCACAAGATCCGTATCGACGGCCTGCAGCCCGGCACCAAGTACCGCTATCGCATAATGATGAAAGGCGTGCTGAGTTTCGAAGGCCCCGGCAAGGTGGAATACACCCGCCCCTGGGGGAGCGATGTCTATAAGGGCGTCCCCTACGAGGCCTGCACCCTCAGGAAGGACTACGACAGGCTCCGTTTCGATATGTACAACGATATACACCAGAAGGATTCCATATTGAACGTACTGATGAAGGGCGCCAAGAAGGATGAGGTGGATTTCGTAGTGTTCAACGGCGATATGGTGAGTTCCCTGGCCTGGAAGGAGAAGATACGGGACACCTATCTAGCCACCGGCGCCAGGAACCTCGACGGGCGCATCCCTCTCTATAACATCCGCGGCAACCACGAAATGCGCGGCACCGACACCCGCCACTGGTTCGACTATGTGGATATGCCTCAGGGCAAGCCCTACTTCACGGCCAGCTATGGCAAGTTCCTCTTCATCTTCCTCGACTGCCTGGAGGACAAACCGGACAGCGATATGGAGTATTCCGGCACCATGCTTTCCGATCCCTACCTGCAGGAGCAGGCGGATTGGCTGAAGGAGGTCACCGGTTCCAAGGAATTCAAGAATGCCGCCGTCCGCATTGTGATAGGCCACATCCCTCCTATGAAGGATGGTTGGCATGGGGACCTGAATATGGAGAAGTACTTCGTGCCCATCCTAAACAAGGCGAAGATAGACCTATGGCTCGCCGGCCACCATCATAAGTGGAGAGTGGATGAGCCGGGCACGGTGTCCAGCGCCAATTTCCCCGTAGTAATCAACAAGAACTGCGAAAGGATGGAAGTCTGCGTCAGCGCCGGCGGAATCAATATCGAAACCTTCAGTCCCGAAGGGGTCAAGACTCACGAATACAGCCGGAAAGTATCCCGATAGTCGATCGTCAGATAAACGGTCCTGGCTACCAGGTGGGCAAAGTATGCTGCCATCAGAAGATGTATGGCGGCGGGGGAGGAGATGCCCGGGGCCAGCACTGCTCCTGCGAGCCATACTCCCAGGAACGCAGCCAGGGCCCATATCATAGCGTTGCGTATGGCGTGGGATGCGGTGGCTCCGATGTAGATGCCGTCCCAGGTGAAGGCGGCGCATCCCACCAGAGGCATTGCCAGCAGCCAGGGGATATAGGCGCGGCAGGCGCCCAGCACTGCGGCATCGTCGGTCATAAGCCTCAGCATCCCCGGACCTGCCAGGCCATATATCAGCATCCATATACCCGCAACCCCGAAGCTCCACTTGAAGGTCTGCACCACGGTGCGCCTGACCATCTCCCGGTCCTTCTCGCCTATGAAACGCCCCGTCAGGGCCTCTCCCGCATAGGCAAAGCCGTCGGTGAAGTACGAGAATATCATCAGCAGGTTCATCATTATGTTGGCGCTGGCCAGCATTACTTCGCCGTAGCGGGAGGCGATTATGGTGTATCCCAGATATATCCCCGTGAAGCACAGCGAGCGTACGAACAGGTCGGTGTTCAGTTTGAAGAAGGCCCCGAAAGTGCCGTCATTGCCGGCCTGACCGGCAATCTTCACCCTATACTTGAACCCGCAGATCCCCAGCGCCAGCAGCAGGCCGGAATACTGCGCGATTACGGTTCCCAGGGGGATGCCTACGAATCCCAGGCCGTCCCAGTTGCCGATTCCGAGGCTGAGTATTATGCTGGCGGCTATGTTCACTATGTTTACCGTAAGGTCGGTGAGCATGGAGCTGACGCTGTCCTGCATCCCTATGAACCAGCCTTTGAGGGCCATCAGGCTGAGGGTCGCGGGGGCTGCCCAGATGCGTATGATGACGTATTGGATGGCTAGCTGGGCAACGCCTGGCGTGGCGTCGCGGAAGATGAGGGCGAGGCGGGAGATGGGCCATTGCAGCACTATCAGCAACGCCGCGAATCCCAGCGCCAGCTTCAGCGCCCTCGCCAGAATACCGGAACACTCGTCCAGTTCGCCCCGCGGGGACCTACCCTCTGAGGGCCTGTCCACCCCCGGACAGGGGCAGGGGGAGGGGCCCATCGCTTGCGATGGGAGGGGCCGGAGCGAGCGAAGCGAGCGGAGTCCCGAAGAGGGTAGTCCCCGACGGGCGGACCGGCCGTACGCCTGGGCTGTGAGGCCGCCGGTGCTGGCGCGGAGGAAGGCGAAGTTCCAATAGATGACGCTAAGAAGCATCGCCCCGACCGAAATACCGCCGATGAACTCGGCACTCGAACCGCTCAGGTTATGCAGGTGCCCGGCAACGGCAGTATCCACCAAACCCACCAACGGAACCGTAATGTTCGCCAGTATGCTTGGCAGCGCCAGCCGCAGTATTTCCCGGTCAAGTGGCTTCACTTAACAAATGTACGGGAAATATTTTTATTATTCGTCCGAATTTATGTATATTTGCAACGTTTATTCGTCCTAATTTGTGTTAATAATTGCGGTACATTCGTCCGAATTTATGTAAAATGAAACGCGAGATATATGCAAAACTTCTTGAGTGGAAGTCTCGTAAGGGACATAAACCACTAGTACTTGACGGGGCCCGTCAGGTTGGCAAAACATATATACTTAAAGAGTTCGGAGCCCGGGAGTACAAAAATGTGTCTTACGTTAACCTTGACAAAGATGCAGTAGCAAAATCCGTCTTTGATCCAGACCATGACATCAAAAGAATCATCCGTACTCTTTCTGCCTATACAGGTGTGGATATAGTTCCGGGCGATACTTTAATCATAATCGATGAGATACAGGAGAGTAGCGCGGCATTGGGCTGTTTAAAGTATTTCAAGGAAGAATTCCCTCAGTATGATGTGGCGGTTGCTGGTTCTCTGCTAGGAATATCTATCCACGAAGATCAGTCTTTTCCGGTCGGTATGGTGGAATTTGTCCGTATGTTCCCGATGTCTCTTCTTGAATTTCTGAATGCCACCGGTAACGAGAAACTTACCGAACTTCTCCTGAATCACGACTGGGAATCAGTAAACATTTTAAGCCAACAATATACTGAACTGCTTCGCCAATATTACTATGTGGGAGGTATGCCCGAGGCCGTTGCAGGATACATCGCTGGAAAAGGACTTAAGGCTGTCCGCCAAATCCAGAAAGATATCTTAGCTGGTTACAGAAGGGATTTTTCCAAGCATGCACCAAACAAAGACGTCCCCCGCATCGAGATGGTCTGGGACTCCCTTCCCTCGCATCTGGCCAAGGAAAACAAGAAATTTATCTATGGCGCTCTTCGTAAAGGCGGTCGTGCAAAAGAATTCGAGATGGCCATTTCCTGGCTTAGGGATGCGGGACTGATATACAAAGTTCACCGAGTTTCCAAGATAGAATACCCTCTTAGTTTTTATGAGGATTTCGATGTTTTTAAGGTATTCCCGTTGGATGTCGGTCTATTGGGCGCGATGACTGATGTCCCTGCCTCTCAAATGCTAGTAGGGAACAATGTATTCAAAGAATTCAAAGGGGCTTTCACGGAATGTTATGTCAACGAGCAGTTGGCCCGCGTCCAGATTCCGGTTTTCTACTATTCCTCCAATGAATCTGAAGTGGAGATAGATTTTGCTGTGCAAACGGAGAACCGCGTTATTCCCATTGAAGTTAAGGCGGAGGAAAACGTCAAATCAAAGTCCCTGAAGACCTACATAGACAAGTATCCGGAACTGAAAGGACTGCGCATCTCTATGCTCAACTATGTCGATCAAGGTTGGATGGAGAATCTGCCATTATACGCAATAGAGGGATACTTTTCTCAATAGCCTTTGCGGAATTTTCCGTCTTCTTCGAGCATTCCCAGATAAGAATTGTAGCGCTCGGCGCTGATGGTCCCGGCATCGACTGCGGCCTTGACGGCGCAGCCGGGTTCGTGAGTGTGGGTGCAGGGGACGAAGCGGCAGTCATCCGCCACGCGCAGCATTTCCGGAAAGTACTTGGCGATTTCTTCCTTTTCCAAATCTACCAGCCCGAACCCCCTCAGCCCCGGCGAATCTATCAGGTAGCCGGAGGCGCCGATAGGATACATTTCGTAAAGGGAGGTGGTGTGTTTGCCCTGCAGATGGGCAAGGGAGATTTTGCCGACCTTGGGGTCCAGGGAGGGGTCTATGGCCTTGACGAGGGAGGATTTCCCGACGCCCGACTCGCCCGAAAACAGGCTCAGCTTGCCGCTGCAGGCCTCCCGGAGTTCGTCTATGCCTTCGCCCGTCTTGCAGGAAGTCTCGATAATGCGGTAGCCCGCTCCTTCGTAGATGCGGTGGAAATCGGCCACCGCTTCGGGTGCATCCGCCTTGTAAAGGTCGACCTTGTTGAGGACTATTATCGCCGGAATCTTGTAAACTTCGCAGGTGACCAGTATGCGGTCGAGGAAGGGGAGTTTGATTTCGGGGAAGAAGAGGCTGACGGCAATCACGGCTTGGTCGAGGTTGGCGGCTATCACGTGTGCCTGCCGGCTCAGGTTCGTCGATTTGCGTATCACATAATTGCTCCGCGGCAGTATCTCCGTTATCACTGCAGCATCATCCTCGAAAATGAAGCGGACGCGGTCGCCGACGGCGATGGGGTTGGTCGCGGAACTTTTCTGCAAACGCACCTTGCCGCGCAACACGGCCGGAAACGGCTCCCACTTCGGAAGCTCGCTCAGCAGATAATGGCTGCCGGCATTCATAATGACCGTCGCGACCCTCTCCTCCATACTACTTCGCCCTCTCCACCAACTTCTCGGCAAAACGCTTCAGCGACTCTGCCCGAACCTTGTTCAACTTAAGCTTGGAAACCGCCTTCTGCGCCTCCTCGGTATAGCGGCGCACCTCGGCCCGGGCATCCTCGTCCACGCCGCACTCTATGTAGATCTTCTTGATGTCCGCTATCTTCGCAGCCTCCTGCCCGGGGGCGACGCATTCGTTGAAGCGCTTCAGGAAGGCCGCTTTCCTGCTGCCGGCCAGCACCTCGCAGGTGCGTACGGTAAGCCAACTCTTCTTGCAGTTCACGATATCCCCTCCTATGGGTTTGCCGAACACTTTCTCGTCGCCGAAGGCATCCAGATAATCATCTGCCACCTGGAATGCCATGCCCAGCTTGTATCCGTATTCGTAGAGGGCCTCGCAATCCTTCTCGGATGCCTGGGCCATCACTGCGCCCATCTTGGCGGAGCAGGCCAGCAGCACCGCGGTCTTGAGGCCTATCATCTTGCAGTAATCTGCCATCGGGACCTCGGAAACCGACTCGAACTCCATATCGAACTGCTGCCCTTCGCAAACCTCGGCCGCAGTCTTGCTGAACAGGGCCAGCACGGCCTCGAGCCTGTCGGCAGGAGCCTTGGCTATGCGCTTGTATGCATCTATCTGCATCACATCTCCCGAAAGAATGGCCGTATCCTCGCCCCACTTCTTCCATACGGTCTGCTGCCCGCGGCGCAGGGGAGAACGGTCCATAATGTCGTCGTGCAGCAGGGTGAAGGTATGGAACACCTCGAGGGCCCCGGCAACCTCCAGAAGCTTAGGGGTGAGCCTGTCCTTGAAGATGGAGTAGGACATCAGGCATAGTTTCGGGCGGATACGCTTCCCGCCTATGGCTATCATATAGCGCAGCGGATCGTACAGCCCCGCCGGCTCTCCGGGGAACTTTATTTCGGTGAACAGACGCGCAATCGCGCCATCGATGTGTGTTTCGGTAAGCATAACAGACAAAGATAACGAAAAAGCCGGAGATTTAGGCTATCTTTGCCGAAATGAAAATCACTCTGGGCGACATACTTTCGGGCCGGGTGCGGATAGTGGTCCGCAGGCGCAGGGCGAGGCGGAAGCTGGCGGAGACGCCGGAGGTGAAGCAGCTCCGCGCCGAGGCCAAGGCATATCTGCCTGCACGCCTGAAGGAACTGGCCGAAATGAATGGTTTCCGGTACAATCAAGTCCGTATCAAGCACAATGTGAGCAATTGGGGCAGCTGCTCGGTCAAGGGCAACATCAACCTTAACCTTAACCTGATGCGTCTGCCGGAAGAACTCCGGGACTATGTGATGCTCCACGAGCTCTGCCACCTTAAGCACATGAATCACGGTCCCGAGTTCCACGCCCTTCTGGAGAGCGTCTGCCCGGACCATCTCGCCCTGCGCAAAAGGCTCAGGGAATATAAGCTAATCTAGGCGTATGCTTACCGAGCGCAGCTGCTGCCAGCCGGATGCATCGGTCACCCTTATCATAAAGTGATATTCTCCCGGATCGACATCTTCGGGGATGTCCAGCCAGAATTCGGCCTCGTAGTAGGTCTCTCCCGACGGAATCTTATAATCCTGGTTGAACACCCAGGGATTGACGGGTTTCTTTACCGGATCCTGCTTGCACTCTCCTGCCTCGGTGCCGTGGGTGTGGTGGTCGAAGTTGTTATGCACTTCGATATTGAAAGCCCCCAGCTCCTTGTTGTCGGAGAAGGCGCAGCAGAAGGGAATGGCCGTGCCCCGCACGAATTGCTGGCAGTTAAGAGGGCAGCTGCGGTCCTCTACAGGAAGGATGGACGGCGGAACCAGATCCTTTGATGGAGAGCTGCTGCACGCACAGAGCGCGCACAGCAGCATAATTGAAACAAGCCTATTCATCGTGATGTTCGTGCTCGTCGAATTCTACAACTTCGATATGGGTTTCGGCAAGAGTGGTCTGACCCTTTTTGTCGGTAACGGTGAAATGCAGGTGATACTCTCCCAGGGGGGCTTCGGCGGGGATGTCGATATGCTCGTGGAATTCGGTGTTCTTGACTCCTATGTACTTGCCCTCGGTGTAGGATTTCTCAATCTCGTAGCCACCATCTTCCTTGTGGATTTCCACGTCGATGCGCTTGATAAGCCCCTCGGCCACGATGTCCGCCTCGAGGTGCATATCGTCGCCGCGCATTGCGTGCCTGCTGTTGTCGTGGCCAACCTCGGTGAGGGTGCTGACGGGTTTGGCCGTGGCCTCATCCTTCTTGCAGGAGATGGCCAGGACGGCAAATACGATAATTGCGGAAATAGCGAGGATTATATTCTTTTTCATAATGATTCTTGTTTTAAAATTCGAGTCCCAGCATAAGTGATGCGTTAATCCCAGGCTCCGGGACTCCTATGAGCCTGTAATAACTGGTATGGTCGTAATATCGCCGGTTCAGGAGGTTCTCCACCTGGATGCCGGTCTTGAGAAGTACGGAGCCGACAGAGAAATTCTTGCCGGCAGAGAGATTGATGGTATACCAGCCCTCCGTGGGCTTTTCGGGAGGGACTATCTCGTCCTGCCTTCCGGCCACGCGCAGGCCGGCCAGCACGAAACCATCCTCGGAGAAGGTATACCGCAGGTCGAAAGCGGCCCTCCAAGGGGGGCAGAAGGGGAGGGTGTATCCTTTCTTGGCACCGGACATCTGCCGTGCATAGAGATATTCCCCCCTGGCCTCCAACTCCAGGAAGTTCAGCGGCTTCCAGGACAGCTGCGCTTCGAACCCGCTCCGGAACACCTCGGCCTGGGTGTAGCTGTACATCTGCAGGCCTTCATAATAGTCGGAACCGGGGTTGAGGTAGATGTAGTTGGGGAACCAGTTCAGGTACGGATCCAGGCGGAAAGACATCTTCCGGCCCATCCAGTTGATGCTGGCGTCGGCCTGATAAGACTCTTCCGGCCTCAGGTCCGGGGACCCTTTTTCGTATCGGAAAATATGGTAGTTCACGCCGTCCGCCCCGAGTTCCTTGGGGATGGGAACGCGGAAACTCTTGCCCAGGTTGGCCTTCAGCACCCATCCGGCCGGACTCCAAGCGGCCCCCGCGGACCAGGTGAAGCTGTCGAAGTGCCGGGAGATGTCGCCGGAGCGCTGCTTATATACCGGAGTGCCGCCCTCGTCCGGAGTGGTGAACCAATCGGTGTAACCATGGATATCGGTACGGACGTGGTCGTAGCGCACGCCGGCATTGAAGTTCAGCTCCTCCGAAACCGAGTGCCTGTCGGTTACGGACACTCCGCCCGAAAGGGTTTCGAAGTCGGGGATGATGAATCCCCATCCGCCCCGCCGGTTATGCTGGAATTCGCCGTCCAGTCCTGCCTGGAGCAGGTTTTCCGGCGATAGGGCTATCTTCGCGCCCAGTTTCCCCGTGAAGGTGTGCTTGCGGAAATCCCTTTCCAAGTCATCCGGAGGGACGGGCATATATCCGTGCGACACGCTCTCCGACCGTTCCTGGCGGTGGTTCATCTGCCAGGCCAGGTCCCCGTCCATGGTGAAACCGTTCCCGTGGAAGTGGGAATGGTTGTGCACCGTGAGATGGTTCACGCTCTGATAAGGCAGGTCGATGTCCCGCCGGGATGCGTCGTAGTCTATCTGGGACAGCCGCACCTCCAGGCCGTGGGCATTGGCGAAGAAGCCGCTCTTGGCCCAGGTGTCCGACACTTTGAAATCGTTACGGAAACTAGGGCTCACATATCCCAGGGTGAGGGATGCATCCTTCTCCTGCCCGGCCGTATTGCGCAGGGTGCCATCCTTCAGGGGAATCCTGTAGGAGTAGTACTCGATCTCGTCGGCGGGAACCTTGTAGTCGGCGTAGTCGGAGCCGGTCAGATGCAGTTTCCAGTAGAAATGCTCCTTGCGCCCCTGCAGGCGGGCCGAGATCCCGGCCGACTGATTGTTGCTGCGCCCGAAGAGATTCACCCTCCCTTCGAAAGGTTTCAGCGGCAGATAATTGGTGTATATCCCCAGCACTCCGCCTATGGCATCCGAGCCGTACATAAGGGCTCCGGGGCCTTTGACGACCTCCACCCGGTCGATGGCGAACTGGTCTATCTCCAGCCCGTGGTCGTCGCCCCACTGCTGACCTTCGTGCTTTATGCCGTCCACCGCCACTGCGATGCGGTTGAATCCCAGACCGCGGATGGCAGGCTTGGACTGACCCGAGCCTATGGCGCGGGCCTGCACGCCGGGGATGGCGCTGAGGCTCCCGGCGAGGGTGCCGGAGAAATTGTTCTCTATGTAGTTTCGGCCGACCTCCACGCTGCCCAGGCTAAGGTGCATCAGCTCCTGGCGCTTCGACTCACCATAGATGGTGGCCGGGCCTAGGACTTCGGTGCTGTCCTGAACCTGCAGCAGCACGATGGCAGCCAGGATGGTTGCAATCATACTTATCCGTTAAAATGTTCTTTTTCCGATAATCAGGCGAAAAAGAGCACCGGGGGAGCCCGGGAACGGGTATGGCGGATGTGGGAGGAAACTGCAGCCCACTGCGGACGGGGCGCCAGACCGCTCAGCAACATTGCCGGAGGCAGTACCAGTGCAGAGAGCGCCAGCACGAAGGGCAGCCCGAGGAAATGGCAGAGCAAGCAATCGGAAATGCCGCTCTCCACGGCAGCTATGTGCCCGGGATGGGGAATGTGATGCTCGCATTGCTCGCAGCGGGGCTCTTCGATATGGGCGGGATGGGTGTGGAAGGCGGACAGCAGCAGGGCGGTAAGGAATACCGCCAGCAAAAAGGTAGAGATTATGTGTCCGTACTTCCGCATGAGGACTGCAAAGATATAACAAATCCGGAAAAATCCGTATTTTTGTAAGATATGGACAGGAAAGAACTGGAAATAATGGCGCCCGCGGGCAATTTCGAATGCCTGCAGGCCGCTATTGAAGGCGGGGCCGATTCGGTTTACTTCGGAGTAGGGAATCTGAATATGAGGGCGCATTCGGCGAACAATTTCGCCCCGGGCGACCTCAGGGAAGTCACGCGCATCTGCCGCGCGGCCGGCGTGAAAAGCTATCTGACGCTGAACATCTGCCTCTATCCCGAGGACCTTCCTGCTATGCGGGAGGCCCTGGACAAGGCCAAGGAGGCCGGGGTGGACGCCATAATCGCCTCCGACATAGCTGCCATAAGCTACTGCAGGCAGATAGGTCTCGAAGTCCATATCTCCACCCAGCTTAGCATCTCGAACCTCGAGGCCGTGCGCTTCTACGCCCAGTTCGCAGACGTGGTGGTGCTGGCCCGCGAACTGAATCTGGACCAGGTTCGCGCCATCTACGACGGAATAGTGCGCGAGCAGATCAAGGGACCTTCCGGCAAGCTGGTCCGCATAGAGATGTTCGCCCACGGCGCCCTCTGCATGGCAATTTCCGGGAAATGCTACCTGAGCCTCCACACCGCCGGACAGTCCGCCAACCGCGGGGAATGCATACAGATATGCCGTCGCGGCTACGGGGTCACCGACCTCGAAACCGGCAACGAACTCAACATAGACAACAAGTATATAATGTCGCCCAAGGACCTCTGCACCATAGAGTTCCTGGGCAGGATAATAGAATCCGGCGTCAAGGTCTTCAAGATAGAAGGCCGAGCCCGCAGTGCGGAATACGTGAAGCGCACCGCCCAATGCTACAGGCAGGCGGCGGATGCGGTCTGCGACGGCAGCTTCACCCCTGAAAAAGCCGCGGAGCTGAAGGGCCGCCTGGCCGAGGTGTTCAACCGCGGATTCTGGGACGGATACTATCAGGGCGCCTACCTGGGCCAGTGGAGCGACGTCTATGGCTCCCAGGCCACCCGGCGCAAGGTGTATGCCGGCAAGGTGACCAACTGGTTCGACCGCATAGGCGTGGCCGAAGTCACCGTGGAAAGCGCTCCCATAAAAGTAGGCGACGATCTTATGGCCATAGGCAGCACCACCGGGGTGGTGGAGTTCAAGGCGGAGGACATACGCGTCAACTTCGAGCCCGTGCGCGAGGCTCCCAAGGGCAGCAAATGCTCCGTGGGTCTGCCGGAAGGCAGCCGCCTGCGTCGGGGCGACAAGGTATACATATGGGAGGAAGTGGAACGGATTATGCAGTAAAGGACAAATCGTATGAAAAAGACTATCATCATCATATCCGCCCTGCTGGCATTCTCGCTAAGCGCCGGGGCACAATCCAAATTATTCAAGTTGGGACAGGCGGTGGAGGTCAATACCGCCATACTCCAGGAGCTTAACCGTACCTACGTGGACACCCTTCCCGTGCAGAGGATGACCCAGGCCGGCATCGACGCGATGCTCGCCACCCTCGATCCGTACACGGTATATGTCCCCGAAGAGGAGAACGAGGACTTCGAGCTGATGATAGGCAAGACCTACGGCGGCATCGGGGCCATTATCTACAAGCCTAAAAAGGAGGAGCCCGTGCTGATCAACGAGCCTTACGCCGGCTCTCCTGCGGCCCGTGCCGGCCTGCAGTGCGGCGATCAGATACTCACCATCGACGGCCTCAGTACCATAGGCCTGACCGCCTCCGAGAGCAGCGAGAAGATGAAGGGCAAGCCCGGTACCCAGGTAGTCTTCCTGGTGCGCAAGGTGCGCAGCGGCGAGGAAAAGACCATTACCATCACCCGCGAGAAGATACATATTCCCGACATCGAATATGCCTCCCTGCTGGACGGCACCAAGACCGGATACATCCGTATCGGAGGCTTCACCGACGGGCTGGGGAACGACTTCCGCTCCCGCGTCGCCAAGCTTAAGGCGGAGGGGATGGACAAGCTGGTGATAGACCTCCGCGGCAACGGCGGCGGCCTGATGCACGAGGCTGTGGGCATAGTGTCCGCCTTCGTGCCCAAGGGTTCGCTGGTGGTCAGTTCCAAGGGCAACTCCCTGGTGGGCGAGCAGCAGATGGTTACCAAGCAGGATCCCGTGGACCTCGAGCTCCCCGTGATAGTGATGGTGGATTCCGGTTCGGCATCCGCCTCCGAGATCGTCTCGGGCGCTCTGCAGGACCTCGACCGCGCTACCATAATGGGCACCCGCACCTTCGGCAAGGGACTGGTGCAGAGCATACGCCCCCTGCCTTACAACGGCCAGCTGAAAGTGACCACCGCCAAGTATTATACTCCCTCCGGCCGCTGCGTGCAGGCCATAGATTATGCCCATCGCAACGAAGATGGCAGCGTGGGGCACATCCCCGATTCGCTGACCCACGAGTTCCGCACTGCCCGCGGGCGCATAGTGCGTGACGGCGGCGGCATCACCCCCGACGTCAAGATAGAAGGCAAGGAATACAGCCGCCTGGTGTATTCGCTGGTGGTGAACGGAGTGGTGGAGCAGTATGCGATGGAGTTCGTGAAGACCCACGAGAGCATCCCCGCAGCAAAGGACTTCCATCTCGAGGACTACGACGACTTCGTGGCCTTCGCCGTCGGCAAGGATTTCGATTACCGCTCCTCGGCCCGCACCTACTTCGACCAGATGGTGAAGCAGCTGGAGAAGGACGAGATGGCGGATGTGGCCAAGGACGAGATAGAATCTATGCGCAAGGCCCTGGAGATTTCGAAGGAGGCCTTCCTGCGTATGAAGAAAGACGAGATCATCCCCTTCATCGAAAGGGAGATAGCCATACGCTACTGGTATCAGGAAGGCGGCGTGGAGGTTGACATCCGCTACGACGACGCCCTCCGCACGGCACTCTCATCCCCTCTGATATGAAACTGATATTCGCCACCGGGAACTCCGGCAAACTGCGCGAAGCCCGCGAAATCCTCGCTCCTGCGGGCATAGAGGTCGTTTCCCCCTACGATCTGGGCCTCACCAAGGAACAGGTGGACATAGAGGAGACGGGCAATTCTTTCGAAGAGAACGCCATACTCAAGGTCCGCAATCTATACGGGCTTTGCGGCCAGCCTTGCTTCGCCGATGACAGCGGCCTCGTGGTGGACGCCCTCGGCGGAGCCCCCGGCATCTATTCCGCCCGCTATGCTTCGCTGGACGGCTTCGGAGAGGATCATAATTTCGCGTCAAATATCGACAAGCTCTTGCATAAGATGCAGGGCGTACAGGACCGCAGGGCCCGCTTCGTATGCTCCGTCGCTTTGATACTGCCGGAGGCAGGCGGAATCAAGCAATTCTACGGAACCTGCGAAGGACGGATAGCTATGGAGCGCGCGGGATGCGGCGGCTTCGGCTACGACCCTGTATTCATCCCCGATGCCTATCCCGACCGCACCCTTGCCGAGGTGGACGAGGATGCGAAAAATGCCATCTCCCACAGGGGGAATGCCCTGCGGAAGATGCTCGAAGCCTTGAATTCCTTATAACAAGAAGAACAGGCAGACGCCTGCCATGCTGACCGCTACGCCAAGGACCTCCTTGAAGCGTATGCGTTGCTTGTAGATGAATGCGTAGGGAATAAGTATCAGCACCGGCGACAATGCCATCAGCGTGGATGCTATGCCTGCGTCGGTGTATCTCACCGCCATCAGCGACAGCGACACTCCCAGCGTCGGGCCGAACAGAGTAGTGAGGGCGGCATATTTAAGGCCTTGAGGATTATGCAAGGCAGCGCGCATATCTTTCATCTTGCCGCTCAGGACCAGTATCAGCCAAAAACCGGCACCACCGATGAGCGCCCTGATCATAGTTGAGGCAAAAGGCATCATCGTATCCATTGCGGCAGGCACTTCGGCCGGCAGTGCAGCGGCATAATGCTGCATCCCGATCTTGCTGAGGACCAGTCCTACTCCCTGGCCTACTCCGGCCCCTATGCCCAGCAGCACTCCCTTCAGCGGCAGAGACAGCTTGACGGTATTGTCGTCTCCGCGGCTAAGGATCGATATAGCGATGCCGCAAAGGGTGACAATCATCGCCAGCCAAGATTTCCACGTCATCGTCTCCCCCA
>JAEEGJ010011370.1_pt1 | contig 22623 bp, 13 predicted proteins | sample 8958761 | NCBI WGS metagenome assembly JAEEGJ01 (sample SAMN16246546, study PRJNA631951) | gut metagenome | biome: gut microbiome; feature: rumen; material: RS-attached | host: Bos | place: Iran: Karaj | collected 2018-10 | reverse complement strand
CGGAAGAGCGTCGTCAGGTAGACGGTGCGGTTGCCGAGCATCGTGCGCAGGGAGAGCTGCGACATCGACGAGCCGATGATGAGCAGGGCCGCCGGCACGGTGATGTTGCCGAGCATGGTGAGGGGCTGGCTGACGAATGCGGGGATGTTGTCGATCTCGAGGGCCACGATGGCCATTGTAAGATAAGCAGCGAGCATCGGCGTCGAGTAGAGAACCTTTTTCTGGAACCGGCTGCCCTCGACCTCGCTGCTGCCCGTGACGAGCACCGTGCCGATGGTGAAGACGGCAAACGTGTTGACGACGTTGAGGACGGCGGCATAGAATACGGCCTCGTGGCCGAAGATGGAGGCGACGACGGGATAGCCCATGAAGCCGACGTTGCCGAACATCAGCGCGAAGCCCACGACGCCCTCGTCCTGCTGCTGCCGCGTCAGGTAGCGGGGCAGGAGGAACGCCACCGCCGTGAGCACGACGTAGGTGATGACGCTGATGGCGAGCAGCGGCAGGATGTAGCGGCGGTCGGGCAGCTGGCCCGTCATCGCCGACGAGAGGATGAGCGCTGGACAGGTGATGTTGATGACCAGCCGCGACAGCTGGCGGTCGAAGTCGCCGCCTAAATACCCTAACTTGCCCGCCACGAAACCGACGATGACGAGGGCAAAGAGGGTCATCATTACTACAAACATAATCGTTACCTTTTCTTCTATTAACGCAAAGAAGTGACATTTATTGCTAAATTTTTCCGTCATTTTGTTACGGTTTTCCCAAAATATGTGTAATTTTGCAGCCGAAAAAGACAAAACGGAAACAAAAACGAAAACGAAAACGAAAAAAAGACAGAAGGAAGTATGAAGAAAATCAGAGCAGCCGTCGTTGGTTACGGCAACATCGGAAAGTATGCGCTCCAGGCCCTGGAGGCAGCACCCGACTTTGAGGTGGCAGGCATCGTGCGCCGCAACGGTGCCGCCGACAAGCCCCAGGAACTGGCACAGTATGACGTCGTGAAGGACATCCGCGAACTGAAGGACGTGGACGTGGCCATTCTCGCCACACCCACCCGCTCGTGTGAGGAGTATGCCCGGCAGATTCTGCCCCTCGGCATCAACACCGTCGACTCGTTCGACATCCACACCAGCATCCTCGACTACCGCGCAGCCCTCACACCTATTAATAAAGAGACAAAGACCGTCAGCGTGATTGCCGCCGGATGGGACCCGGGCAGCGACTCGATTGTGCGCACGCTGATGCAGAGCCTTGCCCCGAAGGGTCTGAGCTACACCAACTTCGGTCCCGGCATGTCGATGGGCCACTCGGTCTGCGTCCGCTCGAAGGCCGGCGTGAAGAATGCCCTCTCGATGACCATTCCCCTCGGCGAGGGTATCCACCGCCGCATGGTGTATGTGGAGCTTGAGGACGGTGCCAAGCTCGACGAGGTGACGGCAGCCATCAAGGCCGACCCCTACTTTGCCAACGACGAGACGCACGTGTTCCAGGTGGAGTCGGTCGACGACGTCCGCGATATGGGTCACGGCGTTCATCTGGTGCGCAAGGGTGTCAGCGGTCAGACGCAGAACCAGCGCCTGGAGTTCAACATGAGCATCAACAACCCGGCGCTGACCGGTCAGGTGCTGGTCAACGTGGCCCGCGCCTCGATGCGCCTGCAGCCCGGCTGCTACACGATGATTGAGATTCCCGTCGTCGACATGCTGCCCGGCGAGCGCGAGGAGCTGATCAAGCATCTGGTGTAAATAGCCTCCCCCTAACCCCCTCCCGTAGAGGGGGGACGAAAAGTCCCCTGGAACCGCCAAGTTCCAGGGGACTTCCATTATTCCCCCTCTACGGGAGGGGGTTAGGGGGAGGCTTTACTCCGTCTTGCCGTTCAGAGAGTAAATCCAGGCCTTCTTCGAGCTGGTCTCGTAGGTCGAAGTTTCGTTCTTGACGTACTTCGTGAGCTTGCCCTGAAGGATGACCTTGTCGCCGACGGCAACCTGCGTGTTGCCTTCAACCCACGACTTATTGCCGAAGTAGTAGACGCTGTAGGCCTCGAAGTCCTTCGTGAGGTCGTCGTTAAACTTACCGTCCTCGGAAATCCAGAACGTGGCGGTGCCGTATTCAGCACTGAACGTATAGACAATCTTCGAGATGATACCCTCGACGAAGACCTCGTCGCTACCACCGCCGTCGATGTAGGCAAAAGCCTCGGCCACGGTAAAGGGCTTAGCCTGGGTACCTGCGGGAGCCTCGCCGCCCTCGCTGGTCTTGCCGTTGATGGAGACGAGCCAGCTCTTCTTGCTGGCGAACTCAGGCGTTGTGCCGTTGTAGTCGATGACCTTACCGCAGACGATGACCTCGTCGCCGACGGCTATCTGGGTCTGGCCCTCCTCCCACGGCTCGTTCTCGAAGAAGTAGCTGCGGTAGACGGTGAACACGTCGTTCTCCTTGCCGTCGCAGGAGATGTTGTAGGTTGCCGTGCCGTTATCTGCATCGTACTCGAACTTGATGCTGGAAATCTTACCCTTGACGTAGACATTACCCTCAGACTCAACGCTGGCGCCGAGCGAACGGGTATAGTTCAGGGCGGCGGTCACGTTGAACGGATCTGCGGCAGTGCCCTTGCCGGCAGGCGGGAAGGCGACGCCCTTCTGGGTGACGGTATAGCCTACCTGCGAGCTGTTCTTGCCTACAGCCGAGCTGAACGTGATGACGCCCGAGCGCTTGTCGGCTTTGTTCGGGGCGATGTTGAACTTATAGATGGCCGTGTCGGAGGGGTTCTGCTCGAAGATGGTCTTCGTGCCGCTCTTGTACGACACGCCCTCGTAGCTGATCCAGTTCTTGGCATCGTCGGCAATGGTGTAGTAGGCACCGCTGCCCTTGTAGGCCACCTTTACCTCAAGCGGTCCGCCATCCAGTTCGAGGGTAGGCTCGGGCGAGACGACGGAGAGCAGCGACTTCACGATGCTGACCACCGTCACGTTCACCAGCTCGTAGGTAGTACCGCTGTAGATGCTGAGCGGACCCTCGACGGTGATGATGTCACCGACCTCGAAGCCCCAGCCGTCGGCACCGTCGATGGGGTTCACCTTACCGGCTTTGCCCTTCTTGTCGAGCGTGCCGTAGATGTACAGGCCATCCTGATTCTTCGGGGTTGAGGCGAAGTCGTAGGTGCCGTCATCGAGATACCAGTTACCATACTCGAAGCCGGCAATCTTGGTGACGCGGCCCGTGACGCGGTAGTTCTTGCCGTCGGTGCCGGTCATAATCTCGGCACAGGTGGCAGCGGCAGCCTCAAGCGAGCCTTGGCGCACCTTGACGAACTGTTTCTGGCCACCGACCGAGATGCGGAGCTCAGCCTCGCGGCCACCGGTGGTGGCACCGGCATGGAAGGTGACCTTCGTCTCGCCGGCAGAACCTGCGAGCGTGCTGGCGGTGAGCCAGTCGGGAAGTTCGGTATTTTCTTTCTTAACAACGTTCACCTTGTCGAAGGCCCAGTCGGCGGTGGCCTTGACGGTCAGCGTGACATCGCCGCCGGTCTCGGGAATGACGAGGTAGGTCTGGTCGAGGCTGACAGTGGCCAGCGAGCCGATGGGGTCGTCGTCAGAGCAGGCGGCGAGCGTCATGAGGGCTGCGGCGGCGCCGCAGCACAGCCAACCTGCGGAAAGGGCTGTTGCGAATATTTTCTTTAGTTTCATACGTTTGTCCTCCTTTGATTAGTTGAAAATATACTTGATACCCACAGAAGCATACCAGCACTGGCCGATGGCGTGGTTGAGCACCCACGTATCGGTATTGCGGCTGACAGCCTTCGGCGTAGAGAATACAGGATAGCCCTGTGCGTCGGTGCGCTCATACTTCAGGATGCGGCCCTCGTTGAGATCGGGATTCATATACTTGCTGACGCCCCAGGCCGAGTTGAACAGGTTGAGCACGTTCTTGATGTCGGCGCTGAGCTGCAGGGTGTGCTTCGTCTTGCCGAAGTTCACCTTGAAGTCGTGCTTGTAGGCGATGTCCACACGGTGTACCCACGGCGAGTAGACGCTGTAGCCCTCGGCATATTCGCCCTGATGGTTGCTCAGGTAGTCGTCGTTGTGGACATAGTCCATGAAGCGCTGCTTGTCGTCGTCAGAAGCAAAGCGTATCTGGTTGGCAGCCACCTCGCCGTCGGTGGGAATGTAGAGGGCGTCGTACGAGTAGCCGTCGCCGTTCATGTCGTTCGACAGCATATAGGAGTACTTATAGCCGCCGCGCCAGGTCTCGTAGATCAGCGAGTAGTGGTTGCCGCTCTTGTCGTTCAGCGTGGCGCTGGCCACGAAGCGGTCGGGCGTCAGGTTAGTGGCGTTGTGCAGCATGATGTTGTTCGGACCCTGATAAGTGGGGATGTAGGTGAAGGCCGACTCGGCAGCCGAGCCGGGCAGCGACGTCACCTCCTTGGCGGCGCTGTGGGTGTAGGCGGCCATCAGGCTCATCCACTCAAACGGCTGGGCGTTCAGCTGGAGGCTGGCCTGCCAGTTGTAGCCGCGGCTGGTGTTCTCGAGGATGAAGGCCTTGGTGCCCTGACGGAAGGTCGTGGGGTAGATGGGGCGGTTGTCGGCACCGTTCCAGCGTGCGAAGCCCTCGGCGGGCATCATGCTCCAGTCGGAGATGCAGACGTCGTTGACCATCTTGTTGAAGATACCCTCAAGCGTGACGGTGAAGGGGAACGAGACGGGAATCTGGTAGTCGACGGCGATTGACGACTTCCACACCTGCGGCAGCTTGAAGTCGGGATCGACGGCCGAGATGCTGGAGGGCACGGTACCGTCCTCAGGCGTCACCGTCGTCGGGAAAATCTGCTTGCCCTCGGCATTGGTCATCGAGGTCAGCTTGTTGTAGAGGGCTGCGATGGTGGCCTTGCCGTTCTCGTCGGTCACGAGACCGCCCTTGAAGGTGTCCATCGAGTAGCCCAGCTTCTCGCCGTTCTTGGCATTGAGCTGTGCCTGATACTGCACCATACCAGAGTTGGTAGGCATATTGGTGAAGAACACGAGGGGCAGACGGCCCATGAACAGACCCGTACCGCCGCGCACCTTCAGCGACTTGTCGCCAAAGACGTCCCATGTGAAGCCTACGCGGGGCGACACCATCACGTTGTTCGAGGGCCAGGTGCCGGTGTCGATGTGGCGGCCGTTATAGTCGATGTCGTAGATGGCCTTGTTGGTCATCAGGTCGTTGTTGTTGAAGAGCAGGGCGTCGAGGCGCAGGCCGTAGCTCACTTTGAGGTTGTCGACCACGTTCCAGTCGTCCTGCAGGTAGAAGCCCAGCTTGTTGTACTGCACGCGGGCGGCAGGCTTCGACTCACCGTCGTAGCCGTAGGTCAGACAGACCACCTCGGGCGTGGCACCCTTGAGGAAGTCGTCGAGCGAGAGGTAGCGGTAGTAGCCCGTACCGTTGCGCATATACTGGTTGTCGGCCATCTGGTGCTCATAGCTCAGACCGCCCATAATCTTGTGCTTGCCCAAATAATAGGTGACGTCGTCCTTGACGTTCCAGACGGTGTTGTGGACGGCGTTGTTCCAGGTGAACAGCTCGTAGCCGAGTGCCATGTAGTTGGCGGTGTTGCCCGTACCGTCGAGGATGTCGATGAAGGGGAACTCCGATGAGTCGGTGCCGCGCACGTCGTCCTTTTTAGAATAGGTGGCCAGGAACTGGTTCGAGAGATTCTCGGTCAGACGGCTGTTCAGGTCGACGGAGAACGAGTGCACGATGTTCTCCATCGAGTACATCGAGTTGGCAAAGGCCATCGAGTACTGCGACAGGCGGTTGAAGGCTGAGCGCGTGCCGCCGTCCATCGACGAACCGTTGGTGTTGTTCCAGATGTTGTTCTTCGTGTAGTTATAGCGCAGGGCCAGATGGTGCTTGTCGGTGATGTTCCAGTCAATGCGGGCCAGCAGCTTGTAGTTGTCCTCGTCGGCGGGGAAGTCCGTCCACGAGCCGGTGTCGTAGCCGTACTTGTCCATAACGTGCTTCGAGACGGCGGCCATGTCTGACAGCTTCGTGCGCGACAGGAAGTCGTTAGCATTGTAGGTGCCATCCTCACTCGCGCGCCAGCGGTTGACGATGGTGGGTGTCTTCACCATTTCGCCGTTGACGAAGAAGAAGAGCTTGTCCTTCAGAATCGGACCGCCGAGGGTGAAGCCGTAGGTAGTCTTCGAGTCCTTGGCACGTGCACCGCTGATGGTCTCGCGGTCGACGGCATCGCCGCGCAGGTTCTCGTTCTGGTGGTAGATGTAGGCGCTTCCCTTGTAGGTGTTCGTACCCGACTTGGTGATGGCGTTCACACCGCCGCCGATGAAGTCGGTCTGGCGCACGTCGAAGGGCGAGATGACCACCTGAACCTCCTCGATGGCTTCGAGCGAGATGGGGTTGCCGCCGCCGGGGAGCTTGTCGGACAGACCGAAGTCGTTGTTGAAGTTGGCACCGTCGACGGTGAAGTTTGCCGTACGTCCGTCGCGTCCGCCGAAGGTCATGCCGTTGCCGCCGTAGGGCGAGAGGCGCGTCACGTCGGTGATGGCGCGGCTCACCGTGGGCAGACTGGTAATCTGAGCCGCCGTGATGTTGGTCGAGGCGCCGGTCTTCTCAGCCGTGAACTTCGAGGCCTTGCCGCTGATGACGATTTCGCCAAGCTCGTTGGCATTTTCCGAAAGCCAGATGTTCAGGTTGTAGGTCTCACCGAGCTGGAGCACTACGCCCTTGATGGTCTTGGGCTGGTAGCCAACGTAGGTTGTGGTGACCTCATACGGACCGCCGGTGCGCATACCCTGAATGGAGAAACGACCAGTAGTGTTGGTCACTGCTGTGTAGCGCGTACCCGAGGGGGTATGCACGGCCACGACGGTGGCACCGATAATCTCTTCGCCGTTTTGCTCGTCGAAGGTCACCTTACCTGCCATACTTGACGTCGTGATTTGTGCCGTTGCCGTCAACGCGAACGTCAGCAGCAATGACACCAGAAAGAGCAATCTTTTCTGCATAAGTTTTTTAATTGTTTTGTTAATGATATAGTAATTAGTCACTTTCTTCCTCGTACTCGAAGTCTTCGAGGTCCTCGATGTCGTCGGCATCGACAAACTCGATGTCGTCGTCCTCGCCCTCGTCGGCCATCTCGGCCTGGAAGCGGGTCATGTCCTTGTCGCGGTGGGCTATCGACTCGGTGGTGGTGATAGCCGCCAGCTTGTTGCTCTCGGCGTTCATCTCGGCCCAGAGCACATCCTTCAGCTCGTCGAGGCCAAAGCCGGTGACGGCAGAGATGAAGACCACGGGCAGGTCGGCGGGCAGCGTCTCGCGCAGCATCTCGATCAGCTCGTCGTCCAAGAGGTCGCACTTCGTCACGGCCAGCACGCGGTGCTTGTCGCAGAGCTCGGGGTTGAACTTCCGCAACTCGTTGAGCAGCACCTCGTACTCACGCTTGATGTCGTCGGTATCGCCGGGCACCATGAAGAGCAGCAGCGAGTTGCGCTCGATGTGGCGCAGAAAGCGCAGCCCGAGGCCCTTGCCCTCGGCAGCGCCCTCAATGATGCCGGGAATGTCGGCCATCACGAACGACTTCTGGTCGCGATAGCCCACAATGCCGAGCGAAGGCTCCATCGTGGTAAAGGGATAATTGGCAATCTTGGGCTTCGCATTGCTGAGGGCCGACACCAGTGTCGACTTGCCGGCATTGGGAAATCCAACCAAGCCGACGTCGGCCAGCAGTTTCAGCTCCAGAATGACCGTCATCTCCTGCATCGGCTCGCCCGGCTGGGCATAGCGCGGCGCCTGGTTCGTGGCCGAGCGGAACTGGAAGTTGCCCAGTCCGCCGCGTCCGCCCTTCAGCAGCAGCACCTCCTGACCGTCGTAGGTGACGTCGCAGACGTACTTGCCCGTCTCGGCATTGTAGCAGACCGTCCCGCAGGGCACGTCGATGTAGATGTCCTTGCCGTCGGTGCCGTGACACTTGTCCTTGCCGCCGTTGCCGCCGTGCTCGGCAAAGATGTGGCGCTCATACTTCAGGTGCAGCAGCGTCCAGTAGTTATGGTTGCCGCGCAGGTAGATGTCGCCGCCCCTGCCGCCGTCGCCCCCGTCGGGGCCGCCGTTGGGGTTGTACTTCACGTGGCGCAGGTGCATCGACCCTCTGCCGCCCTTGCCTGAGCGGCACAATATCTTCACATAATCAACAAAATTGCTCTCCATCCTCTTGCTTGATAATCGCCCACAAAGGTAGCAATTTTTTTTGAATTGTCCCGTCATTTCTCTTCTTTTTATGCTCATTCTGCTGGTTTTTATGCCCAAAGAGAAGAAAAAGCCGAAAAAAGTGTAAGAGTATCAGAGAAATGTTCTATCTTTGCAACATGATTAAACAATTCATACGCCCCATCTCGCTCTTTGCGTTTTCATGTATCGTCAGCGTGGGAACGCTGTTGCTGTATAACATACCTTTCTTTCAGTATGTAGCTGACAATACCAATGCAGGGACAGGCGGGAAGATATGGCTTTTTGCGTCGCTGATTGTCATCATGCTGGTGCTCAACTTCATGATGACCTACCTCGTGATGTATCTCGGGCGGACGGTCGGCCGTGTGCTGCTTGCCATCCTGTCGCTCATCAGCGCTACGGCAGTCTATTTCATCATGACCTACAGCGTGATAATAGATGCGACAACCATTGAGAACGTTTTCAATACCCGTTACTCTGAGGCGTCGGGATTCTTCAGCTGGTCGCTGTGGCTGTTCATCCTGGCATTAGGCGTTCTTCCGGCCTTGTACTGCCTGCTGCAGCCGGTAGTGTTCGGCAAGGCGAAACGGCTGGGCGTCTGCTGCGGCTGTTCGTTGGCCGTAGTTCTGGTAGTGGCACTGGCGAATATCAAGCAGACGTTGTGGATCAGCCAGCACGATACGGAGCTGGGCGGGCTGCTGCAGCCTTGGTCATACCTGGTGAATACCGGTAGGGTGGTGAGCTTCAGCCATGACGAGCAGGCTGAGGAAATCAAGCTCCCTGAGGGCACCATTACTGACCACGATAAGGCGGTTGTGGTGCTGGTCATCGGCGAGTCGGCCAGAAAGGCCAACTTCCAGCTCTACGGCTATCAGCGCGACACCAACCCCCTGCTGTCGAAGCAAGAAGGACTGAAGGTTTACGAGGCCCGCTCGTGTGCTACCTACACCACAGCAGGCACCAAAGCCATTCTCGAACCTCAGAACAGCGACGACCTGTATGAGTTGCTGCCCAACTATGCCTTCAGGACAGGCGTTGACGTGTCGTGGCGCACCTCCAACTGGGGCGAGCCGCCTATACATATTGACGAATATCTCACCGATGGTGAACTCGCCGACCAGTTTCCTGGTGAGGACAAGAAGTACGACGGCATTCTCCTGGCGGGACTTCGTCAGCGCGTAGAGTCAAGCAAGAAGGATAAAGTGCTGATTGTGCTGCATACCAGTACCAGTCATGGTCCCAACTATGCCGACAAATATCCCAAGGCGTTCGAGGTGTATCAGCCCGTGGCCAGGAATGTCGAGGAAGGCGAGAAGAATGTCGGCCTGCTGGTGAATGCTTACGACAACACCATCCGCTACACCGACTTCCTGTTGGACAGTCTCATCAACACTTTGCGCTCAATGACCGATTGGCACAGCGCCATGATCTTCATTTCCGACCACGGCGAGTCGCTTGGCGAAAACAAGATGTTCATGCATGGCCTTCCGATGAAGCTGGCACCAAAGGTGCAGTATGAGATTCCGTTCTTTGTATGGACCTCGAAGGGATTCCGGGAATACAAGGACAGCGGACTGCCGGCAGTTCTCGAACAGCATTTCATTTTCCATTCCGTGCTGAACCTGCTGTCAATACAGTCGCCTGCCTACAACAGTGACTACGATATATTCCGATAAGGTATTGACACCAAATAATTCTAGAAAATCCGCCGCTCTCCCCTCCCATGAGGGGAGGGGGCGGGGGTGGGGTCAGTATCAGGTCAGTCACAAGCTGTCGACAACCTGGCAGATGTCGGCAAAGATGCGGTCGAGCTCGCCCAGACCGTTGATGTGGTGGTGAATGCCTTCCTGCTTGTACCACTCGATGAGCGGCTGCGTCTGCGAGTGGTAGACGACGAGGCGCTTCTTGATGGTCTCCTCGTTGTCGTCGGCACGCCCGCTCTGCTGGCCGCGCAGCAGCAGGCGCTTCATCAGCTCGTCCTCGGGCACGTCGAGCTCAAGCATGGCAGCCACCTCGTGACCGCGCTCGGCAAGCATTGCCTTCAGAGCCTCGGCCTGCGGAATGGTGCGGGGGAATCCGTCGAAGATGACGCCGGCGTGGTCCTTGCCGAAGCCGTCATAGACGGAGGCAAGAATCGAGACCATCAGGTCGTCGGGTATCAGCTGTCCGTTGTCAATAAACTGCTGGGCGGTCTTGCCCAGTTCCGAACCCTTCTTGATTTCGGCGCGCAGCACGTCGCCGGTCGAGATGTGGTTCAGTCCGTACTTCTCAATGAGCTTGTCGCTCTGGGTGCCCTTGCCGGAGCCGGGAGCACCGAAAATTACAATATTCTTCATTTTACAAGTGTATATAAGTCTTTTAGTCCTCGTCCCTGCTGGTCGTAGTCCAGACCGTAGCCAAGGATGAAGTCGTTGGGTATCTCAAACGCCACGTAGTCGAGCTTCAGGTCCTCCGTCAGCCGCTCAGGCTTGAAGAACAGCGTACACACCTGCACCGAGGCGGGGTTGCGCGTACCTATTTGTTCCATCATGCGGCGGATGGTCAGGCCGCTCTCCACGATGTCCTCGACGATGACGACCGTGCGCCCCGTCAGGTCTTCGTTGATGCCTATCACCTCGTGGATGGTGCCCGTCGACGTGGTGCCCTGATAGGAGGCCAGCTTCACAAACGATATTTCACAGGGGATGGTCATCTCCCTCATCAGGTCGGCAGCAAAGATGAACGCACCGTTCAAAACGGCAAGAAACAGCGGATTCTTACCCTCCAGTTCACGGCTCATCTGCTGGGCCAACTCCCTGACTCTCTGCTTGATCTCAGCTTCGCTCTTCGACACTCTGAATGTCTTGTCCTTGATTGTAATTCTGTCCATAAGATTACATTTTCTAGCAATTCGACTGCAAAGTTACGAAAAAAACATGAGCAAAGCAAAGAAACTGTTTCTTTTTTGCTCATAGGCTTTTCTTGTGATACAAATCTCGTTTCCACAGCAAAATGTTGAAAACGCTTGTCACTTATCACTTTTTGGGGTTAACTTATTGGTAGTCTGAGAAATGACGAGTGATAATTGTCCTTTAGCTTGTCACTTCTGGTCACTTCTGGTCACTTCTTGTCACTTCTACGGTGTTTTGCTGCCAGAAGTAATCGTTTCCACGCCGTGGAACATTTGTCCCACGCCGTGGGAACGATCCTAACCCGCCGCCTTCCGTTCGTCAACCCGCCCACTTGAGGTCGCTAACCCGGCCAGTTAAGGCTGTTAACTCGGCCAGTTAAGGCTGTTAACTCGGCCAGTTAAGGCTGTTAACCCGCCCACTTCCGCCTGCAAGCCAGAAGTGACAAGAAGTGACCAGAAGTGACAAGCTAAAGGGTGCTTGTTACTCGTCAATACGCTGTATGTCAGTTGGTTAACCTTAAAAAGTGATAAGTGACAAGCGTTTTCAACATTTTTCAGGGGAAAAATTACCAGGAATCTTATATGGCCGTTGATTTGCCAGTCGTCAGACTCACGTCGTACACATCAGCACAGCTACCATTAACAGTAATAATGTTGTTGCGCGTTTCACTAAAGTGAGCATTTTCGGGGAAACTTTGCGGCTGGTTGGCAGAAAAAAGTAAAAAAGTTTTGCTGTCTGACGAATTTGCCGTATCTTTGCAGGCAGAATGAAGATCTTCACAAGCGCTCAGATACACGAGCTGGATAATTACACGATAGAGCACGAGCCCATCAAGTCGATTGACTTGATGGAACGGGCGGCGAAAGCATTGGCACATGCCATCACCGGACGGTGGATGCCCACGGTGCCTGTCGTCGTGTTTGCCGGACCAGGCAATAACGGCGGCGACGCCCTGGCCGTGGCCCGCCTGCTGACGGAGCAGGGCTTTCAGGTGCAGACATATTTGTTTAATATCAATGGACGCCTGTCTGCCGACTGTGCCGAGAACAAGCGGCGGCTGCTCGAAACGAAGAAGGCTAAGAGCCTGTTCACCGAGGTGACGCAGGAGTTTGACCCGCCACAGCTGGAACACGGCATGTTGGTGGTCGACGGGCTGTTCGGTTCAGGACTGAACAAGCCACTGAGCGGCGGCTTCGCCTCGCTGGTGAAGTACATCAACTCGTCGAAGGCCGAGGTGGTGAGCATTGACATGCCGTCGGGACTGATGACCGAGGACAATACTTACAACGTGCGCCAGAACATCATCCATGCCACGCTGACGCTGACGCTCGGGCAGAAAAAACTCTCGATGCTCTTTGCCGAGAACCAGCCGTTCATCGGCGAACTGCAGGTGCTCGACATCGGACTGAGCCGCGAGGGTATCGAGAAGACCGACTCGCAGTACACGATGCTGACGCGCGACGACGTGAAGCCGCTTATGCTGAAGCGCGACCCCTTTGCCCACAAGGGCACGATGGGCAACGCCCTGATCATTGCCGGCAGCTACGGCATGGCCGGCGCCGCCATCCTGGCTACCGAGGCCTGTCTGCGCTCGGGTGCCGGCAAGGTGACGGCCTACTCGCCCCGCAAGAATGTGCCTATCCTGCAGACGGCAGTGCCCGAGGCGGTGCTGCACATCGGCAACGAGGAGACCGCCTTCGTCGAGGGCATCGACACCGAGGATTTCCAGGCCGTGGGCATAGGTCCGGGACTGGGCACCAGCGAGCAGACGGCCATTGCCATCATCGCCCAGCTGCGGCGCACGCAGTGCCCGCTGGTCTGCGATGCCGACGCCATCAATATCCTGTCGAGCCACCGCGCCTGGCTTCAGCAGTTGCCCAAGGAAATCATCATGACCCCGCACCCCAAGGAGTTCGACCGCTTGGAGGGACACTCGGCCGACAGCTTCGAACGGCTGTCGAAGGCCCGCGACCTGGCCCAGCGCCTCAGCGCCTACGTCATACTGAAAGGCCACCGCACGGCCCTGTGCTGCCCCGACGGGCACATCGTGTTCAACACGACGGGCAATGCCGGTATGGCCACCGGCGGCAGCGGCGACGTGCTGACGGGTATCCTGACCGGTCTCTTAGCGCGTGGCTACAGCCGCAAGAGTGCCTGTATCGTGGGTATTTACCTGCACGGTCTGGCCGGCGACATTGCTGCTGCTGAGGTGGGGGAGGAGAGCCTCATCGCCCGCGACATCATCCGCTGTCTGCCGAAGGCGTTTGGCATGCTTAACGCTAAATAATGAATAAAGAACAACAAACAAAGATATAGCGATGAAACGGACACTGACCATAGCCGCACTGGCACTATTCACTTCCTGCTACGCCGTTGCACAGACGCAGACGGAGCAGTACATGCCGGGCATTACTTCCGAGGGTGCCATCTACTCACTGCCTAAGACGGCGGTGCGCATAGCCGTGCAGGTAGAGAAGACCACTTTCACACCTGGCGACTTTGCCCCCTACGCCGAACGGTTCCTGCGCCTGACGGGTGTCGGCATGGAGCCGTCGACGACCTACCGCATCGTCTCTGTCAAGCAGTCGGCCATCGGCGTGAGCGACTCGACGAAGTACTACGCCATCAGGTTCAACAACAAGACGGCGGCCATCAACGTGGCAAGGGCTGACGACGGGGTGCTGCTGGCGCTGAATGCCGAGCCCCGATACCAGTCGGTGCCCGAGGTGTTCAAGCCCTGGCCGAAGCCCGCAGCCGTTAATCCGCGCAAATATATGAACCAGGAGATACTGGCGGCTGGCAGCACGGCGAAAATGGCCCAGCTGACGGCCCAGGAGATCTACGACATACGCAGCAGCAGGAGCGAACTGGTGAAGGGCCAGGCCGACTTCATGCCCCAGGACGGTGAACAGATGAAGCTGATGCTCAGTCAGCTGGACCAGCAGGACCGCGCCCTGACCAGCCTGTTTTCAGGCACCACCGTCAGCGATACCACCGAGACTGTGTTCACCATCATCACCGACAGTGCCATGCACCGCAAGCCCCTGTTCCGCTTCTCGAAGCACTTCGGACTGGTAGAGGCCGACAACCTGAGCGGTGCGCCCTACTATATCAGCGTCGAGAACCTGACCAAACTGCCGCCAGTCGACGAGAAGGGTGGCAAGAAGAAAAAGGCCGCCTACGGACTCTACTACAATGTGGCGGGCAGGATGCGTTCTACCATCTACGATGCCAACAAAATAGCCGACGAGGCTGAATTCCCCGCCGGCCAGTTTGGCTATGTGGAGCTGCTGAGTGCCGAGCTATTCAACAAGCACTATGGTACCCGCCTGTGGCTGAACCCCATCTCGGGCGACATCGACAAGTTGGAGGCTGAGCAGCCGAAGTAAAGCCCCACCCCTGCCCTCCCCCGTAGGGAGGGAGTAAAGCCTCCCCTACGGGGGGAGGTTGGAGGGGGCTCTTAGAAGTCGAGGGGACGGCCACGGTAGAACTGGATGAGCGCCTGCTGGTAGAGCAGTTCGTAGCGGGCCTGCACACAGTCTGACTCGGCACGCAGATAGTTGTTTTTCGCTTCGTTGAACTCCGTGATGTTGGCCTTGCCGTTTTCATACTTGGCCTGCATCAGCGTGAAGGCATCGTGGCTGCTCTTGGCGGCAACGGTGCTGCTTTCATATTTGGCCTGGGCCGCCGTCGTGTTCAGGCAGGCCTGCTGAATCTCCTTATAGAGCGTCTTCTTCGTGTTGTCGAGCCGCAGCTGCTGGTTCTCCTGCTCAATGCGGGCGTTGCGGATGCTGTTGCGCGTCTGGAAGCGGTTGAAGATGGGCACGCTCAGGTTAAGGCCGATGTACTGCGAGAAATTGTTCTTCAGCTGGGTGCTGAAAGCGTCGGCGGGGAATCCGCTCGTGGTGTAGTAGTTACTGCCCAGACCGCCGCTGAGGCTGAGCGTGGGCAGATAGCCCGCCTGCGCAATCTTGATGCTGTGGTCAGTGGCACGCAGGCGCAGCTCCTGGGCGGCAATCTCAGGCTTGATGCCCAAGGCCTCGGCATAGATGACGTCGGGGGAGGGGACAGCGGCACCGCCGCTGAACAGCGGACTTCTCATCCCATTCTGCCCATTCTCCCCATCCAGCCCATCAGGCCTCACCACAGTGAAACCGTCAGCCGTAGGCAGTTCGAGGAGCTGGGTGAGCGTGAGAATGGCGAGCTGCTGGTTGTTGTCGGCCTGGGTGGCGGTGAGGCGGCTGCTGGCGAGCGTGGCCTGCTGCTGCGAGAGCTGGGCACCGCTGGCCTTGCCGTTGTCGACCAGGGCCTGGAGGCGGACCACCTGCATCGAGTCGATGCCGACCTGCCGGTGGGCCACGTCGCTAATCTCCATATTGTAGAGAATCTGGACGTAAGCCTGGGCCACCTGCATACAGATGTCGTTCTTGGCCTTCTCCAAGTCCTGCGTGGCTGCCTCGAGGTTCAGCTGGTTGAGCTTGATCTGGTTGGGAATCTGGAAGCCCGTGAACAGGGGCACGCTGGAGCCGAGCGAGAACGACGTCGACGAGGTGTTGGTGTTCGAGTAGGTGTTCTCGGCGGTCAGACCGCGGCCGAACGAGAAGTTCTGGCTTACGGAGCCGTTGAGGTCGGGCAGACGGCTGTTGCGTGCCGTCGAGAGCTGCAGCTCCTGCTGGCGGCACTGGTTCTCCTGCTGGAGGATGCCGATGTTATGGCTGACGGCGTAGTCGCAGCACTCGCGGAGCGACCACTGCTTCTGAGCCATAGCGGGCTGCGATAATATCGCAGCAAACAGGACAAAAGTGGCGGTTTTCTTCATGGCTTACTCGTCTTTACTGTCGTCGGAGATAATTTCGGGGCCGCGCACCTTGTCCTTGGCGCCGATGCCCTTCTTGATTTCGATGTTCACACCGTCGGAGAGGCCGGTCGTCACCTGCTTGCGCTCGTAGGTCTTGTCATTGCCCTCACCTTTTATAATATATACAAAGGTGGTGTCGCCGCTGAACTCGATGGCACTCTCAGGGACGGTGAGCACATTGTCGGCACGGGCGAGGACAATCTCGGCATTGGCACTGTAGCCACTGCGGAGGGTACTGGAATGAGCCAGCACAACGGGCTTGCCGTCTTTTTCCTGCTTCAGCGAAGCTAACTGGACGGCAGCCTTGATTTCAAACTGGTTGGCACCATTCGACTCGGTGGCCTTCGGCGAGATGTACTCCAGGGTGGCATCGAACTGCAAGTCCTGCAGGGCACCGATGGTGATCTTCATCGGCATGCCGATGACAAGTTGTCCAACCTCCGTCTCGTCGATGTTGCCACGGAAGATAAGGTCGTTCATATTGGCCACAGTGGCAATGGTAGTACCGTCGTTGAATGTATTGGCCAGGATGACCGAATTACCCACCTTGACGGGGATGTCGAGGATAACGCCGCTGATGGTGCTGCGGATAAGCGTCGACGAGGCCTTGGCGTTCGACTTCGACACACCTTCGCGCACGATTTGGTAAGCGTCCTCGGCAGCAGCCTTCTCCTCGGTGGCCTGGCGCAGCTGCTGGCGCACCTTTTCGAACTCATCGTCGGAGACGAGCTGCTGGTTGTGCAGGTTCTCCTCGCGCTGGAAGTCGACCTGCGCCTGCTTCAGGTTCAGCGTGGCCAGGCGCACGCGGCTCTCGGCCGAACTGAGCTGTCCCATGTCGGGGATGACCTTCACCTTGGCGATGACTTCGCCGGCCTGCACATACTGGCCGGGCTCTTTCATCAGTTCGGCGATGATACCCGAGATCTGCGGCTTGACGTTCACCTCGTTGCGCGGTTCAATCTTGCCCGTGATGATGGTTGTTTTCTGGATGCTGTCGGTCGTCGGCGTGAACTCGTTGTAGACCGTCTCCTTGGGTTGGCTCTTCTGCCAGAGGAACACGAATGTTCCGATGAAAATCAGCGCGATAATAGCGGCGATAATCAGTTTGCTGTACTTTTTCATATTATTTCGGTATTTTGTTTTTTCTTATGGGCATTATGGGCAATTTGGGCATTATGGCCTATTCGTCGCGCATGGCGTCGACGGGCTTGATGGACATGGCACGGCCAGCGGGAGCGAGACCGGCGAGGACACCCATTGCCGATACCATCAGGGCAGCAGCGATAGCCGTCCAGAAGCCCACCTGGAAGTGGGCGGCGAGGATGCCGTCCTCGGTGTTGGCAAGCTCCAGCATCTGGAGAATCATCACGGCAAAGAGGATGCCGCTCATGCCCGCTACCAAGGTCAGCACGATGCTCTCGCTGATAATCTGACTGAGAATCATGCGGGGCGTGGCGCCGATGGCGCGGCGGATGCCAATCTCAGTGGTGCGCTCGCGGACAGTCACCATCATGATGTTCGACACGCCGATGGAGCCGGCGAGCAGGGTGCCGAGGCCCACGAGCCAGATGAGGAAGTTGACGCCCTTGAACAGGTTGTCGAGCAACTGGAACAGGACCTCCGTATTGAACACCATGGCCCCCTGCTCGTCGGTCGGGTCGATGGTGTGGGCACGTGCGATGGTCTCGCGGATGCGGTCGGTGAGGCTCGACATCACCACCCCCTGACGGCCCGTGACGGCAATCATGTCGACGGCGTTGCCCCGGTTATAGGCCTGCTGCATGAAGGTCAGCGGCAGGATGACGCTCGTACCGGCCTCACCGCCGAAGCTGATGGCCTCGGACATGTTATAGTCGACACCTACTATCTGGTAGTAGATGTTGTCGATGCGGATGCGCTTGCCGCAGGGGTCGCCGCCACCGGGGAACAGTTCCTTGTAGGTCTTCTTCTGGATGACGCACACCTTGCGGTGGTCCTTGATGTCGGCCTCATCGATGTAGCGGCCATAGAACATCTTCGGTTCGTTGACTTTTCTGTAGTCGGGCATGGCACCGTTGACGCCGACGGTGGCCTTGCGGTCGCCGTAGTAGGCCGTGCCGCCATTGCTGAACAGCAGGGGGGTGACGACGTCGAGCTCAGGCACGCTGTGGTGGATGCGCTCAACGTCCTTGTAGTCCATGTGCCAGTTGCGGCCCTTGCGGAATCCCTTGTAGGCCTTGCTCGTAGGCTGCGCCCACACCATGGCGCTGTTGGTGGCGAAGCCGGCGAAGTTCTGCTCCAGCAACTCCTTCAGTCCGTTGCCGCCGCCCATCAGTGCCACAAGCATGAACACGCCCCAGAACACGCCGAAGCCCGTCAGGAACGAGCGGCTCTTGTTGCGCGTCAGGGTGTCGAGCACCTCGCGATAACTGTCTATATCTATTCTCATAACTTATTCTGCTCTTAATGCTTCAATAGGACGGATGCGGCTGGCCTTGTAGGCTGGTATCATCCCGGCGATGGTGCCGGCAATGATCATCACCATCGTAGCCTCGAAGCACACGTCGAGACCGACGGTGGGGTCGAGGAACATCGTGGCCTTGAACAGCCCCGTGTCGATGGTCTCATGTCCCAAGGTGGCATCCATATACTCGTTGGCGGCCACGCCCAATACCATGCCGATGTAGCCGAAGAACGTGGTGATGATGACGCTCTCGACGATAATCAGCCTGAGGATGCTCCACGGCTTGGCACCGATGGCCTTGCGGATGCCGAACTCATGGGTACGCTCCTTGACGGTAATCAGCATGATGTTGCTGACGCCCACGATGCCGCTCAGCAGCGTGAACAGACCCACAATCCAGAGGGCGGTGCGGATGATGCCGATGCCCTGCTCCATCTGCAGGTTCTGCGTGAAGCGGTTCCACAGCCAGACGGCATCCTCGTCCTCCGGGTGGGCCTGGTGCACGGCGTTCAGACGGCGGCGGTAGTCGGTCTCGAAGGCCTCGTTGGCCTCTTCCGTCGGCAGTCCGTGGAAGGTGAACTCTATGCGGCCGGCATCGTCGGTGTTGGCACCATAGATGCGCTTGATGGCCGAATAGCTGCTGAAGACGTTGGCGCGCCCGTTCTCCTGCTCCTTGTAGATGCCCACCACCTTGAAGGCGAAGTTGCCCACGTTGACGAAGTCGCCGATGCCGCACTTCAGTTCCTTGGCCTGCTTGTTGCTCATGACGAGCACCTTGCGGCTCTCTTTCACGTCAATCTCGTTGATGAAGCGCCCGTGGAGCATCTCCACCTTGTCGATGTTGATGTGGTTCGGGTAGACACCGCTGATGCTCGTCGAGATGTACTGCTGTCCGAGACTGATGACGGCACTGGTGTTGTACTGCGCCCCCACCTCGTCGACGTTCTTCTTGAACTCCTTGGCGGTAATCTCCATGTCGCTTTCGTGCAGGCGTATGTCGCGGCCCTCCTTCAGTCCCTGGTAGGGCTTCGACGTCCATCCGCCGAACACCACCATCGACGACGAGAGGAAGCGGTTGCTCTGCTTCAGGTTGGCATTGATCAGACCGTTGCCCGCACCGAGCAGCACGATGAGCATGAAGATGCCCCACGCCACGGCAAAGCCCGTCAGCGTGGTGCGCAGCTTGTTGCGGCGCGCCGTCTGCCATATCTCATTCAATAACTCCATCCTTGATACGTATTATTCGGTTAGTCTGACTGGCCACGGTCGGGTCGTGGGTGACGATGATCTGGGTCATGCCCTCGTCCTGGTTCAGCTGTTTCAGCAGCTGCATCACCTCGACACTCGTCTTCGAGTCGAGGGCACCCGTCGGTTCGTCGGCCAGGATTATCTTCGGGTTCGTAATCAGCGCCCGGGCAATGGCCACGCGCTGGCGTTGGCCGCCGCTGAGTTCGTTGGGGTAGTGGGTTGCCCAGTCAAGAAGTCCGAGACGTTCCAGATACTCCAAAGCCAGGGCGTGGCGCTTCTTCCGGCTCACGCCCTGGTAAAATAATGGCAACTCAACGTTTTCCACGGCAGTCTTAAACGAGATGAGATTAAACGACTGGAAGATAAAGCCTATCATACGGTTACGGTAGTCGGCGGCCTTGCGCTCCGACAGGTTCTTGATAGGTACGCCGGCTAATTCGTACAAGCCAGAGTCGTAGTTGTCGAGAATCCCCAATATATTCAGTAAGGTGGACTTGCCCGAGCCTGAGGCACCCATGATCGAGACGAACTCGCCCTTCTCGATGTCGAGGTTGATGCCCTTCAGCACGTGCAGCGGCTGTGCGCCGAAGTAAGTCTTGTTGACGTCTTGTAGATGAATCATTCTATTTGCGATTTACGGATTTACTATTTACGATTTGTCAGAAGAAGAACGGCATGGCGGCGCCGCTTCGTCCCTTGGGGAACCGCTGGAAGTTGAACGTCAGCTTCAGCATGGCATACTGCGAAACGACGTTGGTGTAGGTCTCCGTGCGCCCCTGCTCGTTGATGTTGTAGCTGCGGTTGCTGAGCTGGCCCAGCAGGTCGAAGCCCTCAAGACTCAGCGTCAGGACGTTCTTCACTAACGGTCGGCTCACCTTCGCCCCCCAGATCAGCTCGTCGCGGTTCATGTCGGGGTCGCTGTAGCCGCGATGGCTGTAGTTGACCAGCGTCGTGCTGAGCTGCAGCTGCCAGGGCAGCAGCAGGAAGGCGGAGACGCCGTAGCTGAAGTCGCCGGCGTTGATGCGCTGAAAGTCCTCGCGGTCGCTGGTCACGTGGTTGTAGGAGCCGCGCACGTTGGCGGCTATCTGGTGCTGTCCGCGTCCATCCTTGTTGGCGCCGAACTTGAAGGTGAACTTCAGCTGGTCGCTGAGGGTGGTGTTGTGGACGATGCTGTTCGTAGCCTCCATGCCTGCCACGTTGTTCAGGTCGACGCTGTGGCTGTAGTTGGCATTGAGCTGGTTCTCGAAGCTGAGGCGCTCCTTCTTGTCGAGGGGCCGGCCGTAGGCGCCTCCGAAGCCTGCCTGCCAGTTGCCGTTGACGTTGACGGGCTTCGTTGTCGTGCGTCCGCTCTGCTTGTCGTAGACCATGCTCGTGGCCACGGCGTCGTAGGTGCGGCTGTAGTTGGCCATCACGTTCAGGGTGTGCTTCTTCGGCCCGCCCATCAGGTAGTAGTAGCCCATCAGACTGAACGTCCGCGTCTTCTTCAGGTCGGGGTTCGAGTAGCTGACGCGCAGCGGGTCGCTGTCGTCGCGGTAGTTGACCAGCGACATGATGTCGGGCACGCTGGTGCGCAGCGAGGCGTTGATGTTGGCCCGACGGATGGCCTGCGAGGGCAGGTCGTCGGCAAACCAGTTGACCTTCTCCTCCGCCTTCGGGGCGTATTCGATGCCTATCGACGGGTTCAGCAGCCAGTTGTTCTGCGACAGTTCCTGGCGGGTTTCGCGGAAGTAGTCGAGCGTCTTGCGCTCGTAGTTCAGGGGCAGCTCGATGCTGACGTGGCCTTCGCCCAGGAAGCGGGGCTTCAGAAACAGGGTGGCCTTCAACTGCTGGTTGTCGTCTTTGCGGGTGTAGTTGTAGCTGTTGGGCGAGTCGAGCACGCTGAGCAGGGCTTCCTTGGTCGACGGCAGCAGGTCAATCTGTGTGGAGTCGTGGTTAGCCAGACGGTCCAGCCGGTAGAGGGCGTTCTCGTTGTCATCATAGGAGTGGCTGTACTGATATTCGAGGCGCAGGCCGTGATTGCCCAGCCCGAAGTCGTAGCCAGCACCCAGTTCGGCATCCCAGCTCTTCGAGGGTGCATCGGTGTAGTTGTTGCGGAAGTCACGGCTGCCGCCCGTCTTCATATACTGCAGGTCCTGCAGCTGGTAGTTGTGCGACTTGCTGTTGTTGTAATTCACGCCTGCTGAGAGCGAGATGACGTCGGCCATCACCTTCACGTCGGCATTGCTGTAGATGCTCAGGTTCAGCGCCTCGTTGTCGTTCTGGCTCTGCGTCTGACGGCGGTTGAGGGTCAGCTGGCGGTACTTATCGGGATTCACGAAGAGGTCGTCGAGCAGGTCGCCATATTGCGCCGGGTCGGCATCAAACTGTGCCGAGCGGTTGGTGCCCCAGCTGTCGCCCGACGTATAGTTCACGTTGAGCCTGGTTCTGCCTACGAACCCCTCCGGCGAATAGTTCACAGTAGCATTGACACCGAGGCTCTTTGAGCGGTTGCGGTTGTAGTTGGCCTGCCGGCTGTAGGTGTCGCCGCCGGCAAGGTAGGTCTGCGACGAGGTCCACGTGTCGGTGTGGCTGTTGTTGTGCGAGCCGTTGACGCTGATGCCTGCCGAGAACTTGTCGTCGAAGTTGCCATAGTTGTAGCCGATGTTGGCCATACGCATCGTGGTGACGCCCTGGGCCGTCTGCGGCTCGAAGGCGGCCGCGTCGGCACCCATCGCCGTGAAGCCGTAGCTCTGGTCGTTCAGGTTGTTGAGAGAGCCCTGCACCGACAGGCGCGACTTGCCCTTCGTGTGGACGCCCAGCAGGCTGGCCAGGTAGCGGTCGTCGGTGCCGCCGCCCACCTGGGCATTGCCGAAGGTGCTGACGGAGTACTTCTTCTTCAGGCGCACGTCCATCACGAAGCTCTTGTCGTTCATGTCGCGCCCCATCATCTGCGTCAGCTTGCCCTTGCGGTCGAACAC
>JAEEGJ010011368.1_pt1 | contig 22627 bp, 17 predicted proteins | sample 8958761 | NCBI WGS metagenome assembly JAEEGJ01 (sample SAMN16246546, study PRJNA631951) | gut metagenome | biome: gut microbiome; feature: rumen; material: RS-attached | host: Bos | place: Iran: Karaj | collected 2018-10 | reverse complement strand
CCATGAAGGCTGCTACCAACGAGAGCTTCGGTTACACTGAGGAGAAGCTGGTTTCTAGCGACATCATCGGTATGAAGTTCGGTTCACTGTTCGACGCTAACCAGACCATGGTTTCTAAGATCGGTGATGGCAACTCTCTCGTACAGGTTGTAGCTTGGTACGACAATGAGAACTCTTACACTTCTCAGATGGTTCGCACCATTAAGTACCTCGCTGAGCTCAAATAATACCGACTACATAGTAGTTTATATAAAAAATTGCCGTTCGATTTTGTCGGACGGCATTTTTTTTGTATCTTTGCCCCGAAAATAAGCTTTAACTATCGAGGACAGATGAAACTGAAAGTAAACCGTAAGAACATCGATGTGTTTGAAGGAGCTGAGGTGCGGCATGCTATTCTGAGCTATCTCGCTCAGAAAGGTATGGACGTGAGTCTGGTGGATCATCTGACCGTCTATGACCGGTGGGGGCATGAGATAGATTTGGGTGCGCCTGCCAGTCAGTTTGATGCGATAAAATTTAAAGGTAAAAAGGTAAAAAAGTAAAAAGATAAAAAAATAAATGAAGAAGATCATTACATTTTCATTGCTCCTGTTCGTAACGCTGGCGCTTTCTGCTCAGGACCGTCGCGAACTTCATATCCTGAGCATCAATGATCCCCACGCTGCCATCGAGCAGTTTCCGCGACTTGGCTATATTGCCGACTCGCTGCGAACCCTCTATCCTGAGCTGCTGATTCTTTCGGCAGGCGATAACCGTTCGGGCGATCCTATTAACGATATGTTTGAGATTCCGGCCTACCCGATGGTGGCACTGATGAACCAGATAGGCTTCCATGCTACTGCTGTCGGTAACCATGAGTTCGACTCGAATCAGGAAGGTCTGGCCCGTTTGATCGGTTTGGGCGCTTTCTCAACTCTTTGTGCCAATATGGAACCCGACCCGAAGTGGAAGATGCACGTCAAACCTTATCAGATATTTGACTGTGGCGGTATCTCTGTCGGTGTGCTCGGTATTACGGCCCTTGGTTCCATGGGCTTGCCCGAGAGTCATCCCGCCCGTCTGACCGACATCAAGTTTATGGAGCCTCTGGAGACTATCCAGAAATATCAGTTCCTGAGGGAGAAGTGCGATGTGGTGCTCCTGTTGTCACACTTAGGTTATACCACCGATGTTAAATTCTCGGCAGAGTTGCCGTGGGTGGATATCATTGTAGGCGGACATTCGCATACCCAGATTCAGGGCGGTGAGATGCACAATGGCATCCTGATCACCCAGAATTCTAAGAGTGTTCCTTTCGCCACACACTCCACATTGGTGCTGGCAGGTGGAAAGGTCGTGGAGAAGAAAGCAGAGCTCATTGCTGTGAAGGGAATGCCGGGTGAGAACAAGACCGTTGCCGAGTTGGTGCGCTATTTCTCCGAGAATCCCGCCTTCAAGCGTGTCCTGGCCGTTGCTGAAACTCCTTTCGAGAATCGTGAAGAACTGGGATGTATGGTCTGTGAGGCCTATCTCGCAGAGACAGATGCCGATCTCTCTTATCAGAATGCCGGTGGCGTGCGTATTGAGACTCATCCCGCTGGCGACTTCACGATGGGTGACGTGATGAAGATGGATCCCTTCCAGAACGACCTCGTGGAAGTCCAGGTCACAGGTAAGGAACTGGCTGAGATGCTCGTTTCCTGTTACGACAATGATAAGCAGCGTTTCCCCTATGTGGGTGGTTTGAAGTGTGAGGTGGTCATCGACCCTGCCACGCAGAAGGTGAAGAAACTCACACTCTTCGACCTGAACGGTAAGAAACTGAATCTGAAGAAGACCTATCGGGTGGTGAGCAACAGCTATACCGTAGCCGTGAGTCCTACCAATCGTGCCGATCAGGGGCATAGTGTGGGCATCACCACGCCCGATATCATCAAGAATTATCTGGAGCACCAGAAGAAGGTCAGCTTCCAGGGCCAACGCTGCTTAGATATGAAGTGAATAGTAAATAGTGAAAAGTGAATAATATATGGATGCAAGTGAAATAAAAGGGTATATGGGCAAGTTCCTGAAAGGGTGTGGATGTCTTTCCATTGGCTTCTTCGTGATGTTGATTCTCATTGGCATCTTCACCGACGATGACGAGAAGAAGGATGACGCCGAGGAAACGGCCCAGCAGACAGAACAAGTGGAGAAGAAAGACTCCGTCATCGTGAACGAGCCTCTGGAAGGTGACCCCTATCAGGAACTCGATGACCTGATAGGTTTGGAGTCAGTCAAGCAGGAGGTGCGTTCACTGGCCAACTTCGTGAAACTCCAGAAGCAGCGTGAGGCTCAGGGGCTGAAGTCGGCAAAGGTGTCGTACCATCTGGTGTTCTACGGATCACCTGGTACCGGTAAGACCACTGTGGCCCGTATCGTGGGACGTATCTATAAGGATCTCGGTGTGTTGAAGAAAGGTCACACTGTGGAGACCGACCGTGCCGGATTGTGTGGCGAGTATGTGGGAAAGACAGGTCCTAAGACCGATACCGTCATCTCTAAGGCCCTTGATGGTGTACTGTTCATTGATGAGGCTTATTCACTCGTTCCTGAGGGCGGTGCTGGTAATGACTACGGTCAGGAAGCTATCTCTACGATTCTGAAACGTATGGAGGACTACCGCGACCGTCTTGTGGTGATCGTGGCAGGTTATAAGGACGAGATGCAGCGTTTTATCGATTCGAACCCTGGTCTGCAGTCTCGTTTCAACCGTTATATCGACTTCCCCGACTATTCCAGTGGAGAACTGACCGACATCTTCAAGATGTATATGAAGAAGAACCAGTACACCCTGGCTCCCAATGCTGAGGAATATCTCAAGGAACAATTTGAATATGCTGTGGCCCATAAGGACCGCAACTTCGGTAATGCCCGTTTTGCGAGGAATGTGTTTGAGAAGAGCATCCAGCAGCAGGCCAATCGTCTGGCAGGACAGACCAATCTGGATAAGGGACGACTGTCGGAGTTGACGATAGAAGACCTGCAAGGCGGTTTTGCATCACGTACAAATATAGGACAATAGATATAAAACTATAAACATTTATTATTATGGCTTATACAGAAACAACAACAACGGGTTACGGAACCCGAGTAGGAAATTCATTTAAGGCAATTGGCAGTGGACTTCTGCTGTTTGTATTGGGTACTGCTCTGCTTTGGTGGAACGAAGGTCGTGCAGTGAAGACCGAGAAGATGCTCGACGAGGCTGGTAGCAAATATGTTGAGATGGAGAATCCCAACAAGAAAGATGCCTCACTCGAGGGTGAGCTGATTTGTGGTACGGCAATGGCTACGACTGAGGATTCTCTGACGGATGCCGATTTTGGTATCGGTGCCAAGGCCATCGCTATCCGTCGTTCGGTAGAGTACTATCAGTGGGTAGAACATGCTCAGACAAAAAAGGAGGATAAGTTGGGCGGTAAAGAAGTGACCACTACCACCTATACCTATTCGAAACAGTGGGTATCTAGTCCTGTTCAGTCGAGTCAGTTCCATGATCCTGCTTATCAGAACAAGAATACAGTACTGACCACTGTTGAGGATGCTGACCAGTATGCTGAAAACGTATCGTTCGGTGCCTATAAACTGCCGGAGAGCCTGATTCACAGTATCTCATCACGTGAAGCTATGGGTTTGGCTATCGCTGAGGATATGTTGGCGCAGTTCGACAAGACGACTCAGGCTGCCTACGAGCGTTTCTATGGCATCCAGAAGAGTATCCAACAGCCCGCTCAGCCTGTTCAGCAGCCTGCTCAGACACCGGCCATTCCTGATTCAATCAGAGCCTTGCTTTCTGATTCTGCTTTGGCCGTTATCGACTCGCTGCAGGCTGTCAACGACTCTATCGTCAAGTCGATGGCTAATGCTGAGAACAAGAAGGATCTGCAGTATGTCCATCAGGCTGGTAATGTGCTTTACTTCGGTCGTGTGCCCGGTGCTCCTGAGGTAGGTGATGTACGCGTGACCTTCGAGAAGGTGGTTCCTGCTAAGGTGACTGTGATGGCTGTGGTTGACGGTGATACCTTCAAGCCCTTCAAGGCCAAAAACGGCAAGCGCTTCCAGACCCTCGTGATGGGACAGAAGAGCGGTGATGAGATCATCGAGGCTGAGAAAGAGGCCAACAACATGATTCTCTGGTTCCTTCGTATCCTTGGTGTCGTGATGGTGATTGGTGGTCTGAAGGGTATCTTCGGTTTCATCGAGACTATCCTCAAGGTGGTGCCCTTCATCGCAGGCATCTTCGGATGGGGTGTCGGTCTTGTATGCACCGTCCTCGGTATCGTATGGTCGCTGATCGTGATTGCCCTTGCATGGCTGTTCTATCGTCCGTTGCTGGGCATCTCACTGCTCGTAATTGCAGGCTTCCTCATCTGGGTATTCGCCTTCAAGGGTAAGGATAAACTGAAGGAACTGGCCGCTAAGAGCAAAGCTAAGAATGCTGATCCGCTTCCTGCAACGGAATAACAATTTGGTCAAGCCTATGAAAAGATTTGTTATATCAATGGTTCTGTGCTTGTGCGCTCTAGGTAGCGTACAGGCACAGAATGCCCAGGTGGCAAACATTCGTAAGATGTATGCTGAGGCCAAGCAGAGAATGGCCGATAAGAAGAAAGCTGAGGTGCCATTGGATGAGACCGTGGTGACCAGCAATTATATGGCGCCTGGTGCCGGACCCATCAAGGATGTGACACATTATTATTATAGTGGGGAGTTTGATGAGAACCTGGGCAATGTATACTATACGCCCTATTTCATGACACGTAGCTATAATGTGGGTGCCCGTAACTATTACGAGGAATTCCTCTTCGATAAGGGTAGTCTCGTGTTCTATTTCTGCAAGAGCCAGAATGATGAGACCCGTTATTATTGGGGCTCCGGTGGTTTCTTCCATGAGGATATCAAAGGCCAGAAACAGATGGATGAGGTCTTTGCCTCCCGTCTGGCCAACGACTTGGTGGAAGCTTTCCACAGGCTGATGAATAGGGAGTATTGAGGAGAGAAGGAGTAAGTAGATATGAAAAGATTACTGTTTATACTATTCACTATTCACTGTTCTTGCGTCCCTGTGGTAGCAAGCGAGCAGAGCTCGAGCGCACTATTCACTATCCTGGCCCAGGACAAAGAGTTTGAGTCCACGCCGCTCGATGTGATAGAGAAAGGGTGGGGCACAAAGACCATCAACAATGTGATCAACGGCAGTCTCGGCATCATGCTGGAACGTTTTGATCAGACTTGGCCTACGTGGATGGGAGGAGCCATACGTGAAACGATGGAGAAGGGCCTCGCCAAGGAGGTGTTGGATGAAGAGACAGGGCTGACTGTGATTGTCGACACGAAGAATGGTTATGCAGCCATCGATGATGCAGGTACTGATGGTGCCTATATGTCGCTTTGTTACTGGAATCGCAAGAACGGTCATAAACTGTTTGCTGTGCGTATAGGCAAGCCCACCGATCCCTGCATTGATTTCGTGTGCTTCTACGACTACGACGCCCAGAAGAAGACGCTCACCCCTGAACCGGATATTCTGAAAGGCTATCGTATGCGCGACAAAAAGGAGTTTACCCAGATATACGTCAAATTACCTAGGAAAGGTAAGACTTTGCTCGTTGATGAATGGGGTGAGGATGGTCCCGTGCAACACACCTTTATCTGGGATGGTATGAAGCCCGTCTACTCCAAGACCGCCCCTCTCAAATTAGACGACTAAAGCTTATATAAGACAACGAATTTCATGAATTAAACGAATTGGTCTATGAATAAGAATCTGCTGATAAGACTGATTGTGATACTGTTCACTCTTCACTGTTCACTCTTCACTTCGTCGCAGACGATCAAGGATGGTTCCAAATGGTGGGATGGTGAGCGGTTGTATGTTGCCATCGTCGATAACGAGGGTAACGTCAGGATGGAAGGTGAGAGTGTGGATATGGGTGGTGATTCGTTCGCCCTGAACAAGGTTAAGGGCCAGGAGGGCCGTTACACTCTCTACTCAACCAATTCACACAACTGGATTTTCATCCGGGGTGAGGTTGGCTGGCGTGTGGATTATATCCGCCAGGATGGCATGAATTTTCTGGCCGTCCGCAAGCCCAATGGCGACTGCTGTTATACGTTGACTCTGACGCCCGACAATCTGAAGAACTGTGTGGCTCAGGAGAAGATAGCCGATGAGCGCGATGTCAGTTGGATGTTGCAGAACTATCTGATGAACACCCACTATCTAGGTCGTTTCTCGAAGCCCCAGTTGCGACTGATGCGCAACGAGATCTTAGCCCGTCACGGCTGGCGTTTCCAGTCGAAAGACCTGCAGGATCATTTCGGTAGTCAGCCTTGGTACAAGCCTGTAGCCAATAACGACAACATCAAGCTCAACATCATCGAAATGACCAATGTGCAACTCATCAAGAGTGAGGAAGCTGAGGACGATGACAACCGTGTGCGTTATGAGAATAGTCAGGCTGCTCCGAAGATGGCGCAGGCTGTTGATGGTGTCATTACTGTCAATACCGAGGAGCAGTTTATCAATGCCCTCGGCAACGATCGTGTTATCGAATTGGGTGAGGATGTTCACCTGAACCTCTCACGTATCTTGGAGCGCGAGGATTGGTTCTCGGGCGTTCCGGGTCGAGCCTGGGTGACCATTGCCAAGAGTGATGGAAATGATCAGCCTGTCATCATTAGTGAGTATTGCAACGATGGTCATCAGTTAGTGCTGAAGAATATCCGAGGTCTGACCATTCGTGGCAAGCGGAACTCCAGCATCGAGGTCAATCCCCGTTATTCCTTCTGTCTGAGTTTTATGAATTGCGAGGGCTGTAACGTGGAGAATCTTACTATCGGTCATACCGAGGGCGGCTACTGCGACGGTGGTGTGATCGGTGTGGAAGGTGGAGAACGCATTTCTGTGTCCAACTGCGACCTCTATGGTTGTGGCACCTATGGTGTTGTGACCCGTGAAACCAGAGAATTCGCTATGTATAGAAGCAATATCCATGATTGCACTTACGGCATTATGGAACTCTATAGTTCGGATCGTGTGGAGTTTTATCAGTGCGACTTCTTCAGTAACCGCGAATACGAGCTCATTACCAATCGTGGCAGCGAGAATGTGGTGTTCGAGGGCTGTCGCTTCTTCGGCAACTGGGCAGATGCTCCGTTGTTTATGAGCGATGACGACATCGTACTCAAGAAATGTGAAATCTATCATCCCAAGATTGGTGCTCGGGCTCGGTTGAAGACCCCCGACAATGACTGCAAATGGGGTGAGAAGGCCAACTTTATCCCCGAACCCCGTAAACAACCCATCGGTCCTGACGTTGAGAAGTGAATAGTTAATAGTTAATAGTGAATAGTGATGAAGAAACTTGTGCTTTGGGCCATTTTGGCGATGGCAGTGATGATCAGTTGTAAGCAGAAGGGTCAGACCGCTCCTGCTGATAGTCAGGATTCGGTGACCGCTGCCGTCATCGACAGTATCATCGAGGAAAATGACACGACCCCGTTGCCGATGTTCCTCATAGGTACCGATGGAAAATACCGGCAGGTGCTCTATTGGACCAATATCGAAGAACCCCAGAGGAGTGAAGGCGATGAAGATTACTTTGATGACTGGCATAAGCGTTGGGAATTGCAGGAGATGTTCCGTCGCAATGCCGCCCAGTATACCAATCTGTTGAATGGCGACAAGATCGTGAAAGTGAAGTTCGTCGATGAGGTGTTGAAGGATCCCGACGGCAACACCCCCAGCATCGGTGAGATTCATGGTCGTGATGAGATTCCCTCTCTTTGCGCCCGCTTCGACTATGTGAATCCCAAGGATAATCCCCATCAGGAATACAGAACCGATTCCTGGGGTTCGATCATTTGTACCGACAGCTATCTCAGTTCCCGTAAGCGTCTCACGGTCAAGACGTGCCAGACAAAGAACTATGAATATCCCAAGCTTCCTGCTGATATCGTGAAGCAGTTGGAGACACAGTACGGTATGAAAGCCCAGCAATCGCACAAGACCTGTATCATCGGTGATAACATCATCATGGGGGCTGTGGAGTTCAAAGGCGAGTATAAGAATGCCCCGAAGGATAAGTATGATGCCGATCGCAAGTCAGCCCTTGCCGTTGAGGTGCTCGTGGATGGTGGTAAGCTGTATATCCTTGAACAGATCGGCTATTACGATCCCGAATATGGTGCTACGTGGAATGCCGATGCCGACGGATATATCCCCAACGACATCGATGCCGCTTTCGAGGGTCCGAAGGGGTTGGAAATCTGTTATACCCACGGTGCCCCTGAGAGTTATTGTGTAGGTATGCTTTTCCCACGTGAGGGCAAGCTTGTCGAACTGGAATACGAGTGCTACCACTCGATGGTCGACGAGGATATTCCCGTCTGGAAGAAGGACTTCGCCGAGATGGATCAGCTCTATCATGCCGATGAATACGCTGATAGTCACGTGAAATTCACCAAGTGGGCACATTGCTATATCGACTACGACAACGAGTGGATCTGGCTGCGCGACAAAGATGATAAGAACGGTGCTTTCTTCATCCGTAAGGACGGCAAGTTCCAGCTCGTCGCGATCGAGAATCCCCGCTTGAAACCCTCTAGGTGCGAGAAAGATGGCATCCATTATCTCAAGTTCGGTGGTTCTGCAGGCGGTCCTTCCTGGCAGCAGGAGATCTATGCCTTTAAGAATGGTAAGCGGTTATGGAAACTGAATGTGCTCGAGATTGAGGGCGAGATTGATGAATGTGCCCTCAATGGCAAAGCCATTTCTAAGGAAGAGGGTAAGTCCTACCTCGAGAAGATTCCTCAGGGTCAGGAAGTTACGGCCTATTTCCGGGATATATAAATAACAAAAACATAAGACAATGAAAAAGATCATGCATTGGGTGCTCGCCGCCACCATCGTTTGCGGTGCAAGTGTACTGAGTTCCTGCAAGAAAGCCAACGCTAATGAAGATACTCCTGTTCAAAAGGTAGTAAGTACCGAACTGATCCGCACCAGCCAGAGTTGGGACGGTGTGGAGTTGCCTGACTATTTCCAGGGACGCCCCGAACTGGTGGCTGTGAAATATGTATTCCCCGCCGGTCAGAAGCTGGGATGGCACCACCATGTGGCTATAAATTATGGTGTACTCGTACAGGGTGAACTGACCATTATCGGCCAGGATGGCAAGACGAAGGTGGTGCATGAGGGTGAGGCTGTCGTAGAAATGGTCGGTACTATCCATCATGGCGAGAACCGAGGTAAGAAAGACTGTATCCTCTATATGTTCTACCTTTCGCAGAAGGATCTGCCTCTGGCTGTGCAGCATCCTGAAATCCCGATGGAATAGAAGATTCTCGATATGCAACGAATGATTACGATACTGGGTCCAACGGCATCGGGGAAGACTCCCCTTGCAGCGGCATTGGCGGCAGAGATTGGCGGAGAGATTATCTCGGCCGACTCCCGTCAGGTGTATCGTAGAATGGATATCGGAACAGGAAAGGATCTCGCCGATTATACGGTATCACAGAGGGACGGTTCTTTTGTGATATCCGATATGTCACAAAAGAACCGTCCCTCTGTTATACCCTATCATCTGATTGATATCCGGGAGCCGGGCACGAAGTATAACCTCTTTGAGTATCAGCAGGATTTTTTTGAAGTCTATGAAGATATCCGGAGTAGGGGAGCGGTACCTATCCTCTGTGGAGGTACGGGCCTGTATATCGAGGCGGTGCTGAAAGGCTATCATCTCTCGCCTGTGCCGCAGAATCAGGAACTGAGAGACTCACTTGATGGGAAATCGCTGGCAGAGTTGACTCAGATGCTCACAGAACTCAAGGCCAAGACGGGCTCGAATATGCATAACACCACCGATGTGGATTCCTGTCAGCGGGCGATTCGGGCCATCGAGATAGAGACCTATAATTTGGAGCATCCTACACCACGTCGGGAGTTGCCACCGGTGGATTCGCTGATTATCGGGGTGAATATCGACCGCGAACTGCGCCGTGAGAAAATCACTCGTCGTCTGAAGGCTCGTCTGGAAGAGGGGATGATCGACGAGGTGAAGGCCCTGCTCGATGAAGGCATTCCTGCTGACGACCTCATCTATTACGGACTCGAATATAAGTTCGTGACGGAATACCTGATCGGTCAGACCACCTACGACGAGATGTTCTCACGTCTCGAAATCGCCATCCATCAGTTTGCCAAGCGACAGATGACATGGTTCAGGGGTATGGAACGCAGGGGCTTTAAAATCAATTGGATAGACGCAACCCTCCCCATGGAGCAGAAGATTGCGAAAATCCTTGAATTGTCTCAATTGGAAAATTAATAGTCAAATAGTAAATAGTCAAATAGTCAAATATCCAGATGGCAGTAGAAAGTACAAGGTGGGGCATCCTTTATTGTCCGAAGACCGGTATCCTCAGCAGCCCTCGCAAGCGCTGGGAAAAGATCAGTGCTGTGCTCGATGCACGGAAGGTGCAGTATGATATGGTGCAGAGTGAGAATTCCGAGAGCGTGGAGCGACTCGTCAAGATGATGATCTCCAATGGTTATAAGACCATTATTGTGGTGGGTGGTGACTCTGCCCTGAACGATGCCGTCAACTGTCTGATGATGGAAGAGAAAAGTGTGCGTGATGAAATCGCCCTGGGCGTCATCCCCAATGGCGTGATGAACGACTTCGCACGCTTCTGGGACTTTGATGAAGACAAGGTGGAACAGACCATCGACTGGCTGTTGAAACGTCGCTTGCGTAAAGTAGACCTGGGCTGTATCCGTTATACCAATACCAAGGGCGAGAAGTGCCACCGTTATTTTCTGAACTGTATAAACATTGGTATGACGGCAGATATCATGAACCTGCGTCGTCAGACACGTCGTCTCTTCGGCTCGCGTACCTTATCTTTTATCACGTCGCTCTTCGTGATGCTGTTCCATCGTATGGAGTATAAGATGAAACTGAAGATCAACAACGATGTCATCGACCGCAAGGTGATGACCGTCTGCATTGGTAGCGGTCCGGGTTACGGACAGACGCCCAATGCCGTTCCCTATAATGGTATGCTCGATGTGTCGGTGGTCTATCACCCTGAGATGGTGCAGCTGATAGAAGGACTTTGGCTGTTGATCACAGGACGTTTCCTGAATCACCGCAGCGTGCATCCCTATCGTACGACGGAGGTACAGGTAGACTATGCCAAGAAGGCGATGGTGGGTATCGACGGACGGTTGATGAAGACGCCTAAGGGAGATTATCGTATTGATGTCGAACAGGAGGTTATCAACTTCCTCATTCCTGCTTAAACATGAAATAGCCTCCCTTCCGGGAGGTTTTTTCATGATATAGCCTTAAATAATTGTTAAATATTCTCTTTTCTTTTGTGGTTTGTCGAAAAATGTGTACTTTTGGAAAATCAAACTACAAAAAAAGTACAAACATTATAAAAACCTAACAAGGAACTATGAGTTATTTACGATTAGAAAAAGCCGTGATGACTAACTTGCAAGAGAGTCTCCGACGTGAATTTCTCAGGACCAACCGTTCTGGCGCTTATAGCTCGTCAACACTCGTTGACTGCAATACGCGCAAATACCACGGTCTGCTGGTCGTTCCTGTACCCGAGCTCGATGACGAGAACCATGTGCTCCTCTCATCGCTCGACTGTACGGTCATCCAGCATGGTGCTGAGTTCAATCTGGGACTCCACAAGTATCAGGGCAACAATTTCAGTCCTAACGGACACAAGTACATCCGAGAATTTGATGCCACCAAGGTGCCGACAACGACCTATCGTGTGGGTGGTGTGATTTTGAAGAAGGAGGTGATCTTCCAGCATTATGAGGACCGTATCCTCATCCGCTATACGCTGGTCGATGCCCATTCTGCCACTACCCTGCGTTTCCGTCCGTTCCTGGCCTTCCGCAGTGTGCGTCAGTTTACGCATGAGAATATGACCGCCAGTCGCGAGTATCAGGAGATTGACGGTGGTATCAAGACCTGTATGTATGCCGGCTATCCCGACCTCTATATGCAGTTCTCGAAGAAAAATGAGTTCGTCTTCCAGCCCGATTGGTATCGTGGTGTGGAGTATCCGAAGGAGCAGGAGCGTGGCTATGCCTCAAACGAGGACCTCTACGTGCCCGGCTATTTCGAGATGCCCATCAAGAAGGGTGAGAGCATCATCTTCTCAGGCTCTACATCACAGGCCAAGACCTCAACATTGAAGAAACTCTTCGATGAGGAGGTCGATGAGCGCGTGCCCCGCGACAATTTCTATCATTGTCTGGTGACCGCAGCCCATCAGTTCCACTTCCGCGATCGTCGCAGTGGCACTATGGAGAAGATTGACAAGAAGGACGAGCGTTATCTGTTGGCCGGCTATCCTTGGTTCAAGTGTCGTGCCCGTGATACGTTCATCGCTGTGCCTGGTCTGACGCTGGCCATTGGCGAGACCGACTATTTCGAGCTCGTGATGAGGACTGCCGAGAAGGGTCTGCGCGAGTTTATGACCAATAAGCCCCTCTCTGTGAAGATCTACGAGATAGAACAGCCCGATGTACCCCTGTGGGCTATCTGGGCCATTCAGCAGTATGTCAAGCAGGTGGGTGTTGAGGCTGGCTATCAGAAATATGGCAAGCTGGTGAGTGATATCGTCGACTATATCATCAAGGGCAAGCATCCCAATCTGCGTCTCGACGATAACGGCCTGATCTATTCGAATGGTCGTGATCGTGCGGTGACGTGGATGAACTCCACAGCCAATGGCAAACCGGTGGTGCCACGCTCGGGCTATATCGTTGAGTTCAACGCCCTGTGGTACAACGCCCTGAAGTTCTGTGCTGCCATGAAGGCTGAACAAGGCAAGGCGAAAGATGCTGAGGCCCTCGAGAAGCGTGCGGCACTGGCCAAGCAGTCGTTTGTTGAGACCTTCGTCAATGAATACGGCTATCTGCTTGATTATGTGGATGGCAAGATGATGGACTGGAGCGTCCGTCCGAACATGATCTTCGCTGTGGCTCTCGATTACTCGCCGCTCTCTCAGGATCAGATGAAGAGTGTGGTGGATATCTGCACCCGTGAACTGCTCACCCCGAAGGGACTCCGTTCCCTTTCTCCGAAGAGTGGCGGCTATAACCCCATCTACGTGGGTCCGCAGACACAGCGCGACTATGCTTACCATCAGGGAACAGCCTGGCCTTGGCTCGGCGGTTTCTACATGGAGGCTTGTCTGAAACTCTATAAGCGTTCCCGTCTCTCGTTCATCGAGCGTCAGCTTGTGGGCTATGAGGACGAAATGGACTACCATGCTATCGGTACCATCTCTGAACTCTTCGACGGCAACCCGCCCTTCCACGGTCGCGGTGCGATGTCGTTTGCAATGAATGTGGCAGAGATCCTGCGTACGCTGAAGCTGATGGAAAAGTATTCATATCAAAAATAAGGAGGAACGACTATGAAGGTATTAATGTTTGGATGGGAGTATCCTCCTCACGTATTCGGCGGACTTGCAACTGCCAACTATGGTATCTCCGAGGGTCTGAAGGCTCAGGGCGATATGGATATCACCCTCTGTCTGCCGCATCCCTTTGGTGATGAGAGTCAGCATGCCTGTCGCATTGTGGCCATGAATGCAGTGCCTATCGCTTACCGCGATGTCGACTACGACTATGTACGTCAGCGTGTGGGCAATATCATGGACCCCGATTATTATTTCAAGCTGCGTGAGCATATCTATGCCGATTTCAACTATATGAATGTCAACGACCTCGGTGCGATGGAGTTCGCTGGTGGTTATCCCGGCAACCTGCACGAGGAGATCAACAACTACTCGATCATCGCCGGACAGGTGGCCCGTGCCGAGGAGTTCGATATCATCCACGCCCACGACTGGCTGACCTTCCCTGCTGGTATTCATGCCAAGCAGGTGAGTGGCAAACCGTTGTGCATCCATGTGCATGCTACCGACTTCGACCGCAGCCGCGGTAAGGTGAATCCCACCGTCTATGGCATTGAGAAGAACGGTATGGACTGGGCCGACTGCATCATGTGTGTGTCGGAACTCACGCGTCAGACCGTTATCAATCAGTATCACCAGGATCCGCGCAAGTGCTTCACGGTGCACAATGCCGTATATCCCCTGCCCGAAGAGTATCAGGCCATTCCTCGTCCCGACCATACGGGCAAGGAGAAGGTGGTCACCTTCCTCGGACGTATCACGATGCAGAAGGGTCCTGAGTATTTCGTTGAGGCTGCTACGATGGTGCTTCACCGTACCCGTAACGTGCGTTTCTGCATGGCGGGCTCGGGTGATATGATGGATGCGATGATCCAACTCGCTGCCGAGCGTGGCATCGCCGATCGTTTCCACTTCCCGGGCTTCATGCGCGGCAAACAGGTGTATGAGTGTCTGAAGGCTTCGGATGTGTATGTGATGCCTTCTGTCTCTGAACCGTTTGGTATCTCTCCGCTGGAGGCCATGCAGTGCGGCACACCTTCGATTATTTCCAAGCAGTCGGGCTGTGCTGAGATTCTCGACAACTGTATCAAGGTTGACTACTGGGATATCCACGCCCTTGCCGACGCCATCTATTCCATCTGCCACAACGAGTCGCTCTTCCAGTATCTCAAGGACGAGGGCAAGCGCGAGGTGGATCAGATTACCTGGGAGAAGGTGGGCGCCTGGATCCGCACCCTCTATCGCCGCACCCTCGGCTGGGAAGAATAAAATTGAAGAATTGAAAAATTGAAGAATTGAAAAATTGAAGTTATGAAAACGATTTGTTTATATTTCGAGATACATCAGATTATTCATCTGAAGCGTTACCGTTTCTTCGATATCGGTACCGATCATTATTACTACGATGACTACGAGAACGAGCGTAGCATCACCGACATCGCCGAGCGTTCGTACATGCCTGCACTGAATACCCTGCATGACATGATCAACGAGAACGGCAAGTATTTCAAGGTGGCCTTCTCACTCTCCGGCACCGGCATCGAGCAGTTGGAGTACCATGCACCGCAGGTGATCGAGAAGCTCCAGAAGATGAACGAGACTGGTTGTGTGGAGTTCCTCGCAGAGCCTTACAGCCACGGTCTTTCGTCACTGGCCAATGAGGAGACCTTCGCTCTTGATGTGAAGAAGCAGGCTGCGAAGATCGAGGAGCTCTTCGGCAAGAAACCCACCGTAGCCCGTAACTCTTCGCTCATTTATAGCGATGACATTGGTGCCCAGATTGCCGCTATGGGCTTCAAGGGCATGCTGACCGAGGGTGCCAAGCACGTGCTCGGATGGAAGTCGCCCCACTATGTCTACAACTGTAACATCGCCCCGAATCTCAAGCTGTTGCTCCGCGATGTCGAGTTGTCGGATGATATCTCCCTGCGCTTCAACAACACCGAGTGGGAGGGATATCCGCTCTTCGCCGATGCCTATATCGACCGCATTGCCCGCCTGCCCGAAGAGGAGCAGATCATCAATATCTTCATGGAACTCTCCGCCCTCGGTATCGCCCAGCCGCTGAGCTCGAACATCCTCGACTTCATCCACGCGCTGCCCGCATGTGCTAAGGAGAAAGGCATCACCTTCTCTACGCCGACGGAGATCTGCAAGGCCTGCAAGAGCGTGGGCAACCTCGATGTGCCCGACACCCTCTCTTGGGTAGATGAGGAGCGCGATGTCAGTTGTTGGCTCGGTAACGCCATGCAGCATGAGGCTTTCAACAAGCTCTATTCTGTGGCCGACCGTCTGCGCATCGCCAACGATCCCCGCATCAATCAGGACTGGGATTACCTGCAGGCTTCCAACAATTTCCGCTTCATGACCACCAAACCCTCTAACGTGGGCCTCGATCGTGGTATCTACAGCGGACCGTTTGATGCCTTCACCAACTACATGAATATCCTTGGTGACTTCATCAACAGAGTCAATGCCCTCTATCCGCTCGATATCGACAACGACGAGCTCGAAGGCTTGCTCACCACCATCAAGAACCAAGGTGATGAGATTGAGATGAAGGATAAGGAGATCACCCGTCTGAAGGCGAAAATCGAAAAACTCGAAGCTGCGAAGCCGAAAGCTGAGAAGAAGCCGAAGAAGGCCGCCAAATAAAGAATCCCCCGCAATCGCGGGGGATTTCTTTTTTATTTGATACTAACTGTAATCTTCTGCAGATCTTTGTCGGCGCTGCTGTTGCCGACCATCACCTCGTATTTGCCAGGCACCACACGCATGGTGTTCGTCTTCTCGTCCCAACCCTCGAAACGCTCGCGGGGCAGATCTATCGTGACGGTCTTAGTCTGGCCGGGATCCAGCGCGACTTGCGCATAGGCCTTGAGCGATTTCAGCGGTCCGTTGGTATCCGCCACGCGACGGAGATACACCTGTACGGTCTCCAGTCCTTCGCGCGTGCCGGTATTCTTCACACTCACGCGTACCTTATTATTACTATACGCAGGCTTGCCGATGTTGAAGCTGGTATAGCTCAGACCATAGCCGAAGGGGAAGAGCGCCTCGCCCTGGAAATAGCGATAGGTACGGTTCTTCATCGTGTAGTCCAGGAAGTCGGGCAGGTCATTCGCGCTCTTATAGAAGGTGATGGGCAGCTTTCCGCTGGGATTCTTGTCGCCGAAGAGCACCTCAGCGAGGGCCTTACCACCTTGTTCACCAGCATACCACCATTGCACGATGGCATCACACGACTCCAGCTCTGGCACCATTCCCATTGCCGATCCGGAGCAGTTCACGAAGACCACTTTCTTGCCGGCCTTGTGGAGCAGGGCGAGAATGTCACGCTGGGCCTGCGGCAGTTCGATGCTCTCGCGGTCACCACCTCTGAAACCGGGCTCACTCACGCGCATCTCCTCTCCCTCCAGACTGGGCGAGATACCACCCACAAAGATCACGGTCTCAGCCTCGCCGATCTGTGCCAATAGCTGTTCGGGTGTCGGATTCACCTTGCAGCGGATGTCGAAGTTAAGGGCAGCATAGCCTTCCTCCTTCATATAGTCGATCTGTATGCGGTAGTGCTGGCCGGCCTTCACCGTGAGTTCCTTTCTTCCGCTGTGGATACGCTGGCGGGCGCTCCATTGGTTGATCACCGTGTCGGCATTGATCAGCAGACGGAATCGGTCATCACCGCTGAGCTCAAAGCTGACGGTCTCATCACGGGTGGGGATGAAGGTGGCATCGTAGCGGGCAGAGAAATGCTCCAGGTTGACGCCTGGTGCAAAGACCGTGTTACCGCCATTGTTCAATCGTACCGGGCCCTCGATGCGGGTGACGGTAGCCGGTGTGCCCTCCATCTGGATGTTATTCCAGTAGGTAGCCTGCAAACCCTTGTTGCCCAGCGGATCGCGCAGTTCTGAGAGGCGGCTTTCGAAGGCCTCGTTGCGGGTCAGACCGCAGCCCTGGATGTATTTAATTGACCGTTGACCATTGACCATTGACCATTTTTGGGTGATGCCCTGCAGGGCGGTGATGGTCTGGGTGGGGAAGCCGCTATAGTTGCCCCACATCATCACAGAGTCAGCGGCATTGGGACCCATCACGACGATGTTAGAGGTAAGAGGTGAGAGGTAAGAGGTAAGAGGGAGGACACCGTTGTTCTTCAGAAGCACGATGCTCTTACGGGCCATCTCGAGGGCGAGGGCCTTATGTTCCTTCGAGGCAATCGCGCTCTCGGGAATCTTGGTCCAGGGGTTCAGGTCGTCGCTGTCGAAATCGCCAAGTTCAAAACGGGCGATCAACAATCGGCGTAGACTCTTGTCGAGGTCGGCCTCCTTGATATCGCCGCGCTTGACGGCAGCAGGCAGGTTCCTGTATTCAGAGCCGCACTCCACATCCGTGCCTGCCAATACAGCCTGTGCTGAGGCCTCTGCACCATCCTTGGCGGTGTTGTGCCAACGGGGCAGGAAGTCGCGGATAGCACCGCAGTCGCTGGTGATGATACCGTCGAAGCCCCACTCATCGCGCAATATCTGCTGTTCGTAGCGCGTCTGCGAGCAACAGGGCTGACCGTCTATACGCTGGTAGGCGCACATGATCTCTGCCACCTCTCCCTCCTGCACCAGGGCCTTGAAGGCGGGGAGATAGGTCTCCCAGAGGTCGCGCTCGGGCAGATTTTCCACATTGAAGGTATGACGGTTCCATTCCGGACCACTATGCACGGCGAAGTGCTTGGCACAGGCCAGCAGCTTCTTATAGCGGTAAGGGCTCGGATTATTCAGATTACTCGGAGTATTCAGAATCTTCCCCTCGTAAGTATACCCTTGCAATCCTCTCACCACTGCCAGTCCCATTTTCGAGGTCAGGAAGGGGTCCTCACCATAGGTCTCCTGACCGCGTCCCCAGCGGGGATCGCGGAAAATGTTGATATTCGGCGTCCAGAACGAGAGACTCTGGTAGCGCTTGATATTACCCGAGCGCTTCGCCTGCTGGGCCTTCACACGCGCCTCGTCGCTCACGGCGGTGAACACCTGGTGGAGTAGGGCATCGTCCCACGAGGCAGCCATCGCCATCGTGATGGGAAACACCGTTGCATAACTGTTGCGCCCCACACCGTGCAGCGCTTCGTTCCACCACTGGAACTGTGGGATACCAAGCCGTGCGATGGCGGGCGAAGAGTCCATCATCAGCGATACTTTCTCTTCGAGCGTCAGACGTGTCAGCAGATCGTCGGCACGCTGGGCTGCTGTGAGTTGGGGATTCTGATACGGCAGTGTCTGTGCACTCATCACATGCGCGCACAAACATAACATTGAAATAGCGATTACTTTCTTCATCTTGTCTAGTAATGTTGTTTCCGTTGCAAAGATAATGATTTTTTTCCACATATCAATATTATTATGAGAAATCTTTTGTATATTTGCAGCAAAATTGCAAGAAGCGTATGGGAAAGAAGATTTGTATTTTATCCGTTTTTATGGTTTGCATTTCGCTGACAGCCAATGCACAGTTCTCAATGTTCGGAGGCGGCAACCGCGCCAATCAGGACAGCCTTCGTAAGATAGCAGCAGCCGACTATGCCGACATGCTGGCCAAAGTAGGCGTAGGCCAACCCCGTGAAGGTCGTCAGCCCAACAGTCAGGACGAAAGCAAACACCCCAACTATGATGAACTGACAGCCAATCCTTATCCCTTCTATCCTGATCCACTGGTGACAGAGAACGGTCAAAAGGTTACCAATGCCAAGATGTGGTATAAGGTACGCCGTCCGGAGATCGTACGTCTGTTTGAGGATCATGTCTATGGCCGTATTCCTGACCATGTGCCCGGTGTAACGTGGGAAGTCACCAATGAGGAGAAACGGGATCTGGCAGGAACGCCCGTTGTCATCCGTTATCTGAAAGGCGTGGTCGACAACGCCAGTTATCCTTCCATCAAGGTCGAGATTCAGGCCAATGTGGTCTATCCAGAGGGCAAACAAAACCTGCCCGTCATCATAGAGTTCGGATTCGGAGGCGGTGATCCTCTCCGCACCTTTGGCGGAGGTGTGTCGTGGAAACAGATGGTCATCCAGCGCGGATGGGCTGCTGCCACCATCAACCCCTCGTCCATCCAGGCCGATTCCGGCTCAGGTCTCACCAACGGCATCATCGGACTCTGCAACAAGGGTGAGCACCGTCAGCCGTCCGACTGGGGTTCGCTCCGTGCCTGGGGCTGGGGACTCTCGCGTCTGATAGACTATCTGGAGACCGACAAGACCTTCGATGCCAAGAAATGCGCCATCGAGGGCGTCTCACGCTATGGCAAAGCCTCACTCGTGGCGATGGCATTTGATGAGCGCGTCGCAGCAGGATTCATCGCTTCATCAGGCAAGGCTGGTGCAGCAGGCTGGCGTCGTGACTGCGGTGAGAGCATCGGCAACATCGTCTCACATGAGGAGTACCACTGGGTATGTGGCAACCTGATCAAATACGGAACAGATCCGATGACAGAAAACGACCTGCCTGTCGACCAGCATGAGTTGATAGCCCTCTGCGCCCCACGTGCCTGCTTCATCTCCACTGGCAGCTGGAACGGCGACAAATGGCAGGATGTGGTGGGGTCGTTCATCTCAGCCTCGAAGGCATCGCCTGTCTATGAACTGTTGGGCTATAAAGGCATAGGCACCGACCTCTTCCCTGGTATGGATAACGGTCTGATGGAGGGCCGCCTCACCTATCGTCAGCACCACGGAGGCCACGAAGCCGGCCCCAACTGGCCCTTCTTCCTCGACTTCTTTGAGCGTGAAGTGCTGAGGAAATGATCTTTACAACCGTAGGCCGAAGAAAGTGCGGATGCGCCATTTGGTGTTGTGGACGGCGAGACTTTCTTCGTGGCCGATGTTGGTGAAATTGTAGACCATCGAGAGTCCGGCAAACTTGTTGCGCCATTGATAAACTGCTGCCCCGCGACCCGTGATGATGACTTCGGGGAAGTGGTATTTCAGTGAAACCTTTGTGTCGTCGAAGGTCATCGAGGTGTTGCTGTAGACGATGAATGTGGGTAGACCGGAGATGTGCAGCAGCCAGCCTTGATGGGGCACGTAGTTGTAGCCGTAGCCCGCTCCGAGGCCGATGTTCGTCATCTTAAAGGTCATCTCCTGCATGCCCAGCCGCTCGCCATGCACCGTTCCTCGTTGACTCATGCCCGATGCCGCCAACAGGAAACTACCGGCAGAGCGACGCTGGATATAGCTCTGCGAGAAGGCGGCGGGATAAGAGAAACGGCGGCTGTTGAAGGCGTAGTAGGCATTCACATTCAGCGTCTTTACTGACAGCAGGTCGGCAGGCAGCGAGACGCGCTCCATACCGTCAGATTCTTGCCAGCCCGTGAAGTTCTGGGCATCTTGATATATGATATCGAAGCCGAAACGACGGCCGTAGCTGTTGAAATTGAGTTCGTAGTCGCGGTATTTGCCCGCCAGCTTCGCGGGGTTGAGAGCCATGCTGAGCGAGAAGCCCAGATAGCTCACTCCCACGCTGAGCGTCAACTTGTAGTCGGCTTTCATTTCCGACTTGAAATGATGGCCGTTCTCTATTCCTTCGGATTCAATCTCCGCTCCCGACACATTGTATCGCGCCGTGAGGGTCCATTTGGTCTGGGGCCTTGTGATATAGGCTGTGTCGATGTCGCCCTTGCGGTAGCGGACGGTCAGCATGCTGTCCACACGCTGAAAGATGCTTTGCGCTTCCGCCTCACCCGCCACCGCAAGCAGCGCCACGACTACCAGCCCATATCTCATGACCGTTATGCCAGCTTGTTCAGATCCTCATTGATATGGGGGATACGAGATTATATTCCCCATTCGGCACTATTCAAGGGCAGCATCTGCATGATCCGCGAGTATAACTGCATTATGGAAAGTATTTCAGCACTCACAGGAGGAACCATCAGATAAATGGCCTTGTAGATATTATCTACGTCACCCTGTCCCATCAGCGCACTAAATGGAATCAAGTCGAACCTTTCGTATGACCAAACAGCCGGCATGAACCGATTCGTATTATTCTCCCAATCGGACAACAGCCTGATGACCAGCGGTTTGACAGCATGCTGGCAGGTCAGGTGGATATTGGCACTGGCATTACATCTGTCGATCATGTCAGAGAACTGCCGTACTGACACCTGATTATCCTGATGGTTCTTGAGCACATCCGTGAATGCCTCAGAGAACTGCTTGGCATCTTTGATCTGACCATAAAGTCTCAGATCGCCGAGAATCTGGATGTCCAAATCAGTGCTGACACCTTTCATGTCAAGACCTGAGAGCAGCTCGATGAAATTGCCGGTTTTCGGGAAAGCCATTTGTGCCGCCACAGTCATGATGTTCCGGCCGTTGTTCTGATAGTCGAGACCAAGACTCACCTTTCCGTCCTCCATGGCACCGATCTGGAAGTCGAGACTGCTCTCAACATCAGGCAATCCATGCCCTACCCCCCTCAACGAGGTACTGGCCTGACCGGAAACCTGCGTCTCGCCGATGTCATAAGTAATCTGACTCAACGTCAGCACCTCGTTGTCAAACGCTCCGCTCAGCGTCATGGTCAGCGTTTTGGGAACACGGTAGACACAGGCCAGGCCCTTCACGTTATTCAATTGGGCAGGAAATATCTTTTCGGTCCAGTTGTCGCCTGCCTTGAAGGCCACCTTATAGAGTGTCGTGCCCAGACCGTCAACGGTGGCCGGGAAGATAAACTCCAGACCGTCGCAGGGGAACAGACGGCTATCGCCGTTTTCGTCGAACACCACTTGTGCACCAAAGGTCTGGATATCCACGGGAATATACATTAGATACCCCATCTTTGCCAGTTCAGAGCCATACGTCACAGGTCTGATCTTCTTCAGGGCGTTGTTGGCAGCCATGATGGCGAGGACCTGCTTCATATTCCTCATATAATTGCGGTCCTTGACCATCAGCGCCATCAGTTGCGAATAGACCTGGTTCGTCAGGTTGAACATTTCGGGATTCATATTGCCTGCCAAGACCTTGGCATCGCTCTTGACGTGAGAGAGGACTTCCTCACGGTTCCTGATGACCTCCTCGCTGGTGTCGTAATTAGCGGGGTTGTCACGTTGGTCCTCATCGCACGATGTCAGCGCAGACAGGCTG
>JAEEGJ010011366.1_pt1 | contig 22631 bp, 22 predicted proteins | sample 8958761 | NCBI WGS metagenome assembly JAEEGJ01 (sample SAMN16246546, study PRJNA631951) | gut metagenome | biome: gut microbiome; feature: rumen; material: RS-attached | host: Bos | place: Iran: Karaj | collected 2018-10 | reverse complement strand
CCATGAGTCGGCCCGTGTTCTCGTCCACGATCACAATCTCGCCGTCACGCACGATGTAGTCCACGTCCTTCTCGTAGAGGTGCCATGCGCGGAGCGCCTGGTCCAGGAAGTGCACCCAGTCGGCATGCTCGCCGTAGAGGTTCGTAATCTGCATCAGGCTCTCGACGTGGTTCACGCCCTTCTCGGTGAGCTGGATGTTCTTGTCCTTCTCGTCGACGGAGAAATCCTTGTTCTTCACGAGCTTCTGCGCAATCTCGTTGGCCTTCGCGTACTTGTCGGTCGCATCCTCGGCAGGGCCGCTGATGATGAGCGGGGTACGGGCCTCGTCGATCAAGATGGAGTCCACTTCGTCCACAATGCAGAAGTTGAGCTCGCGCTGCACCAGCTGGGACGGGTCGACCGCCATGTTGTCGCGCAGGTAGTCGAAGCCGAACTCATTGTTGGTACCGTAGGTGACGTCGCTGTTGTAGCTCGTGCGGCGCTGTTCGGAATCGAGCCCGTTCACGATAAGGCCCACGGTAAGGCCCAGGAACTTGTACACGAGGCCCATCTGCTTCGCGTCACGGCCGGCGAGGTAGTCGTTCACCGTCACCACGTGCACGCCGTGGCCACCGAGACCGTTCAGGTAGACGGGGAGGGCTGCGGCAAGGGTCTTACCTTCACCGGTCGCCATTTCGGCAATCGCGCCCTCGTGGAGCACGAGGCCGCCGATCATCTGCACGTCGAAAGGCATCATGCGGAAGGGCTTCACGGATTCGGGGTAGAGTTCGCGCACCTTCGCGTAGAGGGCGGCGGGCAGGTAGACTTCCCACTCGTTCTTGCCGCTTGCGAGCTCGGCCTTGGCCGTTTCCACCGCGCCCTGGAGTTCAGGACCGAGGCGGCTGAAGTCGAATTCGAATTCCGGCTTGAAGATATTGAAGATACCCAGGCGGCGGTCACAGGCTTCCTGGCACACGGCAAACGCATCGACCTTGATATCCTCGAGGGAGGCGCCGTTGTTGAGCTTGTCGCGGAATTCCGCGCTCTTCGCGGCGAGCGCCGCGTCGTCGAGCGCCTCGAGCGCCGCGCGGGCCTCGTGAATCTTCGCGATTACCGGGCGAAGCTGCTTAACCTTACGTTCATGGGGTGTCCCGAAAACCTTGTGGAGGACGGTATCTACTATGCTCATCGTATTCCTTTATAACGGCCGCAGGCATGCCCGAGGCCACATTTAAAAATTACGGAGACAATTTAGCATAATTCATGCCAACGTGTCAGCGTTTATATCTGAAATAATAGCGGAAAGGGGCCACGCCCAATGCGCAGCCCCTCCCAAGGAGTAAAGCTCAATTACTTTGCAAGCTTCTTGACGGCTTCCTTGCGGAACTCGTCCATGATCTTGTCGATGGCGAGGTTGTAAGCCTTCACGGAGCGGTCGTCGCGCAGGTCCACGTAGCTGTGGTGAATCTTCGCGGACTCGCTGCCTTCGATCTGCTTCCAGCCGCGGTCGGTGAAGAGCACCTTTTCGCCGTTCTTGTCGATCATCGCGACATTCACGAGCACGATCGGAGTCACGTTGCTCGTAATCTTGGTCATCATGCCGGTTTCGTAGTAGAAGTAAAATTCTGCAACAGCGATGGCATCGACACCGAGGGACTGGCACATCTTGCCGAGGGCGCGGTGGACCGGGGCCTCGACGCGTTCGCCGTTCACCCAGGTATGGCCTTCGGGCACGACCTTGTCAAAGGAAAGTTCGTACATGCCCCTTGCAGGCACGCGGCGCTTTCCGTCGCGGGGAGCGACCTTGTTCGCAAAGTCCTCGACCTTGCCCCAGGTATCCTTGTTCTCGAAGAAGGCCTTCACCTCTTCGTTGTCGAGCACCTGTTCAAACGGAATCACGCTCCAGCCTTCGATGCCGTTGAGCACCTGGAAAAGGGCGTTCGCGCCGTGGGTGGCAATGTTCACCTGCGGCTCGTTGATCATCTCGACGTTGTCCTTGATGATGTTGCCGACGACGGAAAGAAGGTTTTCCTTGTTGCCCTTCACGGATTCGATATCCTCGTAATCCTCGCTACCGGTAACGCTTAGAATCGCTACCTTTTTCACGTTGTCGATGTCGGGTTTCTTGACGTTCACGCCTGCGCAAGAGCAAAGCAGGAACACGAAAGAGCATAAAGCTATGATCTTTTTCATTTTTGTTCTCCTCTGTTGATACGGGCCTTGTAGCAAAGTTGAACTTCATCCGCACACCATTATGCGAGCGCTACAGTCCGTATCAGATTTGTACAAAATTTAGCAAATAAACTACACCCGCATTTACAGCTACGGTATAATTTTGTTTACAAAATTAGCAACAAAGTCGCATTATGCTCAAATAATGCGACTTTTCCGAAAACTTGTAATAAAGTTTTATGTAATATTTAATACAAAAGTTATTTGTACTCGAATACCTGCGATTCCTTGGCGACCTCGCCGCTGAGCATGGTGACCTTGATATCGACCTTCGCCGACTTGCCGCGCTTGACCTGGAGCTTGGTGCTGTAGCCAAGGCCCGTCTCGGAAGGAATCAGCTTGAGTTCGCACGGCTTGCCGTCGACCGTCGCCTCGACAGACTTTATCTGCGACGGGTCGTTGTTCACGACCTTCACCACGTCGAACTCGAATTCCGGGTACACCGCCGTACCCTGCGACACCTTCTTGCGGAAGCTCGTCTTGTTGCTCTTGCGCAACTGGATCTTCACGCCGGTACGCGGGTAGCACTTGAGCTCGCGCTCGATCACGCCGACGGAGCTGTCCTCGTTCTCGGGCTCGATGCGGTAGGTGTTGACACCCGGCACAAGCTTGAAGCTTGCCGCGATATCGCGTTCGAGCGAAAGCTCCCTGAGCACGCTGTCGCCCACGGTGATGCGCAGCTTGCCCTCGTTGCCGTTGAAGCCCGTAGTGGCATAAAGCGCCTCGCACTTGTTCTCGTCGTACCTCATGAACTTGACACCGCGGTCAACCCTGTAGACAAACGAAATCTGGCCGCACTCGAACGAGCTCTTTTCCACGGAGCAGGTCATGCGGAACTTCTTTGCGCCGAACGCGCCCTCGCTCCACGTGGGGGTAAAGCGCAGCGGCTGGCCGTTGGACTCGAAGCTCTCGGAGCCGAGCGTGACCGTCATGCCCGGGGAGCACAGCGCCTCGATAGAAACCGTATTGGTAGAGATGACCGGCGGCACGGAGTAGAGGCGGCACTTGTACTGCAGCCTCAGGTCCTCGTTCCTCTTCTCGATCTTCGCGTCGATTTCCTTCGCGCTCGCCTGGATGTCGTCGACGGACTTCGTAGTATCATCCACGGCCGCACCGATAGTCTTGATGAAGTCGAGGTCGCCCGCGTTCTTCGCCTCGACGACCACGGGGGCCTGCCCCTTGCGGAAGGCCACGAACTGCTGTGCCTTCACGGGAACTTCCTTGCCGCCCTCTTCCATGACCATCTCGCCACTGTTGAGCGCGCCGTAGGGCTGGCCGCCTTCCGTAAGGCCAATGACGCCGTCCGTACCGCGGATCGATGCAGTCGCCGTACCGGTCCTGAACCTGAACTTGCTCTGCGGGCCCTTCTGCTTCTGCGCGTCAAAGCGCAACATGCCCTTCTTGACATCCACTTCGGAGACCTGGGAATCCTTGATCATCAAAATCTGCGAAAACTCGATAAGCGCGTTCTCCTCGATGGAGATCGTACTGCCGTCGGGCATCGAGATCAGCACGCCCGACTCGACTTCCGTCTGGATGATATCCTTTTCCTGAACCTTCGCGCCGACGCGGAGAGATGCCCAGTCGCCTTTTCCTTTTTTCTTAAACGAGACATCGCCGAGCACGGAACGCACCTTGCCGGTCTGCGGTGCAGCAAGCGCCAGCGAGACACCCAAAACTACCCATACCGTTAAGCTTCTTAGCATTGACATGGCCTCTCGGAATAAGACAACACTACGCCCCTAGGGCGCAATACACGGTATAAATATAAACACTAATTTTAAAAAAGGCTCACGATATAATATTCCAAGGCAGTATATTCAAGAACATTTGAGCTAGAACACACGGAAGACCGCGTTCAGCGATATCGTGTAGCGGGCGTCGCCGCCGCGGACCAGGGCGAAGTCCAGGGGGTAGAGCTCGAGGCCGAACCGCCCGCCCGAAGTGCGCCAGGCGACCCCGAGGTTCGAACGGAACATGAACGACTCGAAGTAGTAATCGTTGTTGTCTTCCTCCATCCTGTAGAGGCCGTAGACCGGCTCGCCGTCCGCATCGTAAAGATCCTCCTGGACGCTCCACGAGAAATACAGACCGCTGACCGTCCCTTCCTCCCAGTGCACCAGGAACATGAAGTTGGCTATCAGGTTGAAGCCGTAGGCGAGGGGGGCGTCGAAATTCAGCAGCAGACCTTCGGAGAGTTCGTCGAAGTCGTACTCCACGCAGTCGCAGCACATCGAATGGCTTGTCGCGACCTCGATCATGGCGCCGACGCCTATATAGGGTGTCAGCGGCTTCACCAGCGAAAGCGACCAGCCGATGGACGTAGAAGACTCCAGCCAGCCGCCAAGCAGGGGACCCGTCTTGACGTCGAAGGTTTTCCAGGATATGCCGGTCGCCGAGGCAGCCGACACGAGAATGAAGATGATGATTGCTCCTAACTTTTTCATGCTGTAAAAGATACAACCTTCACGACCAAAGTAGCACATTTATTTGTAAACATTTCTTAAATTATGCCCATTTTTTCCACATCCGCGCGCCATATGAAACGCCGTGAAACATTAGCGCTTTTGTTGATACAGTGTTCATAATTTTGACGCAGCCGGAAAATCGAATTTCCAAACCACACAGGTTATCCACACGGACATTCTACGTTTCACGTGAAACATCCAAAAATAGTGGAGTGAATCCCAAATTTATCCACCTGAAAAAAAGGCCCCCGGTTGTACGGGAACCATTTCGTTAATAGAATGTTTACAATAATATCAACATGATGCCGAGGCCGCAAAAGGCAGCCAACTAGAACTTCACAACGCGGGGAGCCGCCGTGAAGCAGTAGAACGTGGCGGTCGCGTCCCTGAAGTAGAGCGTCTCGGTGTTGTCGTCGTCGGGGGAGTACATCGACTTGAGCTCGGGGTAGTTCTCCAGCATGTCGACCTTCGGTTCGCGGCGGTCGTCGCGGACGAGCGTACCGGCAACTCGGACCCACTCGTTACCCGCGGCGTTCATCGCACAGATTTCGACCTTGCCGTTCTTCTGGATCTGCTTGGAGCAGTCCTTGGACTTGCCGGTCTGGATGTAGAGCTTGCCCTCGAAAATGTTGGCGGTACCGAACGGGCGTACACGCGGCTGGTCGCCGTCGACCGTCGCCAAGAAATACGCACCGCAATCCTTGAGAAATTTTACGACTTCTTCCATAAGATGTTCCTTTTTTTTGAAAAAAATCAATACTTGTCTGCTAAAATATAGATTATTATACCCACATACCAATGCCTACCGGCAAGTTAAACAATATATGGAAATAAGGACTCTTCGTCCGTACCAGATAGCCCACTCTGACATTGAGCATGTCGATGATTGTCCCGATACAGAGCGAAAAGCCGTAATCAAAGCCAGTCTCGTTAATGTAGCCCAGTTCTGGACCTAGGGAAAACTTGAACGAGATGCCCCTTTCGTAGAAATATAGGATATTTGGCTGCAGCAAGAAGTTGAACCCGTCCGCATAAAAAGCATGCGTCCCAATAGTCCACAACCAAATGTGACTTGGTATAAAACTGGAATCATCACCTTTAATGTATATATAATTCCAATCACCAAAAACCCAATCTGCTCCAAAAGCGAAACCTGTGCCGCCTCCCAGGTACATATTCCAAGGAACCAATTCCCGAAAGAAAGTTTTTCCAGAGTTTTGCTGCACCCTAGCGGAATCCTGCGCTACATTGGGGGCCTGTTCCTCGTTGGCAAATGAGATGCCCGCCATCACGAGTACTATTAGAAAGGGTAAAAATAAACGATAAAACTTCATTTTTTTCAAGACGCTTTCGCCGTCACTTCTCGATAAATTTTCAACATCTGTTCACCGAAACAGCAGAAGATGACCTTCTTAACGCTCCTGGCGGGGTACTTATCAACAGTACGGACCGCGATTTCGGTCGCAGCCTCCCAGGGGTAGCCATAGACTCCGGTCGAGATGGCGGGGAAGGCGACCGTCTCGCAACCGTTCTCTTCTGCCAGGTCAAGGCAACTCCTGTAGCAGGATTCCAGGAGCTCGGGTTCGCCGTGCAGGCCGTCCCGGTAGATGGGACCCGGGGTATGGATGACGAACCTTGCCGGTAACCTGAAACCGGGGGTGATTTTCGCCTTGCCCGTTTCGCAGCCGTTCAGGGGAATGCACGCCTTCAAGAGTTCCGGACCCGCAGCCCGGTGAATCGCACCGTCGACACCGCCGCCACCCAAAAGGGAACAGTTCGCCGCATTCACGATGGCATCCACATTCAACTTGGTGATGTCGCCCTGGATAATCTCGATTTCTACCATATTGGCCTCCTATATATAATATACCTAATTATACCACATGATAAGCAGTACAGTTATGAAAATGGCCGCAATGAGGGAACACACGGGAACCTCCCTGAAATAGTCCTGTCGGCAATATATAAACTTCTAGAGTCAAATAATGTCATCCGTCATTTTCTTGCGAAAAATTCCATGAAATTATATATATTATCTGCAGGAGAACATTTTGGGGTTATCATGAGGCTTTACGGTATTGCAATCCTTTTACTGGCGAGCGCGCCACTTTCGCTCGCACAGCTCCTGCCACAAAAGCAGGCAGAGGCGCCGGCCACCGACCGCGCCATGATGTTCAAGCTGGACTACGACACTGGAACCGAAGCTTCGGATTCGACATCCAGGAAAATTGATTTCTCCATTAAAGGACAAGAAAAAGGCAACTACCTGAAAAATTCGTTGATTTGGACGGGACTCTGCATCACGGGGGCAGCCCTCTCGACAGCATTCGGCGGACACGGCCCCATCTGGTGCGACCCAAATTCACCAGCAAGGTACTAAAAACGTATTTGTGGATTAATGCGGAATTTTTTGAATCACATTAACGTTTCACGTGAAACACGCACAAGGTTCCCAAGCAAAAATGTGCTTGCACATTTTTATTTGGGAACCGCAGGGTGTAGGCCTATGGCAAAGCCAGAGGCCCAACATTCTCCGAATGTTGGTTTCACTACCAGATTTATATATTCCATTATATGAGGCGAGTGAAGCAGAAACAAGCTCGCTTGTTTTTGCAAATCTAAATCAAGAATAGGGCATTGACACACCCCTAGATTATGATTAGATTTGTCATATCATCCGGAGAAACTTATAAAGGTTCAAACATGTCAAAAGTTTTCACATCAATCCTAATCCTTTCCACAATTGCACTGGCAGACCCGACCCACTTTTTTGACGGCAAATGGTATTCCTGCGACAAGACAGAATATGACTCGAAAGGGAAACTGATCTACGAAAAAGATGCAAATGGTTTAGAATACTGGGCAATATACAATGAAAAGGGACACCAGATTCAATCCAAAATGAAATCCAAAGACCTCAGTGATACAACTATAACCACCTATAAAACTGATGCTAGAGGCAACATCATCTACGCCAAAAGTTCATCCGGACATGAAAACTGGAACGAATATAATAAATGGAACAAGATTACTCGAATGAAAGATAATACTGGACTAGAAATATTGAATGAGTATGACAAAAAAGGAAATAAAATACACTCGATATCGTCGCGGGATTCAAAAAAGATATCAGAAACCTGGTATGATAACGATGACAAGGGAAACCTAATACATTCCAGATATGCGGACGGGTCAGAGGCCTGGTATAGCGAAGGGAAAATAATACTCAGCAGGGAGGCTGATGGTTCCGAAAAGCATTATAAACATTTTAAAGAAAAAACACCCAATGGGACAATAGAGTATCTCTGTGAGCAGGAGTAGCCGCCAATGTTTCACGTGAATCAAGATTACGGTCTAGAACACCAGCGTTTTCTATAAACACGTAATCCACACTTATCAAAAAGTTATTAACGGATATTTTTAAAAAGTGAAAGGGTGCCAATGTCGGCACCCTCTTTTTATTATGAACATATACTAAATTGTGTGGGAACGCGAAACCAACATGTTGAACATGTTGGTTTCACGTGAAACCTAATAATGAGCTACAGAACTAACATAGAGCAGCAGAATTTTCTGAACCAGTTCCTGAAGGGGCATGGTGTGCAGTTGTCCGACGAGACGCTGGGCAAGCTCTATGACTTTGCCGACCTGGTGGTAGAAACCAAGCAGTTCGGCAACCTGATCTCGGCTAAGGATTCCGAGAAGTTCCTCAGCAGGCACATCGCCGACTCGCTCGTTCCCTATATATATATAGTGAAGGAAATCCACGCAGGGGCCCGTTGGGCCGACATGGGTGCAGGCGCCGGATGTCCGGTTTTCCCGCTCGCCATCGCGATGCCCGAGGTGCAGTTCTATGCGGTGGAGCCCCGCCACATGCGCGTGGAGTTCATGAACTACACGAAGGAAAAGTTGCAGCTCAAGAACCTGACCGTGGTAGGCAAGCGATTCGAGACCGCAGGCCTTTCCGACCTGGACTTCATCAGCTGCCGCGCCCTCTCGACTTTCGAAAACGATTGGGAACGTGCCTTGCCCGGACTCAAGAAGGGCGGGACCTTCCTCACGCTGAAAAGTTTCAACAATATTGTTCACCTGGAAAACGACCCGGCAATCTGTATCTGGAAATACAACCTGCCGAACGAAGAACAGGATTACGCCTTAGTCACTCGAGGTAATAAATGAGTAAAGTGATAGCAGTATGCAACCAGAAGGGCGGCGTGGGCAAGACCACGACGGCCGTGAACCTGGCTGCTAGTTTTGCCGCCCTGGAGAAGAAGACTCTCCTTATCGACATGGACCCGCAGGGTAACGCCTCCCAGGGTCTCGGCTTCACCGAATCGCAGGAAATGGATATCCACGAGATTCTGGACCTCGCCGAAAATCCGGATAACATGACTCTCGAAAACATCATGCCGGCCGTCTCGGATACGTCGCTGGATTTCCTCAAGGTCATCACTTCCGGCCCGGACCTCGCCGTCATGGAAATCGAACTCGTGAACGCCATGAGCCGCGAACACAGGCTCGAACGAGTGCTCAACGTGCTCAAGAACCAGTTCGAGTTCATCATCATCGATGCTCCCCCGAGCCTGAACCTGCTCACCCTGAATGTGCTCACGGCCGCGACCAGCGTGCTCATTCCGGTGCAGTGCGAATACTACGCCCTGCAGGGTATGACCGAACTCTTCAAGACTATCCGCGAAGTGCAGAAAAACCTGAACGGCAACCTCAAGATCGAGGGCGCCCTCCTCACGATGTACGACAACCGCGTGAGCCTCTCCAAGCAGGTGGCCGAGGAAGTCCGCGAAAACCTCTCCGACACGGTATTCCAGACGATGATCCCGAGAAACGTCCGACTGAGCGAGGCGCCCAGCCACGGAAAGCCGGTCATCCTGTACGACGTGCAGAGCACCGGCTCGCAGGCCTACATGAAGCTCGCAGAGGAAATCCTGAACAAGGGCAAGTAAAACTCCAACCTTTTTTGACGACTATATAATATGGGAAAAAAATCTTTCGCCCTCGGCCGCGGTCTTTCCGCAATCATGAAGGACCACGACATCAATTTCAAAGGTGAACAGACGAACACTATCAACAATCCTGCCGCAACTGACGAAAAGTTCGAGAGGATTGTTGAAATCTCGGTCGACCTTATCGACCCGAACCCCTTCCAGCCGCGCAAGGCCTTCGACGACGAGGGACTTTCCGAACTCGCCGACTCCATCAAGCAGCAGGGTCTTATCCAGCCGATTGCTCTGCGCAAGGTGGGCGACCGTTACCAGATTATCAGCGGCGAGCGCCGTACCCGTGCAAGCAAGATTGCAGGTCTTTCCACAATCAAGGCCCAGGTCTATGAAAATCTCGACGACAAGGCGATGGCGGAATGGGCTCTCATCGAGAATATCCAGCGCGTCGACCTGAATCCTGTCGAAATTGCACGTTCCTATCAACAATTGATCGATAAGCACGGCTATACGCACGAAGATCTGGCCAAGATTGTGAGTAAGTCGCGCTCCGCAATTACCAACAGCCTCCGCCTCCTCAAGCTCCCGGAACAGGTGCTCCTGTGGATAGAGGAAGGAAAGCTGAACAGCGGCGCCGCCCGCGCCCTCTGCAGCGACAAGATCGGCGACCCCGAATCGCTCGCGGAACGCATCATCGAGGAAGGACTCAGCGTTCGCCAGATCGAGGCGATTATCCGCGGCGACGACGACAAGGACGAGGAGCCGGTCGACGAACCGGCCAAGAAGCCCGAGACCCCCGCGAAACCCAAACCCGAACTCAGCGCCGACATGAAACAGTTCGAGACGCGACTCGAAACATTCTTCGGGACGAAGGTCCAGCTGAACCCGAGCGCCTCGGACAGCGCCAAGGGCACCATCGTCATCAACTACTACTCCATGGACGACCTGACCCGCATCCAGGAAATCATGGAAAACCGCTAACGGTAGAATCGTGAAAGGCAAGTACTACACCATACAGATTATCCCGGAAGATTCGCACGAGATAAAGAAGTACAAGGTATCCACGAAGTGGTTTGTCTTCTTGCGGATTTTCCTGGCAGTGTTCATAGTCGTTTGCGGGTTCTTCATCTACAACCTGGGCAAGATGAACAAGATTATCGCGAGCTACGAAAAAATGCGTGTCACGAATGCCCAGATTATCAAGAAGAACAAGAACTACGAAGAGATGCTGTCGAGACTCGATTCGCTCTGGATTATGGAAAACAGGATCCAGAATATATTCGAGACATTCATCGAGAACGATTCCAACAAGATCAACAGCATCATCGACAGGAACATGTTCACGCATACGCCCTCCAAGAAGAACGAACTCAACTTCGAGGGCAACTACGCATGGATCCCGCTCGAGGAAAAAATGCGCATTGAACGCATCCCGGACATCATCCCGGTCGTCGGTATCGTGAGCAAGAAGTTCTCCGAAGAATCCGGCCACCAGGGTACGGACTTCTCGGCCCAGCCGGGCAGCCCTGTCTTCGCGACGGGAAGCGGCATGATCGAATCTGCAGGGAAGATGGGCGAGCTCGGGAACACGATTGTCATCAATCACGGGAACGGGTTCACGACCAGCTATTCGCATCTTGAGTCCATCAAGACGCGCAAGGGCAGCTCGGTGCACAAGGGCGACGTCATCGGTACGGTCGGCCAGACAGGCACCACTACAGGCCCGCACCTGCATTATACTATCAAGAAAGACGGAGTCCCCCAGGACCCGGAAACATTTATCAACTACTAAGAGGCAAAAAATGGCTACAAAGGAACAGGAAATTACCCAGATCGGCGGCAGCGTCACCATCAAGGGCGACATCAGCGGCAAGAGCGATGTCCGTATCGCCGGAAACGTGGACGGAAGCATCAATATCTCCGGTGAACTCATCGTGGAACGTAGCGGCCATATCGAAGGCGAAATCAAGGCCACGAACACCGTCATTGCAGGTTCCATCAACGGAAACATCGACGTCGCCGAAAAGCTCATTCTCGAGAGCACTTCGAAGTTCATCGGCAACATCAAGACCAAGCAGCTCATCATCCAGGAAGGTGCGCTTTTCCAGGGCAACTGCCAGATGGGTGTACCCGCCGCACAGGCTGCTCCTACAAAGGAGAAAGCATAGCTAGCACACACCCTATCATAATAATCAATTTATTTATAAATAAGTTTATGGTTATGGTGGGGTGAATAGTGGATAAAGATTCCGGGATAGACCTGCAACTTTTTGATGGACTTAGGGTTACAAGCAAAAAGCGAAGGTTTATAAATGTTGAAAACTCGGAATCTGCCCACAATTTTCAACGTTGACAGGTGTTGAAGCCGAAATTTCAATGCCTCTCAACAAGAAAATAACGTGGAAATATTGAAAAAAATGCCTTCCGCGCATCGTGCAAGTTGAGCAATGTCACATTTGCAGCAAAAAAAATATTTTTCTTGTTTTAAGCGCTAGCATAATTTATATTATTACTCTAGTTGTATGGCTTCTAATTTGTTGAAGATAGGTCAGATATCTGATATGCACATCGGTGAGAACACTGAACTTGTTCAGGGTATAGATGTGCGCGCCAATTTCTTCAAGGCGTTGAACTCGCAGTCAATGAAGGATATCGACCTCCTGGTGCTTGCTGGTGACCTTGCCAACGAGGATGCCGAGCCCGGTGCATACAGGTTCTTCGTAGATTCCCTCAAGGATTACCGCGTTCCGGTGTGCATCATTCCGGGTAACCATGACCGCATCGAGGTCATGCAGCAGTTCTTCGACCTGGAAGTCCACAACGGCAAGTGCTATTACCGCTACGACCTGAAGGGTCGTTCCATTTTCTTCATCGATAGCGCCTGTGGCGAAGTTTCACGTGACCAGCTCGACTGGCTCGAGGCAGAGGTGCCGAAGGCGAAGGGCGAGGTCCTGTTGTTCATGCACCATCCGCCCTGCTTCTGCGGGCACAAGTTCATGGACCTGCGCTACCACCTGAGGAACATGGTCGAGGTCCAGCAGACGCTCCTCAAGTTCGAAAACTTGAAGCACGTGTTCTGCGGCCACTACCATCACGAATTCGAGATGAAGTTCGGACATATCAACGTGCATGCGGCCCCTTCCACGCAGATGCAGATTGATCCGGATAAGCCTTATTTCTGCCTCAAGAGCACTGAACCCGGATGGTCGGTCATCGAATGGGGCGAAAACACGTTCAAAAATACGGTTCATTTTTAAGTTTTTTGCCCTTGATGCCTTGAAAATGGTGTTCTGCCTTTCTATATTTGCCCCTACATGGCGGTTTAGCTCAGCGGTAGAGCACTGGAATCATAATCCATTGGTCCGGGGTTCAAATCCCTGAACCGCTATTAAAAAAAGAGGCGCATATGTCGAAAAGGATTCTTGCAATTTCAATTCTGGCTATCGCCTCTTTTTTTGTTGCCTGCGAAGATGAACAGGTGACACCGCAGGTGACGCAGACGCAGGCGATGGCTCCCAAGAGCGTGCCCATCGTGCAGGTTGACCCCTTCACTGCTCCGGCCGAACCCGTGGTGACCGCGGACCAGGCGAAGAGGTACGTGAAGGCGAGCGCCGCGCTTGTCGAGCTCGGAGTTACCTGGTCCAAGAAAATCGAGGAAGCGAGCGAGGGCGAGAAGGTCCAGATTTTGGACGCCTACAACGTGGCCCGCGACCAGCTGTGTGCGCGCATCGGCCTTGCCGGTATCGCGGAATACAACTGGATTACCGAAGTCGCGCTCCCCAACCCGCGCAACATTCCCTTCTTCGAAGCCGCAGGCCTCAAGAGATAAGTCTCTCGAAATTCTAAAACGAAAGAACCGCCTTCAGGGGCGGTTCTTTTGTATATGCGGTTTGCCTTTGCGGTTTACCAGGCGAAGCTTCCGACGATGCGCCATGTCTTGTCGGCATCGTAGTTGTGGCTGTGGCCCGTGGTGAGGTAGCCCATGTTCAGCTGGTACTCGATGGAGAGGTGGTGCGTGAGTTCGACGCCGAACCCGAGCCATACGGCATATTCGAAATGCGGGTGCAGGTTCACGAAGTAGTCCCAGTCGCCGAGGACCATCTTCGACATGTCGATTTCGCCGGAGAAGGGGTCCGGGTTTTCTTCGGATTCCTCGCCGAGCCCTTCGATCTTGAACATCTCGAAGGCGTTCCAGCGCATGGTGAACGTCTCGCTGATAAACGGCTTGATGATGGGGATGACGGGGGCGCCGAGCCTGAACGAGACTGGCATCTCGATTCCCGCGTTGTGGTAGGTGATGGAGAAGTCCGTGCCTTCCGGGTAGTGGTCGGTGTCGGGCTTCAGCAAGTTGTAGTGGTAGAATGCGCCGAGGCCGATGCTGAATGCGCCGCCATCGTAGAAGTAGAACCGCAGCATGTAGGCGATGCCGACTTCGAGCCCGTCGCCTTCGAGGTTTTCGACGCGGCCAAGTTCCTTGTTGTAGTAGTCGTTCTCTCTGAAGGCGCCGTACGTGACGTCCATGGCCTTGTAGAAGATGCGCCTGTCCTTCTTCTTCTTTTCCTTCTCGGCTTCGGCTGCGGAATCGGCGGGCGCGGGTTCGGGCGCCTTGCAGGCTTCGGCCGGCGCGGGCTTTGCCGTGTCGGCGGGAGCCGCGGCAGGTTCGGGCTTGGCGGTTTCGGTGGATGCCGGTGCTGCAGGCTCGGCTGCGGGCACGGGCTTCACCGTGTCGAGTGCAGTGTCGTGCATCTCGAGCAGCGCGAGTTCCTTGTTGGTGTAGGTGACCGTGTAGCTGCACTTGGCGGCGTTCTTGCATTTCTCGCGAGCTTGGTCGGCGATGTTTCGCGCCATCTCGGTGCGGAGTATTTCGGGGCGCTTCTTTTCGAGGCTGTCGAGCCGCGCGGTCTTGATGGCAAGGACGCTGTCGAGGGAGACAATCTCTCGCTCGTTCTGTTCGTGCGCCTTGCACTGGCACTTGGATTCGGTGAGCTGGCAGAACGCCTTGCGCTGTGCGGCCATGGCCTTCGCTATGGAATCCGCGATGGCGGCGGAGTCGACGGCGGGTACGGGGGCCGCTGCCGAATCTGTTGTGACAGGTGCTGCGACAGAAGTCGCGGCGGTGTCGGTCTTTGTAGAATCAGGGTTTGCTGCGCCCGCTGTGGTATCGGTGGGCTGTGTGCTGGCAGGTTGCACAGTGGGTGCTGCCGCCGCAGGCTGCGGTGCGGGCGGCTGCGGATTCGCGGGCGTCATCGTGGGAATCGGTAACGTGGAGTCGGCGCAGATCTTGCAGTGGTCCGTGCATTCCATGGACATGGGCGCAATCGGCAGCACGGTACGCTTGCGGTTCAGGGAATCGACGGTGAAGCGCGCCGCCTTGATTTCGAGCGGCTGCTGTTGTGCCGCCTTCTGGGTCGCCTCGTTGATGCCTGTCATGAGCTGGAGCCTGGTCAGGGCGGTACGGCCTTTCTCTATCTTCTTGTACAGTCCGTTTTCGAACGTGATGCTGCGGGTGCATGCGGGCTTGTCGCACCCGGCAAATATTTCGAGTGCGAGCTTGCGCTGGTTAATCTCGATGGCGGTGTTTGCCGACTTGATGCTGTCGAGGAGCATCTTGCACTGGCATGCGGCCTCGATCTTGTGGCAGGAACTGTCGCTCGCGTTGCACGATTGGCAGAGGTTGATGCAAGCCGAATCGTCGGCCATGGCGGGCATGGCGAGAGCCGCGAGCGTTACGGACAGTAAAATTATTTTGTACATACTACGCATGACGGCCTCCTCAGAAAATGATGGCGAGGACGACAAAGGCGATTGTCGCGATGGAAGAAAGTACTATGGGGAAAATCGGGATGCTGCTTCCGGAATCCTTGGAGGGTGCGGGTTCGCATGTCGCGGGCGCCTGGGGTGCTTCCGCAGTTTCCTTGGCTTCGGGCTTTTTCTCGGGGGCGCTCTGTTCGGCCGGCTTTGCCGGGGTCTGGACAGCGGTGGGCTCGGGTGCTACGGGTGCGGGCGCTTCGTCGACGAGGGCGGATATGTTGCTCCCGGAGGCTTCCGGCTTGGCGGTCTGCGCGTTTGCGGAAACGGCCAGGAAGGCGAGGAGCATGGCGGGAATCCCGTATGCGATTTTTGCGGAAATGGATTTGCGATTCATATAGTATAATCTAATCCTTTTTTTGCGTGCCAGGCGACTTTTTGGCAAAAAAGTGTCATTTTTTGTGCATTGTAGAAATCTATATTGGGGTAAAGCGAAAAAAACAGGTGCTTGAGCGAGGTTTCCAGGTGAAATTTATCCATACGGCGGATCTGCATATCGGGAAGAGCGTGTGCGAACATTCGATGCTCGACGAACAACGTTGTATCCTCGGCAAGGTGTTGGAGGCCGTGCGTAGCGAGAAGCCCGATGCCGTGCTTATTGCGGGCGATGTCTACGACAAGTCCGTGCCGTCGGCCGAGGCGGTCGCCGTGCTTGACGATTTCCTGGTGCAGCTCGCCGCGACGGGTGCTGCGGTGTTCGTGCTGAGCGGGAACCACGATTCTGCCGAGCGTATCGCGTTTGGCGGGCGCCTGATGAAGGGCATGGGAGTCCACATGTCGCCTGTCTATTCCGGAAAGTTCGAACCGGTCACCCTGAAGGATGGATTTGGCGAAGTCGACGTGTGGATGCTGCCGTTCGTGCGCCCTGCGAACGTGAGGGCATGTCTTGAAAGCGAAGACGAGCGTGCCGGCGTGACGGACTATACTTCCGCGATGCGTGCGGCGATTGGCCAGATGAAGTTTGCGGAAGGGCGCCGCAATGTGCTGCTTGCGCACCAGTTCGTGACAGGTGCCGAAAGGAGCGACTCCGAGGAGAACGTGGGTGGCCTCGACAACGTGGATGTATCGGTATTCGGAGGTTTCGACTACGTGGCGCTCGGGCATATACACAAGCCGCAGAATGTGGCTGTCGACGGGTCGGGCCATGCGCGGGTGCGCTATAGCGGCACGCCGCTCAAGTATTCGCTTTCGGAAGCGACACACAGGAAGTCCGTGACGGTCGTGGAGATGGGTGCGGCCTCTGCGGGCGGGCTTGCCGCCGTCGATGTGCGCGAGATTGCGCTCGAGCCGCAGCATGACGTGCGCGAAATCCGGGGTTCGTTTGCGGAGCTTGTCTCGCCGGAATTCCGTACGGCGCAGGTGGCGGCCGGCAACAAGCTCGACGATTTCGTGTACGCGAAACTCACCGACGAGAATGACGTTCCCGATGCGGCGCAGAAGTTGCGCGGCATATACCCGAACCTGATGATGCTCGATTACGACAACGAGCGTACGCGCAGCCAGAAGGTGGTCGTGGGTGTGGATGCGGTCGAGAAAAAGTCGCCCATGGAGTTGTTCGGGGATTTTTTTGAAGAGATGACGCACCGCGAAATGAATTCCGAAGAAAGCGAGTTTGTACAAAGTATTGTAAGCGGAATCTGGGAGGGCGAAAGATGAGACCGACCAAGCTTGTGATTTCTGCCTTCGGCCCCTACGCGGAACGCACCGTCATTGATCTGGACAGGCTCGGCACAAACGGGCTCTACCTGATTTCTGGCGATACGGGCGCGGGCAAGACGACGATTTTCGATGCGATTACCTATGCGCTTTTCGGGCGTGCGAGTGGCGACAGCCGCGACGACGCGAAGCTTTTCCGCTGCCTGAACGCAAAACCCGAGACAAAGACGGAAGTCGACCTGACGTTCATGTATGCGGGCAAGGAATACCGCATCGTGCGTAACCCCGAATACATGCGCCCCAAGACGCGCGGTGAGGGGCTTACGAAGGAGGCCGCGTCGGTCACCTTCTATTATCCCGAGGCGGGTGGCAGGCAGGGACCCGCGAGCCGGTCGGTGAGCAAGGAGAAGGACGTTGCCGCCGCGGTGCAGGAAGTTATCAGGATTGACCGTGAGCAGTTTACGCAGATAGCGATGATTGCGCAGGGCGACTTTATGGACCTGTTGCTCTCGACGACAGAGGAACGCAAGAAGATTTTCCGCAAGATTTTCAAGACGGACAAGTTCAACGTCCTGCAGGACGAACTCAAGAAGCGCGCTTCGGAAATCGAGAAACAGTGCGGCGATACCGAATCGTCGGCGAGCATGATGGTTGCACAGTTGCAGTGCGGCGAGGAATCGGCACAAGCGGAGAAGCTGGAACAGGCGAAAAACCTAGCGGCGGCAAGGCAGGTCGCCGACTGGAAAGGCGTTTGCGATTTGGTGCAGGTGCTCCTCGACGAGGATTGTGCAGCGCAGGAAAAAATGAAGGCGGAGCTTTCCGGATCTGAGAGTCGCCTTGCTGCGATGGACAAGGAATTGGGACGGGCGCAGAATATCGAAAAGACTCGCAGTGTTCTCAGGAAGGCAACGGAAGACCTTGAAAAGATTTTGCCGACCATGGCTCCGTTGAAAGAGGCGAAGGTTGCAGCCGAATCCATGCAGCCGGAACGCGACCGCCTGCAGGAATGCATCACGACGCTCAGGAATTCGTTGCCGGATTACGACCAGCTTGAAGCGCGTCGTACCGATGTCGCGAAAAAGAAAAACGATGCCAAGGGCCTTGTCGCGAATCTCGAAAAAAATACTGGGGCCGTAGAAAATCTCAGGGCGACAATCAAGTCGCTCGAAGAGGAATTAGCGTCGCTAGGCGATGCGGGTTCCAGGAAGCAGGAACTGATTGCGCAGCTGGACAAGCTTAAGACAAGGCAAGAAGATTTGCTGAAGGTGGGCAAGAGCGTCAAGGAATTGACCGGCATCCGTGATGCTTTTGAAAAGGCGCAACAGGCCTACGTTGTAGCCGCCACGGACTATCAAGAGAAGAAAGCGGAATACGAGGCGATGAGTCAAGCGTTCCTGGACGAACAGGCGGGAATCATTGCCGAGACCCTGGTGGAAAACGAACCGTGCCCGGTATGCGGTTCCACAAACCATCCGCACAAGGCCTGCAAATCGGTAAAGGCGCCGAGCCAGGCCGAATTGGAACGGTTCAAGGAATTGGCTTCCGAGGCGGAATCGGTACGCAGTGTCAAGAGCGCGGAGTCTGCACAAGCGAAAGGCGCCTACGACGAAAAGCAGGCGAGTGTCGATATGCTGGTGCGCGAACTCTTTGGCGAGTGCAGCCTGGAAAACGCCCGCGAGCGCGGCAATACGGAATATGCCGAAAACCGCGACAAGATGGCGTCACTGACTGAGGCCGTATCCAAGGAAGAAGAGCGCGAAAGACGCAAGGCTTTCCTCGAAAAGGACATTCCGGAAAAGCGCAAGGAACTGGATGGCTTGCAGGTGGCCGCGACAGATCTTGAAAAACGGATTTCTGGATTGAAGGCCGATATGGAATCGGGCAAGGCCGCCGTGGAGGAACTTTCGAAGAAGCTTTCGTTCGCAAGCAGGGCCGATGCCGAAAAACAGATTGCCGAGACGCAACGGCAGCTCGATGGTTCCAAGCGCGAACTTGAAAAGGCGACAAACGCATTTACCGAATGCGAAAAGCAGGTGAACGAGCTGAATGCAAGCAAGGGCACGCTGGTATTGCAGCTGGAGGGCGCTCCGGAATACGACCTGGCTGCGTTGCAGGCAAAGCGCGACGAGGCTGCTGCTGAACGCGATGCGCTTGTGCAGCGGCTTAACACCATTACGGCGCGGCAAACGCAGAACGGGAATGCGCTTGCGCAAATCCGCAAGACGATGGATTCCCTGGGAGAACTTCTCCGCAGGCGCGGCTGGATAAAGAACCTTTCCGACACGGCGAACGGCACGCTTTCGGGCACGAGCAAGGTGATGCTCGAGACCTACGTGCAGGCTTCGTATTTCGACCGCATCGTGAGCCGCGCGAACATCCGTTTCCGTATCCTTTCGAACGGCCAGTACGAACTGGTGCGCCGCATGGACGCTTCCAATAACAGGAGCCAGAGCGGGCTTGACCTGAACGTGCTCGACCATGCGAGCGGCAAGCAGCGCGAGGTGAAGACGCTCAGCGGCGGTGAAAGTTTCTTGGCGTCGTTGTCGCTGGCGCTTGGTCTCGCCGACGAGGTGCAGAGTTCTGCGGGCGGAATCCAGCTTGACACGATGTTCGTGGACGAGGGCTTCGGTTCGCTCGATGACGAGAGCTTGAAGCTTGCCATCAGTACGCTGCAGAACCTCGCAGGCAGCAACCGGCTGGTCGGAATCATCAGCCACGTGACAGAACTCGAACATAAGCTTGACAAAAACGTGCATGTAAGGAAGGATGAGAACAAAGTAAGCCGTGTGACTATCGAAGTGTAGCGCGCCAAGGTTCGAATCTCGACTTTCCTATTCCAAGCTGTACTACATACAAACTGGTTTTTGCCGAATGGCGTTTTGTACCTTGTAAGTATGGGGGACGGGCGTCCGTCCCGTAAACAAGGGAGGTCCATCATGAAACGCGTAACGTTGATGATGATTGTCGCCCTCGCTCTGTCGGTATCGTTCGCGTTTGCTGCGGCAACGGGGACGGTGAAGTCCAAAAGGGGAGATCTCGATGTCATGTCCCACAGGGGTGGTGGCAGCGTGGTCTGCACGGCTGGCTTCAACGACGAGTTGGTCATTGTACAGGATGCTGAGACGGAGGTGCTCGTCAAGGGCCGTTGCGGTCAGGGATGGGTGGAAAAGTCGAAGGTCGAGTACGTGGCGAAGGGGCCGGGAAATAATTCCATTGTATTGACGGAGTTCGATATCCGTGGCTGGATTGACAACCCGTCGGCCGTGTTCGTTCTCAAGGACGACAACATGGATTTCGACGGTGTGAAGATCGACCGGGATTTCAAGGAATATCTGACACGTACGGTGGATCGCGAAGAGACCGAAAGGCGCCATGGCGAAAACTAAAATAACGGCCCGCTCATGCGGGCCGTTTCCAGTTTTTTGGATGGGGAGACTAGCCGCCGACTTTCGCGACGAACTCGCGGCACACGGCTTCGGGATCGCTCTTGCCGAAAATCGCGGAACCCACGACGAACACGTTCGCACCCGCTTCCTTGCAGGCGAGGATGTTGTCGAGCTTCACGCCGCCGTCGATCTGGATGTCGAGTTCCGGCTTCAGCTGGCGCAGTTCGCGAATCTTGTCGAGGCAGTACGGGATAAGGCTCTGGCCGCCAAAGCCAGGGTTCACCGACATGATGAGCACCATGTCCACGATGTCGAGCACGTACTTGATGCTTTCGAGCGGGGTCGCCGGGTTTATTGCCACTGCGGGCTTCACGCCGAGTTCCCTGATCTGGTGCAGCAGGCGGTCGAGGTGGTTCGTGGTCTCGGCGTGCACGCTGATGATGCTTGCACCCGCCTTCGCGAATTCGCCCACGTAGTTCTCGGGATTCTCGATCATCAGGTGGCAATCGAGCGGGAGCTTGGTGCCCTTGCCCACGCAGGCGGAGATGCCCGGGCCGAAGCTGATGTTGGGGACGAAATGGCCGTCCATGATGTCGAGGTGGACGAGGCCCGCGCCGCCGTTTTCGATGGCCTTGAGGCCGTTGCCGAGTTCCAGGAAGTTAGCGTTCAGGACGCTGGGGGCGATGATTTGCTTCAACATGCCTGAAAAGGTAGAAAAAAGCCTGGTTGGGCGTGCGCCGCTATCGGGAAAATCGATAATAAACCATAATATTTATACCTAGCCACGAAACTTATTTTTTACTAACTTTGGGTCGGACTTAAAAAGTAGGAGATAATATCATGGCTAAGACCACAACAAACAAGGCCGCGAAGGCCCCCGCCAAGAAGGCTGCCGCAAAGCCGGCCGCCGCCAAGAAGCCTTGCGCCAAGGCTGCCAAGCCCGCTGCCGAAAAGAAGGCTGCCGTGAAGGCCCCGGCCAAGAAGGCCGCTCCGAAGGCTGCCGCCCCGAAGAAGGTCGCGGTGGAATTCGTCGCCGACTGCCCGCTCGCAACGACCGTTTCCGTTGCCGGCACGTTCAACAACTGGGCTGTCGACAAGGACATGCTCAAGAAGGACAAGAAGACGGGTCTCTGGACCGCCAAGATTTCCCTCGCCGCTGGCGACTACGAATACAAGTTCGTGTGCGACGGCAAGAACTGGGACGCTGGCGACAACAAGATCAAGCACGTCTAATTAGCCTTCTCTGTCATTCTGTGCGCCGGGCCAATCGCTCGGCGTTTTTCATTTTGTGTAAAGGAGTGCGCTAATTGCTTTGCCGTGCTGCGAAGCGGGCAGATGCTAGGCTCATGGGGCTCGTGCGGCCTTTGCCTTTTTCTATCTTTTACCCCCGTATGGCAAATTATTCTATCCCCCAAGAAGTTTTCGTGAAGGCTGCCGAACAGTACGGCACCCCCCTCTGGATTTATGACCGCGCCACCATCGAGAAGCGCGTGAAGGAGGTCCAGGTTTTCGACACCGTGCGTTTTGCCCAGAAGGCATGCCCGAACCTCTCCATCGTTGCGCTCGTGCGCAAGCTCGGTGGCGTGGTTGATGCGGTTTCTGCAGGCGAAATCGTCCGCGCATTGAAGGCGGGTTTCAAGGGCGGAGTTCAGAAAGGCAAGGCTCCCGAGATTGTTTATACCGCAGACATCTTCGACCGCGACGCGCTTGAACTCGTGAAGAAGTACGACATCGCGGTGAACGTCGGTTCGCCCGACATGATCCAGCAGCTGGCCGATTTCGGTGTGAAGTCGGAACTTACGCTTCGCGTGAACCCGGGTTTCGGTCACGGGCATTCGAGCAAGGTGAATACCGGCGGTCCGCTCAGCAAGCACGGCGTGTGGCACGAACAGATTAAGGACTGCGTCAAGCTCGCGCAGGCAAACGGGATGTGGATTACCGGGCTGCACATGCACATCGGTTCCGGCTCCGACTTCGAGCACCTCTCGCAGGTTTGCGACGCTATGGTGGACGCCAGCCGCCGACTGGGCTCTCACCTCCGCACCATCAGTGCCGGGGGCGGCCTCCCGATTCCGTACCACGAAGAAGACAATGGCAACCGCATCGACATGCAGGCCTACTACGACCTGTGGGACAAGGCCCGCAAG
>JAEEGJ010011365.1_pt1 | contig 22634 bp, 21 predicted proteins | sample 8958761 | NCBI WGS metagenome assembly JAEEGJ01 (sample SAMN16246546, study PRJNA631951) | gut metagenome | biome: gut microbiome; feature: rumen; material: RS-attached | host: Bos | place: Iran: Karaj | collected 2018-10 | reverse complement strand
GAACGCAAGTTGTTGGCATTGAGATTTTTAAGTAATTTTGCGGCATGAATACTAAACCTATGAGCGACTTTTTGATATACCTTAAATTTGAGCCGTACTTAGCCCAGTGGTTTACACATGAGATGGGAGGAACCTCGCCAGTGGAAATTCCACGTGGCTCGGCTGAATCGGACATCCTCCAACTGTTCCTGACGAAGCAACCGGAGGATGTCCCTGATGAGTGCAGAGAGGATGCGAATCTGATAATCGCCATCCCCTACTTCAAGCGCAAGGACCCACGCATTTACAATTATCTTCCACCTAAAGCGGTGGAATGTCTGCACAAGTGCATAAAGAACCGTTTTGATGTGCAGCTGTGGAATGATCTTCATCAGGTTCATCCGAAATCGAAAATGCTGAAGGAACTGATAGAGGCCTGGATGGAATGTCATGGGATTGAGTTTGATGACACGAACTGGTGTACCATATCTAAAAGGTACCAGAGAAAGAGAGAAATATATCTGAAGAAAAAAACGAAAAAAATGACATCGACTTCAGAGTGATTTTTGTCCGCAAACCGACAAAGCGGATTTTTACGATTTTTGCGACAAAGACGATTGTTTCGTTTATTGAAAATACAACTAGCCATGATATCACAAGAAACCCAATACGCTCTACCTGGCATCAAGTCGATAGCCTATGTTCCGTGTGAGCTTGTCCAACGGAACTGCGACTTGAAATGCCTCGCGTCTATGCCGGTGAGAGTGTTCACAACACCTATTCCGATTATTCTCAAGGGAGAGGCCACGTGCGCTACGGTCTCTCAGTATGACAAAAACGGAAGGACAGAGACTACAACTCTGCGCTTTGCCACACTCTCGCCTGTACCTATAAACAAGCATGTCGCTTTCATCGTGACCGACACGAATGATCATCCTTTCTTGGTCGGACTGCACGAGGCTCCTTACCCTGTGATAAAAATCTCACACTCTACAGGAACCCCTGACGGAGATCCTGCAGTTCTGACCTATGAAGTGACCTTCAAAGCTCTGAAATCTCTTATCCAAATGTGGTGACCAGCAGATAATTCGTCTTTTACCACCTTATTAATAGAAGATAACTTTGTGGCATAAAACAAATTTACTATGCCACAACCTAATTATAATCTTCATCTGAAAGGCTACGTCGGAGGATGCGACTTCGACCGTAATTATGTGGACTATGTTCTGGCAAAGAACAAAGACAAACCGGTTCACGTTCTCATTGACAGCCTGGGGGGATCGCTCGCGACTGCACTATCCATCGCCAGCGCATTCCGTGCGCATGGCGATGTGACAGTGCACTTCGTGGGAATGAACGCAAGCGCGGCGACTGTCGCCTCCCTCGGTGCCAAGCATATCTCCATGGACTCGTCGGCAATGTACCTGGTGCACAAATGCAGCGCGGAGTTTTTTGAGTGGGGCAACCTCAATGCCGACCAGCTCGCTGAGGTGCGCGACAACTGTGAGGCTGCCATACGTGACCTGAATAAGCTGGACAGCAATATCGCCACCATGTATGCAGGCAAGTGCAGCAAGAAACAGCAAGATCTGCTCGACCTCATGAAGGAAGGTGGATGGCTGTCGGCAAAGGAAGCGCTGGAATGGGGATTTGTGGATGAGGTTACGGAGTTCCAGGAACCTAAGCCTGTGCTCACGGATGCAGTGGCTTCGGCCATGGCAGCTGCTGGTATGCCTATCCCAAACATCCCTACCGATGGCAAGGAAACGCTGTTCGCACGTTTCCTCGCTTCTATAGCCGCACTGTTCAAGCCAGGCTCGTTAAAGGATGAGGAAGAGCCTGAGAGTGATGACAAGCCATTAGAAGTTAATAAATATAATAACGTTAGTAACTCTGTAGCAGAAACCATGAACCAAACACAATCCTTTTCGCTCTTGGGCAAAGTCCTCAATGTGGAGGGCTTTGCCGTGGGTGAGAACGGCGTGACGCTATCTATTGAACAGATGCAAGCGGTAGAGAACGCTCTTGCAGAGCGTGACAGGAGCAACGCCGAACTCACAGAGCAGGTGGCAGCACTGAAAGCGGCTCCTGCTGAGAAGTCCCAGTCTGTCGTTGATGACAAGTCTCAACATGAGGCAGACAATCCTTTTGCTCAATTCGCCAACAAGGTGAACAACGCACGACAAATGTATAATCAAGTACCGTAAAAATCTAATCACTATGGCAGGACAATTAAATGTAACACCTAATCTGCACGACTTTCAAGAAGCCGCCACGAAATATCGTCCTCAGCTGCTCTATATGCCCATCATAGGCTGTGAGCAGACTCTGAAGCACATGACGCCACGCCCAGGAATCCGATACAAGGAGAATGTGGGGGCCATAAGCGGCGACGCTCAGTTTGGTCCGTACAAGCCAAGCCGCTCGACGGACTTCAACCTCAATGTGGACTACCGCACCCTGGAGACTTTCATGGGTTCGGTGCACTGCAAGTTCGAGCCTAACTCGGCAGCTTCGACTATCCTCGGTTACCTCGCAGCGACTAAAGGTGACGGACAGATGCGCGCGCCTACTGCTCTCCACGTACTCACCCTTATCGCAAAGGGGCTGTCGGAGACTCTTAACGACGCGATATGGAATGGCGTGCGTAACGCCAACGGCGACACCACAGCTGACCTCTTTGACGGCTTCGACACAATCACACAGGCTGAAATCACTGCTGGCACTATCTCGACAGCTAACAAGAACTACATGCAGCTGGAGGAGGAAATCTCTACCTCGAACGCCCTGGACATCGCGAAGGAGATTCTCTATTCGCTCGACCCTCGCCTGCGTGCGCAGGATCTGAACATGTACTGCTCGCAAGACTTCGCCGACAAGTACAACGAGGCGATGCTGCTGACTCACGCAGGTATCAACTACTACAACCAGTTCGGACAGAACACAGTGGAAGGAAGCAACGGAAAACTTCACATCGTGCCTCTGTTCAACAAGGCTGACAGCAAGTTCATCCACGTGACTCCTAAGAGTAACATGCTGGTGGGATTCGACCAGATGAGCGACATCGAGAGCGTGATGGTAAAGGAGTATGAGCCTTTCATCCTCTCATACATCGCTACCATGTTCTTCGGCGTGCAGTTCGAGAGCATCGACTACCGCAGAATGAAGGTGATTGAACTCGCAGCGTGATCCTAACTGACAAATGATTACTGACAAAAGAAAACTGAAACATTATGCCAAGACAAACATGTACTCCAATACAGAGGTCTCTTGCCTGGTGCCAAGGCACGCCTGAGCTGCCTGGCATCAAGCGTAGGCTCTACTACATCAGCAAGGACCAGATTGTTTCATGGCCGACTCTGACACGTGACCAGAACGGTCGCCTGACTTCGGCAGCATACTCGGGAAACTTCGAGCTGGTGGCTGACGCTACATGGAAGTTCATCGACATCCTTCCTGACAAGTCACAGCTTACCAGTGAGGCGCAAGGTGAATACCCATCCATGACGCAGCTGAACAAACTCACTGCTGTTCACCCAGGTGTGGGTGTTGAAGCTTCTGCTCTCTCTGCTTACGTGAACAACTGCGACTGCGTATATCTCGTGGAGACTGTACGCAACAAATTCCGTGTCGTAGGTAGCGAGAAATGGCAAGTGAAATCAACAGTGGCGCAAGACCTGGGACAAGGTGCTACTGGCACAACAAGCACGACTCTGAACGTGGAGGCGACCGATGAGTGCCCGGCTCCTTTCTATCAAGGTAAGATCGAAACTGAGGATGGTATCATCTATGCCGACCAGCAGCAGGCTCAGCCAGTGGTGGACGGTGACCCGGAAGATGACACTGCAGACCCCTAATTTCTGACAACTGAATCATGACTGACGAGAGAACATCCATCGATATGAGGGGAACACTGAGCGAATTGACGTTCCCTAAGGTCGGTGAGGGTTCTCTCGTCATCGATATCCCTGCAAAGCAAAACAAGGCACTGCAGAAGGACTTGTTCGCAGTGAATAAACGGAAGTCATGGGATAAGACTGTGGAGGCTCGCTGCGATTTCACTTATAAGCTGAGTCTGACTCGCCGCTCGGACGTGAACTTCATCTCCATCTGGAAGAAGTCGGTATATGGGCGCACTCTGACGGACATCAAAGGTGATCCTGAGATGGTCACCTTCTTTGCTGATAATATTACTCCTGTAATAAGCGAGACGCTGGGATATCACCTTTCCGATGTCTCGTGGGCAGTATGCACTTCACCGAAACGAAGACACCGTGAGAAGAACTTTGCGACGCTGATAAGTGAGCGCATAGCTGCCTCGCTGGGGATTCCTTTCTATGAGGATGTGGCACTGTGTCACAGCAAGCAACGAGTGAATGCAGTATTTGAAGCGAACAATATTCCTCGTGAGTCTAACATCATCGTGTTTGACGACTTCGTGACGACAGGGATGACGCTGGCTGGAATGAAGAAACTGCTTTCCTTGCTGGGGAAAAATGCGGTTTTCTTCAGTTGCATAAATAATAAACTTTGATGGATCTATTTCTTTCTTGAAAATAATGGAATTTTATTCTTTATTAGTTTCACAAAAAGAAAAACACAGATTGCAATAACAGCTAATAATGAAACTGCAGTAATTGTGTTTATTTTTTCTAAATGCTTAATTTCATGTTCTTTAGAGCTTATGGTATCTTTTAGATCTTTATTATCTCTTTCGATTTGGGCAATCTGGTTCTCCATCTCATAAATTTGGCCACGTAAAACTTCCAATCTGTATTCTGGGGTTTGCTGATATCGCTGAATTTGAGCTATATGTTCATAATATTTGTCAACCGTCGCATTTGGTGTTGATTTAGCCCATTCAATAAAAACTGGTGATTGAATTAAGTCACCAACTTGGTTCCACTCTTTTACTGTATGATTCGGATGGGCTTTTTCCCACTGTTGTAAATAAGCGCTATTCTGAATAAATGCTTTTACGTTCATAATTTGATTAATTTATAAAACACAAAGATATACAAATAATTAAATGGATGCAAATTTTACAAAACAAATCCAGGATTGGCTGAACGCTCCTGCGTCAGAGCGTGACTACGAACAAGGGGCGATGCTGCTTCTCAAACTAACAGGCAACCAGATAATGTATCGCAACCTGACGATGAGACGCACGACTCGTGGTGAGGAGTTTATCGAATATCAGTTGAAGCGTCGGTTGAAGTTCAGACTGGCACAGGTGACTCACAAAGAGGTGGAGCAAATGCAACGGAAAGTTGATGGGATTGCTATGGAACACGGTCTGGAGAAGAAAGAGACTAAAACCTCTAATGAGTTCCGGGCTGGCAAACGGGCTGACCATGACGCTCTGCCTGATGAGGTACAGGCTCTATATGTGGAGAACCTCTCTATCGTGCAGAAGATGCGTGAGCTGCATCTGAAACTTCGCACTCTTTCTCTGGAGAATGCCACCTGCCCCGACAGTGAGAGGTACCCATTCTTAAAGGAACTTATCGCTCTTGACAAAAAACTGCACTCGAACTGGGAGGTCTATGACCACTACACAGGTGAAGAGGGTGAGCAGGTGCTTACAGAGGATATGCGAGAGCAGAGCAAGAATGCTGTTCGTATGATTAACCTGAACAAGAACCGTTACGCTAAAAAGCCAAGCGAGGAACTTAAGGGTAAGATCCTCGCTTGGTACGGTAAGGTTATCAATCCAAACGACAAGCTCACCGCGGAACTCAAAGATATTGGAATCCTTGAGTAACACCGGAATAATAGCAATGCGCCACGCTGCGTGGCATCCTCTATTATTCGCGTTCAAAAGCGTCGGAAACCAAAATGCAAAGATAACTGTTTGTCATGAGACGTAATGCAGACATAGGTGATTATTTGTGCCCGATACGTGAAAAACCGTACCAGGCTTATCTATCTAATGCCCTTCAAGTGGCAGACATTCTGGACTGGGTACTGAAGCAGCTTGGGAAGTCGGAGGTGTGGCAGACTTCATTTTCTATATCGGAGGAGTTTATCCGTAGACTCTACTTCATAGAGAAGTCGGGACTGGTGACCAAGTTTAACCTGGTGCTGGATCACAAGGCTACGAACAAGACGCTGAAACTGTGGGCATTCATAACGCAGGTGATAGACACTACCTACCTCGCAGATAACCACAGTAAGGTGCTGCTGGTACGCAGCGAGCGCGGAGAGATGGTGAGTATCATTACATCTCAAAACCTAACACGTGGTAACAGATGTGAGAGCGCAATGATAACGACAGACGAAGGAATATTCCTCACTTTGCACTCCCAAATTCAAGACTTGATACGTAACCATTCGGTGCCTCTGAATGAGCTCTTCTCGCAACGCCTAACACAAGACGGATAGCCACACTAAATGCGTGACTTTTTGCGTGACAAATCTCAATACTTACTGAGAAACATCTTTCAATACTTACTGAGTGACATCTAACGCAACTGAAAACTCATAACTCACAACTCATAACTATAAATCATGACGTATTCTGAAGATGAACTGCAACAGGTGGAGAACTTTGCCTCGATATACCTGAAAATATCGGATATGGCAGTGATACTGGGAGTTCCCGCAGAGCAACTGCGCTCGGATATAGCAGACCACTCCTCGGAGGTGAGCCTGAGGTACCGGCGTGGGAAAGCTGCTTCCAAAGTGAAACTCCTGCATCAGGAGATGATGCTGGCACAGGTGGGGTCTCCACTGGCTATTGAGAATACACACCGCAACCTGCTAGACATGGAGGATGATGAGTAAAACAATAACGGACATAAGCATAACTCTACCGAAGTCCTGGAATGAGTTGTCACAAAAGCAACTAAGATACCTCTACACTATGATAGCTCTAGGGCTGTCAGTGGAAGAGGTGAAGACGTACTGCCTGTTCCACTGGTCGAAGATAGTGGTGCTGCACAGATATGGCGACAACGGATATATGTGCAAGTTGAAAAAGAAACGCTTCGTGATGACCGCAGATCAGGTGACGGCAGCGATAGCTTTTCTGGAATGGATAAAGCAACTGCCGAGGTTTCCAGTTCGGCTGGAGAAGATTGGACGTCACCGCGCCGTCCCAGCAGATATGCAAGGGGTGCCACTGGAGACTTTCATAATCTGTGACAACCTCTATCAAGGATATCTCTCTACACAGAAGGAAGAGATGCTGGATGAGATGGCTACTCACCTGTATGGAACGAGTCGCCTGAATGACGCTGAAAGAATAAACATCTTCTACTGGTTCGCCTCGGTGAAAGCAATGCTGGCACTGGAGTTTAAGAACTTCTTCCAACCGATGCAGAATGACTCTTCGAACATGTTTGAAAGCAACAAAACGCAATACGAGATTCTGAAAGAGGCAGTGAACGCACAGATAAGGGCTCTGACAAAAGGCGACGTGACGAAGGAGAAGGAAGTGCTGGCAATGGACACTTGGCGAGCCCTGACGGAACTCGATGCACAAGCACGGGAGTATGAGCAGCTCAAAAAGCAACATCATCTCTGATGCTTATTGCCATACCAAAGGCGTGACTTTTTGCGTGACTGTATTCGGTATCAAACGCAATCAAAAACTAACAACTCAAAACTATCAACTATGAACTATACTCTAGATGGACGCTGGAGCGCAACACTGTTTTTTGAGGAACTGACAAGGTCAAACAGACTCGCTCAAAATATGGGATTTAAATTCTGCCGAGTGAGTGGCTTGGAAGGATTCGAGGAAGCACTAGAGAATATGCAACGCTCGAAGGCTTTTGTCTGCGTGAGCGACATAGCGAATGGATATACGGAACTGCATAACACCCCTCGGACTCGAAGGGTGAAGACGGTGTTCCTGGCAATGCGACACCGTATCGATGACATGCAAGGTCGCTTGGAATGCATTGAGACACTGCGTGAGCTGTTCAGACAGTTTATGAGTAAACTGATTCTGGAAAAAACGAAACTGGAACAGAAATGCATATACCTGGACCCTCGTATATCTTTTAACGAGATAGACAGGTACTTCTTCTCTGGATGCGCATGCGCTTACTTTCAGATAGCAGTGGATGTGTTCACAGACCTGCGATTCAACAGCAACGAATGGGAGGAGGAATAATGAACAGCATACACATATCAACGCTTCGCAAGATGCTGAAGGCTGGAGACCCAGTCGATCTGAAACTCTGGACGAAATCAGGAGAAATACAGGAATGGAGAAACTGTATCCCTCTTCGATATAACTTCTATAAAGGAACGCAGCAGTTTAAGCTTTTGAATAGCAATCAGATACGTCAAGCGAGGATATGCTGTATCTTCAGCGTGAATAATCTTGAGGTGTTTTTGTAGATTAAAAGCTTCTGTGTTATACAGAAAAGTATTACCTTTGTAAAACTAATAGTAGCATCTGCCAAGAAATAATTATCCCTTTCTATTGTTTTTTCTATACTCATAATTTCTACATCATGAAACGTATTTTATGTATAATATTGACATCTGTGATTTCTTTATCCTTTTTTTCATATGCAGCTTCAAATGATAAAGAGTATAAAAAGATTCTAGAAAAACATGATGTGCCACCAGAAGCAAAAATTATAGTTAAAGATAATCCTTCAGAATATTGGATTGCTCTTTTATTGAAAAATGACCAAATAGAAAAATTTGGAAAGGAATTGAATAAAATGAAAGGAGCAGAAAAAGAAGCACTAAATAAATACGCTGAGGTTCCGAAATTCAATGCAAAATACGAACCATCTATTTGTGATGAGCTTCAAGGGTTTTGTGATACTCTTCTAATGACAATGGGAATCACTGATCTGGGTTATAATTGCTCATTACATGTAGTTTATTCTGATGAAGTAAATGCTTTTACAGCTTTAACGGATAACGCTGGTTTCGCTATGTGTATAACTACAGGTTTCATTCAAAAAAAAGGATGCACATACGATATTATTATGGCTGCAATTGCTCATGAATTTGCTCATGGTGTACTATTCCATCACCTACGCAGTTTCTATGCTGAAGCTAAAGCAAGAAGAAAAAATGAATTACTAGGTGGAATTGCAATGGGGCTTGAGGTTATTGCCGCTGGCGCAGGAGCTTACGCAAGTGGCATAACAGGACAACAATATGATTATGAAAATCATACAAGGAGTATTGAGAGAATAGGGCGAAACATAAAAATTGAAACAAAGCGTTATTCTTATGCATTCAGTCGTGAGCAAGAATATGAAGCTGACATTGTTGCATATAGATTTATGAAAAGCATTGATAAAGAAAATGCTTTTATAGAACTCTTGAAATTCTTAGGTTCAGAATATGATTTCTTATATAATGAATACAGTGACCACCCAACAACAACATCAAGGATAGAGTTTATAGAATACATAAGAAATCATCCTGAAATTTACAACAAAGAAATTGAAAAGCTACGTAAACAAAAAGAAAAAGATAAAAAGAAGAATTAAGACTGATTAATTTTTGATCATAGTTTAGATGATTTACATTAATGTCTTTTAGACTATAATACAGACTCCATAACTTTGCACAAAACGCAAGGTTATGGAGTTGAATTTTAATAGCGTAGAGACAATAGCTCAGCTGAATGCCTCGGCTGCCTTCCAAGTGGATAGCGGCAAGGTGTTCAAAGACGATGTGGACATATGTCCGGTGATAATCGACAAGAAACTGGCTTACGTCCCTTGGGGTGGCGACAATATGCTTCCGTATAACATCCTCGACCTGATAGAGTCGGATGAGACGCTGTCAACATGCCAGCAGTTTAACGCGGAGGTGTGCTACGGAAGTGGACTACGGTACAACGTGGACAAGTGCTCGAAGGAGGTGCGCTCTCAGGTGGATGAGTTTATGATGGATAACGCCATGGCGCAGTACTGGCTGGGGGTATGCCATGACTTTAAACACTTCGCTTTTACGGTGAGCGTGGTGATACTGAACAGCGACGGAACACGGATAGTGAGGCTGCTGCGTAAAGAGGCTTGCTACTGCAGGCTGTCTCCGGCCGAAAACGATGTGAGCATTAAATACTTATTGTATGCGAACTGGCGTAAGGTGATAGCTTCACGCGATGAGATAGAAGTGATAGAGCTGCTGGATATAAACTCTCCATGGCGCGACCTGGCAATACGAATGGGACGTGAGACTGGTGATGACGGCAAGAAGAAAATACGCACAAAAGCACGGAAGTTTGCCGTGATGACTCGTGTGCCGACTCCTGACAGCACATATTACCCGATTCCTTACTATGCCTCGCTGTTCCGTGGGAAGTGGTATAACATAAAGCAACTAATTGGAATGGCGAAGGAAGCGAAACTGAAGAATATCGCTCCTATAAAATACCAGATAGAAATCTCTAACAAATACTGGGAGTCGATATTCAAAAGTGAAGGGATAACAGACCGTAAGGAGCAACAGAAACGCATCGTCAAAGAGAAACAGCAGATACTGGACTTCCTCACTGGCGTGGAGAACGCTGGAAAGGTGTGGTTCTCGACTTTCTACGTGGCACCCACTGGCGAGGTGCAGCATGAAGTGGTGATAAACAAGATCGACAGCGACAAGGAAGGTGGCGACTGGAGTACGGACATACAAGAGGCAGTGAATATGTTCTGCTTTACAATGCGTGTGCATAGCAACCTCGTGGGCTCGGTTCCAGGGAAGTCGCAGTCAAACAACAGCGGCTCGGACAAAAGGGAGCTTTATACTATTGCACATTCTCTGCAAAAACCATATCACGACCTGCTGTTCGCAGTGCACCGTATGATAATACGATACAACGGATGGAAGGAGGCTTTTCCTGAATGCCCATTCGTGCAGCTGACTCTGCTGAGCGAGCATGTGGACGCACAGGAGGTGACAATGGAGAATGATGATGACCGGGACGGCACACCATCTAAGGATGAGGTGTGGAAACACAATAACTGATATCTACTGTGTAACATCCAACGTAACTCATAACTCACAACTCAAAACTATCATATATGGTCTGTCAACTGATTACATCGGATAATAGTCTGCGTAAATACCTGCCTAACGCATTCGACACAGCACAAGGGGAAGCATCGTTCTATGAGAAGGTGCTGCCATGGCTGGAAGCAGCGGAGAGATGGGCTGTGGAGCAGTTTATTGGCGACAGCTTTATGCCTATACTGGTGACAACGGATGAGAACAACCCTCTGAGAATGACAGCGTGCAGCATGGTGGCTCATGAGGCGTTTATGAGAGCTGTGCCATCTCTGGACCTGGTGCTGACCCCTAACGGCTTCGGGATAGTGAGCAACCAGAACATTGCGCCAGCAAGCCGTGACCGTGTGGTACGGCTGATAAACTCTCTGGAGGCTTCTCGTGACATAGCAATGGAACAGATGCTGCAGTACCTGTTCCAAAATGAACGGTGGTTCACATCATCGAAAAGGAGATGGTTCACAGAGACTCTGTTCCCGAATATAGACCTGGCGAATTTGTGTGGAATAACAGAGAAACGATGGGCAAACTACCTGAACCTGCGCTCTAAGGTGCTGGAGATTGAACAACGTATAGCAGTGGAATATATTTCGCCCGAACAGATGGAGGTGCTGCGTGGCGAGGTGATAGGCATTGACTGGTCGTTTACGCTGGCAGACAGGCTGCACCTGAGGGTGATAGAGCAACTGCGGTCGATAGTGGCGAGCAATCTGCAAGGCGCGCCTCTGAATATCCAAGGGCTGCGTGACATAGTGGATATCATGCGTAAGAATGAGGAGATATTTCCGGAGTTCGCAAATAGCGAAACAGCACGACTCTTCACGCCTCCAGTATTCGAGAACAAAAAGGAGAATAACGGATACTGGTTCTAAAATATCTACTGAGCAACATCAAACGCAACTCAAAACTCATAACTCAAAACTCAAAACTGTGCCCAACTTAAGTACTATAGACATATGCCGTGAAGACCTGTTCACGCCGAAAGAGGAACTGGAGGAACGCTATACAGCAGTGATAGTGGCTCGTATAATACGCATTCGTGAGGAATATAACTGGTTCCTCGCTAACCCGGACGCGAAAGACCGTCAGTTCGTGGAGACGGCAATGTCAAGGCACGGAATAGAGAAGACAGCGGCATATTCGGACTTGGCAGTGGTAAAAGCACTGCTGCCACACCTGGCGACTGCATCGCGTGACTTCCACCGATACCGCTACAACGAGATGATACTGGAGACGTTCCAGATGGCGAAGAAACGCAAGGACACGAAGACGATGGAGAAGGCGGCTTCTTCCTATGCGAAATATAACCGCGTGGACCTGGAGGATGAGCAAGCGGTGCCTTACGACATGATTGTGGTGCAACCTTTTACCGCGACTGATGACCCTTCGGTGCTGGGAATAAAACCGATACCGAACCTCAGGGAGAAAATACGGATGCTGCTGAATAAATACCGAGCAGAGAATATGGATATTGAGGATATTGAGTTCGAAGAGGCTGACCTGGAAGAAGCTACACTGTTCCCAGAACCGAAGGAGGAAGAGGATGTGGTATAAGTGAATCCATTGTGCATTTAAAGAAAAACCGCAGTGAAGAAGATATACTTTAATGAGCCTCAGCGCTTGACGCAACTGATAGGCGCGAACACGACAGTGATAGTGGCAGGACGAAGAACAGGGAAGACGGACAGCATAGCGTCGCCTTTTGTGCTTCGTAACATGCAACGTATGCCTGGATCGACTGGCGGCATCGTGGTGCCGACTTACAAGCACGGTCTGACGAATACGATACCTGGGCTGCTGGCCGCATGGAAACGGTGGGGATACATCAATGGCATTCATTATGTGATTGGTCGGAGACCGCCTAAATCATTCGGGAAACCGATAATAGAACCTGCGGAATATGAGCACGTGATAACGTTCTACAACGGCTCGTGCGCCATTCTGATATCACAAGACAGACCAGGCTCCAGTAACTCGCTGACGCTGTCGTGGCTGCTGATAGATGAGGCGAAGTTCATAGACTATGAACGGCTGAAGGATGAGACACTGCCAGCGAACGGCGGGATTAAGTCATACTTCGGACACCACTCGTTTAACCACTCTATAATGATCCTATCGGATATGCCGCAGACGCAGAAGGGTTCGTGGTTTCTTCACTATAAGGAGAAGATGGACCCGCAACTGATAGAGGCAATAGAAGGGACAATATATGAGATATGGAACGTGAAGCAACGTATCCGCAGAATGCAGGAGAAGGGGTTCGAAATTCCGCATTTCCTGAGACTGCATCTGCGAAGACTGGACCGCAACCTGAACAGGATGCGCTCTGTGGCGGTGTACTATAAGGAGTATTCGTCGATAGAAAACCTGCAGCTGCTCGGTGAGAGCTATATAAAACAGATGAAACGCGACCTTACACCGAAGACGTTCCAGACTTCAATCCTATGCCAACGGATTGGAATAGCAAAGGATGGATTCTACTCGTCAATGCGGGAAGGGCATAAATATAACGCAAGCGATTTTGAATACCTGGATGAGCAGTTCAAGGAGTTTACGGAAGCACAGGATTTCTCTACACTCTCCTCTCTTTCCTCTCCACTGGATTGCAGAGCAGACAGCGACTTGAATAAGCTGGCTCCGATATGCATCGGAATGGACTATAACGCGAATATAAACTGGATTGTCGCAGGACAACCGGACGGCCGTAGGCTGAACGTGATAAAGTCGTTCTACACGAAGTTTGAAAGGAAAATACCGGCTCTGATTGATGACTTCTGCCGCTACTATATGCATCATGAATGCAAGACTGTGGTGTATTACTACGACAGTACAGCTCTAGGAGGCAACTATGCCGTGAATGAACAGGACTTCCACTGGGTGGTGTGCCATGAGTTTGAACGCCATGGGTGGCAGGTGGAGGATATAAACCTCGGTAACCCGATGCGGCATGACGAGAAATATCTGCTGATAAATCAGGGGTTCGCAGGGAAGCAACGACTAATGCCGTTCTTCAACCGCCAAAATAACGATGACCTGATTCTGGCAATACAGACTGCTGGCGTGGTGCGTGGCCGTAACGGTTTCCGTAAGGATAAGGGAGGAGAGAAACTCGCAGAGACGGAGGAAGATCTGCTGCAGCATCGCACAGACGGTACTGACGCTTTCGATACTCTCTATATCGGATGCGAAAAAATCCCATATAGAGACAACTTTGGGATATCCACTAGTGGTGTAATCTAATATGTACTGAGGAATATCAAACGCAACTCACAACTCATAACTCAAAACTCAAAACTGATAAAACTATTATTGGCACGGTTTTTGTATATTGATTCTTATACCTTAAAATCATATTAAATACTGTATTAATTATTGCGTGTTATGTTCACAATGCGCAAAGATTAATTTTTTCTTGTGAGTTAGGAAACGTTAACTCGCATGGGTTATACATTTGCCCATAAAGTTGCTTCTTTTGTCGTTTGGTTTGAACCCTCTCATCGTAGGAGGTAATTCTAACTAAACATTTTTTATTATGAGAAATGTTCTATTTTACCCGCAACCGCAAGCATCGGAGATTTGCGGCGGGACAGTGAGAATAGTGCACTCTGACGCACTACTGGAAGAGTTCAGCAACGTAGTGATCTACGGAGATGAACAAGTCGATAACCCTAAACGCTCAATCGAGCAGATACAGACGCTACGCAACGAGCAGCTGTTCGGCATTGTGCCGGAGAAGATTCCGACAAAGGCAGTGATTGGCATCGCGACAGTGGGAAAGGTGATTACCTTCACGGAGGGTAAGAACAACACAAAGGGTCGTGGATACGTCTATGACGTGGTGAGAGCTTACCTGTTCGACATGCCTCTGTCAATGTCTAAGGAGATGGCACTGCTGTTCGCTAAAATGGGCATCTTTGAGTCTGTGCCTTACCACTATGTGCTTGATTCTGGCATTAGAGATGGAATGGGATTCCTCTCACTCACAGTGAACAGAAAGGTGTTCTTCTCTATCACGGATGGAAGTGAGATCACACTGGAACTCACCCCTGACGTGGCAGAACAGGTGCTTGATGATGAAGGCAATCTGAAAGAGTTCTGCTCGTTCTATGTGCATCACGGAGGATTGGTGAAACGATTCGACTGGAATGACAATTGCCGTATCGCGACAGAAAATGATGAGGAGGGAAATCTCATCCTCTTCAAAAGCGATGTGGAACCTTCAGGGGATGCAGCGCGCATGACGCTGAAACTGTTCTGCTCGTACAAACAGTGATTTTTTCTTCGTCGCTTGTTGATTTTTACAGAAAAAACTGTAATTTTGCGATGTCATATCATTGACATCACATAGTTCAAAAAGAACATTATGCAATCTCTGGTGTTGAGAACGTAGGACTTTTCAAAACGGAAAATCGAGATGCATAGTGGTCTACCGTATTGCGTGGACCGCTGTCATCGTTGGTTTTCCAGGTTCCCTACGACCTTCAACACTGACGTGGCACGGGCCACGTTTTTTATGCCCTGTCATGAACATTGTCATTAATAATAGATTCTATAAAGCATCGTCCTTAATAGTCTTAAAGAAAAACAAGAGCGACACGCTATCTTTACGTGCCGCCCTTGAAAGGTTAGAATTTATGATTAATTCTGAGATTACTTCTTGAGCATCTTGGTAGTTGTGCGAGAACCATCAGTGTACTCGGTAACTACAATGTTAACGCCCTGGAATGGAACATCACTTACCATACCTGCTACGTTAACGTACTTAACGCTCTTAACATTGCCGTTTACAACGACACCGTTGATAGCGGTTGGCACATCAGGATTGAGGTCTGTTGGATATACCTCGTAAGGACCAGCCTTAGATGCGCTCTTACGGATGATGGCCTTGAAGTTATAAGAGTAGTTGGTCTTCAATCCAGAAGTAGAATATGCATTAAGCTCTGGATTGATAGTAAATGAACCAGTAAATCCGTAATAATTATCATCGATGTCTGTTGTCATATTGAACTGCTCTCCGTCCCATACAGCCCACAAGATTTGAGCATACTCTTGTGCCTTTGGCTGAGAGAAGAAGAATGTCTGAGTCTCGCCGTTGTTAGTATAAGTCTGGTTACCGGCAAAGTTTACAGCCATATATGGATTAAGATCGTAAGCAAGACCACTAGATGGAACCTCAGTTACATCATTATCCTCATCTACCGCTACGGTAAGAGTTAACTTGGGATTGCCATTCTCGCAAGAGTATGTACCTGTCAAGTTCCTTACATATACATTGGCGAAGTCTTGCTCAGATGGGAACACAACCTCAATCCAGTTGTTCTGGGCGAAGTCTTTCTCACTCTTGTTGATGTCTAAATTTTGTTCTACTACGGTATAGTACTCGTAAGAGGCAGCAGTTGGATTTTGATAGTCAACAGCCTGTGCCTCGTCCTTGAACCAAATAGAAGTACCATTCTTGTAAACACCAAGCAAATCATTGCTGATGGTGTAGGGCTTGCCATCAGCATTTTCACCTAAGGTGATAATCTCAGCAAGGGTCTTAGAATCAGCTATAGAGTATGTTGCTACTGCAACTTCACTCTTGATGTTATTCAGATAAACAAGTGCATAAATGGTATGTGTACCAACACCACTAATGTTAACTGGACCCTCGTAAAGATTATCCTCATTATATAAAATGGCAGCTGTTGGAGGTGTAGCTGGATCTAACAGATAATAAATCTTTGCATCTTCCCCGTATTCACTTTTGCTGCTTATGGTTACAGAGAATGGTTCTATACGAACTGTGCCTGAAGCGGGATCAAATGTTGGGGCCTCTGGTGAGGTGAAAAGGTAAGTAACAGAAACTGGATAACTTGCATCTTTTCCGTTCTCAACTGCTATTGCAGTAACAACCTTTCGACCACCTGTGGACCACAAGTCAATTGGACCTTCATAAAGTTGCTCTTGATTATTTTTATCAGGCATACTTCCATCTGTTGTGTAATATATTGCGGCACCTTGGGCAGCTGTGATTGTGACTTGTACATAACCACCTTCTATGGTTTTAGAACCAGGCACTATCTCAGGTTCATCGCTTCTATTAATTAATGTTCTCTTGTAAAGATAAACAGGATCCTGTGAAGCTGTACTATAACAATTAAATAATACGCTAGATTCATTGTATTGCATAACTCCTCTAGTAGCATTGAAAACTATAGAAGTATTACCATTATTATCAATTTCTATTTTTGCTTTTGAGGCATTCGTACTTCCATTAGAGTATGTAAGTCTATTATTATTACTAGTAGATCCAGTCAAATACTTATTATCACCTGTAATATGGGTTGACGCAAATTGCCAAGGGAAATCTCCCTCTGCACTTACTAACGTAAAGATGGCTGTTTCATCTGTTGCTGAAGCTGACTCATCCTCAACAACAATGTCTGTTGCAGGTCTATTGTTGCCAGTGGTAGATGTGTTACTAATTGTTTTTAGTGATCCATCTGTACCATTAACAATAATTACTTCATCATTTTCATTTAAAGTTGATGCGTCTTTTACAAGTACAAACTCGTCACCAGAACTTTCAGCTTTTTTAGTTACAACAAGAGTATTAATCAATTTGTTGACATTTATGGTATATTCGCCAGCATCTTCAACAGTATAATTGTTAGAAGTCTCAATTGGAATGTCTGTTCCTAAATGTTCTTCTTTAATCAACCACTCCTTGCCATGCCAGTTGCCCCAGCCATCAACAAATCCGAAACCTGCACCTCCAGCAAGTTCTCTAGTGTAAGTCCAACCAGTCTCAGTTGTTGTCATTTCAACACCTGCGTCTGACCAGCCGTCAAATGAACCGCGAATGAATAGCTGAGGTCTTTCAACATCAAAGGTCATAGCATCAGCATCAAGAGTAAATATAGTGCTCTTGCCAGCAGCCAAGAAGAATGCATCATTTCCATTTAAATGGATGTCATTGTGATGACCACTGTGAATGCCATAATCTTGGCCATCTATTCCTGTTCCACCATAAAGGACTTGTGTGTCGTTCTCAACTTTGGCAATCTTGAATCGGATATTGTTAGGCATGTTATCAAAATTGAGGACATAGCTTCCGTCAAGTTGTTTATTAAACTTATAGTTCGTATCTAATGGATCACCCCAATTGTTCATATCCCCAACTAAATAGTATTCAGCACTTGGAGCAACTTGAACTTCTTCAAAAGCAATGGGTGTGAATTGAACTGTGCTATGTACATTGACAATACCTAAGATATCATATCGCTTCGAATTGTCGGCATCTGGAATTTCAATGTTTTGGTCGCTATCATAAGTGTTGTATCCATGAATTGATGTTGTGCCATCAGCAGTAAAGTAGAAATCTTTGCCGCTCTTTGATGTTATAACAACATTGCGCACATAACCATAGGTAGACTGATTATCAGTTGTGATATCAGAAATTTGAAGTTCAGCAGGCGTAACTTCCTCAGACCCCTGAATATTTGCACCTGTAACATTTATAATCTCATGGAGTCCGCTGTAGATAGTTTTTTTACCTTTCCAACCACCTTTGATGACATCGCCCTGGTTTGGAACAGGACTAAGAGTATTAAAGAAAACTGCACTACCTGAATTGTCTTTAACCCAAACATATCTGGTGTCTGTTTCGTTAACATAAGTGACAACAACATCGCCTGCAAACTTGAATTCAGCATTATTTGCTAGTTGTTTGAATGCTGCAATGTTAGCAATAGGTGCATTAAATGTAATGGTTTGAGTATTAACTGTACTTTCCACACCATTCTTTGCAGCCTTAGCTTGAATAGTTGTAGTAGCTGAAATTGTTGGAGGATTACTGTTATTATAAGTAGTCCAATTGCCATCATTAAACTTGTAAGAAATCGTTGCATCAGGAGTTGTGCAAGACATATTAACAGTCACATTATCACCTTCGTAGTAAGGGCCTGAAGCAGGATTAAGAGAGATGGTTGGAGCGGCAACAGTCTGTGAACCACCATCTTCATAAACAACAGTGATGGACGCCACGTTAATACCCGAACCACTACCAGGATTGTTATTAGGATTATTAATTGTGAATGTTAAAGCTTCTCCAGTACCAAGTGTGACGTTATTTGTAGTTGTAGTGTAATCAGTGTAAGTGGTTTTTACAAATGGACATGCATCAAGCATGGTAGTCGAACCTGCAGTAATTGTAACAGTCGGTCCTTCGCTATTTGAACATGATCCATTTAATGTTACACTGACAATAGTCTTTCCAGCAAAATCTGTCGTGGATAATTCAACACTTGTCACTGGATTGTTTTTGCTTCCAAAAGTAGCTGCAGTTTTCAGTGTGCCATAATAAGCAGTTCCTGCAAAAACTTCAGCATGACTCCAAGTTATACCATCATGAGTAAATGTGGAAGCAGTATTAGCATTCCAAGTTACATCATTAGTTCCGTTGGCAGAACCTTGGAACGACATTGAGTAAGTGGTTTGATCAGCCCAGGCTGTTGCGAAAAACAACGTGAGCAACGTCAAAAATGTTAGTAATTTTTTCATACGCATGAAAAAGTTTAATAATTAATAGTTAGTAAAAACGAGTTATTTATTTTGAGTTTAATGTATTACTGTATAAACAAAAAAGTCCTTGTATACAAGTTTTTGTACACAGGAACTTATCTTTCGTGAAACAATGAATGCATATTACCTCACAATTATGGTGCAAAGGTATATATAAATTTTAAATAGGTATCAAAAAAAATATAGGAAAATTACACCTCGATTGCTTAAAAGTTATTAACAACCCCAAGAGGTCTGCGAATGGGGATAATGATTATACGAAACCGCTCATTTTCACTATGAAACCGACAAGCATTCTTTTTGTAAATATAACTACCTAAAATGATTAAAATAACTGCAAATCTTCATAAATCAATCATGATTCCTTTATGAGCATGTATGCTGAATATATTAAATGTTGTACCTTTGCACTAATTTCATTTCCGCATGAAATGAAGTGAGACGAATTAGGACCCTGCTGGCTCGCGAGCGTCGGCAGGGTTCGACCTTTTAATATGATGAGTAGTAAAAAATCCGCAACTCATAAATGATAACTGAAATCTTTTCACTAACTTTGCAGCGCTATTCAGCCATACGCAGGCTGTTTAGTAGTTAGTAAAGTCCTACGAGCATGTGAATGTCCGTAGGGTTGTTTTTTTCTGGGTCCTTGTTCGTGTGTTAAAAAATAAAAGTCCTGTTTGGAAGGAGCCGTCTACTTTTGTCATAAAAAACGACTATGACAAAAGTGAAAATGATATTATACAAATTGATGATGAGACTGTTATGTCTCTATGTCAAAGACCAGGCAGCTGGAGGACATATCATAGTTTCGATATTGGAGGCTATAGAGATGATTGTCCATAATATGCCGACAATAAAGGCTTGGCTTTCACTATTATTGTAATGTGAGCCGCTATCGATACTATGTTCCTTATGTAATTCATAAACCAAACGCAGTTAAGATACAAAAAACATTGTGCATTCAGAAAAAAACACTAACTTTGCAGCGCTATTCAGCCATACGCAGGCTGTTTAGTAGTTAGTAAAGTCCTACGAGCATGTGAATGTCCGTAGGGCTGTTGCTTTATAATATAAGGAGTGGAAAAAATTGACTTATGATTGCTGATATATGGAAACTTTTTTCTAACTTTGCAGCAAGTTGAAAATTTGATTATTTTCCAAATTGAAACTGTACATCTGCATGACACAATTCAGGTAGCCCCGTCTTTAACAAAAGGCGGGGATTTTTTCTCCTATAATAACCAATGTTTAAAGGAAATTTGCTATCTTTGCATATCAATAACCATAAAACAAAGGAATAATCATGAAACGTATACTATTCTTTATCTTTTTCTTTCATATGCTTTGTGCACAGTCTTTTGGCTTCGAAAAACTTGTCGACACTAAATGGGAACATTTGCTGGATAGGAATGCTTCATATAGCACTCAAGGTTACTCCAATATGCTACAGTCTCTCAAAGGAGAAATTATCTCTTTTAAGATAGGGACATCATATGGCATTTATGGTAATAAACTTCAATGTTTCTATAATCTCACCCCTGACACTGTTTGGATAAAGAAACCGAAAAAGAATCCTCAAATTAATAAGGATTACTACCTGATGCCTTACTATCACGGCGTGGGAGAATATGACGATAAAGCTTATTACGATAAAGACAAAAGGTACACACCAGATGATGTGATTAGAAATGCCAGCTTCCGTGTTGACTCAGTTTCAAATCTGAATCGTGATGTGCGCTATGTGTTCTTAACTAATGTGCAGAATAATGAACATCTTATATGGCACTTTTCTAATTCTAATAGCTCAAACATGACTTTGATGTCTCAATCTATTGGTGAGAAAATGATTGAGCCAATGACAACTATTTATATGAATAAAAGTGGAAGTACATATTCGCCTAAAGCGGATGAATTTGAGCCATGCCAAGTTAAGACAGCAATATATGAGTGTGAATTTTCTAGCTACTCATTCACTCCTAAACTGGAAATTCAATTGCTGAGAAAAGACAACACGACAACATTGTTTGATTATGACAAGTCTAGCTATGATAGAAGCTACTACGCTCCTAAATATATGTCACAGGGTGACTATGATAGTCTTCTTGACGAAGAAAAATCTTATGAATTAGAACCAGTTACTGACCTCAAGTCTATTAAATATCCTTTCCCTTTTAGTTTTAGACAAATATGGGGAGAAACTAAGTCTTCAGGATATGTTTATCAAAAAATTACAGGCAAGAACTCTTATTCTGACATTAAAGGATATCTAGATGCTGAATCTACAGTAAGAATCGCGGGTAAACAAACAATAAAGGGGACAGAATACTATGTGGCGACCTGTTGCGGCAAATGCTTTTTCATACCCACAACAAACATTTCATTACAGAAAGAAGAGCAGCTTAAACTTGACACACTTTTGAGTTGCTCACAAGAAGTTAAAGAAAACTTTTTGGAAGTAACTAAAGGTTTTGAACTCTATCAATATGTTCAAGACACAAAAGAGCTGCTTAAGGAGTTTGACAGTTTCAAGAAATATGGCTTATCAATAGTCGAATGGAAGGTCTATGACGAGAGTGAATATACTGATGGCACAGGAATAAGGTTCTGCTTCTACAATCCGACAAATAGTATGATTAAGTATATTACTATTACTTTTACAGGATATAATGCGGTTGACGACCCTGTTGGCCGTGCCGTAACAAGGAAATGTGTTGGTCCAATAGATCCAGATACTTCTGCCGAATATCAGTTCGAATACGCATGGTTCACAGACATTGTGGAATATGCCAAAATCCGTTCAATAAAGGTTGACTACAAAAATGGTACAAGTAAAACTATTACTAATATTGGAGCAATAGAATGGTCAGATGATTTATATGAATATTTTCAGAATCCTCCTTTGAAGGACTTGACAACCTTAAAAACCAAAGGCGAACCAACTGAATAATAGATATCATGACCTACGACTGGAACTATAATCGATGGACTGCTTCGACATATGCGACCAACACGATCTCGACTTCATGGAGATAATACAAGCAGTCGAAGAAACCGACTCGGATGAAGAATTTGAAGAATGAAAATCTATCGAGATAATTCATGGT
>JAEEGJ010011363.1_pt1 | contig 22634 bp, 17 predicted proteins | sample 8958761 | NCBI WGS metagenome assembly JAEEGJ01 (sample SAMN16246546, study PRJNA631951) | gut metagenome | biome: gut microbiome; feature: rumen; material: RS-attached | host: Bos | place: Iran: Karaj | collected 2018-10 | reverse complement strand
CATATTTTGATAAAAAGTGTTGTCTATAACCAACAGTTTTGTATTTTTGCAGGCAAAATATAGACATTGCTATGGAAACGCTATTTGTAAAACACGACCGATTGATTGCCAAAACCTCGTTGGACATTGTCAGGGAAATGATGAACCGTGTGCATTGGGATGCCCGACTGCTATCCATCCAAGGAGCCAAAGGTGTGGGCAAATCGACACTACTCAAACAATTCGTCAAACAGAACTACCAACCTGGCGACAGGAAAGTGCTGTATTGTTCCGCCGACACCATCGATTTTTCTCGCCGAACCTTAGTTGACCTTGCTGGAGAGTTTGTCATGAATGGCGGCGAAAGACTAATTATCGACGAAATCCACAAATATGAAGGATGGAGCCGCGAAATCAAGGAGATTTACGACCTTTATCCCGAATTGAAAATGATTATCAGCGGTTCGTCGCTATTGAGCCTGTTGGCCGGTGACGCAGACTTGTCGCGCCGATGCATCAAATATACCATGTCGGGCTTGTCGTTCCGCGAGGCGTTGAGATTCTACGAAAACCTTGAATTTCCTGTATGGACCTTGGAGGACATTCTCGCGCATCCATACGAATTGTGGCAGACCGTCACCGCCCAATGTAAGCCTGTTGAGCAATTCAAGAAATACCTTCAATATGGCTACTATCCTTTCTTTTTGGAAGGTCAACAGGATTATTTTACGCGAATCGAGCAGGTGGTCAACTATGTCGTGGAGACCGAACTCCCTTTGATTTGCAAAGTAGATGTGGCTTACACCCGAAAACTCAAGGCCTTGATTTCCATCATTGCCGAAAGTGTGCCTTACGAAGTGAATGCCAACCGATTGGCTGCCGCCATTGAGATTGGCAGGGATACCGTTGTAGGCTACTTGAAAAACATGGGCGACGCCAAGCTGCTGAATCTGCTCTATTCCGACAAGAAAAGCATCGGCAAACTCACCAAGCCCGATAAGGTCTATCTCGAAAACACAAATCTGCTTTATGCGTTAAGTCCTACATCGGTCGAAATCGGGACGGCGCGCGAAACCTTTTCCATCACCCATCTTTCTGAAAACCACATTGTTGAATATGGTAAGGACAAAGGCGACTTCAAGGTGGATTCCAAGTATCATTTTGAAGTCGGTGGCAAGGACAAAGGCTTCGCCCAAATAGCGGATTTGCCTGATTCCTACATCTTTGCCGACGACATCGAATCGCCTGTTGGTGCCAAGTTGCCCCTTTGGATGCTGGGGTTTTTGTATTAGTTAGTAAAAACAAAGCCTGCGGATTGCAAAATCCGATGGAACCAAAGAATTAAAAAACAAGTAAAACGTTATTCGACAAACCTTACATCCATTCCAAGATGGAAATAGTCGGAAATCTTTCTTAGGTCGGCCGCTTTTTGACTATTGGAAAGAACACAAAAGACATAATAACCATCCACTTTATGCTGCCATTTTGCTTTCGTTGTTTCTGGATGTTTTCTTGTATCCACCAAATTATACCCACTATGCATGATGCCAATGTTTTTAATTAGGTTTAATCCAATATGTCTGAGTACTTTAATAAAAGTGTCAATCGCCGTCCGTTCACAGACCTTGGTTCCGTCTCGATAAGTAACAACTAAACCTTTGGATTCGGATCTGTCGGAAAGACTTCGATAAATCTTTTTTTGAAGGGAAACTTCAATAGAGTTCTCATTAATGTTCTTGCCTTCAATAAGTTTGGAAATATTGACTTTACGGGACAGTTTTACGCTCAAAACATCATCTGGATCGTAATCAACCACTAACACCAACTTTCTTTTGATTTGTCTAAAACGAGACTCAATGTCTTTGGTGATAGAAGGCAAAACTTCTGTTTTGATAATCTCTTCCTCCAATTCATCAACGGCTTTCAATAACTTGTCTTCAATGGGCAGATTGAACTTCTTCAATGAGTTCATGGCGTAGTAGAGTTCTTCTAACTTGTTCATGGTGATGAATGTTTAAAGCATACAAAACAAAACCATACTTATTCAACCTGTTCAACTTTTGAGGCAAAATAAGGATACTTTTTTTTCAATTCACCGCTGTTCTTATTCTCTTCTACTTCCTTTAGTAAGACCATATTGCCAATTTTATCTTGGTTTTGTTTATATGACACCAAACAATATCCACAATGAAGATTCCCTTTTTCGTCTTGTTCCAACAGAAAAGTCTTGCCTTCATATTCTTCAATTACTGGCTTTTGTTCCAATATGGATTCAGTTTCTTTTTTCACCACCTTGCATTTCGCCAAATTGGCTTCCCTGTCATTATGGCTTTTGGCGTAATTGCCGAACCAAATAATCACCTCGCATAGCTGGAGAGCATAGCCAAACAACAGGTTTGGAGAACGAGTTTCTAAATAATAAGCCAACAATTCTTCTTCATCCTCTTTATCAATTTCTATCGTGTGAGAATGATGACTAGTAACGCTTAGAACGTTTTTGACAATACTTGCTATGTTCTTATGGAAAACGCTCTCGCCCTTTTCACCGTAACGGATTGAAAGTATTGTTGAATCATTGCTTGGAGTGAAAGCTTCACCGGCCAAATATAGACTTGAACCTTGAAGGTTGACCCTTCCTTTTTCAATGAAATAATCTGGAAGCAAACCAATTTTATTCGCTGCCCTGAAAAGGTACTCTACCATTTGCCTGAGTCTGTTATAATACAGAACAGGGTCAAAGCCTTTGTTTTCTTCAGGGAAATGCAGGGCGGAAAGAACACTTATCATAATATCCTCGCTTTCAGACTCAAATTGACATGATTTCATTACCTCAAACAAAGCGGAATATTGATGCTTGATTTTATTTCTTGTTCTAAGTGGTGCTGCTCTCTGTATGTTTTCAAATAAATAATCAACATCGTCTTTGCCATTTTCATCACGAGGCTTGTCTTTGAAATAGAGCATCTTGCCCCAACCCTTTTCGTCTCGTGGAATGCGTTTTATACCTTCCATAACGAAATTAAAGTCCTCTTTGCCTCCAGCGGTTAAAACATACCAAGGAATCTCCGAGTTAAAGCGTTCACAAAGCCCATTAAAATCAGTAAGCGCAATTTGGAGAAAATGCAAGTCTGCTGGACTTCCTTTTCTGTCCACACATCTTGCATCAAGTATAATGGCATCCCATTCAAGAAAATCGTTCTTGTTGGAGAGTACCTGCTTGGCATCTTCCCAACATTCGCATTGTTGCAAGTCCAAACAATACTGCTCGGCTAAAGGCTGAAGTGATGTTCCCAAAGCCTTATTGTCGTCAACCAAAAGGACTTTGTAAAATACCTTATCGCTCATGTTTTTGTCATTTGTAAATGTTCACATCTCTGAAAACCAATTTATAAGCCACGGGGAAATCGGCTTCTGCGTTCAATTCCAATTCTACCTCACCACCAAATTTTGTCATCATGTCTTTAATCAGGTAGCCTCCCAAACCGCCATGCTCGTCAGACCCTTCCTCTGTAGTATCACCGTAAGTGAAAACTTTTTCGGCTGTCATTCCAACGGGCATAGGTCTGCCGTTATTGTCTATACGAATGATTAAATCCTGGCCTTTTATTTCCGCTAATATCCGAATAATGTTTTTCTCCTTCTCTCTCCCCTTGAAACCATGAGAACAAGCATTGGAAGAAATATTATCCAAAATGATTCGAAATGCTTCTTTGGGAAAACGAATATTGGCCGCTTTTTCGGGCAATTCACATTGGTACTCAAACATTGGGTCGTGATGGTTCACATACTGCTGAATGAAATCCTTGGCATCAAAAACATCCACCTTCATCGTATCGTCCATGTTAAACGAGTTCACTTGTTTGAACAACATGTTCATTTCGTGGCCGATTTGTGTATAGATATTCTTAACTGCGACAGGATGCAACCGTCCGACTACCGCTTCATCATCAATTATGCCATTACCATCTTTCCGTGCCATAAGTAAGGTTTTCCACCAATTATTCATTACGGTAAGCCTTTGCGCCAAAGCGTGTTTCTTCATTCGAATATCCTGCCTGTATGATTCGAAATTCTTCTTGATTTCTTCTTTTGAGTCGGCAAGGGCTTTTTGTCTGTCCATATTGAGAATGCGCTGTTGCTTTTCCATTGTCGGTATTGCAACCAAAATAGACAAAAAATCGTCTTTTTCCAAAATGCAGTCACTAAATGGAAGTTTATAGCATTCCAGTTGGGCATAGACTTCTCTTGATGAATACAACAACTTCGCCAAATAATACGGGTCAATTGGTTCAACAGGGGCTTCCTTTAATTTAAAAACAATTGAATTGGGGTAAGTGCAAATAATCGGGTCATGAGTATAATTATCATAAGGATACCCAACGCCAGTAGAAGAATCACCATCAATGAGCAGACCATCATAATCTACACTTTGATATGCACAGGAAAACTCATAAGCGAACTCATCCCACCTAAACAAAAAGAATTTGTCATTTGGAACCCTTCGAGCCTGAGGCATTTCTACAGCCTCTATGTTACCATAATAATCATTTATGAAATAATAAGGTCTGTTCAAAAAGTAACAAGAAATATCTTCCTCTACTTCCGATTCATACAAGTCTACCAAATCACCCAATCTCACAACGGTTTCGCCTTCATTTGCAATTATTGAAGGCACAAATTGGCGTTTGGCAAATGTATAATAGTTGCCGTTGTGGGCTTTAAAATCTTCCAACGAAACTTCCTTGTAATAGTCAGGATTTTTTTCTGATAAGACTCTTGCAATTTCTTCTATGCTTGGCCCTTCTCCATCCATCGGACCATCGATCCAGGCAAAGAAAATCGAATCTGTTGGTTGTTTACTTAACACCAGAATCTGTCTGTTAGCATCATAAGAAGGTAAATCATCCATTTCTATCACACCATGAAGGAACTTGTTGTCAACTGCCCACTTATGGAATTGCTGGTAATCTAACTTGTTTATCTCGGTTGGACTACCCAAAATAAATATGATTCCATCGTTCTTAACATATTTTTCAACGAATTCCACAAAAGAATATAGATTTGAATTAGAAATGGAAGAGAGGCTAGATACAACGATTCTATCAAATGTCAAGCCAGAAAATGTGTTCACGGCTATTTCTAATTCTGCCAAACGAGCATCAAACTCTGTATCTTGCCCCCGTTCTTCTTTGAAAAGACTCATTATCGAATCCACGTCCAATGTAGCCAAGGAATAATTCAGCACAAATTTCCGCTTTTTGTTTGGCATCAAACTATCACATAGTAACAACTCCTCATAATCATTGCTTTTAGCTATGCCTTCAATACAAAGCATCGAACGATAATAACTCCAAATAGATTTAAAATCATTGTCAAGAAAAACCAATTCGTTTTCTTCCAAACAAGACATCAAAAAACCTAAGTTTTTATCAGAAGTGCTATTATTCATGCGATAGAGTTCAATAAAAGGTCCTTTGGCATCAGCGGAAAGCACTTCCGGGTGAAGCCGTCTCACCAACAACATCAACAAATCAATCCTCAATTCATTTTTATCGTTTTCAGAACGGTTCTCTATCTGTTTTTCAAATTTCTCAATGATAGCCTTGGCCTTCTCGCTCAAAACAAACGAAACTTCATTCTTCTGGTTCTGCAAACTATTCTCTGCCATAACGAAACGATTTTTTAGGTTAGTACTGAATGCTTATTTTTATTCCGCAAAACTATCGCCTAACTCTGCAACTTTTCTTCATACTTGTATTTTCTCACTAATCTTTCAATTTTCTCGCCAATTTTTAGCCGGAGGCTTTCAGGTGCAAGCACTTCAACATCGTCGCCGAAACTGAGAATTGCACTTTCCAATTCATTGTTAATTCGTACTTTTAACCTTACCACCTTGTATTCCTCGGTTGCCTCGTCTTTCAGTTCGGTCTGCGACCAATGAATGGGCTTTGTGGCCATGTAAGGATACCGCTTTGCATCGACACGCAGCCTGACTTCCTCAATGGGACGGTCGGGAAACACGGTTACACCAACCGAATCCCAAAAATAGTCTTCCATATCCACATTGGATTCAATAAATGGAATGTGCAGCGTTTTTATGGAATCAATTCTGTCAATGGCCAATACTGAAAGGTCGTCGAAACCTTCCGTTTGTGCCACGAGAAACCACCTGTCGTTGTATTGCTTCAGGTAATATGGATGTATGTTCATGCTTCGTTCAGGCTTGCCGAATGGCTTGTACGAAATGGTCAGCGGCTGCTTATTGATAATGGCACCCAATAAGGCTTGAAAATGCCCGATGCCCACCAAGTCAGCATTGTTTTGGAACTCGACAAATCGTTTGCCACCTTCCCAGCCATTACCGTTCTCAATCTGTGAGAGAAGGGTCAGCATCCATTGATATTGTGGAATGTCGTCGTACTGCGACAACATTCCGATCGTTTTCTTCAACATTTCTTTTTCCTCATCGTCAAGCGTCACCATCGGCAAAGAAAACGAAACGTCAGAGTACCTGTAAAGCCGCCGTTTGCCGCTTTTCAAGGACTCGTCAAGTTCAATATTATAAGGTGGTTCTTGCAAGCGTTGGATGTCGGCCCGAAGCGTTCTTTCGCTTATAGGCTGGCAATCGCGCTTTTCCAGTTCGCGGTTTACGGCATCAAGTAAAGCATTAATGTCAAACTCGCGATGTGCATTTCTGAAACAGCGGTTCAACACCCTATATCGAATCAAGACTTGTCTATCTACTGGCATGATAATGTTCTTTCTGTGGTGACAAAATTACAGAAAAAAACGTATTAAGGCTTACTTTTTGCCTCCTTTGCCGAAAAGAGATTCGCCACACTCTGAAAGGACATACAAAAAGCATCCGATAATAAACAAAAGCTTCATAGTGGTGAAATTTTTGCTGCAAAATAACGGCCTATCCCTGCAGGTTTTCTGCATAGAAAAAAATCTGTCTGTTGTGATGATTCTTAGTTTAGTCGGATTTGCAAATCCGCCAAAACTATAGCTAAAACTATAAGGAAAACTTTACAGCTCCTCAGCAAACTTAATGTCCTTAACATTAAGCTGCAAGTTGGTCTTCCCCTGCCAGGTGTTGTACTCCAAATGGTAGCAGATACTGAAAGGCTCGCCGTCGTGGATACGGTCGAAGTAGTCGCCTTTCTGGAAAGCGATGCCCGAGAAAGGTGCCACGCCCAATTCGGCATCCCCCACCTGCGATACGGTGAGTTTCAGATGACGATGGCCACCCACAGGTCGCGACCCGCCCGCATCAATGACGTTGTCTGTCCAAAACACGGGGGCCATATTGCCCGGACCAAAAGGTGCAAACTGGTTAAGAATGCGCATGAACTTAGCTGTGATGTCGCTGAAGTTGATTTTCAAATCCACCTCAAGCTCAGGTACAAAATCCTCATCTATAAGATGTTCGCTGACATATGCCTCAAATCGACGACGAAACTCGGGAAGGTTCTCAGGTTTCATCGACAGACCCGCCGCATATTTATGACCACCAAAATGCTCCAACAAATCGGAACAATGGTCGATGGCATCATAAATATCGAAACTCCTGATGGAACGCGCGGATCCGGTAACAAGACCGTTGGCTCGAGTCAAAACGATGGTGGGACGATAATAATAATCCGTGAGACGGGAAGCTACGATACCGATAACACCACGATGCCATTTTGCGTTGAATATTACGGTGCTCTTGGCATCACGGAGTTCTGCATCATCGGCTATCATTCCTAAAGCTTCTTCTGTGATGCGGTTGTCGAACTCACGACGCTCGTCGTTCAGGTCATTGATGGAAGCGGCCAATTTCTCGGCATGTTCCTTCTTATCGGCGATAAGCAGACGTACTGAATCAGAAGCCTTGGCAATACGCCCTGCAGCGTTGATGCGAGGTCCGATAAGGAAAACCAAGTCGCTAATGGTCAGTTCTCTGGTCAACACATTCTCTTCATCGTCAATCTGGTCTTCATCGCGACGATAGATATTGGCATGTTGCAGGATGGCTTCTATACCAGGACGGGGATTCTTATTGAGCTGCTTCAGGCCAAAATAAGCCAATACACGATTTTCGCCCGTGATGGGCACGATGTCGGCAGCGATGCTTACCGCCAGAAGGTCGATGAGTTGGTAAACCTGTTCAATGGTTCCCAAACCCTTCATGGAAAGGGCTGTAATCAATTTGAAACCCACGCCGCAGCCTGACAATTCATCGTATGGATAGGTACAATCGGGGCGTTTGGCGTCAAGCACGGCCACGGCATTTGGGATGACATCGCTGGCACGGTGATGGTCGCAAATGATGAAGTCGACGCCACGCTCGTTGGCATAGTCGATACGTTCATTGGCCTTGATACCGCAGTCTAAGGCAATGACCAACTTGAAGCCATTTTCAGCTGCATAATCAATGCCCTTGAAAGAAATGCCATAACCCTCTTCGTAGCGGTCAGGGATGTAGAACTCGATTTTCTTTTTCTTGAAGAAAGGCTTGAGATAGGTATACACCACTGCCACAGCCGTCGTCCCATCCACGTCATAATCACCATAAACCAATAATTTCTCATTATTGTTGATGGCTTGCAACACGCGGTCGACAGCCTTATCCATATCCTTCATGAGGAAAGGATCGTGAAGTTGCGAAAGTGAAGGGCGGAAGAAAGTTTTGGCCTCTTCATAGTTGGTAATTCCGCGTTGGACAAGCAAAGTGGCAAGGTTCTCATCAATATTGAGCACCTTGACAATCTCAGCAACTTGTTGTTTGTCAACTTGTTGGTTTAAAATCCACTTCGTTTCCATCCACGTAATTTTGAATCGGTAAAGATAAGATATTTTCCGATTCCTTCGGATGAAAAATGAAAATAAAAATCAGTATAATTATATTTCGCTCAAATTCAGCGCATTATTTTACGACATTAACCGCCAAAATGTGACAATTCGCTCATTCTTCCCCTCCTCCAATAAACTTGAACCCCCAATTTGACATTTCCACCAGCTCAGGTACCGTTTCTCCACCTAACTTTACGGCACGTCTTAACGTCATACGCGAAGAAAACACTCCATAACCGCCATCGATAAGTGAAAACTCGTTGTCGCCTGCAGTAAAGCCATTAGCATCATTGTTGTTGTAAACATATTGACGCAGATTATCACCTCCAGCATATATGATTACCTCAACAGGATAGTCGCTGATGAAACGCTTCAAGCCGACAACCGCGGTATCGCCTCCGATGAATTCAGAGAGTTTTGCATAAAAAGTCTCCGGCCTGTAAAAAAACATAACAGCATCGCCGTCCATATTGTTTAGCAATTCGCTTTCTGTGTAAGTGGCGACAGGCCAACGCATGGTGCGTGGTACGGAGTCGCCGTCGGGCGTACGTTGCTCTTTGAACGTGAAAGTGAGGACAACATCGTAAAAAGCCCCATTGATAGCAGGACGAAACAGAAAATGCCTTGGAATCGCATCGAAATACTCTTTCGAGAAATTCACGGCCAGACTCTGGATGTCGAAGCCGGTATTACCCACCATATCGGCATTGGCGACCAACACCCGATCGGGCAAAACAACACGAAGGCGATACCTATATTTGTCTTTAATACTATTCATGCACAAAGGCTCGGTGGTGTAATACAACTTCTGAGAAGGCGCATAAAAAACACCTTGTTTCTTATTGTGGACGGTGATTGTGTCGAGGATGATTTCGCGAATGGAATCCCCATTGCAAAATTCGATGAGACGTACGTCCAATTTGCCAGGATAGTTGCTCGAATCGGGGTTGAGTGCCACCTGATACGCATCGCCCTGAACATAGAAAGCACGGGTGATTTTGATGAAATTGGTGTCGGCATTGGCATCAAGCAGTCCATAAATGACTGGCATCTGTTTATATTCGGCATAAAGGTCGATGTCGGTCGAGCAGGAAGAGAAAAACCCCGCAAGAAGCAAGCAAAACAAAAGAAATCTAGTTTTCATCTTTGTAAACTATGATACATGACGCAGCAAAATTACAAATAAAAACATTTCAAGCAAATAATTTCTGTTTTATTTTGAATATTTCATTATTTTAATCAACCTTTTCAAAGCGATAACGGCATCTTGAAACCTGTTGATAAATATCCTAAAAAAATGCTTTTCAACTGTTGCGCTGCTTTCAGTTTTTTCGTAATCTTGCAGTTTAAAATCAGCAAAATTTTACACCCTTGAAAAAGATTAGAACTGCTTTAATATCAGTATTTTATAAAACTGGCATTGATACCATCGTCGACTTGTTGAAGCAAAATGGCGTACAAATCTACTCCACTGGAGGCACCTATGACTTCATCAAGCCGCTCGACCCCACGGTGAAGACCGTCGAATCACTCACAGGTTATCCGTCCATCTTAGGCGGTCGCGTGAAGACTTTGCATCCCAAAGTGTTTGGCGGCATCTTGGGTCGCACCCAACTTGAGTCGGATTTAAAGGAAATGCAGGAATACGACATCCCGCCTTTTGACCTTGTCATCGTCGACCTCTATCCCTTTGAGGAAACCGTGGCCAAGACCGAAGACCCGTCTGCCATTATAGAGAAAATCGACATCGGGGGCATCTCACTCATCCGTGCCGGAGCCAAAAACTTCAACGAGGTGCTCATCGTACCCTCGCAGAAATATTATGGAGAACTCATCCAATTGCTGAAAGACCAACAGGGTGAAACCTCCATTGAAAACCGCCGCCGTTTTGCCGCCTACGCCTTTGGCGTGAGCTCACACTACGACAGCGCCATCATGAACTGGTTCACGAAAGATGACGACAACAAGCCGTTGCGCATTTGTGAAGAGGAAGGCACAACCCTCCGTTATGGTGAAAACCCACATCAAAAAGGCATATTCTTTGGTGATTTGGATGCCCTGTTTGAAAAGCTACATGGTAAGGAATTATCATACAACAACTTGCTTGACCTTGACGCAGGCCTTAACCTCATCCGCGAGTTCGATGAGCCTACCTTCGCCATCCTCAAGCACAACAATCCCTGTGGCATCGCCTGCCGCAAAACCGTGAAAGAGGCTTATCTTGCCGCTTTGGCTGGCGACCCTGTCTCTGCTTTCGGTGGGGTGTTGGTATGCAACCGTCCCATTGACCTTGAAGCTGCTGAGGAGATCAACAAGCTCTTTATCGAAGTCATCGTGGCTCCTGAATATGAAGACGGTGTGCTCGACCTGCTCTTCTCAAAAAAGAACCGCGTGGTGTTGCGCCTGAAAGCTGACCAATATAGGCTTCAAACCGTGAAAACCGCTTTGAACGGATATCTCGTTCAAGACCGAGACCTTCATACCGAGACCGCTGACGACTTCAAGGTCATCACCACCAAGGCACCTATGGCCGACGAGGTGGAAGACATGATTTTCGCCAACAAGATTGTGAAACACAGCCGAAGCAATGCCATCGTCCTTGCCAAAGGCAGGCAACTCTGCGCCTCGGGCATTGGGCAGACCTCGCGTGTGGATGCCTTGCGCCAAGCGATCGAGAAGGCCCGTTCATTCGACTTTGACCTGAAGGGAGCCGTGTTAGCCTCCGATGCTTTCTTCCCCTTCAAAGATTGCGTTGAGCTGGCTCACGAAGCGGGTATCACTGCCATTGTGCAACCTGGAGGTTCGGTTCGCGACCAAGAGTCCATCGACTGCTGCAACGAAAACGGCATCAGCATGGTGTTTACCGGATTTAGACATTTTAGACATTGACATTAATTAACTGAAGATAAATAAACAACTGACAACTAACAACTGAAGATTATGGGAGCATTTTCATTCCTAAACAAAGAAATCGCCATTGACCTTGGTACGGCCAATACGATTATCATATACAACGACAAAGTAGTCGTTGACGAGCCCTCCATCGTGGCCTTGCAGCGCGACACGAAGAAAATCATCGCCGTCGGCAAACGCGCCATGATGATGCACGGTAAGACACACGAGAACATCAAGACCATCCGCCCGCTGCGCGACGGTGTCATCGCCGACTTCCAAGCTGCCGAATATATGATGCGCGAGATGATTAAGATGATCAATTTCAAGAATACTCTGTTTCCGCCCAGCCTGAAAATGGTCATCTGCATCCCTTCGGGTATCACCGAGGTGGAGGAACGTGCCGTGAAGGACTCGGCTGAGCAAGCTGGTGCCAAAGAGGTGCGTCTGATTCACGAGCCTATGGCTGCTGCCATCGGTATCGGCATCGACGTGCTTGAGCCTACAGGTAACATGATTATCGATATCGGTGGCGGTACCTCCGAAATCGCCGTCATCGCCTTGGGTGGTATTGTTAACAACAAATCTATCCGCATTGCTGGTGACGACTTCACCGCCGACATCGAAGAGTACATGCGTAAGCAGCACAACATCATCGTGGGTGAGCGCACTGCCGAACGCATCAAGATTGAGGTGGGTTCTGCCATTCCGCAATTGGACAACCCGCCCGATGACTATGCCGTGCAAGGCCGCGACATGCTGACCGGTATCCCGAAGGAAATCAAGGTGAACTATGCCGAAATCGCCCACTGCCTCGACAAGAGCATCATGAAGATTGAGACCGCTGTGTTGAATGCCTTGGAGCAGACGCCTCCTGAGCTGTCGGCTGATATTTACCGCACAGGTATCTACCTCACTGGTGGTGGTGCCTTGCTGCGCGGCCTCGACAAGCGTCTCAACGGCAAGACCAAACTGCCCATCCACGTGGCTGAAGACCCGTTGCGTGCCGTCGCCCGTGGCACTGGTATCGCACTGAAGAACTTTGACCGCTTTACGTTCTTGATTAAATAATGCTGAATTATGAATGCGGAATGAGGAATGTCGTACGACAAGTTTTTCCTCATTCAGCATTCAACATTCTGCATTCAGCATTAAACATCTATGTATAACCTGCGGCGTTTCATCATCAAGCACCACTTCGTCATCTTGTTCATCCTGCTCGAGGTGATTTCTATCTTGTTGCTTGCCAACAGCCAACGATTCCACCGCAATCGTATGGTGAACACCACCAACGATGTCGTGGGCAAAATCTATGAGTGGGGCGGCGCGATAGGAAATTATTTCCGTCTCAACAAAGCCAATGAGCAACTTGCCGAAGAGAATGCCATGCTCAGGCAAAAGCTGTCGGTCGTGTATGACACTACCACCTGCACCTATGATATCAGCCAAGGCGATACGCTATATAAATATATCCCTGCACAGGTCGTCAACAACAGCACCAACCAAGCCAACAACTACATTATTATTAATAAAGGTGCTGTTGACGGTGTTGAACGTGACATGAGCGTTATCTCCACCGATGGCATCGTGGGCGTGGTTACAGATGTCAGCCGCCATTATGCTTCCATCATGAGTTTGCTTCATAGCAAATCTGTGGTCGGTGTACGCATCAAGGAGAGCCAGGAACTGGCCAGTGTGAAATGGGAGACCAACAACTACCGTTACGGCATGGTGGAAGACATCCCCACGCATATCCTTTTGCAAAAAGGCGACACCATCTTGACCAGCTCGCATTCCTACATCTTCCCCGAAGACCTTATGGTGGGTACGGTAGAAGAATTCTACCCCACTGCCGTTGATGCCTTGAACAGAGCCAAGATTCGATTTGCCACCGACTTTGCTACCTTGAGGCATGTTTATGTAATCAAAGATTTGCACAAACCCGAGCTTGATTCGCTCAAAGCCAGACTTAAATGACATGAACAAGACCGCGTTACAAATCATCCGCTTTGTTGTGCTCGTACTCCTTCAGGTACTGGTCGTCAGCCACATCCGCCTTGGAGGTTATGTACATCCTTATATTTACCTCATTTTCATCATGTTGTTGCCATTCAGCACACCCAAATGGCAACTCTTGGTTTTGGGATTTGCCTTAGGCTTGACTGTCGATTTATTTATGGGCACCCCCGGACTTCATGCAGGAGCCACCACTTTGATGGCCTTCTGCCGACCCTTCATTATCAGTCTTATTTCGGGCAACCAAAAATTCGAAAACATCCCAGAACCCAATCTGGGCCAATTAGGAGGAATTTGGTTCTTCCGTTACGTATTCTGCATGGTGCTCATTCACCATTTTGCTCTGTTTTTCCTTGAGTCGTTCAGTTTCAGACTCATCGGACAAGTGCTGCTGCGTATCTTGCTCAGTGTACCCGCTTCCATCTTCCTCATCATGATGATTTTGTACATTTTCAAATCGGAAAAGAAAAGAGATTAGTATCACATAAACACTTGATTTACAATGAAAAAAAGTATCTATTTCCTTATTGCACTTGCACTCGGCATGACCGCCTGCAACAACAAAACCGATGGCTTTAAAGTCAATGTCAGTCTGGCTAACAGCAACGACAAAACCGTCTATCTGCAAAAATATGTCGATAATGCCCCTGTCATCATTGATTCGGCTGTTATCACCGACGAAACCGCAGTTTTATCTGCCCCAAAAGATAACCCACAAATCCTTTACTCACTGAAAGTGAAGGGTATGCGTGGTTCTATGCCATTCTTTGCAGATAACAAGGATGTCGCTTTTGTAGGCGATATGAACAATCTGCAAGCCGTTGAAATCATGGCATCGGAGACCCAAGCTGAATTGGATGCTTACAACAAACAGTTAGAAGGTTTTGAGCATCAAATTCGCGATCTCTATGCCGTAATGCAGCAGGCCTTTGAAGACAACGACTCCATTATGATGGACTCTCTCAATAAGGTCGGCACCGCCCTGATGGAGCAACAAGACAGCTTCCGCGATGACTACATCAAAGCCCATCCCGAGAGCTTCGTCACCCATTACATCCTCGACGGTGTGAAACAAGACTACCCCATTGACCAACTGAAAGACTTGATGGCTGGCTTCACCACCGAATCCATCTATCGCGACCACCTCAACGACTACGTTGCCAAACAAGAACGCCTTGAAGTAGGTCAGCCTTTCATCGACTTCACCCTGCAAACCAAAGACGGTGAGAATGTCACCCTTTCGGAGAAGATCGGTCAAAACAAGCTCACTTTGGTCGACTTCTGGGCCTCTTGGTGTGGTCCCTGCCGCCACGAGAACCCAGTCGTGAAAGCTGCCTATGAGCAGTTCCACGAACTCGGCTTTGATGTCGTCGGCGTCAGCGTTGACCAAGACGAAGAAGCCTGGCTGAAGGCTGTTGAAGATGATCAACTGCCTTGGACGCAGGTGCGCGACAGCGAAAACAAAGCCAGCGAACTTTACATGATTTATTACATCCCATCCAACTTCCTCTTCGACCAAAACGGCACCATGGTAGCTAAAGGGTTGAGAGGCGAAGATTTGGCGGCAAAGCTGACTGAAATCCTAAAGTAATGATGAATGCTGAATTAAGAATGTAGAATGCAGAATGATGAATATCGAAATAATGATAATTCTACATTCTGCATTCTACATTCTACATTCTGAATTAAACACTTACACTATGAAAACAAAACTCATACTATTTGCTACACTTGCTCTTGGGCTTTTCGCCTGCACATCAAAGCCTGAGATCAAGACCTTTAAGGTCAATGTGAACCTCGCCAATGCCGACGGGCAAACCGTCTACCTGCAAAAAGATGGACAAACGCTCGATTCGGCTGTCATCGAGAATTGGGATGCCGTATTCAACACGCCTGTTTGTGATGACAACGAGATGTACGGCCTCATGCTGAAAGGCTGGCGTCGACCTTTCCCGTTCTTTACCGACAATGTGGACGTGACCCTCGAAGGCGACGCTCAGAACCCCAACGCCATCATGGTGAAAGGCTCTGAATCGCAAGCCCGACTTGACGCCTTTACGAAAAGCTACAACGACCTTGAAGCCAAGTTGGAGGCTGACAGCACCATGGCCCAAGCCGACAAGGACGAAATTCTGAAAATGCACTGCTTCGACTATGTGTGGGACAACCCGACTGACCCTGTGGTGCATTACGTGATGTATCGTTACAAATGGGCTTTCGGTCCCTGCGAGTTGCGCACGATGATTGACAACATCCACCATGCCGACAGCACCCTCAGCACCGCAAATTTGAAGCTGGCTGAAGAATATGTGGAGAAACAAGAGCGCGTGCAAGCCGGTCAGCCGATGATTGACTTCACCCAAAACGATGCTGAGGGCAACCCCGTGACGCTTTCACAGTTGACCGAAGGCAAACTTTTGCTCATTGATTTCTGGGCATCGTGGTGCCCCGACTGCCGCAAGGCCAACCCCGATGTGGTGGCTGCTTATCAGAAATACCACGACCAAGGTTTTGACATCCTTGGCGTTTCGTTTGACACGAACAAGGAGGCCTGGCTTGCCGCCATCGAAAAGGACGGCTTAACTTGGACACAAGTTTCCGACCTGCAAGGTTGGGGCAATGCCGCTGGTGCCTTGTATGCCATTTCTTTCATCCCACAGAATGCCCTCATTAAGGACGGCGTGATTGTCGCACGCAACCTTGAGGGTGAGGAACTGATGGAGGAAATCGGAAGGCAGTTGGAGAAATAAACTTTCAAATTATTGGGAAAAAAGCCTCGTCACACAACAGCGACGAGGCTTTTTGTATCTCATTGTACTACCAATCGTGTCGAATAAAACGTACCATCCGTTGCAATTAACCGTAGCAGATAAAACCCTTTTTGAATATCATTTGTGTTGATTTTATTGGTATTATAAAAGGTTCTTACTGCCTGCCCGAGGTTGTTGTAAACTTGCACTTGTGCTACTTTCACTCCCTCTATATTCACAATCCCATAGGCTGGATTGGGGTAGACGGTCAAATACTTCTCTGCATAACTATTGACAGAGAGATCAGTTCGAGTTAAAATAGGAAAACCATCATTGACTTGGTTTTCGTCAAATCCCCAAACTTGAGTGTTTTGATTGAGTATGTTCACAAAGGCTTCATCGCGCATCTCTTCAGCGTTTTTCGATGTGCCGAAATCGCTTTCGTAGCAATCATTAAGATAGTAACAATTCTCGAAGTTGACAATTTCGGACGAAGAAACATACCCAAGCAAACATCCCATATAGTTATTGCTCGTGACCTCTCCAACATTATAGCTATTTCTCACCACTGTTCTGTTGAACACGGCAACACCCACCAAGCCTCCTGCCATCGGATAATAAGGATAATAAGATGTGCTATCTCCAACAACAAAAACATCACCTGTATTGTAGCAGTTGTTAAGAGCTGCCTTTTGAGACCTGCAAAGTATCCCTCCTCCTATTTGAGTTGCTGTGATATTGCCATCATTATAACATTCTATGATTTCAGCACTTGAGGCCCCTCCTATAATTCCTCCCACATTGGAGCCAGATAGTGTTCCAGTATTAGAGCAATTAATAACCCGTTCACTTCCAGACCCAACTATGCCTCCGGTCACTTCTCCTTCAATCGTTGCTTCATTCCGACAATGAGACACGATAAGATGTGTCCCTTTTCCGACGATACCGCCACAAATGCCGCCTTTGATGTATCCACTGGCAATGAACACGTTTTCTATAGTAGCCATCTCATCCCATCCACCTGCGAAACCGAACAAGCCTGCATAACACCCCATCTTGTCAACATAAATGTTGGTGATGGCGTGTCCGCCGCCATCAAAATGACCTCTAAAAGTTGTATTTTGAAAGCCAACGTCATTTGGCTTTCCTCTATCGCAACCATCTTCATCGAACCAACGTTCGTACAATCCGATAGGTTGCCATGGCTGTAATTCGCTGCCGTTCAAATCAATGTCTGTGGTAAGTCGAAAATGTACCCCTTGGGTCTCAAAGCCTTTATTGACCATATATGAAAGAAATGCCAAGTTTTCAGCTGATTCAATCAAATACGGGTTGTTTTCTGTCCCCGCTCCTCTAGTCCACAATTTTTTGCTGCCGTCCCAAACGCTGGTCTGGGCTTCAACTATGATACCCGTCAAAATGAGCATCATCGTGATATATAGTTTTTTCATCTTGTTCATTTTTAAATCGTTAAACGTTCATTTTATTTTTTAAAACCATTGTTAAACAAATCCCTGATATGGTTGATGAAGGCATCTTTGCGCTCAAGTGCCGTCTGGTTTTCGTTTTTCCAAACCGTAATCATAGCAAAGTCAAGTTCCTGCATATTGCCGCTGGCCCAAGTGAAAGGTCCGACAGATGCAAGTCCTCTTCTTTCATAGGGTGTTTGTCCGCATTGTTCTTCCGTCCAGTACTTTCCTGCTTGATTATAGTCATTGTTGGGCGCGATGCCGTTGGTGCCAAAGTTGCACGGGTCGGAGTCTCCAGGATAGCAGAAATTGCATTCGGGGCCTACGACCAATTCTCCGGCATAGGCATTTCCGCCATATTGCAAATGATTGTCATTTTTCCAGAATCCGCGCAGATAGTTGTAATAATCCTGACTTGTTTCAGGGTTCCCATTTACTCCAGGAGAATTATTGAAATACATGAACCCACACATGCCCAACCGCTCATCGTCGATAATGCCATTACCAAAGTTGTAGCCATTATACGCGTATCTGTCCAAAGGATATGTTTCGTCGAATAAAGCTTCACAATTGCCAGTGAAATTCGGATTGTCACGACCATCGGCATTCATGTATGGCCCAGCCAAGATGGTGCAAACTTGCACTGGCGGATTGTCATCGTATGCCCACGGCTGTCCTTGCCCGTCGATGGGTGTGCCATTGTAGCCGAAGCAAGAGCCAAGCCTCACGTCACAGCCAACGTAATCATCCCAAGCGTAACCAATGTCCCAGTCGTTCCATACGCCCAAATACACATCGTTGTAATCGGAAGAGGAACGATTGAACAACTTGTAGTTGAAGAAGACCGTGTTGTTGAGAGCTTCGTCATCAGGCGTATCGAAAGCGTAGACCATGGCATGAACTTCAAGACCTAATGGAATTCCACCAGACTCTGTGTGCCTATTCCAGTTGTCATTGAAGATGAAAAACAAACATTGGTCGCCTTTTATGTCGGGATAATCACCATCGGAAGGGTTGTAACGTCCGTCGCCGTTCACATCGACAAAGGGTGCCATGTTTGTCGCATAGCCTTCTTTGCCATGGGCCGGCCAAGTCAAAATATCATCAGGAATCACATATTTTTTATCTGCGTGATGGAGGATAAAACTTTCAATTTCAGTGCGGGTGAGGTTCCAAACATGATGGAACTTCAAAGCAGTCATCAAATCAATAGAAGCATCGTTCGTTTTCAAAGGTCCCGACCAATAATCTTCGCCGATTTGTCCATACCTGAACGCAGCTATATGAAGACTGTCAGCTGCATCCAAACCGCCTATCCATAGTGCTTGCTGGCATAAGGTTTCCTTGCCGCTACCGGGCGGAACTTCCCATGTTGGACAGGTATTATGGCTTTGTTGCCATTCCTCATACCAAGAACCTTGTTGTGGAACGAGACAAGTACCATTCCCAAGGATGGTAGCTCTGACATTGTTGGCCTCAACATGTGAAATGGGTGGCTGTTGTGCCATAGAAGTCAGACCAATTGCACTTAGCATCAATAACAAAAGACTTTTCTTTTTCATGGCTATTTAGTTTTGATTATTATTTCGATGGCAAAACTACAAACAGCCAACACAGCCGTCAAGAAAATGATGGTGCGGATTGGTGCGGGTTTCGTGAAAAGAATAGGAATCAGAGGATTGTTTCCGTTTTTGCCATTCTGCGCAAAGTGGTTGAAAGCGCCTCATCGCTACCGAAAATGCCTTTCAGCTTGCGGCTGCGTTCGCAAACCGTGTTGAAAGCGCGCTGCATCAAGGCGGCCACATCGGCTTCCTCCAAGCCCAGTAGATAAAGACAACAATAGTCGATGTCGCCTTTGGTCAGTGTAGGATAATCCTTTTTGAGTCGGTCGGTGAATTGTCCGAAATGGACATCGGCAGCTTCGCGCAACGCCAACAAATGCTCCTTGTGGAGCGCATAGTCCTTATAATTAATGTAATCCACCTTCGACTTGAATTGTCCCATGTTTACGCGCTCCATAATCAAACGGCAGATGGGCTCTTCGGCAAACGAGGCAGCCTCTAAGCGTTTCTTCATAGCCGAAAGAGTCTCGCCTTGCTCTTGCAACTGCCCTGAAAGGATTTGTTTTTCAGTCTCCATGCGCTTGTGTCGCTTCCGATTGCGCAATAGCCAAACTATAAGCACTGTTAGCAAAATCAATAACGGTACAACCATTGTCAAGACTCGTTGTCGGTTTTGCTTCGCCTCTTGTAGTTGGGTGTTATCTTGTTTTCGCTGCATGTAATCCTGGAACAGGCTTGTGAAGCGCCATTCCTCGGCTTTGGTGCCAAACTCGGGTGGTGTGTTTTGCGCTACAAAACGGGCATATTCACCAGCTTTTTCCGATTCGCCCAAATCTTCGTATATCTCGCGCAGATAGTCTGCACTTTGTGTTTTCAAGAACAAACTGGGTGCTTCATCAAAGACTTGATGCAGATAAACAATGGCAGAATCGTATTGATTATCAAGCTTATACACATATCCAATTCCTAAATATCGATCATGCTTTTCAAATTCATTGCCGACAAATGCAATGTGCTTCAATGCTTTAACTGAAGCCAAGGCATCATGTCCAATATGATAGGATGTAAGTGCCTGTCTATTGATGACATTCCTGTAAAGTATCCCTGTCGTATCCTTGATACAAGAAAGTGATTGGCCATAATAGTATAATGCACTATCAAACTGCTCCGACTTCTCGAACTCGTAGCCCAAGAAAAACAAGGTGTTGGCCATACTTGAAGGCTGACTTGAGGCTTTCCGCTTGTAAGTCAGCACATTCTTGTAGAAATAAATCGTCGGCTCGATGAGGAATTTGTCGGAATAAATATTGGCCAATCGGGCATAAATTAGGGCAATGAAACTCGCCTTGTGTCCGACCAGCTGCTCCTCGACAAAATGTTGCTCCATGATTGTCAATGTTTTATAGTATTCTTGGCAAGCCAACATCGTGAGGGAATCATCGGTAAATATGGTGCCACCATTGATGCAGATGGCGTTCATGTAATGGGAGCGGGCGGAAAGGAAGGCCATATCCTTGTCGTTAGAATAAACGGAGGATACGCTGTCGAAATAAGTCAAAGCCTTCTCCAATTCATCGCAATAGGCCACCTCGCGACGCACCTTGAAGCAAGCCTCCGAAAGCATCAAACCCGAGTATTCAACACTGGGCGACGAAGTGAGATAGTCGTTTTCAAAAAACCATTCAAGATACCTCAAAGCACTATCTGGGTCGTGCTGCAAAAGAGTGTCAACCGCTACCACGCGGGGAGCGCTGTTCTCCTGCCAACTGATTTCCGACTCCAAGGTTCTCGAACACGAGGTTCCAAGAACTATCAACAACAAGCCTGCTAAAATGCACATCATTTTCATAGGAACAAAAGTAAGAAATTATTCCCCACAATGGCAACTTTTGTAAAGAAAACGATGGTGCGGATTGGTGCGGATTTTTTATGTATAATTAGGAATCAACAAGTTACAATGTGTTTCGATTGGCTGCCCAAGCCACAAACGGCGGATTAGGATATTCTTTTTTACTGTATTCCAAAGGCTGTCCATCGTTGATGCGCAGCACCTTGCCACCTGCGGCACGAAGAATGGCATCAGCGGCGGCGGTGTCCCATTCCTTGGTCTTGCTATAACAAACATAGACATCAGCACTGCGTTCGGCCATACGAGCGAACTTCACGCTGCTACCTTGTGTGTCAATAACAAGGTCAGGATGGGCGGGACGCAATACCTTATTAATATATTCATCCACTTCGGGCGTGCGGTGCGAACGGCTTACTAATACCGTAAACGGGCGTTCTTGTTTAGTGCTGAATGCTGAATTATGAATGCTGAATGCTGAATGACCTTTCTGAGACGTTAATTCCGCATTCAGCATTCCGCATTCAGCATTCCACATTTTACCCATCACGGGAGCATAGATCACACCCAAAACGGGTTGTTTGTCGTCAATCAACGCGATGTTAACCGTAAATTCGCCGTTGCGATTCACAAATTCGACCGTACCATCCAATGGGTCGACCAACCAATAACGGGTAAATTGCGAACGGTCGGGCGGAAGGTCTTCCTCGCTGACGAAAGGCAATCCTGTCGGTTTCAATATCTCCTTGATGATATTGCTGGCGCGCAAGTCGGCCTGTGTGACGGGCGAGTCGTCGTCCTTGGTATAGACTTCGAAGGGCTGGGCATACACTTCCATGATGGCCTTTCCTGCCTCAAGTGCTGCGTGTTGGGCTAATTCAAGTAGTTGTTTCATGGTGCAAAGATAGTTTTTTTATTGCTTCTGGCTACTGGCTACTGGCTATTGGCAGCTTTTGCATAACTATTACGAATAATTCATATAAGAAAGCTACCTGAAGCCAGAGGCCAAAAGCCAAAAGCATAATTATAATACTGAAAACCAATGATATAATAAAAAACTTTCAAAAAAATTAGCTTTGTCAACTTTTATTCCACTAATTTTGCACGCGAAATGCAAAGCATTGACTAAGATCGAAGCAAAGATTTCAACGAAGTTAAAACCGAGGGTTACAGATACACCCTTTAGCGTAAAAAATGAGACTATGGCAAAGAATTTAGTTATCGTGGAGTCACCGGCCAAGGCCAAAACCATCGAAGGGTTTTTGGGCAAAGAATACACGGT
>JAEEGJ010011362.1_pt1 | contig 22636 bp, 9 predicted proteins | sample 8958761 | NCBI WGS metagenome assembly JAEEGJ01 (sample SAMN16246546, study PRJNA631951) | gut metagenome | biome: gut microbiome; feature: rumen; material: RS-attached | host: Bos | place: Iran: Karaj | collected 2018-10 | reverse complement strand
TAAAAACACTGTTATTCCCAATAGTGTTACAACTATCGGGCGAAAGGCTTTTAGTAGCTGCGAAGGCCTTACCTCAATTACTTTTCCAGAAAATTTAACATACATTGAAGAAGAAGCATTTTACGATTGTAATAATCTGAAAGAAATATATATGTGTAGTGGTAAGCCAAAATGCTTTGCCGCTGATGATGCATATCAAAATTATTACTTTAACAATGTGACTTTCTACGTTCCAAAAGGAAGCATGTATTTTTACATGGTTAATTCAACAGATTACGGATGGCCTTATCTTAATGGCATTGATGCTAGTTGGGGTGAATTAGGTTTAACTGGATTGGTTAATTTAAAAGAGTTTGATTATGACTTTGAAGGGGTAAACGCTAATTTGATATGTCTTGATGAAAATGGAAACAATATCACACAAAATGTTGAAGTAAAATGGTATCCCAATAGGGAATGGTATGAAGACATAAAAGAAGGTTTTGCAAATATAGTAGAATATATTAAACTTGTAGAAGACAATCCTGATGATTATAATGATGACTATAGTAAATGGAGATATGAAGAATGTAAAAAACTATATGTTTCTGTCCCAGATTTAGCACCGATGAAAAAAGGTGGTTCTTTGGGTAAGGTACCTTTGGAAACGGAGGTATGTTATTCTATAGAATTAAATGAGGAGTTAGGACATCTCTACCACCAAATACCCATCGAAAATGTGATGGTGGGAAGAAATGACACTACATTTGTTTGTCAACTTCAGAAAATAGACAGAATTAATATATTTGGCCGTATCTCTGCCGAAGACATTGCCGAGAAGACTGCAACCATACATGTCAAGCAGATGCTCAACGGCAAATATGAAGAAACGTTTACAACTTCAACTAATGATAAGGGAGAATTCTCATTAGAAGGCTATGATGATGATACGGAGATTCTTATCAGTTGCGATGGATATTTAGATGCTGTCATCCACCGAACAAGTTTCAATGGTAATGGAGATTTAGGAGTATTATCCCTGAAGCCTATTACAGGCTTTGTGGCTCCTGTGATTATTAACTATACTCCTGTTGATTCAGAAGATGATGAGGCAATGAGAGATTTGTTACCTGGTAGTCTTTATGATTTAACTTTTACTTTGAGAAATGAGTCGACAGAAAAAGAGATTACAGATTTCTCCATACAGTACAACGGCACTTTAGTCATTAACTCAGGGGTCAGTGCCTGGGACTATATCAGTATCACCGCCAAGAGCAAGAAAAGATTCTTGGCTGAAGCTACCACAGATTACTCGGTGGATGCAAATGGTACGACTTCTATAGAATTGAACTTTATCGAACTGGGTGGTATCTCTGCTACCTATGCGTCGAGCGGAAACAGTGGTAACGTGGGGTATCTTTACGACAGTAACGGCCATCAGGTGGCAAAAGGCGTTTACAATGGTGAGACACTACGACTGAGACATGTTGAGCAAGGCACGTATACACTTGTCTCTATTGGGCAGTCAGCATTGCTTTCCAACGTTTACGAATTGTCAAGACTATCTGATATCCATTTGATGGCAGGTAAAGACTATCTTACTTCTCAAGTGGAAGTAGAAGATGGTAGGACAACTACAATCTCAACGGGTTCCATTCCGAAACTGAATGAATCGCTGTTCCTCTTCGACGGCAGTCTGCTTGCCGACAAGTCTTCTGTCGTAATAGGCAGTTATGTTACGCTGTCAGCAAGAGTGAACATCGATGAAGAACTATATAATAAGGTGAACGATGTTTATCTGACTTTCGACTTGCCGGAAGGATGCCAGTTTGTGGAGAACTCTGTGATGGCAAACAGAAGTGAACAGGCTTATACACTGAACGACAACACTCTTAACATCCATCTGACAAAAGAACAAGCACAGGGAGAGATTAAATATTGTATTATTCCCATTGAGGGCAATTCCTATCGTTCCACGGCTTACGTTTCTTTCGACAAGGAGATAACCACTCCACGGTCATTGGGAGTAGCACAGTTCGATGGAGAGGCTCTTTCAATCAACTTACCTTCCACCACTGCAACTCAAACCATTCATGTAAATGGCTTGACGAATCCTAATAGTGAGGTAAAGATTTATGATGGCGACGTACAAATTGGAAAAACGACAGCCAATAGTGATGGATCATGGTCAGCCCAATGTGAGTTATATAAAGCCTACAATCTATCTTATCATGATATTATTACTAAAGCAAAGACTCAGGAGGGATGGATATTGACGAGTGTTGTGAAAAGTGTGTTGTATGATAAGTCATGTATTCTCCCCGCATCTGTAACTATGACCTTCTATAACGGTTGGCATAAAGACAATATCACCGTAGACTTCGACCTGATAAATGGAACGACCTCTGCGAAACACTATGATTTCTATTCTGAGACCGACTTTACCTTCCTGGCTAAATTCACCAGAAATGATCCCGAACTGGTAGATGATGTGAATTTTATGGTGAAGGCTTCCGACGGTACTATCCGCATATTACCTGCCTTGTTTGACTCTAAACAGCAAGCATGGGTGGCTACATCAAAGTATGACAGTTATAAGTTGCCACAAAACGTGACGGTTGACTATGATTATACTCGGGAAGTATCTGATGAGGAACGTATGGAGAGCATGAATGACATGGCCAAACAAATGGCTGCTATCGCCAATCATATCTACAATTTCTTTGAGGAGAAAGTGAGGATGGAGGTCATTGAAGAGAGTGAGACATCAGCCCTGCTTGGCCTTACAATTCCAGAGACATACAATTACTATCAATACCGCATCGAGAGAATGGCATATTCCGAAGCAGAGACTATGATGAGGAACTATCAGTTTGCTTATTTGAAAACTGAAGAGGGTGGCATAGGTACATATACTGAAACTACCGACAACTCCATCTCCGTCGTATTTGTTGATTTAGGTGAGAAAGAAGCTTTTCGGATTACTCTCTCTGACCCGTATATGTATGCAAAAAAGAACAGCAAAGGCAAGACTCGCATCAAAGAATTCCTTTCAGAACTGGGTAGTGAATTTGTCGATGGTCTTGAAGATATTCTCGGCTTATCAGAATTTATCCATGCTAATAAGGATTTTAAGAATATGCGAAAACGACTGGAAAAATATGAAAAGAAATATGCCAACAAACGCCAGAGCACCTTTAACAGTATTCTTGCAAAATGTCCTGACGGGACTTTCCGCCTTTCGAAAAATTTGAGGGGGACGTTCTCAAATGAAATGCAGACAAAAATATGGCCGGAAGAAGACCAACTGATAGAGAAATATAACAAGTATCTGACGGAATACAAGAAAAAACTAGGATGGAGTGTGGCCACATTTATAGGGACCTTAGGCCTTGGGAAGTATCTGAAATCTGCCAAGTTTGTCAATTCAAAACTGAATAAGGCTTTTCAGACCACGTTAATCAAGAACACATCATTAGAAACTTCTGCTGAAACACTGGGAGGTTTGATAGGACAAGTTTCTGGCAAGGTTATTGATGGAATAGACAAAGTATTTGCATATAAGGACTTCGAGGGAGTACGTGACAAGTGTCTATCTTGGTCTTCAAAGAAAAATGCCGGAATCATCAAGAAGTATACTGACATAAACCAGCGGATTAAAAATGCTTATAATTCTTGCAAGAAGGAGAAAGACCCAGAGACCATCACCTCTACCGACGGTAAGGAAGAGACCTTCGTAGAAAACAAGGATGATAACACCATCAACTTCACTACCCCATCCGTTGAGCCGATTCTCGACCCGTCGGGCTTCGTCTATGAGGCTGTGCTGAGCAACCGCCTGCCGGGTGTGACCACCACGGTTTACCAGAAAAAGAACGGAAGTGCCGTGAAATGGAATGCCGAGGACTACTCGCAGGAGAACCCGCTGGTGACCGACGAGGCAGGATTCTACCGCTGGGATGTGCCGCAGGGCGAGTGGCAGGTGAAGTATGAGAAGGAAGGTTATGAGACCTGCTACTCTGAGTGGCTGCCCGTTCCACCGCCACAGCTCGACGTGAACGTGGGCATGAAGCAGACCACGCCACCGACCGTAAGACAGATGCGGGGTGCGGAAAGCGGCATCACCATCGAGATGAGCAAATACATGCTGCCGGAGACGATGAGCAATCAGAATGTCATCGTGAAGATGGACGGCGCTACGCGCAACGGACATCTGGAGATGCTGAACACCGAACAGTCGCCTGCAGGGGAGAATACCTATGTGTCGAAGGTGAAGTTCGTGCCCGAGGATCCGTTCCATGCCGGCGATGAGGTCTACGTCACGGTGAAGGGAAGCGTGGAGAGTTACTGCAATATCCAGATGGGAGCCGACCATACAGAGAAAGTTGTTATTGAACCGGAGATTACCGCCATCGTCATAGACAGCGTGCTCACCGTTCCTTACGAGGGAACGAAGACCGTACAGGTACTGGTGATGCCGCGGGAAGTATCGGCAGGAAAGACGCTGAACGCCCGTCTCTCGTCGAGCCTGATTACTTCGCTCGACAAGCAGACGATAACAGTTGATGAGAACGGACTGGCCACGCTGACGCTGAACGGTGATCTGCCGGGTGCTGCCATGCTCACGCTGACGATGGACAACACCGATGTTCAGGCACAGTCGAAGGTGAGAGTGGATGTGGAGAACGAGATGGCGAGCACGCCGACAGCCTCCATCCGGAACGGCGAGCAGGTGGAGGGAGGAACCCAGCTGTCGTTTGAGTGCGCTACCGAAGGCGCTACCATCTATTACACGCTCGATGGAAGCTGCCCATGCAATGAGGAGACACGTATTCTCTACACCGGACCATTCACGCTGCCGGCGGGCGTTGTCACTGTAAAAGTCATTGCCGTGGCTGAATACCTCTACGACAGCGATGTGGCTACATTCATCTATCAGGTGAGCGAACAGACAGGCATCAATACCACAACAGCCGACAACCACAACATCAGGGTTGCCTATGCGGATGGAGCCGTCACGATTGGCGGTGCCGAGGGTGCCGACTGCAAGGTCTACGATATGTCAGGCCGTGAGCTGGCAGGCAAGAGGAGCCTCAAGGCATATGATGTTGTGCAAGTGCAAAGGGCCGACACCTATGTCATCTACCTCCAGTGGCCCGACGGTAAGAAGGTCGTTCGAAAGATAATGCGACGATAGACACAATTGCCCTGCATCAGAGTTCTGGTGCAGGGCGATTATTTTATGGAAGTCTTTGGATATCCTGACCAAGAAAACCATCCGAACACTTGTTTATCCGCAGATTATTTTGTATCTTTGCATCAGGAAAAGCGGGCTTGTCGGGGTTTCCCAAGCGCTTTTCTTTGTCAACGGTGACTTTCGGCCTTGAAAGCGTTTGTGAGACGAAAGACCATTGAAACAAGGACTACGGCTGGAGTGAAACGAGACTATCACTGGAGTGAAAGCAATCTATCACTGGAGTGAGAGAAAGCTATCACTGGAGTGAGAGGATCCTATCACTGGAGTGATAGCTTCGAGGAGATGCCTGCTTGTACCCTCAACAACGCCTGAATGTACCTCTATTCATGCCTGTTTGTACCGTCATTCATGCTTTATTCTACCGTTATAATGCTATTTTGTAGCATCATTGATGTCTTTTAGCACCGTCACTGATGCCTTTTTCTACCGTCATTGATGACTCTGGCTGCACGACCGACTGTTTGTGCCGTTGTAACTGATGAAAGAGAAACGTGCAAACGACGTCTTTCTCCTGGCAGCAGACTGATGTTACCACAGGGGGTAAGAGTGATTTTCAGTTAGAGATGAAAAATACCACGCTTCAGGTATTGCACTTTCAAGGTTTTATTTGTATCTTTGCAGCGGTTCATGCTAGTATACCTATTGCATTCCCTACGGATTATAAACCCTTACCATGAGAGATTGAAAAATCCTAATTATTTCCTAATATGCAAAACAACCTATTTCTTAAGGCTGTCCTGCCATTACTGTTGTCGTTTTTCGGACTGACCACTCAGGCTCAGAAAAGCGCCACGGGCGGTCATGGCGGGCACACGGTTTCCCTCGAAGTGACCGAAAAAGGCACGAAGGAACCTGTCATTATGGGTACCTGCCAGCTGAAACCGGCGGGTGCCATGGCTGTTACCGACATGGACGGTAAGGCCACGCTGAAGAATGTTCCGAGCGGAACCTACACGCTGACCATCAGCTATGTGGGTTTCGAACCTATCTCCACGCAGATAAAAGTGGAGCGGAACATGAGTCTGAAGTTCCAGATGATTCCTACTTCACTTGCCCTGAAAGAAGTGACGGTGACTGCCAAGCGCAACGAGAGCGGCACCTCGACCAGCTCGATTGTGGGCCGTCAGGCCATCGACCACCTGCAGGCGAACTCTCTTGCCGATATCATGCAGCTGATTCCCGGTCAGCTGATGGGTAATCAGGACCTCACCTCGCAGTCAAACCTGCAGCTGCGCACGCTGGTGAACAACAACACGAGTGCCTTCGGAAGCAGTATCGTGGTCGACGGAATGCCGATGTCGAACAACGGAAACGTGTCGCAGGGCTCTTTCTCGAGCACCGCTTTTGCAGGTACAGACTTACGACAAGTATCCGCCGACAACATCAACGAGGTGGAAGTCATCCGCGGTATTCCCTCAGCCGAATACGGTGATCTGACCAGCGGACTGGTGGTTGTGCACTCGAAAGTGGGTGTCACACCGTGGCAGGCCAAAGCGAAAATCAATCCCTCGACCATGAACTACTCGCTGGGCAAGGGTTTCAACCTGGGCAAGGCTGGCATCCTGAACATCAATGCCGACTACGCACAGGCATGGGGCGACCCCCGACAGAAGACCCGCTCGTACGACCGTTATACGCTGAACCTGGGCTACGGCTACGATATCTCGAAGAAATGGCACACCAACACCAAACTGCGCATCATGAACGCGAAAGACTGGAGCGGCAACGATCCCGATGCCATCGACGACGGTACCTACTTTGAGAACAAGAACCTGAACATCAACGTGACCCACAACGGGCGCATACAAGTGGACAAACCGCTGATGCGTACGCTCTCGTACACCGCAGGACTGAGCGTCAGCAAGGCCGACACGAAGAATTCCTCGTACGTGACGGGCAGCGGCGGAATGATTCCCATCATCACAGCCATGGAGACCGGCTACTACGCAGTGCCATGGATGACGCAGTCGTATCTGGCCACAGGTATCACCGAGAGCCGTCCGGGCAACCTCTACCTGAAAGTAAACGACGCGTTCTTCCTGCGCAAGGGCAAGACCATCCAGAGTTTCAAGCTGGGTGCTGACTACCGTTACGACTGGAACAACGGCAAGGGTTACTACAACGAGGACGACGCACATCCCTACCGTCCGAACTCCGACGGCCGCCCGCGCGCCTTCAGCGACATTCCCGGCCTGCACCAGTTGTCGGCGTATGCAGAGGACGCCCTGACGTGGAACATCAACAAGGTGAACCGTCTGAAGGCTACCGCCGGCATACGTTTCACCGCCATGCAGCCCTTCGGCGATGTGGCCACTACGGCAGTCTCGCCCCGACTGAACATGAGTTTCGACGTGACCAAGTGGATGACCCTGCGCGGAGGCGTCGGCATGAACTCGAAGACACCGGGTCTGAACTACCTCTATCCCGACAAGAAATACAACGACCGCGTGGCTGCCAGTTACATGCCACAGAACGATCCGGCTGCTCAGCTGCTCTACTACCACACTCAGATGTACGAGGTGAAGTTCTCGAAAGACATGAAGAACGCCACTACCACGAAGGTGGAGGTCGGTGTAGACTTCAAACTTCCCGGCAACCGCCACCTCAGTCTGCTGGCTTATCGTGACAAGACGCCCAAAGGCTTCGGACCGGTAACCGAGTATATGACCTACACCGCCAACTATTTCGGAACAGAAGCCCTGATTATCAGTCCGGGACAAGCCACCCAAATCAACTTCAACAGCCCAACGCGCCAGGATGTTATCTTCATGACCACCGGTCGTGTGGGCAACACCAACTCGACTACCAACCGAGGCATAGAGTTCGATATCGACCTCGGTGAGATTAAACCGCTGCGCACCCAGCTGATGTTCAGCGGCGCGCTGAACGAGACCAAGACCTGGTCGACCGACACCGACTCGCGCTCGATACCCGCCTCGCTGCTGCCGACCAGTTATTCCGCTTACGGACTGACTCCCTGTAAGGTGGTTTATCCGTCGGGGCAGGACTACGACAAATACCGCCGCTTTGTGAACACACTGCGCACAGTGACCCATATTCCCGAGCTGAAGATGGTCGCCTCGTTCACCGCACAGGTCATCTGGCAGGACTATCGCCATTCGGCCATATTTGAGAAGCGTCCTATCGGATGGATTGACACCGACCTGCAATACCATGAGGTGACCAGCCAGACCGAGATTGAGGGAGTGAGCATGGAACGCCTGACGCTGAAAAGCTCGGACGCGCTGCCCGTGAAGCAGCCCGTGACATGGAACCTGCAGGGCCGTCTGACCAAGGAACTGGGCAAGATTGGCCAACTGTCGCTCTACGTGAACAACCTGATGTTCTACGAACCTTACATGAAAACCAACATCAGCAACACGCTGGTACAGCGCAACACGGGCACCTTCAGCTACGGTGTGGAGCTTTCATTTAATCTGTAATTGACGATTGATAACATACAATTGATTCTTATGACTACCAACTATCATCATAAAAGAAGAGCAAAAACACTCATAACAGGACTATTCTCCTGTTCCTTGCTCTTTACCATTTGTTTCCTGACCTCCTGCATCGACTACGACGATGTGACCCGTGAGGTGTCGGTAGACATCCAACTGGTCATGCCCGAGGAGTTCACTCAAGGCTCCGACATGGAGGGACACACCGTGACGCTGACCCAGCTGAACACTTCGAACACTGTCACTGCCACCACCGACGCACAGGGCGTGGCCTCGTTCAAGGGCATTATTCCTGATGTATACAGCGTCTCTACCTCATGGGACATCACTCCCGAGGAATACACACAGCTCACCGGCGACCCCATTGTCAACGAGGGTGCCGTCGTCTCGGGCAACATCAACTCACAACTGCTCACCGAAGACCAGTCGACCACACCCTTGCGGCTGAACACCCAGCTGGCCATCAACCGCTCGCTGGTCATCGGAAAGATTGCCTCGTCGGGATGTAAGGACAACAACAACAAGAACTACGTGGTAGACCAGTATATCGAACTGTACAACCAGAGCGACAAGGAAATCGACGTTGCCGGTCTATATATCGGCCTGGTAGAGTCGAACAGTACACCTGCCTACACGTTGCCACAGCTGGAAGAGAAATTCAACAACGAGGTCATCATGCTCAAGCAGGTGTTCCGCATTCCGCTGGATGCCGACCATAAGGTAGCTCCCGGCGGTACAGTGGTCATTGCCAACTGCGCTATCGACCATACCGTGAATGCCTCGGCATCGCACAATCTGCTTACTGCCGATTTCGACGTGAACGACACACGCCCGAAAAACGCATATGTCAACAATCCTGATGTGCGCGACATGGATCTGGTCTACACTTATGTCTCCTCGCTGCCCATCATGAACCTGACACAAGGCGGACCCTGTGCACTGGTCATTTTCCGCACCGACGACAATATCGAGGATTGGGATCTCGCCTACAACTACGGTAAGACCAGCGGAAACCAGTGGAAGGTGATGCCTAAGAAATACGTCATCGACGCCGTGGAAATCCTGAAGAAGTCGGCCAAAGGCATCGACCTGGCCACCAAGCGCTTCTACGACGACCTCGACGCGGGCTACGCCAATATCGAGGCTGCCAGCGGATATACGGGCGAGATTATGTACCGTAAGACATCCTCGCGCCGCGGTAAGGACGGACATAAGATTCTGCAGGACACCAACAACAGTACTGCCGACTTCAAAGTATCAACAACCATAGGAATACGCGAATATGATGAATAAGACAATATACGGCCTCATGCTCATGTTGGGCTGCTCGGCGGCAGCCACGGCACAGACCAGCCTGGCCGGAATGGGCGAATATCAATATGATGATGTCATGCAACTATGGCGCAATACGGGCAATGCCGCCGGTCTGACCGTCGACTCGACGCGCAACCGTGGCATAGCCATGTTCGACCTGTCGCACCGTGAAGGCGACTTCCACCGGGTGCAGGAAGGCGGACAGCGCAACCAACTGGAGTTCTTCACCGAGCGTTATCAGACTATCGGAAAGTATCTCTACGGCTATGGGAAATTCCGTTTCAACATGGGACGGACCAAGGAACGTGCGTGGTGCGACGTCATGCGGCCCTACAACTCGAACCCGTTCTTCGGTGGTAGCAGCGTCATGGGTAAGTACGACAACCAGGATTTCGACCTGACCGCAGCTGTAGGAACCAACAGTCTGGGTGGTGTGCGCGTCGGAGCAAGGCTCGATTATCAGGTAGGCGACCTCAGCCGTCTGCGCGACCCGCGCTCACGCTCACAACTGTTAGACTATAAGATTACGCCTGCCGTTACCTGGTCGTTCGGCAACAACACGCTGGGTGCGGCCGCCTACTACGAGCGCCGCAAGGAGAAAATTCCCAATATCAACACCGTCCAGACAGACGCCACACTGAAATACTATATCATGACAGGTATGGAAAGTGCCATGGGTACAACCAGAGGATATGCCGGCTTTACTCGCGAGTGGGTCAATCACATCTTCGGAGGTGAACTTTCGTACGGTTATCAGGGAACAGCCTTCAGTTCGGTCAGCACCATCGGCATGCGCAATGGCCATGAAGGTGTCTACGGAACGTATAAGTACGAGCCGGGAAAATACGTCAACTACGGTTTCGACTTCACCACGCAGAACCGCATTCAGACAGGCAACGCCATTCATCAGCTGGACATCAAGGCCGCCTATGAGCAGGCTTATGCCGACGAGTACCGTCAGGAGCTGGTCATCACGAGCGACCCGCAGACGGGATACAACAGCTACCGCTACGACACTCAAATCACCTTCAAGAAACGCTATCAGGTGAATCTGCTCGATGCCAGCCTCCGTTATCGTGCCAATCTGACCGACGGAACCGCAAGAATCAACCATTTCATCGGTGTTTTTGCCGAGTTGCACAATGCGAAGAACAAGCACCTGCTGCCCGAGTCGAAGTTTGAGTACGGTGCCATGGACCTACAGCTTGAGGGCGGTTCGGCTCTTTTGGGCGACCGTCTGTGGGTAGAGGCCAACGCCGGTTATCATTTCTCCAACAAGGCCGACCTGCAACTGGCTGAGCGCGAGGGCGACTATGCAGTAAGCGTGCTGATTCCCGACATGGCATTCTATGAGGCCGACTACTGGCGTGCGCACCTGAAGCTCACCTGGCAGTTCCCGCTCACCATCAAAGGCGTGCGCTCGCGGATGTTCGTCAGTGCCTATGGTGACTATCTGAAGACCAACAACAGCCTGAATCGCAGCCAAATTGGCTTGTCGTTCGGCATTTACAACTAAAAGTTTTTGCGATAAGGAAAAATTGTTTTACTTTTGCATCCAATATGGTACTTAATTATATTTGGATTGCATTTTTCCTTATCGCATTTATTGTTGCGTTAGCGAAACTGATATTCATGGGCGACACCACCGTGTTTCCGGCCATGATGGATAGCACGTTCTCTACGTCGAAAACAGCTTTTGAGATTTCCATCGGATTGACCGGTGTGCTCGCCTTATGGCTGGGCATCATGAAAATCGGTGAGAAAGGTGGTATCGTGAATGCTTTTGCCCGCATGCTGAGCCCGATATTCTCCAAGCTCTTCCCCGATATCCCGAAAGGGCATCCCGCTACCGGCAGCATCTTCATGAACATTGCCGCCAACATGCTGGGACTCGACAATGCGGCAACACCCCTGGGACTGAAGGCCATGGAGCAGTTGCAGACCCTGAACCCGAAGAAAGACACGGCCACCAATCCGATGATCATGTTTCTGGTGCTCAATACCAGCGGCCTGACCATCGTTCCTGTGGGCATTCTTACCTACCGTGCACAGATGGGAGCTGCCCAGCCGACCGACATTTTCATACCCGTACTGCTGGCCACATTCTTCTCAACCCTTGCCGGAATTATCGTCACCAGCCTCTATCAGCGCATCAACCTGCTGAACCGTACCATCCTGCTCACGCTCGGAGGCGCCTGCGTGGTGGTTGCCGGCACCATCTGGGGATTCAGCCAATTGGACTCCGCCACTATGAACACGGTGAGTACAACCATAGCCAGCATGATGCTGCTGCTCATCATTGTGGGATTCATCCTTTCCGGCATACGCAAGCGTGTGAATGTATATGATGCCTTTATCGAGGGTGCCAAGGTCGGTTTCGAGACCGCCGTGCGTATTATTCCCTATCTGATTGCCATCTTGGTGGGTATCGGTGTGTTCCGCGCCAGTGGTGCCATGGACATGCTGATCGACGGACTGAAATGGATAGTAGGACTCTTCGGAGCCGATGCCGGATGGGTTGACGCCATGCCTACGGCCCTGATGAAACCGCTCTCGGGCAGTGGTGCGCGCGGAATGATGGTCGATGCGATGACCACCTATGGTCCCGACTCGTTTGTCGGCCGTCTCAGCTGTATCTTCCAAGGCTCTACCGACACGACCTTCTACGTATTGGCGGTCTATTTCGGCAGCATCGGTGTGCGCTATACGCGCCATGCTGTAGTATGTGGACTGCTGGCCGACCTGGCAGGTATCATTGCCGCCATCGGTATCGGCTATTTCTTCTTCGGATAATTCAGAGTAATCAGAATAATCAGAGTATTCAGAGTAATCGGAATAATTCAGAGTAATCAGAGAAATTAGAGTAATCATCATGCCAAACCTCAAATCACTAGCAAAAGACACGGCTATCTACGGGCTCTCCAGCATCGTAGCCCGGTTTATCAACTATCTGCTGGTGCCTATTCAGACAGCAAGATTTGCTGCCTCGGGTGGTGAATATGGTGTCATCACCAACGTCTATGCCTACGTGTCAATCCTGATCATTTTGCTGACATTCGGCATGGAGACCACCTTCTTCCGCTTTATGAGCAAAGAGGGCGAACAGCCGGAGCGAATCTATTCGACCACCCTGCGCATGTTGGCCACGACCTCGCTGCTGTCTATCGTGCTGGTGCTGGCCTTGCTCCAGCCCATTGCCTCTGCCATGGGCTATGCCGATCATCCTGAGTATGTGGCTGTGATGTATATCACTGTGGCCATTGATGCCTTCATGGCCATTCCCTTCGCTTACTTGCGCTATCAGCACAGACCGGTGAAATTCGCGGCTCTGAAGATTATCAACATTCTGTTGAACATCACGCTCAACCTGCTTTACCTGATTGTTTTGCCGGCCCTGAAACTCAATCCCTTCGGCATTTACGACGATCAGTTCACACTCGATGTGGCCTTTGTGTTCTATATCAATCTGGTGTGTACCGTTTGCTCGCTGCTTCTGCTCTGGAAGGAGTTGCGCGGTTTCCGCTTTGGCTTCGACGGTGCTGCCTGCCGCCGCATGCTCAAATACACGTGGCCGCTGCTCGTCATGGGTGTGGCTGGTCAGCTCAATCAGGCAGCCTCGCAGATTCTGTTCCCTTATTTCTACGACGGTTCCGTCGAGGAGGCCCGCGCGCAGCTGGGCATCTATGGTGCCTGCATCAAGATAGCGATGATCATGGTTATGATCACTCAGGCCTTCCGTTTTGCCTATGAGCCTTTTGTCTTCGGCAAGTCGAAGGACAAAGACAACCGCGAGACCTACGCCCAGGCCATGAAGTTCTACGTGATTTTCACGTTGTTGGCCTTCCTCTGCGTCATGGGCTATCTCGACGTGCTGAAGTTCATCATCGGACAAAGCTACTGGGAAGGACTGAAGGTGGTGCCCATCGTGATGGCTGCCGAGATCATGTTCGGTGTATTCTTCAATCTCTCATTCTGGTATAAGCTTACCGACCGCACCATCTGGGGTGCCTATTTCTCTGGGATTGGAGCACTGGTTCTGATTATCATCGACGTGCTGTTCATCCCCCGCTTCAGCTATATGGCCTGTGCATGGGCTGGCTTTGTAGCCTATGCCACGTCGATGATGCTGTCTTATTTCATCGGACAGCATTACTATAAGATTCAGTATCCGCTAAAAGACATCTTTATTTATGTGGCCGTGGCAGCCTTGTTCTTTGTCGGTATCACCATTTCCAATAAGTTCCTGCCTCTCTGGGCAGAGCTCATTGTTAACACGGGCATCATTGTCCTGTTTGTCGCGCACATCATCTACCACGATTTGCCACTGAAAAACCTGCCTGTGATCGGAAAGAAATTCAAATAGAAGGAGCCAGAAAGCCCGGAAACCGGGCTATCTAGATTTTCTAGATGCTCTAGATTCTCTAGATATTCAAGATTATCCAGACCCTCCAGCTTCCAAGAAATAACAATAAACAAAACAATACAACAATGAAAAAGAATCTATTACTACTGCTGACACTGCTAACAGTCGTCACCGCACGTGCCGACGAAGGCATGTGGACACTCTACAACCTGCCGCCCGCCGTCTATGAGCGCATGCAGCAGGAAGGTTTCCAAATGACCTACAACGACTTGTATTACGGCGACAGTGCCATCAAGAACGCGGTCGTCAACTTCTCAGGCTACTGCTCTGGTGTGGTGGTTTCGCCCGACGGACTTGTGTTCACGAACCACCATTGCGGCTTCGAGGCCATCCGCAGTCACTCTACCGTTGAGCACGACTATATGCTGAACGGCTTCTATGCCAAAACCTATGACGAGGAACTGCCTAACAAGAATATGTTCGTCAGCTTTATGGTCGACCAGAACGACATCACCGACCGCGTGATGAAACTGGGCTACGAGAACCTGAGCAATGACCGTCGTGCCCAATTGCTCGACTCTCTCGAGAACGTGATGTCGAAAGAGGTGAAGAAGGACGACCCTACCCTGCGCCTTGAGATCAACTCTTTCTACGAGCGCAACAAGTTCTATGCCACTACCTACCGCGACTTCACCGACCTGCGACTGGTGTTCACCATCCCCAAGTCGATGGGTAAGTTCGGAGGCGAGACCGACAACTGGATGTGGCCCCGCCAGACTTGCGATTTCTCGGTGTTCCGTATCTATGCAGACCCGAAGACCAACGGTCCCGCTGCCTATAGCAAAGACAACGTGCCTTACCGCCCCAAATACTGGGCTCCCGTGTCCATGCAGGGATATAAGGAGGGCGACTTCTCGATGACCATCGGCTATCCAGGTTCCACCAGCCGCTACCTGTCGAGCTACGGCATACGCGAACGACGCGACGCCCAGAACGAGCCACGCGCTCAGGTACGTGGTGTGAAGCAGGAGATTATGCTCCGCCACATGCGTGCCGACGAGGCCGTGCGCATCAAGTACGACTCGAAATATGCTCAGAGCAGCAACTACTGGAAAAACTCCATCGGCATGAACAAATGTATCGATTCCATCGGTATTATTCAGCAGAAACAGGATTTCGAGCAGAAACTGCGTCTGTGGCAGCAGCGCACAGGATTCCTGAAGGGCAAACTCGATTTCGACAAGCTGCAGGACCTGTACGACCAGCGTTTCGAGCGGGTGCGCGCCTTCATGTACTGGAGCGAGACCTTCCGCCGCACCAACGAGTTCACCACCCGTGCCATGCGTGTCCATAACGCCATGCCGCTATACGGACCGAAGGAGAAACCCAAGAAACAGTATTTCCTCTTCGACGACAACAGCAACGAATGGGATTATGCGCTCGACCGTGAGGTGTTCATCGCCCTGCTTAAAAACTATGAGCAGCATGTAGGCCAGCAGTATCTGCCAGCCTTCTACCGCACCATCAAGACCAAGTTCGGCGGTAACTACGAGCGCTATGTCGACTACCTGCTCAAGAAGTCGGTGCTCATGAAGCAGGGCAAGCGCATCTATTGCAACAAAAAGAGTTTCATGAAAGACTGTGGTGTGAGCTACGGACTTGATCTCATCGAGTTCCTTGCCGACCAGCAGGCCGCCATGGGCAAGCTGAACGATGAGATCAGCGAGCAGGAGCGTTACCTCTGTGCCGCCAAACTGCGCATGGAAGAGGATATGCCTCACTACTCCGACGCTAATTTCACCATGCGACTGAGCTACGGACAGGTGGGCGGATTCATGCTCAACGGTCAGCCGTCGGGCTATTACACCGCCGCACCGAGCATCGTGAAGAAGATGGATATGGCTGAGCAGAACTTCGAATATGCTGCCGAGCCCATCATGAAAGAACTCCTCTCTGCCAAGAATTTCGATCCGTACACCGATCCGACAACAGGCGAGATGCAACTCTGTTTCCTCACTAACAACGATATCACTGGCGGAAACAGCGGCTCACCGATGTTCGACGGACAGGGACGCCTCATCGGCCTGGCCTTCGACGGCAACTGGGACAGTCTTTCGAGCGACATCAACTTCGACTCACATCTGGCACGCTGCATCGGTGTCGACATCCGCTACGTGCTCTTCATGATGGACCGTTGGGGACATGCCGACCGTCTGCTGAAGGAAATCAATGCAAAATAAGGCAGGACTTTTCTTGCTATTATTTAAGAGTTTCAGGAGCATAGCCCGCGTTGGCCATGCTCCTGAATTTGTTTTGACAGTCCGGTCAATCAGACATCAATCGGACATCGCAAGGACACTCATTTCCAATCAGGCATCAATTGGGTTGTAATCAGTCGATCAGTTAAGGTCTAATCAGGCATTTATTAGCACGAGATTAAGCATTCATTACGAGTTAATCAGGCATAAATTGCACCTTAATTGGTGCATTAATTAGAAAACTATGAGTCCGCACTTCTTTGTTTCTTCTCAAAAAAATGTCCGCCACTGCACATTTTCTTCAAAAGTTTTACTACTTTTGCAACATAACAAGAATCATAACACACTCACGACAATGAAAAAGAATCTTATAGTTTTCGCCATATTTGCACTCTTCACCTGTGCATTGGTAAATTGTGACGATGATCAAGACGAGCCAAAAACCGACTACACCGAGGCAGATATCGAGTTTGGTGAAAGGGTTGGGACTGTCAGCGAACAAAGAGGCAGGGTCCACTTTAACACCGTCTACAAGCGTTGGTATATCGACACTTTCATCGACACGGAGGAGGTGACAAAAGAAATCAAGTATTATCCCACCAACCTGCCCCAGGACAAGAAAGTAGAGAATCTCGACATTCCTTCATTCAACGGTGAGACTTACAAACTGGTAAAACCTCACATAGAGAACAAAGAGAATATTGAACATTACGCCATCATCCTGACCGAGAACTAAACAGCAAACCAGAACAGACCATGAGAAATACCATACTGACACTATTTGCCCTGCTCGTCGCATCGACAAGCATGGCCGCAGACGACGTCACAGCCATCAACCTGAGTGGCGAGTGGGTGCTGCAATATGGGGATACGGAGACCGTAGTGACATTACCCGGCACCATGGACACCAACCAACAAGGCACCCCCATTGAGAAAAAAGACGAGACCACCCATCTTTCACGACACTACTCCTATCAAGGGGTTGCCGAATACCAGCGTCTGGTCGACATTCCGAAAACCTGGAAAAAACGTGAGGTAACACTATATCTCGAGCGTACGAAATATACAGAGGTGTTTGTAGACGGCCATTTCATCGGTTCGTGCAACGATATCTCCACGCCACAACGCTACCACTTAGGGGTGATGAAGCCCGGCAGACACATGATTACCATCAAGGTGGACAACAGCCGTGGGGTACCCGAACAGCTTTATGCCAACAGTCACGCATACACCGAGGACACCCAGACCAACTGGAACGGTATTATCGGCATCATCTGCCTCACTGTATCAGATGAGAACGGAGATATCAGGAAAGTAGCGAAGCCCGGCGATAGCACCGAACCCGATGAAATCGGAGAAAACGGAAGTGCTCTTCATCCAAACTTTGTCAATTTCCACATCGAAGGACATCACTTTTACGCCAATGGCCACCGCATTTTCCTGCGGGGTAAGCACGATGCCTGTGTGTGGCCAATAACAGGCCATGTGGCCATGGATACCGACTCATGGCGGAAATACCTGCAAACATGTGCCGACTACGGCATCAACCACATACGTTTCCACTCATGGTGCCCGCCAGAGGCATGCTTTGAGATTGCCGATGAAATGGGCATCATCCTGCAACCTGAGTTGCCGTTCTGGGGCGATTTCAACCCAAACGACTCCATACTGATGTCTTTCCTGAAAAAAGAGGGCAGAAATATCCTGCGCGAATACGGTCATCACCCCTCTTTCCGCATGTTTGCGCTGGGCAATGAACTGTGGGGAAGCATTGAGAAAATGGCCGATTTCATCGCCGAGTTCCGCAAAACAGCTCCCGACAAGGTCTACACGTTCGGCTCAAACTTCTATTTAGGCTATCAAGGAGTGAAACCGGGCATGGACTACTTCACCACCTGTCGCATCGGAGGGGAGGCCTGGGGCAGCTACAACACCCACACACGCGGATCTTTCTCATTTGCTGATGCCTATCAGGGAGGCATGATCAATACAAAATATCCCAATTCATCGATGAACTTCGACGAGGCCTGCGATGCCTGCCAGATACCTGTCATCAGCCATGAGACGGGACAGTTTCAGACCTATCCCGACTACAACGAGATTAAGAAATACACAGGCGTACTCTATCCTTACAACATGGAGGTTTTCCGCGAGCGTCTGAAAAAAGCAGGAATGCTGGCCCAGGCCGCTGATTTCCACCGCGCCTCAGGCCGATGGAGCACCTTATTATACAAGGCAGACATCGAGATGGATCTCCGCACACGCAATATGGCTGGCTTCCAACTGCTCGACATCCAGGATTATCCGGGTCAGGGTTCAGCCTATGTGGGCATCCTCGACGCCTTCATGGAGCCGAAAGGCATCACCACACCGGCGGAATGGCGCCAATGGTGCAGCGAGGTGGTACCGCTGTTCGTCAGCGAGAAGTTCTGTTTTGCAACAAAAGAGCCCCTGAAAGGCCGTCTGCAAATAGCCAACTACGGTGGGAAAAGCCTCAAGGGAATGACCCTGTCATGGCTGTTGCTCACAAAAGCAGGCGAGATTGTCGGACACGGAAGCACAGAAATCACCACCGATGGAGAGGGACTGATTGATGCCGGCAACGTGACAGCAGAACTTTCCAGCCTCAACAAGGCTGAGCAATTACAACTGAACATCAGCATCGACAAAACAGAATACCGCAACAGCTACGATCTTTGGGCGTATCCTGCAGACAACGAACTGGCACCACTGAAACGAAACATCATCATCACGAACACGATGACCGATGAAATCGGCAAAAGACTGGAGCAGGGTGCCCGCGTACTGTTGATGCCTTCTATTGCAGAAGAAGCCTCTTCGGGCGAGACAGAGGAGTCCTCCCTAATGAAAAAGCTGACTGTCGGACCGCTGTTCCAAACAGACTATTGGAACTATCGCATGTTCAAGACCATCAGTGAGAAGAACAACAAGCACGTCTCTCCCGGCACGCTTGGCATTATTTGCAACCCAGAACATCCACTGTTGCGCGACTTCCCCACTGAGGAACACACCAACTGGCAATGGTTCCCCGTCATCAAGGAGAGTCATCCTTTCATGCTCGATAACACATCGACTGCCTACAGTCCCATTGTTCAAGTCATCGATAATATTGAGCGCAATCACAAGTTAGGACTGGTATTTGAGTTCTTTGTAGGGAAAGGACGCCTATTAGTGTGCATGAGCAACTTGGAAAAGGCTTCAGAGTATGTTGAGGGCAGGCAGTTCTATAGCTCAGTACTGAGTTATATGCAGTCGAACGATTTCAAACCCCAGACGCACATCACACTCTCCGACCTGCACAAGCTATTCACCACACCCGTTGTAGAATGGAAAATCGGGGAACTGAACAATATCTCTCCGTATTAGTAGGATAGCCCTTACGCAAGCGTACCCACATAAAAAAACCTTAGCCTGACCTCACGTCAGGCTAAGGCAACCCTTAAAAAGAAATGTATTATATCTGAGAGAGAGAAAAAATGTTCATTTAAACAGCTCGTCGAGCAGTGTGTAGAAGGCTGGATCCTCACCCACGATGGTCTTCACGATCTTTCCGTCGGGACCAACGATGATCTTGGTGGGGAATCCCTGAATGCCATAATCGGCAAGAACCTTGCTGGTGCGTGGATTGTAGACGTGCAACCAGGGCAGCTCGTTCTTCTTCACGGCATCCTTCCACTTCTGTTCGGTATCGTTGCAGTCGATACCCAGAATCTCGAACTTGCCTTTATACTTGTTATAATAGTTCTTCATCTCGGGGAATCCCTTGATGCACCATCCGCACCATGAACCCCAGAAGTCGAGAATCACATACTTGCCCTTCAGGCTTGACAATGCGAGAGGTTTGCCGTTGATGTCGTTCAGTGTAAAGTCGGGAGCCACAACACCGGCAGCCTGCTTCTTGGCAGCCTCTTCCTCGGCCTTCTTCTGTGCCTCAACCTGATCAATCACATTCTGATAGAAACCCTTCATGCGTCCGTTCTTGACCGTCTCGCTCAGGAGATTAGCAGCCTCCTTCATCTTGGCCAGGTCTTCCAACTGCGGAATGATGGCTGCCGATGCCTCACTGTTAGGATTCTTCTTGATGAAGTCCATAATGGCATTCTGCATCTTAGCAGTCAAAGCCGGCATCTGCTCGTTATAGTACTTTGCAGCAGCTTCCTGACTCTGCTCAGTCATTATCTTGTTGGCATTCTCCACCATGGCGCTTATCTCATTGTTGACAGCCTCCATGGCAAGGTCGGCACTATGATACTCCTTATAGAAATTCGATCCGTTGATGTCGTAACGACTCTTTGTGTCACCTGTCAGTTCCATGGTCTCACCAGGAACAGCAATCAGTTGCATCTGTACGCGATTGGTCTCACGCTGCTGGCGCAACAGACCTGGAGAGACAATGAATATATTCTGAACCTTTTCAACAGGGAAGTCAAACTCGAACTTTCCGTCTTTCACCAAGACTGTCTGGGGCTGAGTCATCATCTCACGGGTAAGAACAAACAATGTGTCGCCGACATTCTTCATGTCACCTTTAACATGCACCTTACCATCGGCTGCGAAACCAACTTGTGCTGCAACCATCAGAACGAGACTCAAAAGAACTTTTTTCATTATTTTTGATTTATGGTTTTGTTGTATAATGATTGTTTGTTTGCCGCTATTTTGGGCGAAACTTCATTTATTAGACGCTTAAGTGTCGAAAAAATACTCCTTTTGATGAAAAGTTTAACGCTTATTATCATTCAAGGCTCAACCGTATTCAATTTTTAACAGAGTATTTCGCCCTCATCGCTGTTTACTTAAACATCTCGGCCAGTTTCTGATCGAGCAGTTCGTCCTGCCCCTCGTCAATACGGCAGACTATCTTTCCCTCGCGGTCGATGAGGAACTTGGTGGGAATATAGTGGATGGCATACTTGTCACTGATGTCATTGGGATTGTCTTGTCCAACCAGTTTTACGTCATAGCCACGCAGCACGTGGTGATAGCCCTCGCCCACCAGCTGGTCGGTCTCGATGGCCTTGCGCCACACATCCTCGCGGCCGTCGTCGCTGGCCACATAGACAATGTCGAGTCCTTTCGCGTGATACTTATCATATAGCGCACGCACGTGGGGATTACTCTTCCGGCAGGGCACACACCAAGAAGCCCAGAAGTCGAGTATCACCACCTTGCCCTTCAGACTGGAAAGAGTGAACGGCTTACCGTTGACATCGGTCGCGCTAAAGTCAGGAGCCACGGCACCAGGCTGAGTCTTGCTCCTCACATCAATCTCCTTCTCTATCTCCTTGGAATCACCATACAAACGCACGCGCTCGGAGAATCCGTAGTAGGTTTTCTTCAGTTCATCGAACGACATCTTGCCCATCTCCATGCGCAAATTCTCTACCGAGATGTACGAGTCGGGGTGTGTCATCATATAGTTATCCACCAGTTCACCATACTGTTTGCTCAGCGGCTCCATTTTCTGTCGCAGGGCATTGCGCTGCTTGTCGTTGCGCGCATTGTAGTACTGATTGTTCAACTCCATGAGCGGGTCGGTCACGGGCTTCAACATCGCTTGATAGCTGTTCATCTCGTCTTGTGCCTTGCCACCTCTGATGTCAGCCTCAGCCAGTTTGCCGGCAGGAGCATTGATGGTCAGCGCACCCTCCTCGATGGCTATCTCACGACGGTCGCCACCCTTGCGCTGATCCCATTCGCCCAGCACCAGTACACCCTTAGCATAAGGATTGTCCAATACGCCCTGGAATTGGAACTTACCATCTTTCACGTTTGTCCGCTGGCGCTTCATGCCCAATCCTTCTCCATAGACCAGCAGCACCTGCTTGCCCTCGGCATTAGCCACGGTGCCGTCGATGGTGAAAGGATACTCGGCCTTACCCAGCAGCCGCTCCAACTCACGCTCCAACTGCTCGTCGTTTTCCACCTTGCAAACGATACGTCCCTTCTGGTCGATCAGGTATTTCGTAGGCAGATAGTGAAT
>JAEEGJ010011357.1_pt1 | contig 22645 bp, 23 predicted proteins | sample 8958761 | NCBI WGS metagenome assembly JAEEGJ01 (sample SAMN16246546, study PRJNA631951) | gut metagenome | biome: gut microbiome; feature: rumen; material: RS-attached | host: Bos | place: Iran: Karaj | collected 2018-10 | reverse complement strand
GAATAGCTCAAGTGCAGAGAGTAATCTCGTACCCCCGTACCCCCGTACCTCCGTACCCCCGTTGCCGTTCTTATGCCTGCTGGTCAGTGGTGGCAATTCGCAGATTGTGAAGGTGAATGCCTATAACGATATGGAGGTGCTGGGACAGACGATTGACGATGCGGCAGGTGAGGCGATAGATAAATGTTCTAAGGTGATGGGATTAGGTTATCCTGGTGGGCCGATCATTGATAAGTTGGCGCGTCAGGGCAATCCGAAGGCGTTTAAGTTTGCTGAGCCGAATATCCCTGACCTCGACTATAGCTTCTCTGGCCTGAAGACTTCGTTCCTCTACTCGCTGCAGAAGTGGGTGAAGGACGATCCAGACTTCATTGAGAAGCATAAGGAAGACATCGCCGCCTCGTTGGAGTGGACGATTGTCGATATCCTGATGAAGAAACTGAAGAAGGCTGTGAAGCAGACGGGCATCAAACACGTGGCTGTGGCTGGCGGTGTGAGTGCGAACAACGGACTCCGCAATGCCTTCCACGATGCAGCTAAGCGTTATGGCTGGACGATCTATATCCCCAAGTTCAGCTATACGACGGACAATGCCGCGATGATCGGCATTGTGGGCTATTATAAGTATCTGGATAAGGAGTTCTGTCCCATCGATGCCCCCGCCTTCAGCAAAGTGACGTTTAAATAAATCGTAAATCGTAAATAAGTAAATCGTAAATAAATAGATGGATTTTGAAAGTAAGATTACCAGCAGGGATATCAGTGAGATCCTCTGGGAGACAGAGAAGACAGTGAGTACGGCAGAGAGTTGTACGGGTGGCAGGATTGGCGAGGCTATGATTGCCGTGCCTGGTGCCTCAAAGTATTTCAAGGGTGGCATCATCTCTTACGTCGATGAGGTCAAGGAGCGGCTGCTTGGTGTAGACCATCAGTTGCTGGAAGAGAAAACTGCCGTGTGTGAGGAAGTGGCCATCGCTATGGTGAAGGGTGCCTGCAAGGCTTTGCAGACGGACTATGCCATCGCTGCTACGGGCTTTGCCGGTCCTACGGGTGGCACGAAGGACATCCCCGTCGGAACCATCTGGCTGGCCTGTGGCAAACCTGAACGTGTGGTGACGATGATGGTGCAGGAAGATCACGGTCGTGACATCAATCTTGCCATCGCCACAAATCACGCTATGGAACTCTTTTTGAACTTCCTGAAGGAGGAAAACGAGCCCCGTCCTGTGCTTGAAGGTTAAAAAAACATAATTCTTGCCCTTTGAGCCCAATCGGTGCTTTGAGTCTCAATAAAAATGTGTACCTTTGCACCCTGTTTGGAATAAGTAAGTGTAAATCACAAGTAAAAAGTAGATAGAAATGTCTAAGATTTGTCAAATTACAGGAAAGAAGGCACAGATAGGTTGCAATGTGTCTCACTCAAAGCACCACACGAAGAGAAGCTTTGATGTCAACCTCTTCAGCAAGAAGTTCTACTGGGTAGAAGAGAACTGCTGGATCAGACTGAAGATCAGTGCTGCCGGTCTCCGTATGATTAATAAGGTGGGACTGGATGCAGCCATCCGTCAGGCCGTCGACAAGGGCTTCCTGAATTGGAACGAGCTCGAGAAGAACGTCATTGCCTGGGGTAATGTTGAGAACTAATAATAAGGAGGAACAATACAATGGCAAGCAAGAAAGCAAAAGGAAATCGCGTTCAGGTGATCCTGGAGTGCACTGAGCAGAAGAACAGTGGTCTGCCCGGCACCAGCCGTTACATCACCACCAAGAACCGTAAGAATACGCCTGAGCGTATGGAACTGATGAAGTACAATCCCATCCTGAAGAAGATGACTCTTCACAAGGAGATCAAGTAAGCTTCGCTTAGTTAAGAATTTAGAATTAAGAAATTAAGAGACTATGGCAAAGAAAACCGTTGCTACCCTCCATGAAGGTTCAAAGGATGGTCGCGCTTATACAAAGGTGATTAAGATGGTGAAGAGCCCCAAGACGGGTGCTTACATCTTCGATGAGCAGATGGTTCCTAACGAGGCTGTTAAGGACTTCTTCAAGAACTAATCATTAGAATTCACATAAAAATAGAGGCTGCAAGTCATTTTGCGGCCTCTTTTTTTGCGCATCTCAGTAATAATTATTATCTTTGCACTCGTTAATTAACGAGATATGGGAATTTTTGGTTTTTTCAATAAGGATAAGAAAGAGACGCTCGACAAAGGTCTGGAGAAGACCAAGACGAGTGTGTTTGATAAGTTGGCACGTGCCGTTGCTGGAAAATCGAAGGTTGACGACGACGTGCTGGACAACCTCGAGGAGGTGCTCATTACCTCTGACGTGGGTGTGGACACGACGCTGAAGATCATTGAAAGGATTGAGGAGCGTGTGGCCCGTGATAAGTATGTAAGCACATCGGAACTGAATGCCATCCTTCGCGATGAGATTGCTGCGCTGTTGGCAGAGAATAATACGGAAGACCAGGACAACTGGGACCTGCCCAGTGACCATCGGCCCTATGTGATTCTTGTGGTGGGTGTGAATGGTGTGGGTAAGACCACGACCATCGGCAAGCTCGCATGGCAGTTCAAGCAGGCAGGCAAGAAAGTGTATCTTGGCGCAGCTGACACCTTCCGTGCTGCCGCCGTGGAACAGCTCTGTATCTGGGGTGAGCGGGTTGGAGTGCCTGTGGTGAAGCAACAGATGGGCTCAGACCCTGCCAGCGTGGCATTCGATACCCTCTCGAGTGCTAAGGCCAATGGTGCCGATGTGGTGCTGATTGATACAGCAGGTCGTCTGCACAATAAGGTGGGCTTGATGAACGAACTGAAGAAGATTAAGGACGTGATGAAGAAAGTGCTGCCCGAGGCTCCTGACGAGGTGATGCTCGTGCTCGACGGCTCCACAGGTCAGAACGCCTTCGAACAGGCGAAGCAGTTTGCTGCGGTTACTCAGATCAGTTCTCTGGCTATCACTAAACTCGATGGTACCGCCAAGGGCGGAGTTGTCATTGGCATCTCAGACCAATTGAAGGTGCCTGTGAAGTATATTGGTCTCGGCGAGAAGATGGAAGACCTCCAACTGTTTAACAAGCGTCAGTTTGTTGACTCGCTGTTTGACGTTGAACATTGAAGATTGTAGTTTGAAAAAGACGGTCGATTTCATATCGTTAGGGTGCTCGAAGAACCTGGTGGACTCGGAGATTCTCATGGGACTCTTCGAGGCTAACGGCTATCGCTGTACTCACGATAGCGATGACCCACAAGGTGAGATCGTTGTCGTGAATACTTGTGGTTTTATAGCCGACGCCAAGGAAGAAAGCATCAACACCATTCTTGAATTTGCCCTGGCCAAGACGGAGGGGAAGATAGAAAAGCTCTTCGTGATGGGCTGTCTCTCAGAGCGTTACCTTGCCGACTTGGAGAAGGAAATCCCTGAGGTAGATGGCTGGTATGGGAAGTTCAACTATAAGCAACTGCTGGAGGATTTAGAGGAAAGTGGAAAGAGGAATGAGGAAAGAGAATACCATCGTCATATCACCACACCTCCACATTATACCTATATTAAGATATCTGAGGGTTGCGATCGTCACTGTGCCTATTGTGCCATTCCTTTGATTACAGGCCGGCATCAGAGTCGTCCGATGGAAGAAATTCTTGATGAGGTACGTCAACTGGTGAAGACGGGTACCAAGGAGTTCAACATCATTGCTCAGGAACTGACCTATTATGGTGTTGATATCGACGGTAAACAGCATATCGCTGAGCTGATAGAGCAGATGGCCGATATTCCAGGTGTGGTGTGGATCAGGTTGCACTATGCCTATCCGACCCATTTCCCCTGGGATCTGTTACGAGTGATGCGCGAGAAAGCCAATGTGTGTAAGTATCTTGACATCGCCCTTCAACATATTTCCGATTCGATACTGAGTCGGATGCAGCGCCATGTGACCAAGGCAGAGACCTACGAACTGGTGGAACGACTGCGGAAGGAGGTACCTGGTATCCATATTCGTACCACACTGATGGTGGGCTTCCCTGGTGAGACAGAAGAAGACTTTGAGGAACTGAAGGCCTTCGTCAAATGGGCTCGATTTGAACGGATGGGCGCTTTTGCTTACTCTGAGGAAGAAGGAACCTATTCGGAGCAGCACTATGATGACGATGTGCCTGAAGAGGTGAAGCAACGTAGACTGGACCAATTGATGCGCATCCAGCAGCATATCAGTGAGGAACTGGAGGCCGAGAAAGTGGGCAAGACCATGAAGGTGGTTATCGACCGCAGGGAGGGCGACTACTATATCGGACGCACGGAGTTCTGTTCGCCTGAGGTGGATCCTGAATTGCTGATACCTGTGGCTGGAGGAAAATTGACGATCGGCGAATTCTATGATGTACGCATCACCGACTCGGAGGAATTTGATTTATATGGAACAATATTCAATCTGTGATTATGACTAATAAAGACTTTATTTCGGAATTAGCGGAGCAGACGGGCTATTCGCCTGAAGATACGCAAAAGATGGTCAATGTGATCGTGGAAACCATGGGAGATTATTTCCAGGAAGACAACATGGTGGTTGTTCCGACATTCGGAACTTTTGAGATCAAGAAGAAACTGGAGCGTGTGATGGTCAATCCGTCGACAGGTCAGCGCATGCTCGTTCCGCCCAAACTGGTGCTGAACTTCAAGCCTAATGCGAGTTGGAAAGAACAAATAAAGAATGGAGGGGACGAGTGATGGGAAAGATTTCGATTCAGGAAATAGCCAATAAGCTGATGGCTCAGAATGGTCTGAGCAAGAAAGAGGCGACACTCTTCGTCAACATGATGTTTGACACAATCCGTGAGGCTTTGGAGCGGGATAAGACTGTCAAAGTGAAAGGTCTTGGTACCTTCAAAATCATCGATGTCGAATCGAGAGAGAGCGTGAATGTGAACACAGGAGAGCGTGTGCTTATAGAAGGTCATAATAAGATCACCTTCACGCCTGATGTTCTGATGAAGGAATTGGTTAACAAGCCCTTCTCGCAGTTTGAGACCGTCGTGCTGAATGAGGGTGTGGACTTTAAGGATCAAGAGAAGGATGCTTCGAAGATAGAACAGCCTGATGCAGAGGATGAAGATGGTGAAATTGACGAGATACCATTGGTGGATTTCGCCTTAGCATCGGATGAGTCCCATGCGACAGACAAGATTGCTGACGAGGATATCCCTGAATGGGTTATTGAACCGTATGTTACCCAGACGATAGAGAAACCGATAGATCTTGGGACGCCTGCAGAGCCAGAAATGCCTGCAGAGCCGGAAATGCCTGCTGAGCCAGAAGCACCTGCAGAACCAGAAGCTCCAGAACCAGAAGCTCCAGAACCAGAAGCTCCAGAACCAGTAGCGCCTGTAGAGCCTGAGACGCCTGTAGAATCGGAAACTCCTGCGGAACCGGAATTTCTTGTTGAGCAGGAAACGCCTTCAGAACCAGAAACACCTGCAGAACCAGAAGCTCCTGTAGAGCCCGAGACTCCAGTAGAAGCGGAGCCTGACATCGAAGAATTCGAAGATCAGGAAGAGGATGAAGAAGAACCAGCTAGTAAGAAGTGGATTCTATGGCTGTTGGCTTGTCTGTTGGCTCTTGGAATAGGCTATCTGCTCGGAAACTATTTCCCGTTCAAGAATCAGACAGCTTCATCAGAAGCGGTGGCATCTCCTATAGAAGAAGTTGCTCCTGTGAAACCTGAAGCACAACCCATCGAAGCTGTTGAAGACTCCATCGAGGATTTATCTGACATCGAAGAGGTTCCAGAGGTTGAAGAAGCACCGGTTCTGGAACAGCCGAAAGCTAAGGAAGAACCCAAGGCTCCTGTCCAGGCGGCACCTCAGAAACCTGAGCCACAGGCTCCAGCCGTAGTGAAGGCACCAGAAGCACCACAACAACTCGACAAGTATGAAATGAAGGACGCCCGTGTGAAGAATGGGGCCTATAGGATTGTTGGTATGGACCATAAGGAGAAGGTGAAAGAAGGTGACAATCTCCAGCGCATCTGTAAACGTACGCTTGGTCCAGGCATGGAGTGCTACATCGAGGTCTATAATAATATTAGTGCCTCTACCGAGTTAAAAGCTGGTACGGAAATTATGATTCCAAAAGTAGAGTTGAAGAAGAAAAAGAAGGCCCAAAATTAGACTATAATTGGGAAATAATGAAAAAGTTTCTTAAAACTTAGGTTTTGGGAAACTTTTTTAATATTATTTAGTCACGTATATGTATGAAAAATCCTTTAAATTCACTACTTTTGCGGAAAAATTAGAAAATAACATAAAGAATAATATTATGGCAGAAGCAATTGATATCCGTGAATTGAACATTCGGATAGAACAACAAAGCGCATTTGTGACAAATCTGACAACGGGTATGGACCGTGTCATTGTAGGACAAAAACATCTTGTAGACTCCCTGCTCATCGGACTGTTGAGTGATGGACATATCCTGCTTGAAGGTGTACCAGGTTTGGCCAAGACCTTGGCTATCAAAACCCTCTCGCAGTTGATAGACTCTGAGTACAGTCGTATTCAGTTTACTCCCGACCTCTTGCCTGCCGATGTCATCGGTACGATGATCTATTCTCAGAAGGACGAGAAGTTCCAGGTAAAGAAGGGCCCGGTGTTTGCCAATTTCGTGCTGGCAGATGAAATCAACCGTGCTCCAGCCAAGGTACAGAGTGCTCTTCTGGAAGCTATGCAGGAGAAGCAGGTAACCATTGGCAGTGAGACCTTTACATTACCGAAGCCTTTCCTGGTAATGGCTACGCAGAACCCCATAGAGCAAGAGGGTACCTATCCGCTGCCAGAGGCACAGGTTGACCGTTTCATGTTGAAGGTGGTTATCGATTATCCTTCACTTGAGGAGGAGAAGAAGATCATCCGTGAGAACATCGCCGGTGAGATGCCGACAGTGACGCCTGTCACCACTGCTGAGGAGATCCTGAAGGCCCGTGCCGTCGTTGGTGAGGTTTATCTCGACGAGAAGATCGAACAATATATCGCTGACATCGTGTTCGCCACCCGTTATCCAGACCGCTATGGTTTGAAAGATTTGCAGGATATGATTTCCTTTGGTGGTTCTCCGCGTGCCAGTATCAATCTGGCTAAGGCTGCTCGTGCTTATGCGTTCATCAAGCGTCGTGGTTATGTGGTGCCTGAGGATGTAAGAGCTGTTGCTCATGACGTACTCCGCCATCGTATCGGTCTGACCTATGAGGCAGAGGCTGCGAATATCACAAGCGAGGAGATTGTATCGAAGATCATTAACAAGGTAGAAGTACCCTAATCGTTTACAGTTTACGGTTTTCAGTTTACAGGATGGAGACATCAGAGATTTTAAAGAAGGTTCGTAAGATTGAGATCAAGACCCGTGGTCTGAGCTCAAACATCTTTGCAGGCCAGTACCATTCTGCTTTCAAGGGTAGGGGTATGGCCTTCAGCGAGGTGCGTGAGTATCAGTTTGGTGATGATGTCCGCGATATCGACTGGAACGTGACCGCCCGTTTCCACCGTCCTTATGTGAAGGTGTTTGAGGAGGAACGTGAACTGACGGTGATGCTGCTGATTGACGTCAGCGGCTCACTTGATTTCGGTACGCAGAAGCAGATGAAGCGTGATATGGTGACAGAGATCGCTGCCACAATCGCCTTCAGTGCCATCCAGAATAATGATAAGATCGGTGTGGTGTTCTTCTCTGACCGGATTGAGAAATATATCCCTCCCAAGAAGGGTCGCAAGCATATCCTTTACATCATCCGTGAAATGCTCGACTTCCATCCGGAGTCAAAGCGCACGGACGTGAAGCAGGCGGTGGAGTTCCTGTCAAGTGTACAGAAACGCCGTACAACGGCTTTCATCCTCAGTGATTTCTACGTCAGGGATGAGTTCCAGCAGTCTCTTCAGATATGTAACCGTAAGCACGATGTTGTAGCTATTCAGGTCTATGACCAGCGTGCCAGGGAATTACCTGATGTGGGACTGATGAAAGTCGTCGACGCCGAGACTGGGCATGAACAGTATGTAGATACAGGTTCGAAGGCCTTGCGTCAGGCTTATCATAAGTACTGGACCAATCGTCAGTCACAGTTGGAAGAAACCTTTAATAAGAGCAATGTCGATCATGTGAGTGTCGCCACGAATGAAGATTTCGTGAAGGCCCTTATGATGTTGTTTAAGCAAAGAAGCTGATGAGAAGACTTTTGTTTTGTATCATATTGACAGCGAGCACATTGGCTGTTTCCGCTCAAGTTTCGGTAGAGGCTGTTATCGACTCTATCCAGATTTTTGTCGGACAGCAGGCACATGTGACGTTGACGGCTACAGCCAAGGAGAATGCGAAGGTGGAGTTCCCACAGTTCAAACCTATGGAGTACATTACTCCTGGTGTGGAGGTGCTCGACAGACAGGAACTTGATCAGCAGCCTCAGGACAATGGCTATGTGTCGCGATCGATGGTCTATACGATGACCTCGTTTGATGACACCCTCTACTATCTTCCCCCAATGACGGTGAAGATCGATGGCAAACCCTACAAAAGCAAGAGCCTGGCCTTGAAAGTGCTGACCATCGAGGTCGATACTCTTCATGCCGAACAGTTCTTTGGTCCTAAGGATGTGCAGAATAACCCCTTCCAATGGAGCGACTGGAGTCTGCCGTTCTGGCTGAGTGTACTGATGCTTGTCTTGCTGGCTGTTGTCTACTATCTCTATCTCCGTCTGCGTGATAACAAGCCGATAATCAGTCACATACGTATTGTGAAACGCTTGTTGCCCCACCAGAAGGCCATGAAGGAGATCGAGCAGATCAAGGCCGACAAGATGGTGACCTCAGAGAACTCGAAGGAGTACTACACGAAGTTGACGGATACCCTCCGTAAATATATAGAAGAACGTTATGGTTTCAATGCTATGGAGATGACCAGCAGTGAGATTATCGAGAAGCTGATGGCCTCGCAGGACCAGAAAGCACTCGATGAATTGCGTCAGCTCTTTACTACGGCCGACCTCGTGAAGTTTGCCAAGTATTCGACGCTCATCAATGAGAACGATGCTAATCTCGTCAACGCCATCGATTTCATTAACCAGACCAAGCTGGAGAACATGCCAGTGGAAGAGACGGTGAAGCCCCAGCTCTCTGAGGAAGACCAGCGTTCGCAAAAGACGCGCCGTGTGTTGAAGTATTTCATCACCGCTATTACTGTCGTTAGTCTGGCCATCTTCGTCTACGTGGTCTATACACTTTATCTGTTGTTGAATTAAACGAATCACATGGAATTTGCCAATAAAGAATATCTGCTGTTGCTCCTGCTGATCATCCCATACCTGATTTGGTTTGTGATGTACAGGAAGAAGACAGAGCCCACCATGCGGATGAGCGATACCTACGCTTTCCGTTATGCACCTCGCAGTTGGAAGGTGACACTCATGCCGTTATCGATGCTGTTGCGTATCCTTGCCTTCACAATGACCGTCTTGGTTCTGGCACGTCCTCAGACACAGAATTCATGGAGCAACAAGTCTGTCGAGGGTATCGACATCATGCTGGCTATGGACGTATCCACCAGTATGCTGGCAGAAGATTTAAAACCTAATCGTATCGAAGCCGCTAAGCAGGTAGCATCTGAGTTCATTGCAGGACGTCCGAATGACAATATCGGTCTCTCCATCTTTGCTGGCGAGGCATTCACACAATGTCCGATGACTACAGATCATGCTTCGTTGTTGAATATGCTGCAGAATGTCCGTACTGATATTGCGGCCCGTGGACTCATAGAGGATGGTACTGCTATCGGCATGGGATTGGCTAATGCCGTCTCCCGTCTGAAAGAGTCGAAGGCGAAGAGCAAAGTGGTTATTCTGCTTACCGACGGCTCGAACAACCGTGGCGACATCTCTCCGATGACGGCTGCAGAAATTGCCAGGAGCCTAGGCATCCGCGTCTATACCATCGGTGTGGGAACCAACAACGTTGCACCATACCCCATGCCTGTGGCTGGTGGCATACAGTATGTGAATATCCCTGTCGAGATCGACACAAAAACGCTCTCTGAGATTGCTGTGGCTACGGAAGGTGACTTCTATCGTGCCACCAATACCAAGGAACTGCGAAATATCTATAAGGAAATCGATCAGCTGGAGAAGAGCAAGCTCAATGTGAAGACATTCAGCAAGCGTTACGAGGCCTACCAGCCTTTTGCCTTTGTTGCTGTCCTCGCCCTACTGCTTGAGATCCTGCTTCGTATCACTATTTTCAGGAGGATACCATAATGTTTAGATTTGAAGACCCCATATATCTCTGGCTATTAGTGCTGATCCCCATCTTGGCACTCGTCAGATTCGTCTCATACAGGAACCAGCGCAAACGCCTTCGTAAGTTCGGTGATCCGTCGCTGCTCAAAGAACTCATGCCCGATGTGTCACGCTTCCGCCCCTCAGTGAAGTTCTGCGTGTTATTGGGTGCTCTGGCATTGCTCATCGTGATGCTGGCCCGTCCACAAATGGGTACGAAGATCAGCCACGAGAAGCGCGTAGGCATAGAGACCATCATTGCTATGGATATCAGTAACTCCATGCTTGCTGAGGATATTATCCCCAGTCGTTTGGATCGTAGTAAGATGATGGTAGAGAACCTGGTGGACCATTTTACCAATGATAAGATTGGTCTGATTGTGTTTGCTGGTGACGCTTTCGTACAACTCCCTATCACAAGCGACTATGTGTCTGCGAAGATGTTCCTGTCGAGTATCAACCCCTCGATGATGGCCACCCAGGGAACGGATATAGCCCGTGCCATCGAGATGGCTACTCATAGTTTCACGCAAGAAGAAGGTATTGGTAAAGCGATCATCGTCATTACCGATGGCGAAGATCACGAGGGTGGGGCACTTCAGGCTGCTGAGGCTGCGAAGGATGAAGGTATGCGTGTCTACGTCTTGGGTGTGGGCTCTGTCAATGGTGCCCCCATCCCCATCTCAGGCTCTGGTGACTATATGAAGGACCGTGCAGGCAACACTGTGATGTCTGCCCTTAATGAGGAGATGTGTAAGCAGGTAGCACAGGCTGGCGGAGGTGCTTATATTCATGTCGAGAACAACAGTGCTGCCCAACAACAGTTGGATAGTGAACTCGATAAGCTTGCTAAGAAAGAGACCTCAACGACCGTTTACAGTGAGTTCGACGAACAATTCCAGGCTGTGGGCATCCTTGTGCTCCTCCTGCTCATCCTCGAGATTTGCATCCTCGACCGCCGTAATCCGTTGCTGAAGAATCTGTCGCTTTTTAAGAGAAATGTGGAACGTGGGAATGAGAACACTCATACCCATCTGATTCTGTTGATGGTCATATCTTTTTCCACTTTCCTCTTTCCTCTTTCCACGATAGCCCAGACCGACCGTCATTATATCCGTCAGGGCAACAAACTTTTCCGTAGTGGCGACTATCCCAATGCAGAGGTGTCGTATCGAAAGGCCATCGAGAAGAATCCCAAGAATCCGCAGGCTGCCTTCAACTTAGGTAACGCCCTGATGGCGCAGAAAAAAGACTCTGCAGCCGTTGCTCAGTTTGAGAGTGCCTCGAAGTTGGAAACGAACCCTCTGCGCAAGGCGAAAGCCTTTCATAACATGGGTGTAGTCTGCCAGTCGCATAAGATGTATGGTGAGGCTATCGAAGCTTATAAGAGTGCCCTACGCCTGAACCCTGCTGACGACGAGACACGCTATAACCTTGTGCTCTGCAAGCATCAGCAGCAGAAGCAGCAACAGAACCAGCAGAATCAGCAAGGCAACGACAACAAGAAACAAGACGATAAGAAAGATCAGCAGAAACAGGATCAGCAGAAGGATCAACAAAACGACAAGAAGCAGCAGGAGCAGCAAAAGCCACAGATGAGCAAGGATAATGCTGAACAGTTGTTGAATGCTGCCATCCAGAACGAGAAACAGACGCAGGATAAGTTACAGAAAGCTCAGCAACAGCCCCAGCGTCGCAATATTCAGAAGAATTGGTAATGTCGTTTATAGTTTAAATATTTATAGTTTATAGATGATGACTATACAAGAGTTACGATATCGGATGTTGATGTTGAAAGTACAAAGGTTGGTAAAATGGGTCTTACCCCTTTTCCTTTTAGCCTTTTTACCTTTCAGTTTGCTTTCGCAGACATTGACAGGTTCTGCTCCCTCCCATGTCGCAGTGGGTGAGCAGTTCCGTTTGACTTATACCATCAACACCCAGAATGCCAGCGACTTCCGTGCTGGTGACATCCCTGTTGAGTTGGAGGTACTTATAGGCCCCAACCGTTCTATGCAGTCGAGCTATCAGATGATCAATGGACATACCAGTTCGTCGTCATCCATCACCTATACTTATATAGTATGTGCCACGAAGAGTGGTACCTTCACCATCCCACCAGCCCATATTGTGGCCGGGGGCAAGTCCATTGCCTCTAACTCGCTGACACTTAAGGTGAGTAATTCGCCTCAGGGCAGTGCTGGCGGCTCTCCCCGTCATCAGCGTCAGGATGAACAAGGAGAGGTGCGTGATGCGGGTAGTCAGATTTCTGGCTCCGACCTCTTCATCAAGGTCAGCGCTAACAAAAAACGTGTCTACGAACAAGAGCCTATCTTGCTGACTTATAAGGTTTATACCCTCGTAGGACTGACCAGTCTGCGTGGTGATATGCCTGACCTGAAGAGCTTCTATACCCAGGAGGTAAGTCTGCCCACACAGAAAAGTTTCTCTATCGAAACCTTCAATGGTCGTCCTTATAGGACCACCACGTGGAGTCAGTACGTGATGTTCCCACAGATGACGGGTAAACTTCAGATTCCCAGCATCACCTTCGAAGGTATCGTGGTGCAGCAGAATCGTAACATCGATCCCTTCGAGGCGTTCTTCAATGGTGGCTCCGGCTATATCGAAGTGAAGAAGAAGATCGTCGCTCCAGGTATCGATATCGAGGTGGTACCTCTGCCTGAGCGACCTGCAGGTTTCTCTGGCGGCGTGGGCCAATTCTCAGTCTCTGCCTCTTTGAACAAGACGGAGACCAAAGCCAATGATCCCGTCTCGCTGCGTATCACTGTCAGTGGAAGTGGTAATCTTAAACTCGTCAAACAACCTCAAATAGAACTTCCCAAGGACTTCGATAAATACGAGCCCAAGATTACAGACAAGACCAAGTTGACTACAGCAGGCATCGAGGGATCGATGATTTATGATATCCTCATCGTGCCTCGTCATCAGGGACACTATGAGTTGCCACCCGTCAGTCTGACCTATTTCGATACGGCTGCCAAGACCTATAAGACCGTTACCAGCGAGCCTCTGTCACTCGATGTAGCGAAAGGTTCTGGACCAGGTGCGATGAGTGACTATTCTGGTCAGCAGGATCTGCAGGAACTGAGTCGTGACATCCGCTATATCAAAACGGGTGACGTAGATCAGCGAGGCACTGATGAGTTCTTCTTTGGCTCTGTGGCCTACTGGATCACGTTGGCCGTTATGGCTCTCGTGTTTATCTCGTTGTTCGTCATTTTCCGTCAGCGGGCCATCGAAAATTCCAATGTCACTAAACGTCGTGCTGGCAAGGCCAATAAGGTTGCAACGAAACGACTGAAGAAGGCTTCGGCTCTGATGGCAGCTAATAAACCTGGCGAGTTCTACGACGAGGTTCTCCGTGCTCTTTGGGGCTATGTGGGCGACAAACTCAATATTCCCGTCGAACAGCTCTCTCACGATAACATCAGTCAGCGACTCAGCGATCGTGGTGTGGGTGAGGAGACCATTGCCCAGTTTATGGGAGCTCTCGACGAGTGTGAGTTCGAACGTTATGCTCCAGGCGATCCTAAAGGAAATATGAATAAGGTATATGAAAAGGCTATGACAGCCATCGAACAGATTGAAGATACTATGCGTAAGCGGCGCTCAGCAAAGACAACGACTGTTATCTTGCTGATGCTCGCCTTGCCTTTTGCAGCGCATGCCGCTACCAAGGCCGAAGCTGACAGTGCCTATGTCCGCGGACAATATCAGGATGCCATTGCCCAATACGAGGCCTTGCTGAAACAAGGTGCCAGCGCCGACCTCTATTACAACCTCGGCAATGCCTACTATCGTACAGAGAACATCCCTGAGGCCGTGCTCAACTATGAGCGTGCCATGTTGCTTTCGCCTGGTGATCGCGACATCCGTTTCAACCTCCAGATTGCCCGTTCGAAGACCTTCGATAAGATTGTGCCTGAGTCGGAGATGTTCTTCGTTACTTGGTACCGCTCGTTTGTCAGTTTGATGAGCGTCGATGGCTGGGCACGTACGGCCCTCATGGCTCTCGCACTTACCATTATTTTGTTGCTGGTCTATTTGTTCTCAGATAGGATCTGGTTGCGTAAGGCAGGCTTCTTCGGAGGTGTGGTGCTGCTCCTGCTCTTTGTGGGAGCTAATATCTTTGCTTGGCAACAGAAGAATGACCTGCTCCATCGTAAGGGCGCCATCATCTTTGCCCCATCTGTTACGGTGAAGAGCACCCCTGCTGCCAACGGTACAGACCTGTTTATCCTCCATGAAGGTACGAAGGTGGTTATTACCGACGGCTCGATGAATGAGTGGAAGGAGATCCGCATTGCCGATGGTAAGGAGGGATGGATAGAGAGTAAACATATTAGAGTCATATAAACAATGCTGACAGACCTCATCGCCCTCGATAAGCAATGGCTGCTCGCCATCAATGGCAGTGAATCGCTTTATCTCGACCGTGTGGCCCATGTGCTCACCACGGCACTCACCTGGCTGCCGCTTTATCTTAGCCTGTTCTATGTGGTTGTCCGCAACAATGAGAACTTCCGTAAGGTGCTCTGTGTGCTGGCAGGGGCAGGCCTTTGTGTGCTGTTGGCAGGTTCAGTAGACGATATGATTGTCAAACCCACTGTGGCACGATGGAGACCTACGCATGATCCTGAGATTGGCCTGCTGGTTGATGTCGTCGACGGCTATCGTGGGGGCAGCTATGGTTTCTTCTCTGCCCATGCCTCCAACACATTTAGTATCGCCATCTATTTCTGTTGGCTGATCCGTAGCCGCCTTCTTTCCTTAGCCCTTGTCATTTGGTCGCTTACCAACTGCTGGACGCGGATGTATCTGGGAGTTCATTTCCCTGGCGACATCCTCGTTGGTCTGATCTGGGGTTTCATCGTAGGCACATTTGCTTTTTATGTGTATTATCGTTTCACGCGGAAGATGACGTCTCAGCGACATTTTATCTCCTCCAAGTACACATCGACTGGCTATGAGCGTGTCGACTGTGACATCCCTGTGGCAATACTAGTTTTCACGCTACTCTACGCTCTCATCCGCGCCTGTATCCATTAATGTTCAATGTTCACTATTCAATGATTAATGATCCTCGACATATCCACATCAGCGACTATCAATACGACCTGCCCGACGAGCGTATTGCTAAATTCCCCATGGCGCGTCGCGACCAGTCGAAGCTGCTTATATATAATAAAGGTGTAGTAGGGGAGGACGTGTTCTTCCACCTGTCCGACTATCTGCCGAAGGGCGCACTGATGGTGTTTAACAATACGAAGGTGATCCAGGCTCGTATGCACTTTCGTAAGACCAATGCCAATGGCGAGCATACAGGTGCCCTCATCGAGGTGTTCCTGCTCGAACCAGCAGAGCCGGCTGACTACGAACAGATGTTTCAGGCCAGAGGCTGTTGTTCATGGTACTGTCTGGTGGGTAACTTGAAAAAGTGGAAGGAAGGCTCTCTGACAAGAGAGATAAGACTGAAGGATTTGGAATTCAGCGTGAAGGCTACTCGTGGACCTGTACATGGTACCAGCCATCGTATCGACTTCGAATGGGAATCTCTCAATTCTCAATCCTCAAATCTCAATTCGAACGTCTCTTTCGCTGAAGTTCTCGAGGCGATAGGCGAGCTGCCCATACCTCCCTATCTCAACCGTGAGACGCAGGATAGCGACAAAACCACCTACCAGACCGTCTATTCGAAGATCAAAGGTAGTGTGGCAGCACCCACGGCAGGTCTTCATTTCACCCCAGAGGTGTTAGCAGATCTCGACGCTCATGGCATCGAGCGCGAAGAACTAACTCTCCATGTGGGAGCAGGCACATTCAAACCTGTTAAGAGTGAGGAGATGGAAGGTCATGAGATGCACACTGAATATATAAGCGTACGACGTGAGACCATTACCAAGCTCCTCAACCACGACTGTCAAGCTATTGCTGTTGGAACTACCAGTGTTCGAACCCTTGAAAGTCTTTACTATCTGGGTATCAAGGTGATGCAGCATCCCGATCTCAACGATTCCCAGCTCCATGTGTCTCAATGGGAACCTTATGAATTGAATAGCTCTCACTCCACGAAAGAAGCTTTGCAGGCTCTCGCATCTTGGATAGACTCTCGCGGACTCGAAATCCTCCATGCCAGTACTCAGATTATCATTTGCCCAGGCTACGACTACAAGATTGTCCGTATGCTCGTCACTAATTTCCACCAGCCTCAGTCCACGCTCTTGCTTCTTGTGAGTGCATTCGTTGGCGGTGACTGGCGCAAAATCTACGATTACGCCTTGTCTCACGACTTCCGCTTCCTTAGCTACGGCGACTCATCCCTGCTTATCCCTAAACTTAAAACCATATGAAAAAACTTGTATTTAGTCTCATGGCCTCTCTGCTGTCGCTCTGCCCAGTGCAAGCCCAGCGCCTGGTTGCCTTTAATCGCTTTGGCACCAATTGGGGGGCAGAAGAAGTGTCAACCAAGAACAAACCAAACGGCTACATGTATCGTCTGCGAGTAGAGAAACAGTGTGACGATCTTCCACGTGTCCCAGAGACGGAACGCCTTGACCTCTATATTGCAGAGCATATAGACATCGGATGGTTGGGCTTCTACCGATTACCGTCAAGTGCCAACAATTATGACTTTGTGGTGGTGCTCTTCAATCACGACAAGCAACCAATAGCCACCATCAACCTCTGCGATGTCAGCAACAACCGATACTGTGAGGTGCAGGACGTGCGTTGGGATGCCGACAACCACAACTTGCTCTTCAACATGGCCTGTCCGTCATATGCCAGCGGTGTGAATGGCAAAGGCAGCAAGCTGTATAGTTACAATGTGGAGAGCCGTCGCATTGTCTGGGAGACAGACTATCTCATGAGCAACGATATCTTCATCCTCGACCACAACTTTGTGTTCTGCTCTTACGGATTTACATCTGAGAAGAAGTTCCTCTTCATGCTCGATAAACAGACTGGCCAGATGTACAGTAAAATACCGATGGTGTATAAGGTGGAATACATGGAACTGCAGAAGAAGAACGGTCGCGACTATCTCTATGTCGTAGACTATAACAACAACCTCTATGTCTATACGGTCGTTAGTGGGGCGAAGAAGACGGCCACTCCTGCCAGTAGTGAACCTGAAATCCTTACTGTGGTTTATGCCACCTCCGACGACGGGTATCTTAACGTGCGTTCGCAGCCTTCTACCAAGGGGGAAATCCTCACGAAACTATGGATTCTGTCTCACGGCATGGGCAATGGTGTGCTGCGGGAGAAAGGCGAGAAATGGAGTAAGGTCAGCGTAGGTGATGTCACAGGTTGGGTATTTACGAAATATTTGGGTTCGCATACCTGGTACGACGGCAAGGGAGCCACGAAACTGATAGCAGCCCGTGATAATACGCCTGTCTATGGCGAGAACTATGCCGATGCAGACGAATATCCGCTCTTTACAATAGTCAAGAAGGGCACTATCTTGGGCGACCACTTCGAGGAGTATCAAGGCTACTACCTCCTGCGGACAGCCCACGACAACCTCTATATTAAAAAAGAAGACACCATTATTAAATAACAATCTTATGAATAATACTCCAACTCCCCACATCGGGGCCAAGTACGGCGAAATCGCCGAGACAGTGATTATGGCGGGCGATCCGCTGCGTGTGAAACTCATGGCCGAGAAGTTTCTCGATGACGCCGTTCAGTTTAATAATGTCCGAGGCATGCTTGGCTATACAGGCACCCACAAGGGCAAGCGTATCAGCGTGATGGGACATGGTATGGGTATGCCGTCGATAGGCATCTACAGTTATGAGCTTTATAACTTCTATGGTGTGAAAACCATTATCCGCGTAGGCTCTGCAGGTTCAATCAATAACGATCTCCATATTGGCGACCTCGCTATTGCAATGGGTGCTTGTACTAACAGCAACTACGGCAGTCAGTTTGAACTCCCGGGTACCTTTGCTCCAATCGCAGACTTCGGCCTCGTCAGAGCTGCTGCTGAGTCGTGCGAGCGTTTTGGTTATCGCTATAAGGTGGGTAATGTCTTCACGTCGGATGTCTTCTATGCTGAGAATGCACACAATGACAAGTGGATCTCGATGGGTGTGCTGGCTGTGGAAATGGAGATTGCGGCCCTCTACATGAACGCTGCTCGTTCTGGCAATCGTGCCTTGGGCATCTGCACCATCTCTGATCATATCTTGACAGGCGAGGTTACCACAGCCGAGGAGCGTCAGAACAACTTCACCCACATGATGGATGTGGCTTTCTCGTTGATTTAATCAGAAGACCTTATCCCATCACGACATCAAGTACCATCATCAGGACGAAGCCGATGGCAAAGCCGATGGTACTAAGATTGCTGTGCTTGCCGCTGGAGGCTTCGGGTATCAGTTCCTCGACGACCACGTAGAACATAGCTCCGGCGGCAAAGGCCAGCATATATGGAAGAACCGGCATCAGCTGAGAGGCTAATAGCAAAACAGCCAAAGCGCCCACAGGTTCGACGGCTCCACTCATAGATCCAATCAGGAATGAGCGCCAACGACTGTTGCCTGCAGCCCTCATCGGCATGGAGATGATGGCTCCTTCTGGCACGTTCTGTATGGCAATACCCAGTGAGACTGCTACAGCGCTGGCCAGGGATATCTGAACTGTGCCGCTATCGGCTCCGGCAAAGACCACGCCCACGGCCATACCTTCTGGCAGATTGTGGATGGTGACGGCCAAAGCAAGCATGGCGGTCTTGGAAAGATGTGACTTCATGCCCTCTGGTTTGTCTGTACCAAGATGCAAGTGAGGTGTCAGTTCGTCTATTAGCAACAGGAACCCCATACCCAATAAGAAACCTACGGCAGCAGGTAATACCGACCACGCCTCTTTGCTTGATTCCATTTCCATCGCAGGAATCAGCAACGACCATACTGATGCAGCTACCATCACACCCGATGCGAAGCCCAGCAAGGTCTTCTCTAGTCGTATAGACATGGCATCACACATGAAGAATACGAAGGCTGAACCGAGCATGGTGCCCAACTGCGGTATCAATAAACCGACAACAAGAGTAGTCATATGTTTACAATAAGATTTCCATTGTTGTTTTCTGCACTTTCATCCCCATGCTCTTATAAAACTGCAATGCAGGATCGTTTCCCTCCCACACATTCAGGGTAATGTTGTTGCAATCTATGGACTTGGCGTAGTCACGTACATATTCATATAATGCCTTACCGACGTGCCTCCCACGAGCGTTTTCATCCACGCAGATGTCATCGATATATAGTGTCTTGATGTCTTCCAGCAACAAGTGCTTCTTGGTTTCTGTAATCTGGCAGAAGGCATAGCCCAATACACCGCTATCGTCGTACACAAAGATGGGTTTGCTGCTGTCGTTGAGCATGGATTCAAGTTCCTGTTCGTTATACTTGGTAGTATGGGGTTTGAATAGATCAGGACGCAAGATATGATGCACCATGTTCACTTGATGTAACAGGTCAATGATGCGCCCGATGTCTTCTTTGCTTGCTTTTCTTATCATATCAGTCATATTTCGTTTTCTTCAATTATGAAATCTGATGCAAAGGTACATCTTTTTTTTGAAACACCAATATGATGTCAAGGAAAAACGAATCCTGTATGGGCATGGTGGAAAGTTAAATGTAGCGTCTGATTTGCACAATTACCCGAAAAAGACTGTTTGATTCGAAATTATTGCTTAATTTTGCGGCATCAAATCTTAGGATAGAAGATAAACGACTGTCAATTAAATGGCGATACAGATAACATACAGAAGAACCAGGAGGCTGTCAATGCGCATCGTGAAGAATGGTGATGTGCATGTGTCGGCTCCTATTGGAATGCCGAAGTCTGAGGTAGAACGGTTCATTGAGGAACATCGTGATTGGATTGCTGAAGCACGGAAGAAAACATACGAAAGCCAAAAGCGCAGGGCAGCGTTCTATAATCAACTGCCGCTAAGGACGAGAGAACAGGCCGATGATGCCTTGAGACGGCTGAAAGTCCAGATAGAGCCGATGGTGGAACGTCACTCTAAGGAGATGGGCGTGAAGCCTTCCGTGGTCTATTATAAGGCGATGATTTCACGATGGGGCGTGTGCAACGTCAAGGACAAGTCCGTTTGTTTCTCTATTTATCTGCTACTCTTGCCGGAATGGTGCGTCGAGCATGTGGTGGTTCATGAGCTGTGTCATCTGCTGGAGCCCAGTCACAATGCCCGTTTCCATGCGCTAATGGATAAGTACTTCCCCCGTTGGAAGGAAGCCCGCAAAGAGACTCGTCAAATCTGTAAGATGGAGGAGGATGACGATGATGATTGAAATTAGAGAAGCAACGAAGGCACAAGCTTCAGATATAGCACGTCTGATTATGATGGCCATGACAGATGACTGTTGCCTGCATTTCTGTGGAGTAGGGTATGGTCTGGAGGACTTTTATAGGATGATGACCTTATTGGTAGAACGCGAGGATTCACAGTATAGCTACAGCAATACACTTGTAGCAATGGCAGATGTAAAGGTCGTAGGAATTGCCGTCAGTTATGATGGCAGCAGACTGCATGAACTTCGCCAGGCATTCATCCAAGCCGCCAAGGAACACATCGGCAAGGATCATTCCGGCATGGATGATGAGACGCAGGCAGGAGAACTCTATCTTGATTCGTTGGCCGTTTTACCTGAGTATCGTCGCCAAGGCATAGCCCAACGTCTTTTGTATGCCACTAAGGAGAAAGCCGACAAACTGGGACTGCCTTGTGTTGGATTGTTGGTAGATAAGGGCAATCTTGCTGGAGAGGCTTTGTATGCCTCTGTTGGATTCCGCTATGCGAATGACAGTGAATGGGGAGGTCATCCCATGAAGCACTTGGTGCTATAAATAGAAAAACGTCCTTCAGTTTATCGGTGATGGCAGTAGTTTGTTATACACCTCATCAGTTACAGGCTCTAGCCAATCGTTTGATTCCTCGCCGCCCGTCTTAACGTGAGTGGTATAGTGCTGGAACCAGGAGTCCTTCTGCGCACCATGCCAATGCTTTACACCCTCGGGGATGTCGATAGCTACACCAGGATGGAGTGGAATAGGAGCTTTGCCCCATTCCTGATACCAGCCCTTGCCCGACACACAGATCAGTATCTGATGGGCACCATGATGGATGTGCCAGTTGTTACGGCAACCTGGTTCGAAAGTGACGTTCACAATGGGCATTACGGTAGTATCGCCCTCACCAAGGTTTGCGGGTTTGATGGGACAGACAAAACTATCTCCAATAAAGTATTGAGCATAGTTCACATTGGCTACACCCTTAGGGAATCCGCTTCGCAGTGTATAACCCTCATGGTCGAGCCAAGCACAGAGTTCATCAACCAACTCCTGACTGTTACCCATGTTGACGGCTCCACGCTTATGGGCAGCCAACTGGGGAGCAACTTTGTCGAGACCACTCAATGCTGCAACGGTCACTATCTCGCGGTCTGCATGTGAGAGCTGGTCGCCAGCGAAGATGTCGCCAAATAGGTGAGCCTTCAGGTAGTAGTCATCTTGCGGACAGAAGTCGTAGTCGAACGCACGGCCAGATACCTGTGTCTGGTTCTTCTTGCCCAGCTCGTAGGCCGCTTTTGCATCGTCCCACTCTGCAGGACGTGTCCAAGGCTTGCCCTCCTGCCAAGATGGCTGTCTGTTTTCCAATACCTTGTTCAATACGCCTAATGCATTCAGCGAACGTGGGAAACCTGTGTACGCATAGAGTTGCGAGAATGCCTCCTTCAGTTCGTTGATGGTTACGCCGTTGTCAAGCGCCATCTTCACGGCAGGTTCCAAACGTTCTAAGTCACCCTGTGCCATTAGGCAGGCACATGCTGCCAATCCCTTTTGACGCTCCGTCAGCGTCTGTGCATTTACAGTTACCATCGTTATTACGCAAATTAAATATACGATTATTCTCTTCATCTTTTGTCTGATTTTTATACTCCTTTACCCATTTCAAATGCTTCCTGCAATTTGCTATTGCCTTCAATTTCTCTTGGGGCGTTCACCTATTACCTTCTTCATATGATTATCTTCACTTTGTTGAACTTGCTCACTTTCCCACGCATGAAATGTAAGTGCTTGATTATCAATCAGTTACGCTAAAAGGGTAGAAATAGTGTAGAAAAATAGTTAAACCTCTGATTTTCAGCACGTTACACCCTAATTTTGGCGTTTCTTTCCTTGGGACAAATAAAATATCTAACATCAAATTCAACGTCTGAAAACCGCGTGTCAAGCGGAAAACGGCGTTTTTACTTTAACATA
>JAEEGJ010011356.1_pt1 | contig 22647 bp, 20 predicted proteins | sample 8958761 | NCBI WGS metagenome assembly JAEEGJ01 (sample SAMN16246546, study PRJNA631951) | gut metagenome | biome: gut microbiome; feature: rumen; material: RS-attached | host: Bos | place: Iran: Karaj | collected 2018-10 | reverse complement strand
CCAGGACGGTGTCTTCTACAGTGTAAGCGCTTCCGGCAATTACACCACCATCGTCCCGCCGGCCGGAGCCCTGGTGAGCTCCCTCCCGGATGACTACGAGACCATCGTGCTGAACGGCGTCGAATACTACATGGTGGACAATACGGTCTACCGTACCACCCTCTTTGACGGCCAGCCCTATCTCGAGGTCCTCGGTCAGATGTACGGCTCGCTGTACAACCAGTACAGCATCTACCGCTAGCCTCTGGCACCTAACCGATTGGTAATCGGAACTTTATAAGGTGTCGCCCTGTGATCCGCATCACAGGGCGACACTGTTTTTCGGCTGATGGCCAGTGATTTAGCCGCCAGGGTTATAACTTAATCCCGCCAATCTTTCACCGTATTTTTGAGACAAAACCCTGTAGGCGGTCTCCAGATTCTCAAGTGTCTGAAAAGCGCTCTCCACCGAATTCTTCTCCACCTTCAGATATACGCAGGTGTCCGGGAACGGATTTCCGCTGACAAACTTCATCCCTTCCTGGTGCAAAGCGGACTCTCTGTACTCTGAAGGGGAAAAGCACTCGAGGCGGCCGTCCGGTGAAGCCGAAACATAAGGATCCAGCGCCTCCCGGAATGACGTGGCGACATCCAGTATGACGGCAAGATCATCCCGGGCCGTCTCAAGTTGAAGATTACGGCTGATTTTCAGCAAACCCAAAACTGAGACGGATACTGTGTTGAACCATGCCGAATACGAATAATCAAAACCGTTGGCGGGAAAAACGGTATCACACAACGACTTCAACGTAACATCTTCGACTTTGTCCGCGACATCCTGCTTCTCCTGGTCGAGCGATGATATCGCTTGCATTGCGGAAGCGCGTTCCTTCTCGTCCTTTTTCGCTTTGACCACACTGGCCGCAGGATAAATCAACTGATCTTCTGCATAGACACATAGAATCCGTTTTGTCCACCTGCCGACCGGAAACTTTTTCGCGATTTTTTTCTTCAAATCATCCCCGACCGAATCTATCCCGACCAGGTCCGCCCGGCAGAAGTCCTGCCAGGGTTCGAATGCGTCTGACAGAAGAAGATCCGGTGAAACCGAAATGGAAGGAAAAGGATAATCATTCAGGAAATCCTTGTCAAAACTTTGTAAGGTCTCGGGCAGAACAAGTTTCTTCAGCTTTTTCATCCGGTCAAACGGGAGGGTGCTTATATGGGTTACACTGGCGGGAATCACCAATTCCTCAACATCCAGCAGAGGCGGAAGACAGTTGTCCGTGATATTGATGGATTTCAAGTCGGCCGGAAACGCCGTTGCTCCGTCCAAAATATGTAGCAATTCGCGTTTTTGTTTATCAACCAGGCAGTTCTCCTCTATCGAGAGTACGGGATTGTCCGGTGAAACAGTCAATTCTTTCATTTCAATGTGACTGGTGTACCAACCTCTGCCATAGGTCTTGAGCGGAAGGAATTCCTTGACCGTGGATGGCAGATGGACTCGCGCGGACCGGCATCCGTCAAATACCGATGGAGAAACGGTGGTCACCCCTTCGGGAATGTCAATTCTTTCCAGCATCTCGCACCCGCTGAAGGCTTCGTCACCCAATTCCGTCATTACTATGGGGAGATTCAGGGTCTTCAACGAGGAACAGCCGCAAAACGCTCGCTTGCCAATCTCCCGGACACCGTCAGGAACGGTCAGCGAAAGCAAAGATGAACAGCTTTCAAAGGCGGATTCTCCTATTCCGACCAAACCCTCGGGAAGATTCACCTGCGTAATGGCGGAGCAGCGGAACCCCTTTATCACTTTGACATTGGCAGGGATATCCACCTTGGACAGAGGACATCCATAAAAAGCGTCATTTCCGATGTTCTTCAACGAATCCGGAAGAATGACTGACCCAAGTCCGCACTCGCTGAACGCCCTGTCTCCAATTGTCAGGACTCCCTCGGGGAAGACCAGGTTTGAGAGATTGCCGCATCTTTCAAAAGGCCCGTCTTCATAATGCCTGTCCGCGAGATTCCCGATCGACACCAAATTCTTGGGCAGAACCACTTTTTCCAAAGAAGTGCAGCGTGAAAACGCACCCCGGCCAATGCTTCTCACGCTGTCCGGAATAACGATTTCCTGCAGACTGGAGCACCCGCTGAAAACATAGTCTTCAATTTCTTTAATGCCTTTGGGCAAAACGACTTTCGTCAGACCCGAGCAGCCCTCGAAACACTTCCCGCTGATCTTTTTCACCGAATCCGGAATAATGACGGAAGTCAGGGAACTGCAGCCCGCGAAAGCAAACGACTGGATGGCGGTGACAGTATCAGGAATAGAAACGCTCTTCAGCTGTTTGATGTCCTGAAATGCTTTTTTGGCGATTTTGTCCACCCCGGCCGGAATCTCCGCGTGACCGTCTATGGATATATAACTGTTGCCATACATATCGACTAAAACTCTTTATTCTGACAGACCAGCTTCTCCGCCCTGTCACCATACTTGCACAGCATAGCCTTATATGCATCCTCCAGGTTCTCGAGCGCTTGAAAAGCCGCTGCGACCGCCCCCGGCTCCAAACTCAGGCGGATGATTACATCCGGAAACAGTCTGCTGCTGAGATACTTGGTCCCGCCATACTCTTTCCAGTCCGGCTTGATGGCGAGATGCGGATCGGACGATGCGGAGATATAAGGATTCAATGCGTTACGATACGATGCGGCGACATCCAAAAGAAAGGCGAGATCCGTCTGAGCCGTGTCCATTGCCAGCACATGCTCTATTTTCAGCGAATCAAAAATCGTAACGGTGAGTTTGTTTTCGGATTCCAGATAATCGAATTTGAAGCCCTGGGGCTCAAATGTCGTTTGACAGAGCGAGAAGATCGTCATATCCTCGATTTTCTCAGTCATCTCCCGCCTCATTTTCTCAAGTCGCGCCTTTTCTCTCGCTTCTTCCCTGGCACGGAGAACCTCTGCAGCCGGGAAAACCAGCCGGCCGCCGAAATATACACTTGTGCCATTACTGCCCCACGACCATCCGGAAGCAAAACGCTTCTCAATCTTGTGCCGCAATTCATCGCTGATTGACGCTGTCCCGATCAAATCCACCCTGGCCGGCCAGGAATAGAGTTCCTCCGAGAGGAGAAGGTCGGGTGGCACCGAAATGGACGAGAATGGGTATTCTCTCAAAAACGAGTAGCCGAGACTTTGCATGGTCGCCGGCAAAACCAGTTTCTTCAGTTTTCTCATCCGACGGAAAGGCAGACTGCTTATGTGAGTGACTCCTTCGGGAATGACCAATTCTTCCCTGTCGAGAAGAGGAGGGAAAAAACCATCCGGAAGATTGATGGATTTCAAGTTTTCCGGGAATGCGGTTGCATGGGGAAGAACGTACAGTAATTCATGTTTCCGCTTGTCAATCAGACAATCCGATTCCATGGCAAGCACATCGTTCGCCGATGAAACCGACATTGAGGCCATATCGCCTGTGGAGACAAATTCCCTGACTGTTGATGAAAGATGGATATGCGCGGATGTGCATCCGGAAAAGAGCTTGATCGGTATCTTGGTCACACCCTCAGGAACATCAATCCGCTCCAACTTGGAGCATCCACGGAAAGCCTCGTTTTCCAAAACATCCATATTCTTCGGGAGCTTCAGCCTCTGCAATGAGGTGCAGTCTCCAAAAGCTGAACGGGCAATCTTCCTGACACTTTCGGGAATCGTCAGTGACTCCAATGAGGCACATCCGCTGAAGCATGCCTCGCCGATGGTTTCCACCCCCTCATCAATAATCACCTCTTCCAAGCCGGTGCAACGGAATCCGCTGAGAAATCTGACATGGGAAGGAATATGCAGCCTGGTTAACGGGCACTCCATGAAAGCATCCTTTTCAATCGTTTCCAATGAATCAGGAAAGACGATTGATTCGAGTTTGCATCCCTTGAAAGCGTTTTCACCGATGGTCTTGAGCTTCCCGGGCAGAACCACCTTCGACAACGAACTGCATTCGGAAAACGCTCCTCTGGCAATCTTGGTCACGCTGTCCGGTATGACAATCTCCTCCAGGCCCGTACATCCGTAGAAGACATATTCGTCAATCACCTTGACACCGCTTGGAAGAACGACCTTCTTCAAGCCGGTACATCCATCAAAGCATCTCGTACTGATTTTCTTGACCGAATCCGGAATGACAATCGAAGTCAGGGAAGTGCAATGGGCGAAGGCTTCCGACTGGATGGCCGTCACCGTTTCAGGAATGGTGACGCTGCTTATCGTTCTGTGCCGGTATTCTCTCTGGTAGATCTTGTCGACCCCTTCAAAGAACACCACCTGACCGTCTGAAACGTATCCGCTGGTGAGCATATGCTTGATCTTTACTTTTTCTCAACTATCTCGGGCAGGCTGACAGCAAGGCAAAAATCCGCTGCAGCGACTCCGGCTCGCCGGAGAAGTAGAGGTCGACGCGGAAGGGGCCTTCGTCGATCGGGATGCAGTCTTTTTCCAGCACACGCACCGTCTGGCGGGCTACGGCGGGGGCGGGGTCGATGACTTGGACATCGGGACCCGCAATGCCCTCGATAACGGGGCGGAGAAACGGATAGTGGGTGCAGCCCAGGACAATGCGGTCCGCACCGGCTTCCAGCAGGGGCTGCAGGGACGCTTTCACGGTTTCATAGGCCTGCGGGCCGTCCAGGATGCCGTTTTCCACCAGTTCCACAAACCCTTCACCCACATGCTCGACTATGCGGACATCGTCCTCGAAACGGCCTTTTGTCTTGAGATACTTGGAGCCTTTCAGGGTGCCCGCCGTGGCGAGAACGCCGATTACGCCGGTCTTTGTCCCCAGGGCGGCGGGTTTCACGGCCGGCTCCATCCCGACGAAGGAGACTGCGGGATATTCCTCCCGGAGCGTGGCGATGGCGGCCGCCGTGGCGGTGTTGCAGGCGACGACGATGATGTCGGCGCCCTTCCCCAGGAGAATGTCCGTGATGGCGCGGGCGCGGTCCCGGATAAACTCGGCCGACTTGTCCCCATAGGGACAGTGTGCGTTGTCCGCGAAATAGAGATACTGCTCGTAAGGGAGGATTTTAACAATCTCCCGGTACACCGAGAGGCCGCCGGAGCCTGAATCGAAAATGCCGATGGTTGCCATACCATACAAATATACGGGAAATTATTCGTATTTTTGCACGATTATACGGAAAGACTTATGACGACCCTCGAACAGATCAAGGACCTGCATAGCCGCCTGGACACCCTCGAAAAGTGCCTGGATATCGCGGGGAAGCGGAAAGATGTGGAGCAGAAGACGCAGGAAAGCCTGGCGTCCGATTTTTGGAACGACCCCAAGGCCGCCGAAGGGTTTCTCAAGAAACTCGCCGGCGTGAAAGCCTGGGTGACCGATTTCCAGAAGGCCTCCTCCCTGGTGGACGATCTGGACGTCCTGTACGACTTCGCGAAAGACAGCGTCAGCGATTCCGAGGAAGAGACCGTCGAGACCGATGAAACCCGCGAGCTCGACGCCACTTTCGCCAAGGCGGTCGAGGCCGTGGAAGCCCTGGAGCTCAAGAACATGCTGGGCAACGAGGGTGACAACCTCGGCGCGGTCCTCACCATCAACTCCGGCGCCGGCGGCACGGAGGCCAACGACTGGTCGTCCATGCTCATGCGCATGTATCTCCGCTGGGGCGAGCGCAACGGCTACAAAATGACTGTCACCTCTCTGCTGGAAGGCGAAGAGGCCGGCATCAAGTCCGCCACCATCGAGGTCGAGGGCGACTACGCCTACGGCTACCTGAAGGCCGAGAACGGCGTCCACCGGCTCGTCCGCATATCCCCCTTCAATGCCCAGGGCAAGCGCCAGACCACCTTCTCCTCGGTCTTCGTCTATCCGCTGGTCGATGATTCCATCCACATCGAGATAAATCCTGGCGACCTGGAATGGGACACCTTCCGCAGCGGCGGCCATGGCGGCCAGAACGTGAACAAGGTGGAAACCGGCGTCCGTGTCCGGCACATCCCTTCCGGAATCATGGTGGAGAACACCGAGACGCGCTCCCAGCAGGACAACCGCCAGCGCGCCCTCCTTATCCTCAAATCCCGCCTCTATGACATCGAACTCAAGAAGCGCCAGGAGAAACAGGCCGAACTCGAAGGCCAGAAGAAGCGCATCGAATGGGGCTCCCAGATCCGCAACTACGTCCTCCATCCCTACAAGCTGGTGAAGGATCTCCGCACGGGCTACAGCACCGCCGACACCCAGGGCGTCCTGGACGGCGACCTCAACGAGTTCATGAAGACCTTCCTGATGGGCAACGGCGCCGCCGTCACTGACGTGGACGACGACCTGGATTAAGTATTCTGGCGCTCAACTAGCTGATAATCTGTTTTTTATATGGTGGTGCCCTGTGCTATTTTACACAGGGCACCACTGTTTAGTTTGCTTATAATCAATTGTTTGTCCGCCAGGGAGCTACAGGCCGAGAAACTTTTTGAGTTGGTAATGACTCGCGCCGGTTTTTAGCTGGAGTGCGAGAGCGATTCTTTTCTTCTCGGCCGGCGGGAGGACTAAAAGCGCTTTCGTATTCGTGGCAAAAGAAGAGTGTTGACAGGCTTGAAGCAATTCTCGATAGATGGTGTGCGGGCAAGTGTCAAAATCTTCTTTGATGTCGTATTCACTGCCGGTATTGGAATTGATCGCCATCAGCATGTTTTCATAATTGCCATATAAAGACATGCGTTCTTCTTTGTCAAGCGGCAGGTAGGTAAGGAGAATGAAATCCGTCAGCTGTTCTTTTTCTTCCTCGGTCAAACCGTCGAACAAACTGCGCAGGATAGGGTAGGGAAGAAAGGTGTCGGCTTTGGAGAAAGCCTCGACTCTCTTCAGCGAGCGGAGCAGTCTTCGGGAAGCATGACTTCTGTCAATCTTCTTTGAAAACGGATGGGTGCTGTCCAGAAAGGCGATCAGATTCCATCGGTATTCCTCCGCTTTCATGCAGAGTTGCTTTTCGACGGCATTGTTGTCAATATAGGCAACATTGGTTCGGATTGCTTTCGCGCCGACTTTGGGGGCGTTCCCGTAGGCGCACTGAAACAGTGGACCGTGGCGTCCGATGTCCCGGTTGAACTCCATCGCGTAAATCGACGTATAGTCCCTGACAAAGTCCCCCAACTTGAAAGGATCCTCCAACCGGACCGACGAATGCGTATGGTCATACATCAATGAGAATGCCAGAACTTGCGCCTGATACTTTCTCGCCGTCACGGCAAAGGCCGTGCAATAGACCAGCCGGTCCATGTCATTATAGAATAACAATACACCTCCGACGGTGTTTTGGTAGATGTGTTGAAATGCTTTTTCCTTGATTCTTCTTTTCCTGACCCGCATAATCTTTCCCACTTTGCAGCGAAGCTATTCTATTCCGGCCAATTATGCAAGCGGGGTATTCAGGTTTTAATGTTTCTTATCCGGATTATGCGTTTTTTATGATTTGTAGTATTGGCGGATAAAGCGTTGATTCATCGTGCGTTAAATGGGTATGCCCTGTGATTCCAGTCACAGGGCATACCCATTTAACGCTCTGTAAATCAATGAAAAAGGCGCCACGGGAGGGGGCGCCTTGCAGGGAGCTTTACAGCCCGATCGTCTTGAAGAAGTCGTTGCCCTTGTCGTCCACGAGGATGAAGGCGGGGAAGTCTTCGACGCGGATTTTCCAGATGGCTTCCATGCCGAGGTCGGGGTATTCGACGCATTCGATGGACTTGATGCCGTCGGAGGAGAGCACGGCCGCGGGACCGCCGATGGAGCCGAGATAGAAACCGCCGTACTTCTTGCAGGCGTCAGTGACCTGCTGGGTACGGTTGCCCTTCGCGATCATGATCATCGAACCGCCGTGGGACTGGAAGAGGTCCACGTACGGGTCCATACGCTGCGCGGTGGTCGGACCCATGGACCCGCAAGGCATGCCGGCCGGGGTCTTGGCGGGACCGGCGTAGAACACCGGATGGTCCTTGAAATACTGCGGGAGGTCTTCACCGCGGTCCAGGCGCTCCTTCAGGCGGGCGTGCGCGATATCGCGCGCGACGATAATGGTGCCGTTCAGGCTGAGACGGGTGCTCACCGGATACTTGGTGAGTTCGGCGAGGACGTTCTTGATGGGCTGGTCCAGGTCGATCTTCACGCCGCCGCCTTCGCCGGGCTGGCGCAGGGCCTCCGGGATGAGGCGGGTGGGATTGTCGTCCAGTTTCTCGATCCAGATGCCTTCGCGGTTGATCTTGGCCTTGATGTTGCGGTCCGCCGAGCAGCTGACGCCGAGGCCGATGGGGCAGGAAGCGCCGTGGCGGGGGAGACGGACGATGCGGATGTCATGGGCAAAGTACTTGCCGCCGAACTGGGCGCCGAGGCCGATCTTGCAGGCCTCCTGCCAGACTTTCTCCTCGAGCTCCACGTCGCGGAATGCGCGGCCGGTTTCGTCGCCGGTGGTCGGGAGACCGTCATAGTAGTGCGTGGAGGCGAGTTTCACGGTGAGAAGGTTTTTCTCCGCCGAGGTGCCGCCGATGACGAAAGCGATATGGTACGGCGGGCAGGCCGCGGTGCCGAGGGTCTTCATCTTCTCCACGAGGAACGGCACGAGCGTGTCCGGATTCAGGACGGCCTTGGTCATCTGGTACAGGTAGCTCTTGTTCGCCGAGCCGCCGCCCTTGACCACGCACAGGAACTTGTATTCCATGCCTTCTTCCGCGTCGATATCGATCTGCGCCGGAAGGTTGCACTTGGTGTTCACTTCCTTGTACATGTCCAGCGGGGCGTTCTGGCTGTAGCGGAGGTTCTCCTCCGTGTACGTCTTGTAAACGCCCAAGGAGAGAGCTTCCTTGTCGTCGAAGCCGGTCCAAACCTGCTGGCCCTTCTCGCCGTGGATGATGGCGGTGCCGGTGTCCTGGCAGAAGGGGAGCTTGCCCTTCGCAGCGACCTCTGCGTTGCGCAGGAACATCAAGGCCACGTACTTGTCGTTGTCGGAGGCCTCCGGATCGGAAAGGATTTTCGCGACCTGCTCGTTATGGGCCGGCCGGAGCAGGAAGTTCACGTCGCGGAAAGCCGCGTTGGAGAGCATGGTGAGCGCCTCGGGCGTCACTTTGAGAATCTCGTGTCCCTCGAATTCGCCCACGGAGACGCCTTCGGAAGTAAGCTTGTAGTATTCAGTGGTGTCCTCGCCCAGCTGAAACATCGGTGCATATTTGAATTCGGCCATAAGGTAGAATAAGTTTGGTTCTTCAATTCAACAAATATAGTATATTTCGGGGAAATTTCCGATATTGCAGCCACAACCATAAAACACTGAAAGCATGAAAAAGTACGTTTGCAACATCTGTGGCTATGTCTATGACCCGGCCGCCGGCGATCCGGACAGCGGAATCGCTCCCGGGACCGCCTTCGAAGATATCCCGGAGGATTGGGTGTGCCCCATCTGCGGTGTCGGCAAGGAGGATTTCTCCCCGGAGGAATAACTGTTCTGAGACTGAAAAATCGGCCGAACCGCCGATTTTTTGAAAATAATAGTACTTTGTATTGCAAAGTATCAAAAAAAGTTTATATCTTTGCAGTAACAAATATTTTGTATACTATGAAACGAGTAACAAATGCCTGTGTCGGAGGGCGCAACTTTACCCTCAATGACGATGCCTACAACCGCCTGGACGCCTATCTGCGGAACTTCCGGGCGAAACTGACCGTTCCCGAGGCCCAGAAGGGGGAGGTGATGGACGAGATAGAAGGCCGGATTGCCGAACTCTTCTATCAGGAAGTGGGGGACAGTTCCCGCGTAGTTACCCTAGAGATGGTGGAAAAGGTGGTTTCGACCCTCGGCATGCCCGACGGATCGGCCGAAACCGGTTACTCTTATGCCTATTCCCAGGCCTTCCCCGAGGACAAGGTCCCCAAGAAACTGTACCGCGACGTTGAAAACAAGGGTGTGGCCGGCGTCTGCTCCGGCCTGGCCTGGTACTTTGACATCGACGTGACCATCATCCGGATCATCATGCTGGTGGCCCTCCTGGCCGGCACGTCGGGATTCTGGATCTATGTGGTGCTGTGGATCGCCGTTCCCAAGGCGCTGACCCCGGCCCAGCAGTGTGAGATGCGGGGCATCCCTGCCACCGCGGAGAACATGTCGCGTTTTACGAACTACGCGCAGGACACTTATAACCGATAGCCTTATGGAGAGCACGACTGACAATGTCCGTTCCCAGATGCGGAAGGGCGTGCTGGAATACTGCATCCTGTGCATTCTCAGCAAGAAGGAAGCCTACGCTTCCAGCATTATCGATGAACTGAAGGCTGCGAACATGATCGTGGTCGAAGGAACCCTGTATCCTCTGCTCATCCGGCAGAAGAACCAGGGCCTGCTGAACTATCGTTGGGAAGAGTCCACCCAGGGCCCGCCCCGGAAGTATTACGGAATCACCGAGAAAGGCCGCGCCCAACTCGCGGAGATGGACGCCGCCTGGCAGGAGATGGTGGAAAGCATTGATACGCTGAAACGATGAAAGAGATTGAGAAAGTGAGCATCGGAGGCTATGCCTTCACGCTCGAAAAGGACGCCGCGGCCCTCGTGGGCAAGTACCTGAAGGACTTGGAAGCCCATTACCTGGGACAGCCCGGCGGCAAGGAAATCATGGAAGGCATCGAGGAAAGGATGGCCGAACTCCTCCTGGAACGGTGCGGAAAGGACGGGGTCGCGATGGTGGCCGACATCCAGGGCGTCATCGACATCCTCGGCCGTCCCGAACGGATCGAGGCCGATGACCCCGAACCGGAGCAGTCCCAGTCCAAGTCCGGACGGAAACTGTACCGGGATATGGAGAACAAGCGGGTCGCCGGCGTCTGCGCCGGCCTGGCCACCTATTTCAATTTCGACGTGGTCATGATGCGCGTTCTGTTCGCCGCGGTTACCCTTATCCTGTTCTTCGGCGGCGCCAGGCACGGCGTATGGTCCACATTCGGTTTCATCGCTTATGCCGTCCTCTGGCTGGCGATGCCCGCCGCCCGCACGGCGCAGGAGCGCTGGGCCATGAAGGGGGACAGCGGCACCTTGGAGGACATCCAGCGTAATGTCCGCAGCGGTGTCCGGGAGATGGGCGATGTCGCCCGCCGGGGAGTCCGCGAAGTCGGTGATGCCGTTCGCGGCCCCAAGGGCTCGGAATTGGGCAAGATCATCCTCCTTATCCTCGGAGTGGGGCTGCTCCTTTCCGGCGTTTCCGGTCTCGCTTCCGTGTCCGCGCTGGGGCTGCTCAACAACAACGGCGTTTTCAGCGTTCCGGTGGACCGTCTCCTGGATGAGCTCCGCCTGGACTGGCCGGTCTTTTATGACCTCCTCGGGACTCCCTGGGTCCTCGTCCTGACCATTGCGGCCGTCATCCTTCCGCTGATTCTGCTCATCTACCTCGGTATTCGCTTCATCTTCGGTTTCAAGGCACCGTCCTGGAAACCGGGTCTGGTGATGCTGGTCCTCTGGCTGGTCGTCCTGGTCGTTCTGGCCGTCCTGTGCTTCTTTGGCTTCTTCTCCACGGAGTACATCCACATATGATTCTCTCCGCTCTAATCATTCTTGCCGCCTCCGCGGCCATCCAGATCCATCACTGTCAGGTCCCCGTCATCCAGGACCAGGACGTACCGGTGGCGACAGTAACGGTCCCGGAGGGAACCGAACCGGAATTCAGGATTTCTCTCCGAGGATGGCGCCACAAGGCGCTCCGATCCTGGTCAGTCCGGGACGGGTTCTTATATGTCAATCTGGACGGCACCCGCATCAAGGATATCCGTAAGCCTTTCACCTTGAAGATCAGGGCGAAAGGCTTTGCCGTAAAGGAAGACGGAGACCGGAAGCACCGGCTTGCCCGCAAGGTGCGTACGGCCGGTGATGACGGCGTAGCCGCATACCGCATTCCAGGTCTCGTTACGACGAAGAAAGGAACGCTCGTGGGCGTATTCGACATTCGTCATGAGAATGCCCGGGACCTTCAGGGAGACATTGACATCGGCGTGTGCCGTTCCTCGGACGGCGGCCGGACCTGGGGGCCGATGATTGTGGCGATGGATATGGGCGAGTGGGGCGGTTTGTCTCAGAACCTGAACGGCATTGGCGATCCTTGTATCCTCCTGGACGAAGTGACTGGCGACCTGCTGTTATTCGCAGCTTGGACCCATGGCGGCGAGGCCGGCAAAGCGGCCTGGTGGACCGCCGGCAGCGGTTTTGAACCAGCCACTTCTCCGCAGCTGATGATGGCTCGTTCGACGGATGACGGTCTCACCTGGTCTGCTCCCGTGAGCCTCACACGGCTGATAAAGCAGGAAGCGTGGAACTTCACTTTCCAGGGCCCCGGGCGGGGTATCACGATGGATGACGGAACCCTCGTCGTTCCGTTCCAGCATCAGGAACCCGACCGCACTCCGGCCGCCGGCATCATGTATTCGCAGGACCGTGGCCTCACCTGGCACGTTCATGAATATGCCAAAATCAATACTACAGAATCTCAGGTGGCCGAAATCGCCCCCGGCGAGCTGATGCTGAACATGCGGGACAACCGTGGTACGGGCCGTGCCGTGTACACGACGAAGGACCTCGGCAGAACCTGGACCCCTCACGTTTCGGACGGTCAGCTTAAGGAACCGGTCTGCATGGCGAGCCTTCTGAAAGTCCGCGCCTCCGAGAATGCATTGAAACGGGACATCCTCCTGTTCTCCAATCCGGCCGATACGGAGGATCGCCGGAATATCACCATCCAAATGAGCCTGGACGGCGGGAAAACCTGGACCCGCCGGTGCCTCCTGGACGAGGGAGACGGCTGGGGTTACTCCTGCCTCACGATGATTGACAAAAAGACCATCGGTATCCTCTACGAGAGCTCCCAGGCCCATATCACTTTCCAATCCATCCCTTTGAAAGACATCCGATAATGCCCATCAAAATCCATCTCGAACGCACGGAAACCGAACTGTTCTGCTCCTCCAAGTGGTGGGGCGACCCGGATTTTCCCGTGGACATGGAGTACCCGACCTGCCCGGCGGAGGAGGACGGGGAAACGTTTGATTATCCCTTGACCTTCATCTGCCAGATCGATTGCGAGGACATCGCCCCGCTGGATCCTGAGAACCGGCTCCCGCATGAAGGCATGTTCTATGTTTTCTCCGCCCTGGACGCTTATGCGGGTTATGAAAGCCCCATCGCGAACGGGCCGGGGGAGTGGCCCAAGGGCCAGGTAGTGGTCAAATACACCAAGCACATCAACTTCGAAACCTTCCGCGCCTCCATCCTCGTGGACGACGAGGACCGGCCCCTCACGGAGCCGGCCCTGAAAATGTCCTTCGAGGCTTGTGCCGATGATGCTGACGGCACCGGATTGCTGATGGGCGATTCCTTCCTCCGCATCGCCGACGGCACGGCCGGTCTCGATTTCGGTGGCCGTACGCTCGTCCTGCGCTACGATCCCCTGGATTTCGAAAGGGGATACTGGCGGCGGGTGAAAGCCTTCCTTGAGTAGAGCTTATTCGTACCGGAAAGCGCGGTAGGAGTGCGGTTTGACCGTCATTGCGGCCTTGACGGCCGGTTCCGTCCTGCGACGGAAAAACGACGGAATCTGCTCTTCGGCCGCGTCGATGGTCTCTCCGGTCTCCAGGTCGGTAAGCCGGTGGAAACCGGCCTTACCTGACAGGCGGACATTGACCGGTTCGTCATTGAAGTTTTCGACGATGACGGTCTTGTTGTCATACAGGAACAGACTCACCTTGGCGGGCCCCTCGAGATACAGATCCAGGCCCTGGCTCATTGTCCGACGGATTTCGTTCAGCACGCCTGCCGGATAATCATACAGGGCGCCGAAATCGTCCGGGACCGTCAGGACATAGAGCGTTCCCTTCGAATAGGTGGCGCGGTGCAGGATAGGCCAGCCGGAGACACCGCCGGTAAGCGGCCGGCCGGCGCTCACGACTTCCCAGCTGTCGTTGGTCAGGTACCGCACCTGCGGAATCAGGATGTCCCGTTCGCTTTTCCCGTAGCGGCCGAAGTCATTGACCAGGGCCTTCACGTCGTCACACTGCAGTTCGCAGATGTCCGCGATCTTTTCCGGAACCCTCTTCAGAAGGCCGGTGGTGATGAAGACATTGCCGCCGGCTTTCAGCTGGTTTTCGATCTTCCGCGTCAGGTCCGGATCGGCAGCGGCCTGGGCGGTCAGGAGGACCGTCTTGCAGCCCTCGGGGAAGAAGGCGTTCATGTCCATCGGCAGGCCGATCATGCCCAGATAGTTCTGCAGGAACTCCTCGCCCGGGGCGTGGAAGACCTTGTAGGAAGGAATCCCTATGGGATTGCCCAGTTTTCCGACCAGTTCGTCCGCCTGACGGAGCACCACATCGGCGATGCGGGCCATCGTGGTCGGTGTCACCGTCTCTTTCCCGTTCTTGAAAGGTGCGGTCATCGCGTCGTAGTCCCAGCTGGTGCCGGTGCCCTGCCAGGGGGCGCGGAACATCGGGTTCAGCCTGACATCCAGGAGCTGGTTGTAGGCGAACAGCATCACGTCCCGGCCCTTCGCAATGGCGGTGAGGAAGAGCTGCTCCGCATAGCGGTCCATGCTCATGTAGATGCCGCCGGAATCCACCCAACCGCCGCCGTTCCGGCCGCCGGAGATGTTCTCGAAATACCTCATGATGTTGTAGCTGAGGTAATTCTGCAGATGTTGGTTGCCCGCCGGGTCACGGGTCTCCGTTCCGGTCCACACGCCGTCGAAGATCTGCGGGCCATCCTCCAGGTTGAAGCCGAGTCCCTGGAAATGGTCGTACCAGTTCGGATACTTGATGATGACCTTGACCTTCGGATTGACGGCCTTCGCCGGACCGACGACCAGGTTCCGGCCCGCCTCGTTCATGAGTTCCAGCCGGTACTGCGTCCAGCTCCGGTCACCTTTCGCGGCGATTTCGACATCCTTCTTGCTGCTGGTGAAGAAAAAGTCGTCCAGGAGGAACTCGTCGAAGTGACGGGCGGTATGCTCGGCTATCTTCTTGACCATCGCCCGGTCCTCGGGATCAGAGTAACTGAAGGTTTCGAAGTCGTTGGACTCGTTGATCGTGTAGGTGATGCCACCTGCCACTTCAAGACCTTGGGCCAGGAAGAACTTCTTGGCCTTCTCCAGGGTGGCGTCGTCCACCAGCAGGAGGTCGCGGTGGGTTTCGAGGTAGATCTTGTCCACGTCCAGCTGGCTGGAAATGGTCTTCCAGGAAGACTCGAGCCACTGCGTGTCTTTCATCTTTTCCACCTCGTACGCCCGCACGTACACCGAAACTTTGAAATTCTTGTGATGCGCCCCGGCGGGAACGGCCAGGAGCAGGAGTCCGAAAAGGACCAGGTTCAGGATTCTTCTCATAACGGAAACCGGCGGATGCCTTTTCCCGTTCGGGCGGCATCCACCGGAAACAAAGATAACAATTATTTGTGACTCAGGGAAATGCTATTTGATAAATGCGTGCGCGGAGGTCATGGCCTTCGGATCGAGGGCTTCGTCCAGCTTCTCCTTGGTCATGTAGCCGTGTTCGAGCACGAGGTCATATACGCTGCGGCCGGTTTCGAGGGCTTCCTTCGCGACCTTGGTGGAAGTCTTGTATCCGATGTACGGGTTCAGGGCCGTGACGATGCCGATGGAGTTCTTCACCATCTCGTAGCAGTGGTCCGCATTGACGGTGATGCCGTCGATGCACTTGGTGCGGAGGGTGTTCATCACGTTGATCAGCCAGGTCTGGCTCTCGAGGATGCACTGGACGATGACCGGCTCCATCACGTTCAGCTGCAGCTGACCCGCTTCGGCGGCGAAGGCGACGGTCGTGTCGTTGCCGATGACTTTGAAGCAGACCTGGTTCGTAACTTCGGGAATGACAGGGTTTACCTTGCCCGGCATGATGGAAGAACCCGGAGCCATGGGCGGCAGGTTGATCTCATGCAGCCCGCAGCGCGGGCCGGAGGCCATCAGGCGCAGGTCGTTGCAGATCTTGGAGAGTTTGATGGCGAGGCGCTTCAACGCGGCGGAATAGCTCACATATGCTCCGGTATCCGGGGTCGCTTCCACGAGGTCGAGGGCCTTCTCGAACTTGTCGCCGGTAAACTCGGAGAGACGGATGGTGCAGAGTTCCGCGAAGCCCGGGACGGCGTTCAGGCCGGTGCCGATGGCGGTACCGCCCATGTTGATCTCCTTCAGCAGCACGGCGTTCCGGTCGAGATTAGCCAGCTCTTCCTCGAGGTTGTTCGCGAAGGCGTTGAACTCCTGGCCGGAGGTCATCGGGACGGCGTCCTGCAGCTGGGTGCGGCCCATCTTGATGATATCCTTGAATTCTACGCCCTTGGCGCGGAAGGAGGCGATCAGGTCGCTGAGGGCCTTTTCGAGGTGCCGGTTCATCCGGACGAAGGTATAGCGGAATGCGCTGGGATAAGCGTCGTTCGTGGACTGGGCGCAGTTCACATGGTCGTTCGGGGAGCAGTACTGGTACTCGCCCTTGTTATGGCCCATGATTTCGAGGGCGCGGTTCGCGATCACCTCGTTGGCGTTCATATTGACGGACGTACCGGCGCCGCCCTGCATCATATCCACCGGGAATTGGTCATGGAATTTACCGTCGACGATTTCCTTGCAGGCTGCGACGATGGCGTCCGCAATCTTGCGGTCCAGCACACCGAGTTCGGCGTTGGCTTCCGCGGCGGCCATTTTCACATAGGCGATCGCGATGATGTACTCGGGGTAGTGGCACATCCGCGTTGTGGAAATCTGGTAATTGTTGAGGGCACGCTGCGTCTGTACGCCGTAGTAGGCATCGGCAGGGACCTGGAGTTCTCCCAAAAGGTCGCTTTCGACCCGGAATTTGGTTTTGGACATGTTTAGGAAGTGTTATGATGGTTATCCACAAAGGTAAGCATTCCTCCGCGATTTTCCAATGAATGCGGTGCGTCAGGTACCTCGCCTGCTGGAGCAGGTCGCCGACTGATCATTTCTTTCCCAGGAACTCCGAGGGCGTCATCCCCGTCGTTCGCTTGAACAGACGGGTGAAATGTTGCGGGAATTCGAAACCGAGCAGATGCGCGGTTTCATTGATGTTGTGACCGTTCATCAGCAGGTTCTTGCCCTGTTCGATGACGAAGGAATGAATGTAGCCGATGGCGGTGCCACCGGTAGCCCTGTGGATGACATCCCCCAGATAACGGGCTGAGTAGGCCAGTTCGCCGGCGCAGTACTGGACGGACGGGACGCCATGGTCCAGTTGCCGGCCGTCCAGGTAGTATTCCCGGAGCAGTTGATGGAAGCGCTTGAGAAGGTCTGATGAGGCTTTGTCCTCTCTTGAGAGCTGGCGCAGATAGATGCGCTGGCAGTATTCCAGGATGAGTCGGATGTATCCGAGTATGACGGAACGGAGGGTGGGAGAGTCGGTTTTTTCCTGCAGTTCATGCCGCATCTGCGTGAGCAATTGCGTGATCCGGCCCCATTCTGATGGCTCCATCTTCAGGGTTTCCGTCGCAAAATAGGAAAAGAAGTGGTAATCCTTCATCCGGTTTTCCAGGTCCGTTCCGTGCAGGAGTTCCGGCGAGAACAGCAATACCCAGCCGCTGATGTAAATCTCTTCGCCATTATCTTCCTTTCCGCCGATCTGGCCGGGCTCGACGGCGATGATGGAACCGTCGGGCACGTCGAACATTTTCATGCCGTAGGTGAGGTTTTTCGGAAAGTTCCGCTGGATGAACAGGCCGTAGACGCCATAGCGGTTCATGCTGGAGCGGATGGGTGACACTTCATCATAGTGAATGACGCTCACGAGCGGATGCAGTACGGGGGCGTGTACGTGGCGGGCATACACATTGGGATCGGAAACGGAGAGGGTATTCTTCATGCTGCCCATAAAGGTAGAAAAAATCGATTGAAAATCCAATTATCTGCGATATTGGTAGAAATTGGACAAAAATCGGTAAGAAACCCCCATACCGAATCCCTACCTTTGCAAAAAAGAACCGAAGATGAAACAGATCCTTCCCTTCATCCTTGCATCCATGATGCTGCTGGGCTGCAATAACAAGACAAAAGATATGAGCACACTCTCCCTTACCCAGGAATGGGACAAGACCTTCCCTCAATCCGAACTGGTCAATCATTGCAAAGTAACTTTCCATAACCGCTACGGTATCGAACTGGCGGCGGATATGTATGTTCCGAAAGATGCCGCTGGCAAACTGCCCGCGATTGCGGTTTCCGGTCCTTTCGGCGCCGTGAAGGAGCAGTCTTCCGGCCTGTATGCGCAGCACATGGCGGAAAGAGGTTTCGTGACCGTCGCCTTCGACCCTTCCTTCACCGGTGAATCCGGTGGCGAACCCCGCCGGATGGCCTCCCCGGACATCAACACGGAAGACTTCCTGGCCGCCGTGGACTTCCTTTCCAATTGCGACCTGGTGGATCCGGAGCGCATCGGCATCATCGGCATCTGCGGCTTTGGCGGCATGGCCATCAATGCGGCGGCCCTTGACCCGCGCATCAAGGCGACGGTTGCTTCCACCATGTATGACATGAGCAAGGTCAACGTCGAGGGTTATTTCGCCAGCGAGGATACGCCGGCCCAGCGCATGGAGAAGCGCAAGGCGCTGGCCGCCCAGCGTACAAAGGACTATGCTTCCGGGACATACGAGCGTGCCGGCGGCGTCATCGACCCGCTCCCGGACGACGCTCCTTGGTTCGTCAAGGATTATCATGCCTATTACAAGACCCCTCGCGGCTATCATGCGCGCAGCGGCAACTCCAACGACGGCTGGAACGTCATCGGCTGCCAGAGTTTCCTGAACCAGCCCCTGCTGGCCTGGGCCGGCGAAATCGAGAATCCCGTCCTGCTCATCCATGGAGAGAAGGCCCACAGCCGCTATTTCAGCGAATACGCTTTCAGCCTGCTGACCGGTAGCAACAAGGAACTCATGATCATCCCGGGCGCTTCCCATGTGGACCTTTATGACGATGTGGCCGGCGTGATTCCCTACGACAAGATGGAGGCTTTCTTTCAAGAGAATCTGAAGTAGTATGATCCGTACTTTTGCCATCAGTCTCCTGACGTTGTTGTCCCCTGTATTCATTTCCTGTGAGAAAGCGCCGGAAGTGATCATCCCGGACACTCCGATGGAAGAGCAGGAAGAAAACGGCGAAAGCAATGGAGATGATAATAATACTGCCATGCCCGACCAGATCAAGATCACCGTTTCCGGGAAGTCTGTTCCGGTTATAATCGAAGATAATGAGGCCACGAAGACCCTTGTGGCGTCCCTTCGCGAGGCATCCATCACCTATGAGGCCGACGACTATGGCGGTTTCGAGAAAGTGGGTCCGCTGGGACGTTCGTTGCCTACCAGCAATTCCCAGATTACTACGCAAGCCGGCGATGTGATTCTGTACAACGGCAACCAGCTTGTTTTGTTCTATGGCAGCAATTCCTGGAGCTACACCCGGATCGGCCGGATGGAATACGGAACTTTGGACGAATTAAAGTCCTTCCTGAAGGCCGGCCAAGGGAAAATAAGTGTAACTTTGTCATTGTAACTTTCCTCTACTATGAAAACGAAACGAATCCTTTGCACCCTCATCGCGCTTCTCGGGCTGGCCGTCCTGCAAGGCCATGCACAGCAGCTGACCATCAATATCCGCTATACCGGAGAGAATGGCAGCGCCCGCAAATACGTGGAAGAAATGGAGAGCAGCGGGATTGCCGCCCGCATCCGTGCCATTGAAGGCTGCCTCGGCTACGACTATTTCTATCCGGCCGACGACCCCGAAGGTGTGCTGCTGATCGACAGCTGGGAGAATCAGGAAGCCCTGAACCGCTACCACGCCTCTCCTGCGATGCAGGAAGCCGCCGCCCTGCGCGAAAAGTACGGTCTGGGAAACAGGACGGTCCGGATGTTTACGCCGATGATGCCCGGAAGGCGGCAGAACCCTCCCCAGCAAAACGGATAATGATGAGAAAACAGATCGTTACCCTAGCGGCTATGTTCTTGACAGCGACCGGGTTGTGGGCGCAGATCGACGTCCACAGCCATGCCATCACGGCCTCGTATATGGATTTCGTCAAGGCCCATGGGGCCGAGATGGACGAAGGATTCCCGATTCCAGGCTGGAACGTGGAGGAGCACCTCGCGTTCATGGACCAGGCGGGCATCGAGACGGCCGTGCTGACGATGCCGGCGCCGCAGCCCTGGTTCGGGGACGGCGCCGAATCGGCGGCTTTCTGCCGCAAGTACAACGAGGAATGCGCGGCGCTCAAGGCCCGGTACCCCGGGCGGTTCCTGTTCTGCGCCGCCCTTCCGTTGCCTGACGTGAAGCGGGCGGTGGAAGAAGCCGTCTATGCGCTGGATGTCCTGCATGCGGACGGGGTGAAACTGGCCACCAACAGTTACGGCCAATACCTGGGCGATCCGGAGCTGGAGCCGCTGATGGAGGTGCTGGACGCGCGCAAGGCCGTCATCATCACCCATCCGCACAAGCCCTCCGCCGTGAATGACAAGCTGGTTTCCGAAGTGCCGCTGGCCTCGTACGAGTATCTGGCCGAAACCACCCGGACCATCCTCAATATGGTCGCCCACGACGTTCTGGTCCGGTATCCCGACCTCAAGGTCGTGGTTCCGCACTGTGGCTCGTTCCTTCCGAACGCCCTTCCACGTTTCAAGGGCCTCCTGCCCGTCATGGTGGGGCAGGGGTATATGAAGCCGGTCGATGTGGACGCCAACATCGCCCGCCTGTATTTCGACCTCGCCGGCGCCGCGACGGACGATGCCGTCCGGTCCCTGCTGACCATCACGACCGCCGACCATCTGCTCTATGGCTCCGATTATCCCTATGTCGCCGCCCCGGCGCTGGTCGCCGCAAAGGGCTCGCTGCAGCAGCGTCTCCCGGCTCTGGGCCTGGACCCGCAGGCTGTCCTGTCGGACAATGCCCGCCGGCTCTTCGGCGCCGACATCCCTGTGCGGGAGTATGGCGAAAAGCTGGTCCGGCTGGCGGAAATCGAGGTCGTGCCGGAGAAACTCGAAGAGTATCTGAAGTACGCCGCGGAGGTAGGCCGTGTGTCCATGGCGACGGAACCGGGCGTCATCGCCCTCTTCTCCATGCAGGACAAGTCCGACCCTTGCAAGGTGTACATCCTGGAGGTCTATGCCGACCAGCAGGCCTATCAGGCCCACATCCAGACCGCCCATTTCCGCAAATACAAGGAGGGTACGGCCGACATGGTCCAGTCCCTCAAACTGATCGACACCATCCCGCTGGTGATGGCGGAGTTCGTGAAGAAGGCACAATAACAAGACAACCGATGATGAAGACAAGAATAGGCATGCTGGTCCTGTTGCTGACCGCATCCGTTTCACTATTTGCACAGAATAATATGGCACTGACGAAGAAACAGCAGGCGCTCGCGGCCATCGCGGCCAACGAGGCAAAGGGAAATATCGAGGGGCTGAAAGCGGCCCTGAACGATGGTCTTGAACAAGGATTGACCGTGAGCGAAGCCAAGGAGGCCCTGTCGCATCTGTATGCTTACACAGGCTTTCCTCGCTCACTGAATGCGCTGGGCGCCCTGCAGCAGGTCATCAAGGAGCGTACGGACGCTGGTCTTCGCGTGGAGGAAGGCCGCGATGCCGACCCGCTGCCGAAGGACTACGATGCTCTCAAGCAGGGCACCGAGGTGCAGACGCAACTCGTGGGCGGACAGCCGTTCACTTACGGCTTTGCCCCACAGACCGACTACTACCTCAAGGCCCACCTCTTTGGCGACATCTTCGCACGGAACAACCTCACATTTGCCGAGCGCGAAATCGTCACCGTGTCGGCCATCTCGGCATTGCCCGGCTGCGAGCCGCAACTGCAGGCACATGTGGCAGGCTCAAGAAACATGGGCGTGACCGACGAGGTGCTTAAGGCGATGCCCGCGTTGCTCGACAACAAGGTGGGTGCTACCGAGGCCGAGAGGCTGCGTGGCGCACTGGCCGCCGTCTTCGGCGAGGAGTATAGCCCCGTGCAGACGGTGGATTTCAACGTTTGGCCCAAGGGCGAGATTAATCCTTACGGCGAGTTCTTCATCGGCAACAGTTATCTGGCTGAGATGGAGAAGGGCCTGTTTAACGTCACCTTCGAGCCGCGCTGCCGCAACAACTGGCACGTGCACCACGGCGCAGTGCAAGTGCTGGTGTGCGTCGGTGGTCGCGGATGGTACCAAGAGTGGGGCAAAGAGGCCGTGGAGATGACTCCTGGCACCGTGATTGCCATACCCGCCGAGGCCAAGCATTGGCATGGTGCCGCCAAAGACTCTTGGTTCCAGCATCTTACCTACAACAAGGATGTGCAGCCCGGAGCCTCCAACGAGTGGCTCGAGCCAGTGTCGGATGAATGGTATAATAAGTTGAAGTGATGGAATACGTTCTTCTCGGTAACTCGGATTTGCGCGTGTCGCGCATCTGTTTGGGATGCATGGGCTTCGGCGACCCCACCATCGGCCAGCACTCGTGGACTGTGGGCGAGGAACCTACGCGTGAGATTATCCGTCGTTCGCTCGACCTCGGCGTGAACTTCTTCGATACGGCCATCGCCTATCAACTTGGCACATCGGAGCAGTACGTAGGGCGT
>JAEEGJ010011354.1_pt1 | contig 22648 bp, 24 predicted proteins | sample 8958761 | NCBI WGS metagenome assembly JAEEGJ01 (sample SAMN16246546, study PRJNA631951) | gut metagenome | biome: gut microbiome; feature: rumen; material: RS-attached | host: Bos | place: Iran: Karaj | collected 2018-10 | reverse complement strand
CGAAAATGAGTTTGTACGGTTTGTTCTTGTCGTAACTTTTCGGCATGTCAATACGCACGGTACGCACGCCCTTGCTCCACCTGAAATCGATGTAGGGCTTGTCGCCACGATACTTGTAATCAAGTCGAGTGTCCTTGCCGCAGCCACGAGTGGGAACCGGATCGTTCTTCAGGCCCCATCCGTATTCGTACTGCGGTTGCGGCGGAGCTGTTTTCTTGAGCGTGAGCGCGAGAGTCGTGTCGAGATTATTGAGTTTTACATTGAGTGAGTCGAAACCATCGGCAACAACACGCAGGTCGTCCGAATCGCCCACCTTGAGAAGCGCCTTTGCTCCAGACTTCGCACCGAATGCCGCATTGAAACTCCCATCGGCAGCAAACTGGAACGTTTGCATTGCACTACCTACGCGGACGCGCGCGAAATACTTGCCCTGCGCTTTCACGGAAGACTTCATGTCAACCGTACCCGAGCCGTAGACAGTTTCATTCAGCAGGCGATTGCCCACCATATCGAACACCTGTACACGGACAGGAGCGTTGGAACTCTGTGAAAATGAGAGTATACCGTCATTCACCGAAAGGAAACCCACATAACGAGATGCCACAATGCCTTCAATTTCGTCCTCCTCTATCGGGAGCTGTGGATTGCTAGGAATTTGGTCAACACCCGGAACCTGGCCGGAATCACTCGGAGTTACTGGAACAGCCTCATCCTGATGGAGGGTAAAAGCCCCCGCCGCATCAGTTTCCGCACGGAGGCCCTTGCCCAAAAGAGCGACCGAAGCCTTTTCAATGGCCTTGCCACTTTCGTCACTTACCGTACCTGTCAGGGTAAACGCATTCGCCGTCACGGCAGACAACACCATAATAACGCCAACGGACACTCTGGTCCATAGAGCATGATTCATAAAACCACTCCTTATTGAATTTCCTATTCCTGAAAATACTTTCAAAAAAAAATTTCCGTTCACATGTAAACGCATTTCCGTGGACAATGCTGTCCACAAAAAATCATCGCCACTATGCTTATCAGGCAATACAACGAAACAGACCTTGCTGCAATGATTTATATCTGGAACGAGATGATTGAAGAATACATTGCCTTCACACATTACGCCCGAAAACGGCAAAATTACGCTTGCATAATTATCGCTGAGCCGTAAGCATGACGCGTTAGCGTACGCCATAGGCGTTAGTTTAAACGCAGACATTCGAGCCTGCGTCTTTCATTTAAAATTTTTTTCTATTGCGCTATTTCAAAACCATATACTGCATTTTTGCTGTACCGCATTTGACCATATAGATACCGCAGCTTAAGCCTGCGCGTGTCATGGCGTTGCGGAGTTCGCCGATATGTGTTGCCTGGAATTCGCCGACAAGCGCTCCGAGTGGGCTAAATACTTTATATGTATGTTGACGGTTTTGGGGTACAGAAAGTTTCCCGAAGGCAATTGCTGTTGTAAAATCTGCGGGCGTGGTGCTGACGAGACTGGTGTCGCTCTTTGCCGTGTCGGCGGGAGGTTCTACCTTTGGCTCCTGCCACAGAATGAATTCGACTGTCGTTGCACTGCGGGCCGGGACGCTGTAACTGCACTTTGTATCGTCGACTTGGACTTTTTTGCCTTCTTTGAGGTTGTTATTGTCGTCGGTGACATAGGGCTTAAAGCTTCCAATTTTTGTGTTTCCGAAATCAAAGTCCGCCTTGAACTCCTCATTCTTGGAATTGAGAATGACGACTGCGATTTTCGTCTTGAGGGAATCGCGGTAGGCGGTGACCTTTACATTCGCTTCGGGATTCTTGGTGGCGTCGATTCTCCAGGAGCCGGGGCGTGCGAAGCGGCTGAAGTTCCCCATAACCCAGAGTCGCTTGGTGGGTTCCAAGTTGTCGGGGTTGCCTTGTCCTTGCGGCCAAAGGGCTCCGTTACCGCAACTGGCTTCGCTGCAGGAATAAATCCACCAGAAATGCCAGGCGTTCATGTTCGCAATAGTCAAGGCGTCATGGATTACGCCTGCAACGCGAAGAGCACTTCCCATGCCAACGTCTTCCTTGTTGCTTCCGAGATCGTAGACTTCGGTTTCCCAGAATTCCTTGCCGGCTTCGTGAATTTCAGGGTAAGCGGCCGGATCGCCGCCATATTCGTGCGTTCCAAAGATGTCCGTGTATTTCAAGGCGGCAGGATAATTGAAGAAGGCCTTTTTGTAATTGGGAAATCCGTACCAGTTGATAGCTTCGGTGCCAATGATTTTGATGCCCGTGGTATCGAGGGTGGGGCCAAGGTAGTCGCCGACCCAACGAGCCAATTCATCAGGTTCGTAGTGGTTGTCGCCGGTGCCGTCGGGCTCGTTTTGCGACGAAATTGCGTATAGGTTAACTCCGGCCTTCCGCATGTCTTGCGTAAACTTTAAAATAGTGTTGGCCCAGTCCTGGGCGTGATTAAAATCCAGGTGCTTTTTGTTGCCGTCGTAATTTACGGTGTATCTGGAAGTCCACGGGGCTGCCCAGACTTTGACGCCATATTCACTCGCTTTTTTGGCGATACTCGTTTCAGATGTGGTGCCGTCCGGGGCGATGCGGATGCGGTGCAGCGTAAACCCGGCGCCGCTGGTGGAGTCCCAGAGGAAAGCGGCATTCTTGTCGGTGATGGACCCTGCCCAAGCCGATGCGGCGCCAAAACCGCTGATGCGCTGGTATTCCTTGCCCATGTCAACGTTTATCGTTGCTGCACTGGCAAGGGTGCCAAAAAATGCGATGAAACCCACAAAAAGAGAAATTCCCTTAATTGAAAAAGTCATAAAGCCTCCCATACGAACTTTACTTACCATAAAATAAGTTGGGAAATTCACTTTTTATAAGGCTAAAAACGAATTCGTTTTGATAAAATGACAACGATAATGTTTTTTTCGCATAGTCATCAAAAATACGCTCGAAAATAATTTAAAGAAAAACGTTAAAATACAAAAAGGTATATTAAACGGTGTGACATCTAAAAAATACATTCAGCACAGATTGAAGATTCTAAAAAAAGCAATAATTTGTCTCACAGTTATTGTTATTGTCTGCATTATCGCCCTAGCGTGTTATATTTTTTATGTTGCATATATTCTGGGGAAAACACCTGCTCCACATTACGAGGAAATGGATTATGCCCCCGAATACGAGCTTGACGACATCAATCCCAAGGTAAGCAACGGACCCCAAAAACATATAAAGAAAAGAAATTTTGATTACAGCATCGCAATCACAGATAAATTTATATACAACGATGGATTCGCCCCTTATCTAATTATTAACGCGACACAAAATGAAATCTTTACAACAGTCCATTACGTAAAAGATGAACACTGCCACTACACTCCCGATGGCGGGTGGTTCTGTGACCGGACAATCATTGGAAGCTGTCCTGCTCCCCAAATAACGAAATTACAGGCGGACAATCTTTTAAGAGCATACCTCAGTTTCAATGCAGAAGACACATCTGTTACTCTTCACGGAAAAATTTTTTCGCCATTTGATATTTACGTCATAAGAAAAGACAAATACCTGAACGCTTCTATCATACATGTGCCAAAGCTTTCCGTTCGAGCAAAAAAATCAACCATGGCCTTAATTCAAGAACTGCAAAATACAGTCCCCGAAATAGAAAACCTTTTTTTAAATTGTCGAAATAAATTTAATTTTTAAGCACACCGGAGTTTATCATGAAAGTCGTCTTGTTTAACGGCAGCCGTCGCGAAAAGGGCTGCACCTACACCGCCCTGAACATTGTCGCGGGCGAACTCAACGCCGCGGGCATCGAAACCGAAATCTTCTTTGTCGGGGGCCGCGTGCTCAAGGGCGAAACGGACGCCGTCGTCCACGAAGCCAAGGAAATCTTGAAGTCCGCCGACGCAGTCGTTTACGGTTCGCCGGTCTACTACGCCTCCCCCAGCGGCGAAATGCTGATGTTCCTAGACAGGCTCTACGGCCTCGCCGAAGCGGAACTGCTTTTCAAGCCCGCCGCCACAGTCGCATCGGCACGCCGCGCAGGCACCAGCGCCACCCTCGACGCGCTGAACAAGTACCCCGCATTCGCGCAGCAGCCTCTCGTAGCATCGCGCTATTGGAACATGGTCCACGGTTCCAGTCCCGAAGACGTTCTCAAGGACGAAGAAGGCGTGCAGATCATGCGCGAACTCGGCCGCAACATGGCATGGCTCCTCAAGAGCATCGAAGCCGGGAAGCTTGCAGGCGTCCCGCAGCCTGTCGCTGAAAAGAAGGTGTTCACGAACTTCATCCGTTAAGAGTTGTCATATGAACGAAGCGGAAAACCGTCAAAAGGTCATTGTCCGGACAAGCATCATCGGCATCGCTGCAAATATCGTGCTGTCCGCATTCAAGGCTTTCGTCGGCTTTGCAACAAATTCCATCGCCGTGATGCTGGATGCAGTGAACAACCTTTCCGACGCGTTGTCTTCAGTCATTACGATTGTGGGTGCGAAACTTTCTAACAAGTTGCCCGACAAAAAACATCCGCTCGGCTACGGGCGAATCGAATATCTGAGCGCAATGGTGGTCGCGGCAATCGTGCTATACGCCGGCGGCACCTCGGCGGTGGAATCCGTCAAGAAGATCATCCATCCCGAAGCAGCAGACTACTCCACCGTCTCGCTGGTGATTATCGCCTCGGCGGTGGTGGTGAAACTCGTGCTCGGCAAATTCGTGAAACGCCAGGGCGAACGCGTAAATTCGGGTGCACTCGTCGCCTCGGGCGCAGACGCGCTGTTCGACGCCATCCTTTCCCTTTCGGTGCTGGCATCGGCCATCGTCTTCATTCTCACGGGAATTTCGCTTGAAGCCTACGTGGGCCTCGTGATTTCGGCATTCATCATCAAGTCGGGCGTCGGCATGCTGATCGAAACGCTGGACGACATTCTGGGCAAACGCGCCGACGGCGACCTGGTCAAGAAAATCAAGAAACTGCTCACCGAAGAACCGCAAGTCCGCGGCGCTTACGACGTCATTCTCAACAATTACGGTCCAGACAAGTTTCTCGGTTCCGTGCACTTGGAACTTCCCGATACCATGACCGTTGAAGAACTCGACGAACTCACCCGCAGGGTGCAGGCTCGCGTGCATAAGGAAACCGGCGTACTTCTGACGGGCGTAGGCGTCTATTCCTACAACACCAAGAACGATGAAGCAGCCAAGATCCGCAGCAACGTCTTGAAGTTGGTAAAAGCACATGAATGGGCTTTGCAGCTCCACGGCTTTTACGTAAACTTCGAAGAAAAGGCAATCCGTTTCGACGTGGTCATGAACTTCGAAATCAAGCCGCAAGAAGGCCTCGACATCATTTACAAGGAAATCGGCGAAGCCTACCCCGACTACGACCTGCATATTAACGCCGACATCGACGCATCGTAACGGCCATTAGGCTTGCAAACAGTGCCATGATGGCGATGTAATCTAGTGCGAATAACAGATAGCCGCGTTCCGCATCAAAGAAGAAGAAGGGCTGTTGCAGGAACATGTATTTCCAAAGCCCGCGATTTGCGAAAGCGTAAATTCCGTAACCCGCCACGAGAGCGGCAACCACGCGGGTTGTGACAAGCGCCGCATTTGACTTGAATGCGCCAGCAAGTCCCAAGCGGTTTGCAATCAGGCTTACATGCAGCCCGATGTGGAGCGACATGAACACGTAATACCAGTGGCTTGCGAGCAGGTGCGCCGTGCGGGCGAAGTTTGCGCCCGATTCAATCCCGAGCCAGGCGAACACATGGTTCGAAAGCATGATTCCGCTCACCATCAAGAAAATTGCGCACAAAAGAATCCCGCAATTCACGACTGCCTGCAAGATGCGGAATACGTTGTAGCGGCCCTTGAACAACGAAAGAAAAAAGCGCCGGTTCAGCGTGATGTGCACCGCCCACAGAACAAGCAGCACCACGCCCAGAATCTCGTGAACGGTCGTCGATTCAAAGAAGTAATTGCCGCCCATGAGCACGAGTGTCGCGACCGTCATCGCGATATCAATCGGCATGCGTATTTTAGCGGAAATAGGCATATCAGGGAATATACATTATTTCGTCTTCACGCCGTTTTTCTCAAGCCACTTGGCCACATCTTTCGAGAGGCTTGAACCGCCGGAGTAATGCACCGAAAGGCCTTCGCCGATTATTGCGTTGGGCGCGAGTTTCGCAATCGCGGTGATGCTCTGGCCAAAGCGCCCGCCACCGTGGGAGCAGAACGGCAGAATCCGCTTGCCTGTAAAGTCGTAACTTTCGAGCAAAGTCGCAATAGGCATCGGGATACTCGCCCACCAGTTGGGGTAACCGATGATAATCGTTTCGTAACCGGCCCACTTCTTTACGTCGGGCTTTTTCTTGAGGGCAGGGCGCGCCTGTTTGTGCTGGTCGTTCTGCGCCTGCTTCAAGACGGTGTTGTAGTCGTCGGAATAGGGCTTCACGAGTTCAAGTTCCACCATGTCGAAACCGGTCTGTTTCTTGATTTCGCGGGCGACACCGCGGGTATTCCCGCTCCAGGAATAGAAAACAATCAGCGCACGGGAACTGCCTTTCGTGTTCGACGCCGCTTGCGCCTTTTCGCCCTTAAAGCCCGCCGCTTCCTGGGTCACAAAAGTTCCCTTGACGCTTGCACCCGCATTCATGGCGAGCCGGAGCCCCACATTGTAACTCTTGCTGGATTGCTGCATGGCCCCGCGATAGGCGCTGCGGAGGTTCTTGCCGAAATCGTTCCAGCCGCCACCGCGATGCACGCGTCTTGTGCCCGAAGGCTTGCCCGCCGGGTCAACCGTCACGCTAGCCGAACCCGTAGAAACACCGTAATCGCCGTAAAAGTCAAAGCACCATTCGCCCACGTTCCCATAAATGTCATAAAGCCCGAAGGGATTGGGCTTGAACTTACCCACGGGAAGCGTGTTCCCGCGGTAAACGCCGGGGCGTGTTTCCAGAACCTCGTCGTTGAAATAGTTCTGCTCGATTTGATACGAATAATGTCCATAAAAATTCACGTCGTCGGCACCGGGAGCCTTCTTTGTGTAGAATGGCGTGGTCGTGCCGGCCCGGGCCGCGTATTCCCATTCCGCTTCGGTAGGGAGCCTGTAGCCGTTCGCCTCGCGATTCCAGCTGACCGCATCGCCTTCGATAGCGTAAACGGGAGTGCGTCCGTCGCGTTCGCTTAACTTGTTGCAAAAACGAGCCGCTTCGAGCCATGTGATGTTTTCGACGGGCAAGTCGTCACCCTTAAAACTGGAGGGATTTTCGCCCATTACCTCGCGGTAAAGCTTTTGCGTCACCTCGTATTTGCCTAGGTAAAAATCGGAGACCTTCACCTTGTGGAGCGTCTCGTCGTTGACGCGCCAGTCCTCGTTTGCGGGGCTTCCCATGTTAAAAGTCCCGCCCTTGATAAGCACGAAGCCATCGGGCACAGGTGCCGCCGCAAAAGTCCCTACCGTCATAAGGCCAATAAATGCGCAAGCGAGAATTCTGGCAATCATTATTTTAACTTCCCGTAGTCTTCGTCGCTCACGGGCTCAAGCCATTCGTTGCTCGTTCCTTCACCGGGAACTTCAATCGCCAAATGCTGGAACCAGGAATCCGGAGCCGCACCATGCCAATGCTTGACGCCAGCCGGAATGTTCACCACGTCGCCGGGCTTCAGTTCCACCGCCGGCTTGCCCCATTCCTGATAGTAGCCGCGGCCCGCCGTCGCGATGAGAATCTGGCCACCGCCCTTCTTTGCATGATGGATGTGCCAGTTGTTGCGGCACGCCGGTTCAAAAGTCACATTCCCGACGCCCACCTGTTCCTTGCTGATCATGTCGAGATAACTCTTGCCCACGAAATACTTGGCATAGGCGTCGTTCGGCTTGCCCACTGGGAACACACTCCAGTCCTTATCTGGCATATTTTTTGCGACCGCCGCGACCTTCGTCTCCGCCACCGCTTCCTTGAGCAGTCGCAACGCGTTCAGCGTGCGCGGATAACCGCAATACGGCAGGCAGTTGTAAATCGCCTGTTCCACATATTCGGCCGTGCGAATCTTCAGGTTCGCGCCGATATGCGCCTTGAGCTGCGGCTCCGTTCCCAAGTTCACGAGAATCGCCATCGTCAAGAGTTCGCGGGTATTCAGGTCAAGCCCCTTGCGGGTGTAGTAATCGCCAAAGCAGTTGCTCGCCAAGAAGTAATTGATAGTCGGCATACCGCTCTTGCCGTTCTTCGCCATGTCGCGGAAACTCTGGCCGAACAGCGTTCCCTGCGCGTCGGCGCCCGCCTCCAGGCGGGACTGCGCCGTCACCGTCGCACGGTTTTCGTCCACCTTCACGTTCTTCGCCTTGAACACGCTGCGGGCAATTTCCACCGCATCCACTGTCCGCGGGAACCCGGTGTAGGGGGCGCACTGGTAAATCGCCTCAAGAATCTCTTCGGGAGTAAGCCCCTGCGCAAGCGCCGTCGCCACTTCTTCTTGCAAAAGAGCGCCCGACTGCTGCGTCACAAGCGACACCAGGCGAATCAACTCCACCTCGCGCTTTTCCACAAGCGGGGTCGCCGCCGGAACCTCGTTCTGCGTGAAGTTGTCCATCACGGCACGCAGTTCCTTGTCCTGCGAAAGCGCCTTCGTCTCGCCCTGCGGGCAGCAGTCACATGCGGCAAGCACCGCACCCATACCAAGCATCGTCATAATCGTCCCTAGTTTCATGGTTTATTCCTTTTCTATCTACGCCTTTAATATAAATAAATGCGCAAATCCCGCAAAATACCATTTTTTCATGCTCAGTATGCGTGAAACGCATAGTGAAAAATCGTTTCAACCATCATCCACCCCAAATACGTCTGTATGTCATAAGAGAAGCATAAAAAACGTTTTTTTTCAAAAATTACTTGATTTTCTCCAGTTAATATATTATTTTTATAGTTATTGGAGGAAATCGTGATAAGAACCGTATCAGAAATTCTTTCAGAACTTGGTCAAAATTACAGGCAGCCCCAAATGAAGTTGCGTCAAATGACCCTGCGCGGCGAAATAACGCAAGTTATCCGCGGGCTGTACGAGACCGACAAGAACACCCCGGGCGAAGCCCTTGCAGGGGCGATTTACGGCCCATCGTATCTTTCCTTCGATTACGCCCTTTCAAGGCACGGGCTCATTCCCGAAGCCGTGCATCTCTTTACTTCCGCATCGTTCAAGAAGAACAAGACCAAACTGTACAAGACGCCCTTCGGCGAGTTTTCGTATTCCGATGTCCCACCCGACGTCTTTCCGCACGGAGTCAACATCGAAAACGCAGAAGACAGGCCCTACGCAATGGCCACCTGCGAAAAGGCCATTTGCGACAAGCTCTACAAGGAGCACCCGATTGCAGGCAAGCGCGCCATGGAAACGTTCCTGTTCGAAAACTTACGCATCGAAGTCGGTGATTTTCGGAACCTGGATTTCGACTTCATCGAAAAGGTTGCCCCCTTGTACAGAAAGAAGAATCTACAAATACTGTCCAAGATGAGGTAGGCATGACTCACGTACTTGATTCAATGCTTGCGAAATATAATTGCAAAAACGTTTCGGACTACAGGAACGCCCTCAAGGAAATCTCGCAGGAAGTCGCCCTGTGCGGACTTTCACGTGGAGGGTTCTTCGACAAGGCAGCCTTCTATGGCGGCACAGCGCTCCGCATATTCTATGGGCTGGACCGTTTTTCGGAGGACCTAGACTTTTCGTTGATTAAGCCAGACGAAGGTTTCGAGCTTTCACGTTATTTTGGCGTGCTTGAAGAAGAACTCTACTCTGTCGGCCTAGAGATGTCGGTCGAAGCGAAAAGCAAGCCGCACGGATCTCCGGTGCAGTCGGCCTTTCTCAAGGGCAACACGCTCAAGCACTTGCTTAAAATTGTTCCCGCAAAGCACTCTCCCTTGCCCGTTCCCGGGAACGAAATCCTGAAAATCAAATTCGAGGTGGACACGAATCCGCCAGAGTCAGCCACCTACGAAAGCAAGTATCGGCTGCTGCCATCGCCTTTCATGGTCCGACTCTACGACAGGCCCTCGCTTTTTGCGGGCAAACTCCACGCGTTACTTTGTCGCGGATGGAAAAGCAGGGTCAAGGGTCGCGATTTCTACGACTTTGTATGGTATATCTCGCAGAACACGGGCGTAAACTTGCCGCACCTGCAAAAAAGAATGGAACAGACCGGGCACTGGAAAAGTGCGGACACCTTGACTTTTGATGGACTCAAGGATCTACTAATGGAACGTTTCCACTCCGTCGATTTCGAGGAGGCGAAAAGGGATGTCCGTCCGTTCATTGCCGACAACGACAAACTGAATCTCTGGAGCGAGAACTTTTTCTGCGCCATCACCGAAGAATGGAAACAATAAGCCAGTTTCACCCATAAAGTGCAATCAGCCTACTTCACCCACTTGTCCACTTCTTTCTGGGCCTTGTCGCGTTCGTTCTGGGCCACGTGTCCGTAGATGGCAAGGCCGGGGGTCACATTCGCGCCGGTCACCTTCTTGAGGCGCGCAACACCCGAGAGGCCGCTACCTTCGTGGGTCACGAACGGGTGAATCGTCTTGCCTTTCAGGTTATACTTCTCGAAAAAGGTGAACATGGGCATGGGCATTTCTCCCCACCACACCGGATAACCGACGTAAATTTCGTCGAATTCTTCGGGGTTCACGTTCACCGGCTTGATGGCCGGGCGTGCGTCCTGCGCAAGTTCCTTCTTGGCCACGTTGATGCAGTCGTCGTAGCCCTTGGGGTATTCCTTCGCGGGTTCCACATGCAGGAGCGTGCCGCCCGTCTTTTTCGCTATCATCTCGGCAATGATTTCGGTATTGCCCTTGGAAATGTTCCCGACGGTGTAGTTTTCATCGGCACGGGAATAGTAAACGACGAGGATTTTCTTTTCTGCTGCCATAGAGACTCCTAGAAGAAGTGATAAAAGAATCAAGGTGATTTTTTTCATGGGATCCGCCTTTTTCGTTAAAAATTTCCTTGAACCGGTTGTCTATAATATAAATAAATCTAGAACGGCCGCGTAATGCGTAATTTTTATGCTCACTATGCGTGTAGCGCATAGTGAGCAAACGGTCGGCGGCAATGACGGCCCTTAGTCGCCGGGATTCCAGTCCTTGAAATGCTGGATTTCGGCGAGGGTCGAGGTAAAGAAGCGCTTTTCCTTATCGAGGTCGCGAATCTTTTTCATGTCGTCTTCGGAAAGCTTGAAGTTATACACCTCGATGTTTTCCTTGATGTAATCCGGGTTGCGGGCCCCCGGAATCGTGGAGAAGCCTTCCTGCACGTGCCAGCGGAGGATAATCTGCGCGGGCGACTTCTTGTATTTTGCCGCCAGTTCCTTGATGGTCTTGTCGCCAAAGAGTGTCGCGTTGCCGCCGGCGCCACCCAGCGGGAACCAGCCTTCTACCGCGATGCCGAGCTTCTTGCACTTTTCGCGGAAGGCCTTGCGCTGCGCATACGGGTGCAATTCAATCTGCACGATGGCGGGCCTGATTTTCGCCTTCGCGATGATTTCGTCGAATGCACGCTCGTCCATGTCGAAGTTCGAAATCCCGATGGACTTGATCTTGCCCTGCTTCACCGCCTCTTCGAGGCCGCGCCAACCCGCCATGTAGTCGCCCACAGGCTGGTGCAGGTAAACCAGGTCGATGTAATCCACGCCCAAGCGTTCCAGCATCTTGTCGATAGATTCAGCGGCATTGCCGTGGTCGTAATCCGTGGGCCAGAGCTTGGAGGTAATCCAGATTTCTTCGCGGGGAAATCCCGACTCCTTCACGGCTGCGCCGACACCACGCTCGTTGCGGTAGGCGTGAGCCGTATCCACGTGCCTGTAGCCGAGCTTGAGCGCCACCGCCAGGGCGTCCTTCGCCTCGGCCACCGAAGAATTGTAAGTGCCGAGCCCGAACTGCGGAATGGCACGCCCGTCGTTCAACGGGATGGTGACTGGTTTTACCTTCGGGGTGGCTGTCCCCGCCGCAGCAGCGAGCGCCGCCGTCGAAAGCATCATAGCAACAGTCTTGTTCATTTGGGTTCTCCTTATTATTTTCCCGCCGGGCGTACATCGGACCATTCAAAATGGGAAGTGCGTTTTGCGATATACCACTTGCCATCAATCTTTTGGTATTCGTCCTCATAACGGACTCCCTGTAAATTCTGCGTGCGCACGCCCTCCGCGTTTTTCCCGATGAGCATCACGGTGCAATAAGACACGCCCTTGGCACGGTCGCCATCGATGGTCACTACCTGCTGGCCGTTGGAATGGTAAACCGTATCGAACAGCGAGAGGAACTTGGCACAGACTTTCTCGATTTCGTCACGCCCCTTGAGCGTAGAGGCATTCCCGCCCACGATGGAAGTCATGGTGGCATCTTCGGTAAAAAGCATGCTCTGGGTCTTGGTGTCACGCATGTCGGCCAGATTCGAGAAGGTGTCCACCAGTTCTTTCAACGCCTGCTTTTCAATAAGTTCTTCCATTTTCATTTGAGTCTCCTTGTTGCAGTCGCAAGCAGAAAACAAAAGGGCCGCTGCGACAGTTAAAAGTGTAACGAGTCTTTTCATCGTGGTTCTCCTTGCGGCAAGTGCCGCGATTATGCGAATTTTTCCGGATCGAGCATGCGCACCACCTTGGCGGGGCTTCCTACGGCAACGGCGTAATCGGGAATGTCCTTCGTGACCACGGAACCTGCGCCCACCACGGCATGCTTGCCGATACACACGCCGGGCAACACGGAAACACCCGCACCAAGCCACGCGTCTTCCTTGACAAGCACGGGCTTGCACTGCAAAACCGCACGGTCGTAAAGGTCGTGGTTGTTCGAAAGCAACTGTACATTGGCTGCAATCCAAGCGCCGTCTTCGATGGTGATGCCGCCGCGGGCCATCAGGAGCAGGTTGCTGCCGATATACACGTTCTTCCCGATTTTCACACGCTCAAAGCATACACCCTGAAGCGGAGCCGTGAGCATCGTGCCTTCGCCGATATTGTCGCCAAACAGTTCCTTGACCACCTTGCCGTATTCCTCGGTCATGGGCATGGTGTGGTTCAACTTGAACAGGATTTGGGCATTCTTCGAGCCGATTTCAAAGGCCTTGGGGTCCGGGATTCGGGAATCGACGATTTCTTCTTTGCAGTCCATAAGTGCTCCTTGTTTGCGCATTTTTGTTGTTTACACTTGAATTATAGGTTGTTTTGAGCCGAATTCAAATGGCAAGTTATGGGCTAGTGCAAAATAAGCGACAGAAGTTTAAAAAGTGCAAATTATTTTGTATATTTTACGCCATGAAACCAGCCGTCCACAAAGAAGATTTGCGCATCAGGCGCACCAAGGAATCCATCTACACGGCGTTCAAGCAGATGGTGTGCGAAATGCCCTACGAAAAGATTACCGTCAAGGCGCTCGCCGACCGCGCCATGATCAACCGCAACACGTTCTACCTGCACTACGAAAGCACCGACGACGTGCTCCGCGAAATCCAGGCGGGTTACATGGAGCGCTATATTGAGCTCGTGAAGGACTACAACTACCTCGACAACCAGAAGGAAATCGTGCGCTCTTTTTTCGAGTTCATGGAATCGCAGGACGAATTCTTCAAGAAAATCACCTGCGACAGCCGTCTGGACTACGTGCGCGAACCCATGCAACGCAAGGTCCTGGCCCACACCCATTCCAAAACGACGCGACTCCACACCAAGCAGGTCTGCATCCAGAATATCGTACGGGCATTCAACAACACCACACTCGCACTATACCGCCAGTGGGTGCAAGACGGCCGCAAAATCCCGCTTAAACAAATGATTGACCTCGCCGCAACCCTCATGGAAGGCGGCATCAAGGCATTTGCGAACAGGGAGTAAAAAGCTGGGCGTTTCCCAGTCAAGGGCCAGGTCGGTACGACAGCTCTTAAATTACACTGAAATCAATGAACTTGTAAAAGCCCGCGTTTTTCGCTGCTTCAAATTCACCTTCGTCAAAGGACTTGTTTGCTAGACCTTCTCTAATGATTTTGATAAAGGTTTCCTTTAGCGGATCAAGATCGTTCTTTATAGTGTTGTAAACAACAAACGAGTCGAGCCCCGCATAATCGTGAACAATCCTGTTGCGCATACCGCGAATTGCCTGAATGTTTTCGCTTGCGATTCCCGCTTTGGCAGCGTTCGAGAGTTTGTTGATGGATTCGCCTATGTTTGCAAGCAAAGTCAAACATGCGTTGAATACCATCTGGTCTTCTTTCTCAAGAAGTTCTTCGGTGGAATGAATATCCCGTGTATATTTTTGAATTTTCAACAGGGATTCGAGCATTCCCAATAAGTGGAAAAGGTCGTTCCTGGGGTCATTCGACACGGATGGACTCCTTGCTTGCTCGATACAGGATAATGGGGTTTGCGAACTTCTCTATGACGACATCCACGGACTTGCCAGTTTTTTCGGAAAGTTCCTTTCGCAAGGACAACAGGTCATTGTAGTCCTGGAAATCACGGACTAGCAGGTCGATGTCGTTGGGAGTTGCTGTTCGAACAGACGAACCGAAAACAAAGACATCCTTCAGGCGATACTTCGCAAGAAGTTTGTTTTCACGGAATATCCGTAATATGTTTTCGGCGAACACCATAGTTTTCCCTTATTATTACATTTCCAATATACATTTTTCTGTCCGTTTGTGCAACAAGACTAGTGTGACTTAGGACTGATTTCAGTAATGTTTGCGAATCTACAGAGAAAAAATTACCACCGTAACCAATGTCTTATGGGCATTTCCCCGGCCCGGTCCTTGAGCCTGCCGAAGGTGAGCGAGGAGGATCCTTACCCCCACCTATGCCTTCAAAGCATATCTTTTATGCGAAATAAGTATTTTGATTTATGGCGGGATTTGGTTATTTTTAGGGCATGAGGTGGTTCAGTTTCTTGTTCGTTTTCCTGTTCATGGCGTGTTCGAGCGATGCTGCGTCGCAGGCTATGCCGAAAGTTTCGAACAAAGGAGATTCAAGCGTGCAGAGTAGCAAAGGGGCGGCCCCTACGGTCAAGTTAAATTCGGGTTTCGACATGCCGGTTCTCGGGCTTGGCACCTGGACTTTGCGCGGCAAGGTGGCTGAAGACGCGGTCTATGTCGCTATCAAGAACGGGTATCGATTGATTGATACTGCGAAATATTACGATAACGAAGAAGCCGTGGGCAAGGGAATCCGTCGGGCAATTGACGAAGGGCTCGTGAAGCGCGAAGATCTGTTCGTGACGTCGAAACTGGTGCCGTGGAGCAATTCCTTGGACGAAGACATTGACGACTCTCTTGAAAAGCTGGGGCTCGAATATGTTGACTTGATGCTATTGCACCAGCACGGGAGCGACGCCGAGGACAAGGCGGTTTACAAGGCTATGGAACGCGCGGTGAAAGCGAAGAAGATCCGTTCCATCGGCATATCGAATTACTACACCGAAAAGACGGCGAAGCGCTTTTTTGCCGATTTCGAAATCAAACCTGCCGTGGTGCAAAACGAGAACCATGTGTTTTACCAGAACACGGAATTCAAGGATTACGCAAAACGCTACGGCGCTGTGGTGGAATCTTATTACCCGTTAGGCGGGCGCGGCCACACCGAAGACGTTTTGGGGAACAAGGTTGTCGCAAAGATAGCGAAGGCTCACGGGAAATCGGCCGCACAGGTGGTGTTGCGCTGGCATGTGCAATCGGGCTACATTGCCATTCCGGGCTCCAAGAACCCTGACCACATCGCAGAAAACATATCGATTTTCGACTTCGAGTTGACAGACGACGAAATGAAGCAAATCGCCGCCCTTGATACGGGACACCGCTACGAAAACTGGTGAAAATCGTCAAAATTTTAGTCAAACTGGATAAAAAAGTATATTTTTTATCCAATACAGTGTATTTATTGAATAAAAAAGCTATTTTTATGGGTAAAGGACGGTTCATCCTATGAAAATTGCTATACAAAACCAGCGCAAGGAACGGGACAGACTTCTCAGCCTGCCGTATATCCCCCGTCAAACCATATACAACTTTGACGAATTGCTGAAAAGCCCGAACATCAAGCTTTTGACGGGTCCGAGACGTGTCGGAAAATCCACCCAGGCCCTTCTGATGTTGCGGGGCAAGAACTTCGCCTACCTGAATTTTGACGATAACGAACTATTAAAAAAATGGGACGAACAGCAGGCGGAGATGTTGCTTAGCGAAATTTATCCGAATTACGAGTACCTGCTGTTGGACGAAGTGCAGAACATTGACGGTTGGGACGTCTGGGTTAATAAACTTTATCGACGTGGTGTAAATTTGGTCATAACTGGCAGTAACGCCAAAATGCTTTCTGGAGAAATGGCAACCGTACTAACTGGCCGCTACCTTGAAATCAACATGCTGCCATTTAGCCTTGCCGAGGCATCGCAGTTTGCGGGCCGCTTGGGCAATGCAGAAAAAATCCAAGACGATTTCTTGAAAAACGGAGGTTACCCGGAGACCTTTACCCAAAGGTCTATTACCCAAAGTTATTTACAGACCCTTTTCGATTCCATTCTATACAAGGATATTGTCAGAAGGCATAAGATCAGAAACGCAACTGACTTGAACAATGTAGCCATGTTTCTTTTGTCCAATTTCACGGGAACATTTAGCTACAATGACGTGGCAGATGACCTAGGGCTCTCTAGCGTCAGCACAACAAAAAAATTCATGGATTACTTGCATGAACCGTTTCTGTTTTATTATCTAGACAGGTACAACAACAAACTAAAGTTGATGAAAAAAGCGCCTCGCAAGGTGTATGTGGTTGACAACGGTTTTGTTGCATCGAAGGCTTTTAATTTGAGCGATAATCTCGGAAAACTGCTGGAAAACCAGGTCTTTGTGGAGTTGCTCCATCGCGGGTATGACACCGAAAAGACTTTGTTCTATTACCATTCCCGAAACGACAAGGAAACCGACTTTGTACTTCGTGAAGGCAACAAGGTCAAGGAACTTATCCAGGTTTGCTACGACATGTCCAAAGAAAAGACTATAAAGCGGGAAGTGGACAGCATCGTCGAATGTGCGGGAGAACTAGGCTGTGACAACCTGACTATTGTGACATGGAACGAGGAAAGGACTATCGAAAAGAAAGGCTACACAATCAAGGTTGTGCCTGTGGGGAAGTTTTAAGCCCCCACTATTCACTTGACGCATAGCGGATTTATTATATTCTCCCCCAAAAGGGGCTTTTTATGTTTGTCGAGACCTACATTTTGCGATTGCTGGCCGGGTTCCTGGAATACGGGACGCTTTCGACCGTTGCGGACAAGCTCTACACTTCGCAGCCGGCGGTGAGCCGCGCGTTCAAGAAGCTGGAAGACGAAATCGGTGCTCCGCTCTTTGAGCGCAAAAAGAACCGCATCGAACTGAACGAGAAGGGACGCACGGTCGCCGAATATGCGAAGCGCATCATGGATTTGCAGGGCGAGATGATGGAAAAGGTGAACCCGCAGGGAGCGGGCACGCGCACGTTCTCCATTGCGTCGGTGGCCATTCTCCCGGCCATGCGGATGGTGCAGGAACTGCAGGAGAAATACCCTGGCGCACAGGTCACTTACGAGATTATCGACAACGAGGCGGGTGTGCTGAAGGCGCTGAACGAGGGCTCGGCGGATATCGGCATCACGCTCAGGGCCCCACGCGCAAAGAAATACCGCGCCGAAAAATACATGCAGGAGCGGCTCTCGATTGCGCTCCCCAAGAAGCATCCGCTTGCGAAGCGCAAGTCCATCCGGCTCCGGGAACTCAAGGGCGAAACCATCATCCAGCGCAGCAACGTAGGGTTCTGGGAGCAGGTCAAGCGCAAGAAGATCCCCGACGCGACCTTCATCAAGCACGACAGCACGAAGGGCATTTCAAAGCTTATCGAACAATCTTCACTGTTGACATTCGTTTCGGATCACCAGTTCGATTACGAAATTCCCAAGGACCGCAAGATTGTGCCGCTCGCCGACCGCGAAATGAACGTGGAATTTTTCAAAGTGACGCTGGCGTAGAATCTATTTCCCGCTGGTCGCCTTATCGCCAAACAGCGCGCGGGCATTGCCTTCAAGAATCATATCGTAATAGGGCGCAAGGTCAGCCTCTTTTTTCAGGTATGCCTTGAGCCGTTCGATGCTCGCGGTTAGCACCTTGGGTGCCACGTAGGGGTAATCGGAGCCGTAAAGCAGGTGGTCGGGCGTGGTGATGGTAAGCATCATGCGGATGGTCTCCGCGGAGTGCGCTCCGGCAAGGTCGTAATAGAGCGAGGCCAGGTTCTTTTCCCAGTCAATTTTCCCGACGAGCTTATTCTGCTGCATCACGGGAATCAGCGACTTCATGCGGGGCAACGCGAGCGGGAGATACGCGCCGCAATGGGGCACCACCACTTTCACGTTCGGGTAGCGAGCCAGCACGTTCCTAGAAATCATGTTGGTGACAGCTCGGGTCGTTTCGGAAAGGTACTCCTGCATGGCAAGCGGGGTCTGCTTCATCACGTCCTTGTTGACGGGCTCCGGCCTGTGTGGGTGCAGAATCACGACGGCGTGCTTTTTATTCAGGTAGTCAAACAGGGGGTCCAGTTCGGGCGCGCCCAGGTACTGTCCCTTTACGTTGGTCGCAAGCTTGATGCAGTCGGCCTTGAGCGTATCGAGAGCGTAAGCCGCTTCGGCGATGGACTTTTTTACGTCGGGCAGCGGGAGTGCGGCACAGTACATGAATCGGCCGGGGTGTTGCTTTTTCAGGGATGTACCGGCCTCGTTCACTTTGCGGATGATGGAAGCACTTTCGTTCGCGTCGCCGAAATAGGGCTGCGGGGCCGCCAGCGTCAAAACAGAGGTTTGCACCTGGGCTTCGTCCATCCATTTCAGGTGGGCACTCACGTCCCATTTGGGGAGCGGAAAACCTTCGTCCAGCAGAGCGTTATGTTTTTGCAAATTGGCCAAATAATCCGCAGGAATCACGTGGGAATGAACGTCAATGGCACCGCCGGCAAAGGCGGCCGCGGTCAGGGAGGTTGTCAAAACAAGGCTTGCAGCTAAATGTTTTTTGAAATTCATAGAACGTCATCCAGCCATTTTTCGATTTCTTCGCGGCTGGTACCGATGGCGAAGCGCTTGCTTTCGAGCCAGGTGGAATTGGGCGTGAGTTCCTGCAGCAGCTTGGCGCTTTGGCCCAGCGGGCTTGAAGCCGACGTGCAGAAGGTGAGCAAGGTCTTGCCCGAAAAGTCGTAGCTTTCGAGGAACGTGCTTATGATGCGGGGTGCAATCCCGTGCCATATCGGGTGTGCAATGATGACGGTATCGTACTTGTCCATGTTCTCGATTGCGGTTGCGATTTCGGGGCGGGCGGATTCGTCTTTCTGTTCGCGGTCGGCACGGCAGTCCGTATAGTAGGCGATGTCTTCGTCGGTGTAAGGAACTTTCGCGGTGATTTCGAACAATGTTGCACCCAGGTATTCCGCAGCGTATTCGGCCAGTGGCTTGGTGTTGCCCGTTCTGGAGAAGTAAGCCACGAGTGTTTTGCCACGGGGTTTAGTCGCCGTTGTCGTGGAACTAGATGTCGCCGAACTTGAATTAGCCGAGCTGCTCAAAACGGTTGATTCTGAACTAGATAAAGTTTCGTTCTTCGAAGTCGCGGAACTTGAAGTAGGGGAGCTTTTGCCATCTTGCGAGACGCTGGATTCAATAGCTTCTTCAGTGCCTGCGGGAGAAGACGAGCCATCGTCGGAACACGCAACAAAGAGGCTCAAAAACAGAGCTAGGAGCAAAGTCGAAAACAACGCGGGCGATTTCATCGGACTACTTCCTGATGAACTTTTCGTCGGTCTTGGGCATGGTGTTGTCGGGCGTGAAGCGTTCGACAGTCATTTTCAGGTCGTACTTGTCGCGGAGTTTCGCAATCGTCTTCATCATGGGCGAGGCGTGGTGCACATCGATGGCCGCCTGGTTTTCCCACGCGTCAATCAGCAAGATGGTCTCGGGATCGTCCAGCGACTGGAAATATTCGTAGCGGATATTGCCCTTCTCGGCACGGATTTTCGCCACCGTCCCGCTAGAAACCATCTCTTCGGCGAACTTCTTTGCCGCCCCGTTCTTACCCGTATAGCGCAGGTTTACCGTAATGTTGCTCATGGCACTCTCCGCAAACACGCTCGCAGCGAGCGCAAGGATTGAAAAAAATGTTAAAAACTTGAGTTTCATTTTGCCACTCCGAAATGTTTCATATATAATATAAATATTTTCGAAGCATGCGCAAAATGCTTAATTTTCATGCTCAGTATGCGTGGGACGCATAGTGAAAATCTATTCCACCGAGAATGTCGCCTTCACGTTCCCTTTGCCGAGGATCTGCTGGAGGCGTTTCTTGTTCACGTTGTCGATGCGGGCGAGGCGCGTGAAGTTCCAGGAATTCTTGTCGTAGTAGATGGTGATGGAATTGCCCTGGTAAAGGATGATGTCGCCTGCATCGGTGTCGATTTGCTTGTCGTTACGCGGGAAACTGCGCGGCAGGTCAGCCACCTTCTCGAAGCTGCCGTAGTCGTGCATGTCGAGCGTCATGTCGCCCTGTGCGAGGAATTCGGCGAAGGCCTTGGCCGAGGAATTTTCTTCGAGCGTTGCCGTGAAGGTGGTGTCGTTCACATGGATTTTAAGTTTCACGGGAGCCTCCGTTTGGGCGGATGAATTGGCGGACGATTTCGGCGTCTGAGCTTCGGGTTGCGTCGGTTTGACAGACGACGCCGCGTCAGAAGAGCAAGCAGCGAACAGCAATAAAATGACAATGTATAGGATACGTCCTTTCATAAAAACTCTCTGAAAAATTTAATTCAATAATAAAAAGGAGATCCCCACCTTGGTGGCCATGCGCACTAAGCACTAAAGTGCTAAGTGCTGTCCGCCCGCCTACGTGGGGATGACATCAGTCAAGTTACTTCAAGTTCGTCTTGAAGAATTCGTTCAGTTTTTCGAAGGGGATTTTTTCCAGGTTGTCGTAGAGGTCCACGTGGGAGGCTCCGGGGATGACGAGGAGTTCCTTGTTGCCGACGGTCTTGCTCCAGTTCTTGGTGGCGTCGAGTTTTGCGGGGACGTTCGCCTTCTTGCCGGTCATCTTTTCGAATGCACCTTCGCCGAAGTAGCGGCTGTGGGCCTTTTCGCCGTGGATGATGAGCACCGGGTTACGGATTTCGTCGGCATATGCGAGGAGCTTGGTGTTCATGAGCGAGGTGCCTGCGGAGGCGGCCCAGCCCTTGTTGCTGTTGAGGGAGCGCTTGTGGTAGCCGCGCGGGGTCTTGTAGTAGGCGTAGTAATCCTTGACAAAGTAAGGAGCGTCGTCCGGAAGCGGGTCCACCACGCCGCCGGCCAAGTCGTACGTGCCGTTCTTGAAGTCCTTGGTGCGCTGGTCCATCAAAGCCTTGCGGGCCTCGTTGCGGGCGTCGGCGTTGTTTGCCGCATCGAAGTAGCCATTTGCGGATACGCGGCTCATGTCGTACATGGTCGAAGCAACCGTCGCCTTTACGCGGGTATCAATGCCGGCAGCGTTAATCGCCATGCCGCCCCAGCCGCAAATGCCGATGATGCCGATGCGTTCCGGGTCAACATTGTCGCGGGTCGAGAGGAAATCCACGGACGCCATGAAGTCTTCGGTGTTGATGTCCGGGCTGTTCATGTAGCGCGGCTCGCCGCCCGATTCGCCGGTAAAGCTCGGATCGAATGCGATGGTCAGGAATCCGCGTTCCGCCATCTGCTGGGCGTAAAGGCCGCTGGACTGTTCCTTGACGGCTCCGAACGGGCCAGAGACTGCAATCGCGGGGAACTTGCCGTTCGCCTTGAGGCTCGTGTCCTTGGGCACGAACATGTCGGCGGCGAGTTCAATGCCAAAGTGGTTCTTGAAAGTGACCTTGGAATGTTCGACCTTGTCGCTCTTGGGGAAAACCTTGTCCCATTCGGCGGTGAGCGTGAGCTTGTTCATATTTTCGTCCTTTGTCTGTTGTGCTGCGGAGGCTGTTTCTGTCGCGGACTGTGCGGCCGGCGTGGCGGCACCTTGCGCGGCAGCATTGTTTTCTTTTTCGGGGCAGCACGCCATCAGGGTGCATGCGGAAACCACGGCAAGCGCCGCTTTTAAGAATCTGGATTTCATGATTTATCTCCTTGTGGTTAAACTTTCTTTCCCATGGCGAGCGCTTTTTTCAGGAGCGCGGAATTCTTCTTGACGTCGCCTGCGCTTTCGGCACCCGTGGCGCAGAGGGCGCCCTTGAGTTTCACGCCATCGAAACAAGCGATCCACCCACCGATGCCGCGTTTTGCGATGTTCATGGCCTTCGCGTCGGTGTCGGCGGCAGATGTGAGCAGGTAAATCTCGCGGAACTTGTAATCGCTGGAATAGAGGGAATTCGCGCGGTCGAGCATGGTCTTGAGCTGGCCGCTCATCTCGTAATAGTAAATCGGTGTTGCAAACACGATGACGTCAGCCTTCTTCATCTTCTCGGTGATGGCGGGAGCGTCGTCCTTGATAACGCACTTGCCCTTCTTCTGGCAAGCGAGGCAGCCCATGCAAAAACCGATCTTCTTGCCGCGCAGCGACTCGAATTCCACCTTGTTGCCCGCCTCGGCGGCACCCTTCGCGAACTCCTGCGCCAGGG
>JAEEGJ010011353.1_pt1 | contig 22651 bp, 18 predicted proteins | sample 8958761 | NCBI WGS metagenome assembly JAEEGJ01 (sample SAMN16246546, study PRJNA631951) | gut metagenome | biome: gut microbiome; feature: rumen; material: RS-attached | host: Bos | place: Iran: Karaj | collected 2018-10 | reverse complement strand
GGCTTTGACGTGCTATATGGGGAATTGTTGTTTATTATTATTGTTGCTTAAAGCTTAAATCAAATGCGTCACTTTTATTTTCTTCCAGCTCTTGCCCATGCCCATTGCGGCCATGACGGAGTCTTTGATGATTAACTCGCCTTTTTGTAGGTTGGTGATTTCAGTCTTTAGCTCTTGGAACTCGTTGCCTGATATGCCGAACAAACTCTTGATGGTTTTATCGTCTTGGGTTTGCTGCTTCATCAACAACGGATATTGTGCGTTGGCGTAATAATCGAAGAAGCGGCTGTTGTAACTGGCCATGTTTTGCGTGGCGAGAATGATGCTCAGACCTTTGTTTCGACCAACAGCAATAAGATTGCGCAGTGGGCGATTGTCAAAATCAAGCATGTAATGAGCCTCGTCAATGATAGTGAAATGCCTTAGCTGAACTCGTTCGCCGTCATTGTCCTGAGGAGGCAACTGCTCGTAAATGTTGTTCAACTTTGACACGACAAAATATACAATGGCTTTCGCAATGGGACCATCTTTAGGGAAGTCGCTCATTTTGATGATGTAGCACTCGTTTATTAGATTGACTTTGTCCTGATTCTCGAACAGATTGCTACGGATAAGCTGTTTTAAGACGGAAGTAACGCTGTCATCTTTATCGGAGTTAAGCATCTTCTTCTGGTATTCTTGAAGCATTAGTTCAAAGCTAATGGGAGCCATTTTTGTCTTTTTATAAGCCTCGACAATGGCTTCACTTAAACGGTTGCTCATGTTGGCACTCATGGAAGCTCTATCGAGGGCACACAAGGCGCTTGCCATCTCTGTAGAATAGAGGTTGATTTCGCCCAGTGTCTTGCCCGTGAAATCCTTAAAAGGCGTGAACGGCAAAGGTCGTTCGACAGGGTTCAAGATGCAGCTGCGGTCAACCTCGAACTTGGATAGCCAACTGTTGTTTGCAATGTCGGAAAACTCTCCTTTATAGTCGAATAAAAGGAAGTTGACTGGGTAAGGACTTTCGATGGATAATGTTCTCATCTGATTGATAAGAACGGCAAGGAGGTTGGTCTTGGCAGAACCCGTTGAACCTGCTATGAGGATTTGTGTGTTGGTGACGCGGGTACTGTTCATATCGAGAAGGGCAGGAATTTCGCCGTCATACTCTCCAATAAGCAAATCAAGTTCGGGGATACCTGACCTTGACTTGCCACCAGCAACGCGGACAGCGTGAAGGAAACTATCCAAGTTGCTTTCTTTCAAAAGGAAGTCGCGACCACGATACATTTCCTTGGCCATAATTCGAGAGACCAAAGGATTGTCGCTCCAATCTACATTGCAGTTTCTGTAACGCAACTTGAACAACGCAGAAAACAGGTATTTCAGGTCGTAGTAGGTGAAGAAGCTGGAGGGAACACGGATGCTTGACTTGGAGAGTTGAATGGCATCCAAACCGTCCAAGGTGCGTTCATCGGTTTGATAAAGACCTGCCAACAAACAAATGCGCATAATTTTGTTGCCGTTGAGTGCGTTCCGCTTCAAACCTTCTGGAACAGTTTCCAAATTGACTTTCTTTTCAAGAATCTCCTTGACCTTAGCAAGGTCTTCCTGTATGTTTTCTGCCTGACGCAGGTTGTCTAATGCTACTTCCATGACAATCAATTTAATTCAATACCAAAATAACCGTTTTCAACAATGGATTTTTGTTCGGCGACATTGCGAATCAGCGTGTAGGATTTGGAAACGAAAGGTTCCAGTCGTTTGTAGTCGCTGTCTTTCCTGATCTCAGATGTCGTACACAAGAGGATGGTTTGCTCGGACAAGGTGGGGAAGTACTCTTCCATCAGTTTGTCTCGGCTTTCTTCGCTAAGAACTCCCATTACCGTGTCAATCATCACGGGTGGGTTGTAATCACCAAGATTGCGAAGGACGCGAAGAAGCACCTGAATAAAGATTTGCTTTGATGCAGCATTCAGGTGGTTCAATGAAATCTCGTTGCCTGCCTTGTGGAACATTTTGATAGAGAAATTATCCAAAGATTCAGACAATTCCACACGGCCAATGTAGTTTTGATAGGATAACAAATACTTGTTCAACTGCTCACACATCTCGGTTTCAATTTGGGTCTTTTTCTGTTGCAGAAGAGCATTGGCAACCGATTCAAAGAACTCGGGCAATTTGGCCAGGGTATCATACTTGGGGTCAGGTTCCTGTTGCACTTGTATGTCGAAACCATGTATCTTGATGCCCAGTTTCTCGATTTCGTTTTTCAGAGTTTCCTCGTTTGCCTTCAAACGCTTGATTTCAGCTTCGTTATCTTCGTATTGTTTGATAATCATTTCATTGCCCTGTGTCAGCGTTGCTTCAAGGCTGCTCTTTTGCATTTTTAGATTGCTCAGGTTGGCAATGTCGCTGTCGAGCTGCTTGCGCTCCGACTCAATTTGCGGGAATCGATTGACGGATTTCGTAGCAGCAAAGGTTTTCAATGCCTCTATTTCCTTCGGGTCGAGGAAATCAAACTCATCTGCTACTTTTTCATCGTTTTGGCTTTTAACCACATGGTCGATGACTTTTTGAGCTTCAACTGTGGGCGAGCATAGCGAGAAAGCTTTCATATAGTCCAAAACGCTGTTGACCACTTCGGAAACTTCTTCCAATGTCAGTTGCTTCTCTGAGGCTTTCAGGAACTCTTCCTTGGCTCTAAGAATGCCTTCTACTTCCGTCGCCATGCTATCGGACATTTTGGAGATGAATACATCGTATTCGAAGCTTTCCAAAAACTGACGGGCTTTTTCGGTGTAGAATTCGGCATTTTTGCTGATGCTCTTGATTTGGTCGTCCAGCTGCTTGATTTGGGTTTTGGTATGCTCCTGGTCTTCGGCTCCTGCCTTTGCCTTAGTATAGGCATCCTTTAATGTGGCTTCCAATTTGAACAAGGAATCAATAGTGGTTCCAATTCCTTCAAGTTCTTTTTCTTTGTTGGCCTTGTCTTCACATAGTTTCTTGTATTCTTCGATTTCCTGCTGCACTTGCATTCTTTCCATAGTCTTGTCTTGCAGCAATTCTTCAGAAGCTTTCTTCAATTGGAGGTATTTCTTAAAGCCAAGCACATTCTCAAAGTTGTCCTTGATGATTTGGGCAAACACACCATCTTCAAGAAGCTTGCTGGATTGCATAGCATCGAACAGGAAATAGCTACTCAATTCTTCAGGAAGGTTGGCCTTGATAATCTTGCTGACCTGTTGCTCATCTCTGATTCGCTTCTGCGCTGGGGTCTCGGTTCCATAGACAAAGATGTTGCCATTCATATTGAGGTACACGCTTTCTTTTGGCTTGTTGTCGGAGCCCAAGCGATAAGTGCGTTTCAGAATATAGGTTTGCTTTTGGTTGAGCATCTGGCCTTCAAACACGATTTCAAGCTCAATGACAGGCTGCACCGTGCCTAATGCACCATCATTCAGCAAGTCCTCAAATTGCTTCTTGGTCTTTAATTTCAAGCCGTACAAGGCGCCGCAGATGGTTTCAAACAATGTGGTTTTGCCTCCGCCATTGTCACCGCCAATCAGGATGATGGGCTTTTCCTCTTCCACATTGAGGTCAAGATCCAATTCAAGATAGGTCTTGAAATTCTTCGCTTTAATCTTCTTTATCAGCATGGCACCCTCCTTTTATTTGATTTCGTTCAAGGCTTTGTTGATGATTTTTTCCACATCGTCGTCTTTTAGTTCGACATTGGAAACTTTTTGTTCGTGGAACACTTTCAGAATAAAGTCAGTGAGCCATACGGGGTCAAGACCTTTTTCGACGCAAAGTTTGTTGATGACTTCGAGGTCTTGCGTTCGGATGCTGCAATGCATGAAAGTTCTGTCAATTCCTGTAGCCATATTAGTATGTTTTTATTCGTTTTTTTTGTTTAGTGCAACCAAATCCAAATTGTCCCAACCTTTCAGATTATCGGTGTTGTCGATGGGAAGAGAGGGATAGTACCAGTTGCCGGAATCAGGGTCTTCTATCACTACACCGCCCACTAATTTCCTTCCAGGTTTCTTGTTCTCTTCCTCCATATATTTCAATAGAGCATTGTGTTTGGCAGGTGCATTGCCGTCGCTTCCGCATGATTTGGTATCAAACAAACAGATAATGCCATTCTTCAAGCGAATCACGAAATCAATATAGAAGCAGCGATTGATACCCGCATCATCAGTGTAGGGGATTGCAAAATTTTCACTACCCGAATCACCATTTTTGTACCACCAATCCACTACCTCTGTTTGCTGGTCAACCCAGCGGGAAAAATGCTGTTCGGGCAACGATACTCTATTCTGCTCGAAATAGGGTGTCATGGCGTGGTTGAAAATGTCGTTTTCGCAACTATGGTAATTGTCAAGGTTGAACATTCGTGTTTCAGGCACCAGCCATTCATTCAGTTTATAGATATATTCCTTGCGGGACTTCTCTTTCAACTGTAGCACACGGGCATATTCTTCCAATGCCAATTTGATGAGGTCGATAAACTTCGGCTTATTGTTGTGCCAAAGAATAATTTTCTTTGCATCGAACTCGTTCTTGCCGAAGAAGCGTTCCATCATGTCAAGCAGGGCATTGTACAAAACTGGAGCGCTGTCGTGCTTGGCGAAGGTGCCACAGTTTTTATTGCAGAACTTGATGAATAGGCTATCAATCTCGTTCATAGTAAGGGCTATTCTTGCCTTGCTGACGATTTCGGTAATGCCTTCATCGCCTGTTAGTTTAACATCTTTGGGAATAGGAATCCTAATTTTGGAGACATCCATTTGGATACCACGAAGCCGCGCCTTTTCTAAGTTGTTCCTAATTTGCGCGTTACAGTCAAGCATTAGCAAGTCTTCATCTGTTGGTTCCTTGTCTTCTTCAGGGAAACTCATCGTGAGGGTGGTCATTACGATGGCATTAACGCCCAACTCTTCCTTGTCATCGTTTGAAAGGAAATCTTCAACTGAAAACAATTCGTCCGTCTTGGTGTTCCAGTATTTCTCCAGTGTCTTGAACAGCACAGTCTTGAAATCGGAGCCGAGACGGTTACGGGTCTTACGGTCGTATTGATATACAGAAGGCAGTATGATATTGTTCAGTCCTTCGCGTATTTTGGCATAGATGGTGGAAATGTAGTTCATCTCGTCGCCCACCACTTGTATCTTGTCGGCACTGAGGTTGGTGTAAACATAGCCATAATTCAAGGCATCGTTGTTGTAGAAATGCTGTTCGGGCATACGCATGATGCGGCCAACCACCTGAGTAGTGAAAGTGAAACTTTGCATTTCACGGAAGATGAGCAATACACAAGCGCGGGGACAATCCCAACCTAAAGCTATGGCCTGCTTGAAAAGCAAAGCTTCTACCATATTGTCGTATGCTTCGATGTTTTCCAAATTATCTTTTCGATTGCTCAACCATACAGCCATCTTGCCGTTGTTAACCGAAATGTTTTTCCTTACATCAAGATATTGCTCTATTTCTTCAGCGATGGTCTTGTCTTCAGCGGTAAGGTCATCTTTGGTGTCGTTGGGCAATTGGATGAGCAGCAAAGGATTGATGCCATAGGCCGACATGGCTCGTGCCAGATCATTACGCTTTTTTAGAGCGATTTCAAGCAGTTTTTGATTGGCTGTGATGTTTTGGTTGTCAATGGAGGATGGGATGTTTGGATTGAGGGTGATGCCTTTCTTTATCATTTCCTCTTCCACAACACGCTCGCGAGGCACGCTGACCATTGTGCCAACGGTGATGGGTGTGGCAGAAATCCTCAGTTCAACTTTTGGGTTGATATTGCGAAGCACCAATTCACTCTTTTTGGCATTCTTGCCACCAAACATGTGTTCTTCGTCGATGACGACAATAATAGGGATGTTTTTCTCAATTTGTGTGACTCCGGTTAGCCTATAGAGTGTGCGGTTTTGCTCGTTGTCGCGAATCATCACGGCATTGTCCTTGTTGATGCTCTCCCAGTTTACAAAAAGCACTTCACCCGGCTGGAGACCTTCGGAAGGATTGACCTCATCGAACATAACAGGGCGCAAGCGGCGTGTTTCGCTGAAGAAGCTGCGCATCTTGAAATAACTCTGTTGGTGCAACTTGTTGGGTGCAATCCAAATGAACGCCACATCGGTATATTTGCACTTGCCGTCTCTGACTTCTACGGTCAATTCATCAAGCAATGCGGAGGCCATGACTGTTTTTCCCGAGCCAGTGGGAGCTTTAAAGACAAGTTTTTGGCGGCTATCGCTCAAATTCAGAAGGTCAATGACTTCAACCTTCAATTTGTTGATGGCTTCTCTTTGATAATCTTTCAGTTCAATCATGGCATTCAGTCTTGATAATCGTTTTTGTTGGCCTCGCTAAGCAGTTCAGCATCTTCATCATTTGGCGTATCGTCGGGCGTGGGTTCGCCTGATGCATCGGGAAGGACATGCTTCAAAGCATGGTAATAAACAGAAGGGATGGCTACCACTTCAACCTTGGTGGCCACCGGTGCAAACTCATCGGCAAAGGGGTAGTTGCCGTCAATGGCAACATAGACTTGCAATTTGTCTTTGAACGACATCGCCTTGATTTCGTTCACGAGATGAGGAATGATTTCGGGGAAATACACCACAAGCACATTTTTGTCGCCACGGAAGTATCGCATATAGCGCGGCTTCACCTTGAGGTGGCCAAACAATTCGGGTGTTTCGTAGGCACTGTTCTTGATTTGCAGCAACTCGGTCATTGCCTGAGCCAAGGCCATACGGTTTTCGTGGGTGTGAGCGCGGTTGGTATAGTCAATTTTGTAATAGCGCAAATTGTTACTGCCCAAACCTTCCACTGCTTGGCCTTTGGGAGTGGTGTAGCCTTGAATGACGCGTTTGTTGCGCTCGTAGGTGACTTGCTCACAGATGCCGTTCTCGTTGTTAGTAACGAGGATGCACTGGCGATGACCACCGTCCTCGGCGTTGAGCTGCATGGTGGCATGGAGCGTGGTTCCTGAGCCTGCGAAGAAGTCTAGGATAGAAAGTTTTTTTGCTCTTGGAGTGGCTATTTTCAACAAATACTTAATAAGTGACAATGGCTTGGGAAAACCGAAAGCTTTTTCTCCAAAAACTTCCGTTATATCTTTTGTTCCATCTTGGGTCATACCAACTTCTTTCGGGAGGTCAGTACTTGCTGTGACCATTCCAAACATTTCACCCGCCTTTTTCTCATCATCTTCTTTCCAATATCTTAGAACAGGTTTAGATATATTCAAAAAACTATAATCTCCAGGAAAAACAATTCTATTGACAGCATAATACTGTTCGAATGTTTCTTTTGTAATAGCCCAAGTCCGATTTGGATTTGCTGGATATGTTTCTCCTGTTTTAGGATTTATTATTGTAAAAAAGCTATTTGGCCTTTCTTCAGCACTTGTTTGCTTGGTTAAATCATGAACTCTCCATAGCCTATTTGGAAAATCAGGGGTTTCATAGTATTTTCTTGTTTCTTTTTCAATTCCAGCTAAAAATTCTTTTTTACCATAACAAAGAATCCATTCATAATCTTGTGAGAAGCCATGAGGTACATCAGATTTTGCTGTTCTTTTCCTCCAAGGAATTGTGGCAACAAAATCAAGACCTTTTAATACCTCATCGCAAAGCAGTTTTAAATTAGCCTGCTCATTGTCATCAATAGAAATTAAAATCACTCCTTTATCAGAGAGTAAGCGTTTGGCAATACGAAGACGGCGGTTCATAAAGGAGAGCCATTTGCTGTGGCGATAGCTGTCCTCTGTATTTACATATTTGTCATTATAGACAAAATCCTCATTACCAGTGTTGTAAGGTGGATCGATATAGATGACATCAATCTTGCTTTCGTGGGTGTAGCTGAGGGCGGTGAGAGCGTCGAGGTTGTCGCCTTCGATAAGGATGTGGTTGGGGGCATCGGCTCCGCCATCAGTTAAGGCTCGTTCCGTCACCTCGTGAAGGACGGGAATGTGAGAACGGAGGTTTTCCTCAACCTCCTCGGGGCTGTCCTCCCAAACGAGGCCGTATGTTTTATCCTCGTTGAGTAAAGCCATGAGCGAAGATTTTTCCTCGTTGGTGAGGCCTTCGAGCTGTTGGAGCTTGCTGATAAGCGCAGCTTTATCAATTCGTCTGCTCATCATTGCACCCTCCTAATCGTTAGGGTACAACGATGGCTGACAGTCACTAAATCTTGCTTTTTCATTCGGGGTAGAACTATTTGTAGATTTATCACTGTGTTAATGGGTAAAAAGAAGGCGTACTCCGCAACTTTTCTTCTTCAAACCGAGCGCGGTTCTACCCCTAGAATTGACGCGCTAACCACGATTCCGAAATGAAGGGGTACGCCCATACAGGCGTATCTTCATTCTCTAGGTTCGTGGTTTGTAAATTGTTGTTTGGGGTAGAACTATTACACGGATTGAACCTTTGTAGAATTAGATACTGCTATCTATTTCACCCAATATGTCTGCCTTACGTTTTTTTAGGGCGAAAGGCAGTTGCAAAGATAGGAAAAATCTGAATAAGAAAGGAAAAGGATGGAAAAAACGCATGAGCTTTTAGCCAACGGAAAAGTATTTTGGGCAAATTTTGAACTGATAGCTTCGATGAACGAAGAGGAGTCTGATAAAACGACCATAAAAGCGGAAAATCGAAACCGAAATGAAGAAAACCGGCGACAAATCATCGATTTTATCGCCGATAACAGGATTTCAGATGCGAAATCCATTTCGAAAGCCATTGTAGCTTATGGCCATCTTCAACGCCACATTGGGTAAATAGAAGGGATTTGCAAAACTTGAATCGGGCTCAGGTGCGACCTCTTTGGGCGAACGGTATTTGGCCAAACGGGTGAATGAATTTTGGCCAAACGGGTGAACGAATGGATAAAAAGTCCAAAAAAGTATCAAAAAACACTTGCATTTATGTAAAAAACGTGTGTATCTTTACATCGTTTTACTTTAAAAACAGTCGTAAACCCGACTAAAGTTAAAATGAGCACAATTAGTTTACATATTGGGCACAAGACTGTGAGACTATGGGACGATGACTTGCGACTATGACCATGACCACTTCAACCAAGAGCTGAAATTTCAGCATTCCCGTGAAAGCGGTCATTGTCATAGTCAATGGTTATGGTAAAAAAGTCCCGTATTCCGTGTCAAAAACATGTAGTTTAATTTTGAACAGTTACTTAATCCACGAAATGACTGATTTGTATAAAAGTTGTAACTTTGTAGCCTGAAACAACAACACGACAATGGACATCTACGAGGTTTTCAACGAGCTGCGGTATCATCATGAAGACGAAGTGGTGGAGTTTAAGAAGGCGGAGAATAACTTTGACTTCGATGACTTGGGCAAGTATTTCTCAGCACTGAGCAACGAGGCCAATCTGAGAGACAAGGCTTTTGCGTGGTTGGCATTTGGCGTGCATGACAAGACGCGAGAGATATTGGGCACATCGTTCAAGAACAGCATGAAGAGCCTACAGAAGTTGAAACAGGACTTGTCGCAACACACCACTGACAACCACACATTCAGGGAGATTTACGAGTTGAAGGTTGAAGGGAAACGGGTGCTGCTGTTTCAGATACCTGCCACTCCTCGCGGCATACCTATGGCTTGGAAAGGACATTTCTATGCCAGACGAGGAGAGAGCCTTGGCGCATTGGACATGGGAAAATATGAGGAGATTCGTAGGCAAGTGCTGGATGTTGACTATGCCAGACTATTGACCAGAGATAAGACGCTCAGTTTGCTCGACATCGAGATGCTGAGCAGGATACAGATGCACCGACCGCTGAGCAAAGAAGAGATTGACTATCTGAGGAAACGTAAGCTCGTTGAGGGACGGAAAAATGCATTGTATTTCGCCAAGAGTGTGGCTGGAGCCACGGGACAAAAAGCGGAATATACACGTAATAAGGGCTTTGACGATGAGTACTACAGGGATCTTATCATGAAGGCATTGGAGCAGCATGAGAGGATGAGCCGTCCAGAGATTAATGCTTTGCTGATGAATAAGCTACCTGAAGCTTTGACGGAGAAACAAAAACTATCAAAGATTGGGCATTTGCTTACCTATTTAAGGCAGTCGGGAAAGATTGAAATTGGTGATAAAAAGCAATGGCAACTCAAAGAGTTCTCTCAAAAATAATTGAAGTTTGAGAGAAATTTGAGAGAAGTTTGAGAGAAACAAAGTAATAAATTGCTTGTTATCAGACGGATAGCATAAAAGCAATTAAGCGAGATTATGTGATGTATGAGAGAAGTTTGCGAGAAGTTCTATGATTTCCTCACGAAAAAAGTGAGTGAGGAATGAGGACATGAGGAACATTGGATATCATGTACGGATAGGCGAAAAGATACCGTACAGAGAATTGTACGGCTATTGTGGGATGTGCTGCCTGACCAATTGGATGATAAACAGAAAAATACAAAGGTTTACAATATTCTTCGCAAACTGAGAGAAGTTGGCAAGATAACGAATAAAACTGTCGGTAACCACTCACTATGGTCGCTCGCAAATTAGAGAAAATTGCGAGCGATTACGAGCAAATTTCCGAGCAAAAGAGGATGTGTAACCATCGTAATAACCTGATTTTCTTATGTATATATTGCTCTGAAAACTTAAAAATTGCGAGCGAATTTGCGAGCGAGAAGTGCATTTTCGGCGACAAATCATCGGTTTTATCGCCGATAACGGGGTTTCGGACGCAAAATCCGTTTCGAAAGCCATCGGACTCAAGCCCTCAAGAACCCGTGACTACCTCAAACAACTCGTGGACGAAGGCATCCTTGAGGTGGAGGAGGAGTATAAAAACAGGAAGTATAGGATTAAACAAGTCGTGTTTTAAGATAAATCGGGCGAAACCCATTAGGATTTCGCCCGATTCTGTTTTATGTAAACAAAGTATTTAGAACGTCTCCGGCACCCTGTCAGCCCCTTCATCAGCCTCGAAATAAGGCCGATTCTCAAAGCCGAGGAGTTTGGCTATTAGCATATTCGGGAATTTTCGGATGCTTTGGTTGTAGACCTTGACGGCTTCATTGAAGCGTTGCCGCTCGGTCTGGATGCGGTTCTCGCAGCCAGTGAGCTGGGTCTGCAATGATTGGTAGTTCTCGCTGGCCTTCAAGTCGGGATAGTTCTCAATGGAGACAATGAGACGGTTCAACGAATTGCCCAATTCCTTCTGCACCGACTCGAAATGGTTAAAGTCGGTTTCGTCGAAATGCTCCATGTCGACCGTCGAAGCAGCAGCCTTGGCTCTGGCCTCGGTGACGGCAGTCAAAGTCTCCTGCTCGTATTCAGCGTAGTTCTTGACCACGGCGACGAGGTTGGGCACCAAGTCGGCGCGGCGTTGATATACATTCTCCACCTGACTCCAGGTCGAGGCCACGGCTTCCTGCTTTTTGACCAATCCGTTGTAGATGGACCAGCCCCAAAGCAGGATGAGACCTATGATAATAACTATGATGATTCCTGTTTTCCTCATGAGTGTAGTTTTTATGTTTGACTTCAGGGCAAGAGACGGCCTCACGTCTCGCAGTCCCGTAGTCCCGCGTCTTTATTAGATGAATTCAAGTTTGTCCTGCGTGGTGTTCTTCTCGCAATAGTGGCAGTGCAGCTTGATGTTGCCCTGGGCGTCCTTGATGACGGTGAACTTGGTCGGCACGTCGTGCTCCTTGTTGGTGACGCAGTTGGGGTTGAAGCACTTCACGATGTGCTCGATGCGCTCTGGGATGGTCACGGTCTGCTTCCTGATGACCTCGAAGTCCTTGATCTCGATGATGGAGGCTGTGGGGGCGACGAGGGCAATCTTGTTCACGTCCTCGGGCTCAAAGTATTTGTTGGAGACCTTGATGAAGCCCTTGGTGCCGTATTTTTTGCTCTCCACATTGGTGCCGAAATACACTGGGTTGCTGACTTTCTCCAAGCCTAAGATCTTGACGACTTGGAACACTTTGTCGGCGGGGATATGGTCGATGACGGTGCCATTCTCAATGGCGGAAACTGTCAGTTCTTTCTTTTTTTCCATAGTTTTGAATTTAAGATTTAAGATTTAAAGATTCAAAGATTTAAGATTCAAAATTCAAGATTCTTGATTCAATTATTTAGATTCCTCTGGAGATTTGTATTTTGTTCCTTTCATTTCTGAACCTTGCAAATAATCGATGAAGCTGCTTATTGATTTAGAAATTTCTTCTGATTGGGTTTTTAATGCTTCAAATTGTTCTTCTGGCAAGAAACCATAGTCAAAAGCACGGTAAAGTTGGCTTCGTGATTCTCCACAAGAGCCTTTGGCAACATAAAGAAATTGTTTAAACTCTCCATTGCCATTTCTCTCAAAGCCTTCAGCTATATTGTCCATAATCGATCCTGATGAGGCTCGGATTTGTGAACACAACCGAAACTCTTTTGAAAACTCACTTTCTTTGGAAGCCCAAAACACCTTTTTGGAGTAATCACGAGCTTCCTGCCAAATAGGTAAATCCTCAAACCTTTTGTAACTTGCCATAATTTTGAATTTTAAATTTTGAATTTTGAATTATTTCAACCCGAGTATTGAAGCGATGAGGGCTTGACGAGCGTAGACGCCGTTTTGTGCCTGTTGGAAGTAATAGGCCTTCGGGTTGGCATCGACGTCGACGTGGATCTCGTTGACGCGAGGCAGCGGGTGCAGCACACGGCAGTTGGGCTTGGAGTTCTCCAGCATGGCGTTGCGCAGCACGTAGGAGTTCTTCACCTTCTCGTATTCCTCGGGGTCGGGGAAGCGCTCGCGCTGGATACGGGTCATGTAGATGATGTCGGAGTGGGGGATAGCATCCTCCAACTCGGTGTACTGGTGGTATTCGAGGTTGCGGTCCTTGATGTGTTGCTTGACCACGCTCGGCAGCTTCAGCTCGACGGGCGAGACAAGGTTGAACTTCGCGTTGAAGTGGCACATGGCCTCTACGAGACTGTGGACGGTGCGGCCATATTTCAGGTCGCCGACGAGGGTGATTTCAAGGTTTTCAAGCGTGCCTTGTGTCTTGCGAATGCTGTAGAGGTCGAGCATGCACTGGGTGGGGTGCTGGTTGGCACCGTCGCCAGCGTTGATGACCGGCACCTTCGACACCTCGGAGGCGAAGCGGGCTGAGCCTTCGATGGGGTTGCGCATGACGATGAGGTCGGCATAGCTGGCCACCATGGTGATGGTGTCGGCGAGGGATTCGCCCTTCTGGATGCTTGTTCCGGCGGTGCTGCTGAAGCCGATGACGTTGCCGCCCAAGAGTTGGATGGCGGTCTCGAAGCTCAGGCGTGTACGGGTGGAAGGCTCGAAGAACAACGAGGCGATGATGCGCCCGTTCAGCAGGTTCTGGTGCGGGTTTTTCTCGAAGTCCTCGGCGATGTCGAGGACATGGCAGATTTCTTCAGGCGTGTAGTCGCTGATGGAAATCAAGCTGCGGTTTTTCAGTGAAATTGACATAGGCTTATCGATTTAGTTTGTTGATATTGGCAAAAAAAAGACGGTCGACAATGTGACCGTCAATATGAAAAAGTAGGAAATTCATTTTGGTGGAACCAATTGATTCCGTGCAGATAATCTTTTCCGATGGCTTGTTTAAGTATCTCATCGGACTGCAAAAATAAGGTTTTTTTTATTCCATGACCAGCTTTTTTACTATTTTTGTGCAATTAATTCCATCACTATGTTAGAAGAAGTATTAAGACAATTATTCATAAAGTCATTCAAAACTTTATACGGACAGGAGCCGCCTGTGCAGCAGGTGAATTTCCAGAAGACGCGCCCTGAGTTTGAAGGCGACATGACCATCGTGGTGTTCCCCTTCGTGAAATTGGCGGGTCGCAATCCCGAACAATTAGCCAACGAGATGGGTGCCGAGATGATCAAGGAATCAGACATGATCGCCAAGTTTAATGTGGTGAAGGGTTTCCTTAACCTGCTGATTTCCGATAAGTTCTGGATGGATTTCTTCAAGGAAAACCATGAGAACCGTGAGTTTGGCCGCAAACCCGTCTCGGGCAAGAACGTGGTCATCGAGTATTCCTCGCCCAACACGAACAAACCTTTGCATTTGGGTCATATCCGCAACAACCTCCTTGGTTGGAGTGTCTCTGAGATCATGAAAGCCAACGGCAAGAAGGTGGTGCGTGTCAACTTGGTCAACGACCGTGGCATCCACATCTGCAAGAGCATGTTGGCTTGGCTGAAGTGGGGCAACGGCTGCACGCCCGAGTCGACGGGTAAGAAGGGCGACCACCTCATCGGCGACTTCTATGTGTTGTTCGACAAGAAGTTTAAGGAAGAAGTGAAATCCTTGCTGCCTGCCGATTTCGATACTTTGGATGAGAAAGCCAAGGAGGAGGCCAAAGCAAAAGCTGAAGCCGAATCTACGCTGATGCAGGAAGCACGCGAGATGCTGGTGAAATGGGAAGCCAACGACCCCGAGGTGCGTCACCTGTGGGAGACCATGAACCAATGGGTGTACGACGGCTTCGACGTGACCTACAGGCGCATGGGCGTGTCCTTTGAGAAGATCTACTACGAATCACAGACCTATCTGTTGGGTAAGGCACTGGTGCAGGAAGGCCTCGAAAAGGGTGTCCTCTATCGCCGCGACGACAACTCCGTGTGGTGCGACCTCCGCGATGAGGGCTTGGACGAAAAGCTCCTGCTCCGCCGCGATGGTACCTCAGTCTATATGACTCAGGACCTCGGCACCGCCCAACTGCGTGTCAAGGAATACGACCCGGAGAAGTTGATTTATGTGGTGGGCAATGAACAAATCTACCACTTCGACGTGCTGAAGCGCGTGTTGGTGCGCCTTGGACGCGAGTGGGGCAATGATATTGAACACTTGTCTTACGGCATGGTTGAGCTGCCTAATGGTAAGATGAAGTCGCGCGAGGGCACTGTGGTCGATGCCGATGATCTCATGGATGAGATGGTGGCTACGGCCAAGGCCGTCTCCGATGAGCTCGGCAAGGCTAAAGACCTTTCACCCGAAGAAGCAGACAAACTGTATCATACCATAGGACTGGGCGCCTTGAAGTATTTCATCCTCAAGGTTGACCCGAAGAAGACCATGCTCTTCAACCCTGCTGAGTCCATCGACTTCAACGGTAACACGGGCCCGTTCGTGCAATACACCCACGCCCGTATCTGCTCGGTGCTGCGCAAGGCTGAGGAACAAGGCATCAAGCTCGAAAGCGAGGTGAAGGTTGCTGACTTGCAACCCAAGGAAAAGGAAATCATTGTGATGATGTACGGTTGGCCGATGGTGCTGAACCAAGCCGCCGAGAACCGCAGCCCTGCGATGATTGCCAACTTCATCTTCGACCTCGCCAAGGAATTCAACCAATTCTACCAAGAGTGCAGCATTCTGAAGGAACCAAATGCCGATCGCCGTATGTTCCGACTGCAGGTCTGCGATATGGTGGCGGCCTTGCTGCGCAATGCTTCTGGATTACTTGGCATAGGGATGCCAGAACGTATGTAATATGACTATCTAAATCTATGTATATATGAAAAAGTTCTTTCTCTTCGTTTATTTGATGGTGACTGCATTATTAGCGGTTTCACAAACTAAAGTCGTTTTCACGGGAGCCATGTTAAATGGATCGTATTGCCCTTTTGAAGAGGTGAAAGTGACGAACATAACAAAAGGGTGGACCGAGACACTCGTTTATCCTGACACGGTACTCATTCTGTCTGGCTTAGGAGTGGAAGAAGTCTCTCCTTCCCGTGAAGGCATTATGCATGTCTATCCGAATCCGTTCGAGGACTTCACCAACGTTGAATTCGGTGTTCTCGAATCAGGGTCGGTCGATATCCGCGTTGTTGGTGTTGACGGTGTGCTGAAAACCTCATGGCAAGGCTATTTGTCATCAGGTGTCCATCAAGTCAGGATTACCCTTGAGAATCCTCAGATGGCATTGGTCGTTATCACTACGGAGAAAGGATGCCATGTGGGTAAGGTGCTCCATGTGGGCGATGGTGGCATGAACGAAATCGATGTGCGTTCTGCCTCCCCAATGTTTTCAGAACGTTCAAATGGATTAACTCGGTCAGGTGGGGATTTCACGTCAGGCGATATGATGAGCTACAAAGGTGTGCTACAGAAATGTGAGGAAATGATTTATAGTGACGAAGTGACGCAGGCACAGTATGTTGATGAAACGATTACATTGGCTTTTCCTGTCTCGGGAATCGGAGGAGAAGTCCAAAGTTTACCCTATTATCAATCGTTTGAAAATGATTTTGGAACGTATTTGGTTTACAATGAGGAGGGCACTAAATCATGGGAAATTGACTACAACTCGGCTAAGATGACGGGTTATGTCAGTGGCGTCTATTATCCCAACATAGACTGGCTCATCTCCTCGCCTGTGGACCTAACGAACGTAAGTGATGCTAAGATGACCATAAGCCATATTTGCCGTTATTTCCATTTCATTGATGAGGAAATCACGATATGGGCATCTACTGATTACACATGGTGCGATACCCCGATGAATGCTACTTGGACACAAGTGCCCGCCTTTTTGACGGAAGGCAATAACTGGAATGATTACACGACGACGGAAGTTGCGTTGACCGAGTTTGTCGGCCAGGTTGTCACCCTTGCGGTGAAATATACCTCCACCAACAACAATGCGGGTACGATACAGATTCAAAGTATTCTCATCGAAGAAGGCACGGCTGGTGGCGGTCCCACGCCTCCTGACCCAGGGGTGGAAATTCAATCTTTGCCTTACTATCAGTCATTTGCTTATGATTTCGGCACTTATATGACTTACGATGAGCTGGGTGCCCAATCTTGGGAAATCGATTACAACACAGCTAAAATGACAGGTTATGTAGGTGGCGACTATTATGCCAACATAGACTGGCTCATATCCTCACCCGTGGCCATCACAGGAGTGAGTGATGCAAAGATGACCATGAGTTATATTGGTCGCTATTTCAATAACATTAACGATGAAGTCACGGTTTGGGCTTCTACCGATTACACTTGGGGCGACAATCCGACGAATGCTACTTGGAGGCAAGTGACTGCCAGCCTGTCGGAAGGCAGCAACTGGAACAACTTCCTGACGACAGAGATTGCGCTGACCGAGTATGTCGGCCAAACCGTCACCTTCGCTGTGAAATACATTTCCACTAACAGCAAGGCTGGTACAATGGAGATTCAGAGTATCACCATTGAGGAAGGCAGTGGCGTTACACCGCCAGAGCCGCCAACTCCTGGTACTCCCGAAGGTAGCGGCACCGCTAACGATCCTTATAATGTAGCTGCTGGTATTGGCCAGCAAAGTGCGGAACCTGTCGCTTGGGTGCATGGCTATATCGTGGGTGCTGTGAAGTCGGGTCTGAGTTCGGTCACAAGCAATGATGAGATCAATTGGAGTGCTCCGTTCGACTTGGCCACCAATGTGGTCATCGCCGACGATGTTGCCTGCCGTGAAATTAGCCAGTGCATCATTGTCAACCTGCCTGCGGGCAAGCCGCTCCGTACCCAAGTCAACTTGATGGACAACCCAGACAATTTAGGTAAACATCTGGCTGTGAACGGTAAACTTCGCAAGTATTTTGGTCAGGCCGGTCTGCGCGACAGCAACGGCAGCGAGGCCGACTTCGTTCTTGAAGGTGGAGTTACACCGCCTCCTCCGGGAACGATGATTTTCTCCGAGACCTTCGCCAGCGGACAAGGCAACTTTACTATTCAGGATGTCGTCCTGCCTTCAGAGTTGACATTCGTTTGGCAACATGCTCCGTCGTATTCCTGCATGAAAGCCAGCTCCTATGTCGGTCAAGCTTATGCTGCCGAAAGTTGGCTTGTCTCCCCGTCCATCGACTTGTCAAGCGTCAGCGTCGCTACACTGAAGTTTGATCAAGCCGTCAACTATGCTTCGCCGCAGGTCGCCTTGAAGATGATGATTTCCACTAACTATAACGGTGATGTCACTACGGCTGTATGGAGTGAACTGAATCTCGATCAATGGCCTGTAGGCAACAACTGGACTTTCATCAACTCGACCGCCAATTTGGCTGACTATGTTGGACATGCGGTGACTATTGCCTTCAAGTACACTAGCACGAATTCCTCTTCGGCTACATGGGAAGTGAAGAACTTTGTGGTGGAATGAATGTTGTCTTACGATGAACGTCTTTTACATACCCAATGCCCAAGAAGGCCTGACCACTCTCCCTGAGGAGGAATCGAAGCATTGCGTCAAGGTGCTGCGCATGACCGAGGGCGAACGTTTCTGCGTCACCAACGGCGAAGGCTTTCTTTTTGATGCCGAGTTGGTGGAGGCTTTGCCCAAGCGGGCCACCGTCAACTTGACGAATCAGCGCAAAGGGTATGACCACTGGGGCTTCAACCTCGAAATCGCCATCGCGCCGACCAAACTCAACGAGCGCACGGAGTGGTTCCTGGAAAAAGCCACGGAAATCGGCATTGATAAGGTAAAACTGTTCACTTCGTATCATTCCGAACGTCGCGCCGCCAACGTGGAGCGTTTCCAGAAGGTGATGGTGGCGGCGATGAAACAGAGCATCAAGTCGCGCCTGCCTAAGGTCGAGGACTTGGTGCCGTTTGACAAACTGGTGAAGCAACCTTTCGATGGCCAGAAGTTCATCGCTTGGATTGATGATGACGTAAAGGACTGCCTCTGCGACCTTTATCATAAAGGTGAAAATGCATTGGTGCTCATCGGTCCCGAAGGTGATTTCAGTCCCGAGGAAGTGGCCTTGGCCAAGGAAAACGGCTTTGTGCCATGCAGTTTGGGCGAGGCGCGCCTGAGGACTGAAACTGCTGCTATTGTTGCTTGTCACACCATCCAACTAATCAATCAGATGAAGGACAAAATTGCCTGCAATTTTGTCTCAAATTCACAATAATTCAAAAGAGTAGATTCTCAAATTCTGAAATTCTTGATAAAAAGAAATACGCTGAAATGAAGAAGTTATTGGTTGCCATATTATTATCAGTTTCATTCGTTGCCTCGGCCCAGCAACTCAACATCGCTTTGCTGAAATACCGTGGGGGAGGCGACTGGTATGGCAACCCGACCTCGCTGCCCAACCTTGTGCGTTTCTGCAACCAAGAGATCGGGACGGAAATCAACCCGAACGTGCCTACCGTGGAACCCTCAAGTCCGGACTTGTTCAACTACCCCTATGTCTATATGACGGGCCACGGCAATGTGGTCTTTGACGCCGCTGAAGCGCAAAACCTGCGCAACTATATGCTGGCAGGAGGTTTCCTTCACATTGATGACAACTATGGTATCCGGCAATACATCGAACCTCAAATGAAAAAGGTGTTCCCCGAACTGGATTTCGTGGAGTTGCCTTACACGCATGAGATTTTCAAGAAGCCGTATGCTTTTCCAAATGGTTTGCCGAAGATCCATGAACACGACAACAAGCCACCTCAACTCTTTGCTTTGATATATGAAGGTCGGATTGTGTGCATCTTTACTTACGAATGCGACCTTGGTGATGGTTGGGAAGACCAACGAGTGCACCACGACTCGCAAGAAACCCGCGAGAAAGCCCTAAAGATGGGGGCAAATATCTTGCGGTATGTGTTTACGAAATAGGAGAAGGCTTCTGGCGGCTGGCCTCTGGCTTCTGGCAGCTCCATTATAAAATAATGAATTGTTTTCTCGGTCTTGAAGCTGCTAAAAGCCAGTAGCTAAAAGCCAGAAGCAACTGAATAACTGAATGACTGAATAACTGAACAACTAACAACTAACAACTGAACAACTGATAAAAATGGACGAAAAAAGAAAATGCCTCTACTGCGGTGAACCCATCATCGGGCGTGTCGACAAGAAATTTTGCTGCGACTCGTGCCGCAACAGCTACAACTACGAAAAGACCCACAAGCAAGTCAATGTGGTAAGAAAAATCAATGGAATCCTTGCTCGCAACCATACGATATTGGAGGAGCTGAATCCCAACGGGAAAGGCTTTGCCAGTCGCCAGCAGTTGACGGAGAAAGGCTTTGACTTCAAGTACTTTACGAGTACCTATACAACCAAGGCAGGTGCCGTTTACCATTTCGTTTACGACCAAGGCTACGTGCCCAAGGAAAGCGACAAAGACGCATTCGTTTTGGTGAAGAACACAGACTGATATCGACATGGTAATAATTTAGATGCTATGAAAAAAACTATCTTTACTCTCATACTCGCTATGCTGCTGATGGGTGGTTTGCAAGCCAAATCTGTGGATATGCAAACTGCCAAATCCTTGGGCATTAAGTTCATAAAAGCCAATACTGAAATCAAGTCGGCTGCGGCGGAATGGACATATACGGCTTATGCCGACAACGGTCAGGCGGCGTTCTATGTCTTCGCGGTCCAGCCGAAGGGTTTTGTCATCGTATCGGCTGATGACCGCGCCAAACCTATTCTTGGCTATTCCACCGAGAGCAACTTCACTGCCCAACTTCCCGATGGGCTGATGACTTTCTTCGACAACTACAAGGCAGGCTTCAGCCAAATGTATGCAAACAATGACGAACGTACTGCCGAGGCTGTTGCCGATTGGACAAGTCTTGAGGAGACAGGTAGGCTTTCTGCCACGAAGACTGACCGCAGTGTTGGACCTTTACTTTCCTCCATTTGGAATCAGACTGACCTCTACAACAATATGGCTCCCGAAGATCCCAATTCGGTCTATAGTGGTCATTGCAAATCGGGTTGTGTGGCCAACACTATGAGTCAGATTATGCGTTATTGGGAATGGCCGCGCACGGGAAGGGGTTCGCATAGCTATTATGCCAGCGGCTATTATGGCAACTACGGCTGGCAGGAAGCCAACTTCGGTGAAGCCACCTACCACTTTGAGCTGATGCCCGATTTCCTTGATTTTGCCAGTCCGCAGGCCGAGGTGGATGCCACGGCTTTGCTGGAATATCATGCTGGCGTGAGCGTCGAAATGGGTTATGGGCCTAATGCCAGTGGTGCTTATTCGTATGATGTGGGTCCGGCTATGTTGGATTATTTCAGGTATAGCCCCGACATGGAGTATCGTGAAAAGCCGAATTATGGCAGCAACACGCAGTGGAAAAACGATTTGCGTGCCAACCTTGATGCGGGCATGCCTTTATATTATGCCTCTCAGGGTGAAGAGGGGGGGCACGCCTATGTGCTTGATGGCTATGATGACAACGATATGTTCCACCTCAACTGGGGTTGGGCAGGTTTCGATAACGGTTGGTATGCCATCAATGCTTTTTATCTGACATTCTATTCCTTCCCGTGGTATCACAATGCTTATTTCAACCTGCATCCTGATGATGAGTATTATGATGCTCCTCAAGAGGTTACATTGGAAATTGATGCCTCTGATGCCATCAATCGTCATGTGGAGCTTTGGATTGCGCCATCGTATTTGACCCGAGGTGGCAACCCTATCGAGAAGCTAGACTCGGTGGTGATCATGCGCGACGGCGAAACGGTACAGTGTTTCTATGACATCGACCAGGATCGCTTATGGTATCGTGATGAGTTGGACAAGAACGGTACCTATTATTATACAGTGTATTCAGCCAATGAGGCAGGGATGAGCAAAGTGGTACGAGACACCGTCACCGTTGGTGGCACCTGCGACCTCCGTTTCGAGCTTGCTGACAGCGGTAACAATGGCTGGGATATGTCGTTCATTGCTGTGTTGGATGAGGATGGCAAAGTGTCGCAGCGAGTGGGACTTTGGGATGGTGGTTCTGCCACACTTACTGTGCCAGTGCCCAGCCACCAAACTGCGACTTTATTCTGGACATACGACAATACTTGCTATTCCCATGGTAGCCTTTCAGAAGTGTCGTATGAGGTTTACGATTGGGCCGACAATCTGATTGTGGCTTCTGACGGCTATCCCGAGGTGGGTGAAATTGTTGACTATGAGATAGATTGTGGTATTGATTGTCATCCTGTATTTATTGAGAGAGCGTATTATCACTTCTGGAGCGAAGACGATTATAGTGCAACGGTGGATTATTATTGGACTGGAGAAGATTTTGTTGGTTACAATTTCTATCGTGACGGCGTTTTGATTCGTACGATAGACAACCCGTATCAGTACCAGTTCATCGATCCGAATCCTCCGACGGGCACGCTTAGTTATGGCGTGACGGTGAGCTACGAACGTGACGGTGAGACTTGTGAGTCAGAGATGGCAACGGTTGACGTTGAGGTGACAACTGTTCAAGAGCATTCATCCCAAACGCTCCTTTATCCTAATCCTGCCTCTGACCGCTTTACAATCGAAGGCAAAGTAAAGGAAATCAAGGTGTTTGACGCACTGGGACAAATGGTGTATCAAGGAATGGACAATACTGTAGAAGTGGCAACGTGGCCAAAAGGCGTGTATTTCGTCCGTATCGTGGATGAAAACGATGTCGTCTCGACGGTGAAGTTCGTCAAGGAATAACTACTTCTTTGTAGGCCTCAAATATTTGCTGTCCAATGTTTTGGGCAGCAAATGTTTTTATGGCATAGTCCCGAATGGCTTGGCGGTCGTATTCCGAAGAATGGTCAAGCAGTTGGTTCATGCTTTGCAACAAAGCTTCTTCATCACCCTGTGGGATAAGGATGCCTCTTTCAGGAGAGAGGATTTCGGCGA
>JAEEGJ010011350.1_pt1 | contig 22656 bp, 21 predicted proteins | sample 8958761 | NCBI WGS metagenome assembly JAEEGJ01 (sample SAMN16246546, study PRJNA631951) | gut metagenome | biome: gut microbiome; feature: rumen; material: RS-attached | host: Bos | place: Iran: Karaj | collected 2018-10 | reverse complement strand
TGTGACCTCCTTGCAATCAAGTTTTCCTTAATTACAAGGGCCGCTTTCGCTACCTTTAAAACATCAGTAGCGAAAGCGGCCACACATTTACGATAATCTGTCAATACCTTTTAAGAAAAAAAGACCCCTATGTCATTTCTGACATAGAGATCTTTTGGGCTGTCATCTTAACTTAATGACATTGACTCATTGAGTTAAGCGTTTTTTTTGTTGAATAGGAAATTTCTCTGAAATTAATTCTTTTTCTTAAGTAACATCAAAACAACGGCGTATACAAGCGTTGCAAAGGCTCCTCCCAAGATAAGCACCATATACTTATTTGACATAAGCTGTTCGCCGCCGTAAGTATACAGGAAAATATGCGGGAATCTTGCAATAAATGTGAGCGGAATCCACATAATAAGCGGTTCTTCCGAGTAATAGCCAAGCCAGGCATATGTATCCTTGGGAAGGGGCAGTAGCATGAATAAAATATGAATGATCTTTGGCTTTCCTTTTTTTATTATGTTTTCAACATGCACAAGCTTATCTTCAGGGAAAAGATATAGTAAAAAATCTCTTCCGAATTTCTTACCGATAAGAAAAGCGGCTGTGTTTCCGAGCGTTGCAAACGTATCGCACAGAAGAGCTCCTTTAAAGCCGCCGAGAAGATAGCCTGAAGCCAGATAAAAAGGCAGTCCGGGAATGCAACTTGACATTGTCTGTATCAGGACAAAAAAGCCAAAAACTAACAGACCTGCGGTTCCTTTGCTTTGCACAAAAGCATCCAGAGCCTCGGGATCTTTGACAAAACCAATCATGGGTCTGCCGACGAATACATATAAAAGCAGCATGAATATCGCTATTAGGAATAAAGTAACAGTTGTCCTTACAGTTCCCTTTTTCATAAATACATTATACTATTTGTGAGCAGCGACAATAATTGTTTATATTGTTTTTATTTTTATTCCACAAATTAGAAACATTACTCCTGTACTATAGATATATCTACTATATAAAACACAGAGGGGAGGTATAGGAATCATGCGTGGATTTGAAGCAGAGATCGCAGAATATGTCGGAAATTACACGAGGCGTCGTGGTTATCCGCCTACAGTTGAAGACCTTATAGCTACTTTTGGTCTGATAACGGTATTTTGTGCGATGTTCTACATATTAAATCTTTATAGGATTGGTATGATAAGAAACAGCTTGTTCTTTGGAACAAACGATCTGTTGCTTATCCCTGTAAAGACTAAATAATAATTTAAAACAAAAAAGTTGACAGAGACTTTTTACTGTGATATATTATTTCAGTATTTGATAACAAAGCAGAGTATCCACTCTCACCCTGCGGCACAGCCAGCAGGCGTTAATATCTTTTCAAGAATAATACCGTCAGGTTTTTTATTATGAATAGAAAAGTGGATACGTTGCGTATTCACTTTTTTTATTTTGCGGAGGATAAAGCCATTAGCGAGTTATTTATCAATGAACAGATTAGAGCTAAGGAAGTTCGTGTAATTGGAGTTGAGGGCGAACAGCTCGGTGTTATGTCAATCCAGGATGCCAGAAAGACAGCCGATGATGCAGGTGTTGATCTTGTTATGATCGCTCCGAATGCTAAGCCACCTGTTTGCAGAGTTGTTGATTATGGTAAGTTTAAATATGAGCAGCTTCGCAAAGAAAAAGAGGCAAGAAAGAAACAGAAGACTGTTGAGATCAAGGAAATCAGACTTTCTCCCAATATCGACAAGAACGATCTTAACACAAAAGTAAATGCGGCTAAGAAGTTCCTTGAAAAAGGAAACAGAGTTAAGGTAACACTTCGTTTCCGCGGACGTGAGATGGCTCACATGGGCGCAAGCGTGCATATTCTTACAGATTTTGCAGAGGCACTTGGCGATATCGCTGTTATCGAGAAGCAGCCTAAGGTTGAGGGACGTAGCATGGCAATGTTCCTTACAGAGAAGAAAAACTAAGGTTTTTACCATTATTTTTGGTTGAACACTATAGAATAAACTTAAGATTCACAGGAGGATTTAGTTATGCAGCAAAAGATGAAAACAAAGAGAGCTGCTGCCAAGAGATTTAAGGTTACTGGCACAGGCAAGCTTATGAGAAACAAAGCGTATAAGCGCCACATCTTGACAAAGAAGTCCACAAAGAGAAAGAGAAACTTGAGACATGCAGGACTTGTTGATGCTACAAATGTAAAGGCAATGAAGAGCATTCTTCCTTACGCTTAAGCAGAGCACTTAGCGAGGTTTTATCGAGCTTAGTGCGAGCTATGGGGATATACTTACATGAGGTTTTGTCGAATTTAGTATATATCCCATAAGCAGAACACTTAGCGAGGTTTTATCGAGCTTAGTGTAAGAGCACTAACAGTTTTAAAATGTTTTTTAAAAATTTTAGGAGGATATTTTAAATGGCAAGAGTTAAAGGCGCATTAAATGCCAAGAAAAAGCACAATAGAGTATTAAAACTTGCAAAAGGATACAGAGGAGCAAGATCAAAGCAGTATAGAGTTGCAAAGCAGTCTGTTATGAGAGCACTTACTTCTGCATTCGCAGGACGTAAGCAGAAGAAGAGAGATATGAGATCTCTTTGGATTACACGTATCAATGCTGCAGCTAGAATCAACGGTCTTTCATACAGCAACATGATGCACGGTCTTAAACTTGCAGGCGTTGATATCAACAGAAAGATGCTTGCAGACCTCGCAGTTAACGATCCTGAAGGATTTAAGACACTTGCAGAGCTTGCAAAGACAAAGATTGCATAAATTAAAACATGCGTTGATAAAACGATATTGTTGCGATAGAATAAAGAAGTCTCGAAAGAGGCTTCTTTATTTTTGGAGGTAACACAAATGTCAGTATTAGAGAACTTAGAACCCAAAGAGGTTTTTCATTTTTTTGAGGAGATATGTAAGATTCCGCACGGCTCCAGAAATTTGGAGCAGATAAGTGCTTTTCTTGTTAATTTTGCAAAGGAGAGGAATCTGGAAGTAATATCTGACGATGAGCTTAATGTTATCATCAAGGCACCCGCTTCTAAGGGATATGAGGATAGAGATCCTATCATTCTTCAGGGGCACATGGATATGGTTGCCGTAAAAGATGATGACTGTGACATAGATATGAAGAAAGACAGTCTCAGAGTAAAGACTGACGGAGAATACATCTGGGCAGAGGGTACAAGTCTTGGAGGAGATGACGGAATAGCAGTGGCTTATATTCTGGCACTTCTTGATTCCGATGATATACCTCATCCTCCGATCGAAGCGGTCATTACCACCAATGAAGAGATAGGTATGCTTGGTGCGTCAGCACTTGATCTGTCTATGTTAAAAGGCAAGAAGATGATCAACATAGACAATGAGAAAGAAGGCGAATTCATCACAAGCTGTGCGGGAGGCGCAACATTCATCTCCGAAATTGCAATAAAAAGGGAGAGTGTATCAGGCGTTGAATGCAAGATTGCTGTGTCGGGGCTTAAAGGCGGACATTCCGGCGGAGATATCAAGTATGAGAGAGGAAATGCTGATATCTTATGTGCAAGGACGATGCTTGAAGCATTTGATGCTGCAAAATTCTATATAAAAGATTTTAGCGGCGGAGAAGCTGATAATGCTATTCCTTATGCGGCTACAGCAAATATTGTTGTTTCTGAAGGCGATATCGCAAAGATAAAAGAGAGCGTTGAAAAGACAGCAGAAAATGTCAGGGATGAGCTTGAGATAAAGGATCCCGATGTGGCGATAACATTCAGTGAAGTCGGCAAGACAACCGCAGAATGTATTGTCGAAGAAGATGCATTGAAATTCTTGAAGATGATAATAGCTATGCCAAACGGCCCTCTTGCAACTAGTGCGGCAATTGAAGGGCTTGTAGAGACTTCCGTTAATCTTGGTATTGTAAAGACAAGCGAAGATAAGGCACAGACTGTTCAGTCGCTTAGAAGCAGTGTTGAATCATCTAAGGAGGTCCTTAAAAAGAAACTTGCGGTAATCGCTGAAGCTTTTGGTGCAGAAACACGTGTAGAAGGCATTTATCCCGGTTGGAAGTACAGACGAAACTCTAAACTCAGAGATGATATGGTTGCTGTTTACAGAGATATGTACGGAAAAGATCCGGTTCTTTGTGCAATTCATGCAGGACTTGAGTGCGGAATTATATGCAGTAAGATAGAAGGTCTTGATTGTATATCGATAGGACCTGATATGCAGTCTATTCATTCCTCAAAGGAAAAATTGTCTGTACAGTCTGCAAGGAATGTGTGGGAGTATTTAAAAGCTGTGTTGGAGAAATGCTGACACGGTGACAATCAAATAAAATAAAAAACTTGTGAATACCGGGGGGATGCTCACATGGATGATATAAAGGTAAGAATTATCGACGAGACATTGATACGCTTTAGCAAGGTCGGGCTTAAGTTTACTCTCGATGAGCTTGTGGATGAAATGCATATAAGCAAGAAGACAATCTATAAGCAGTTCAAAACTAAGGCCGATCTTTTGAAGGCTGTCATTGATTATGTATTTGAGGGGATCAGGGAAAAAGAGATCAAGATAATCGACGATAATTCCATTGATCTGGTTCAGAAGATAAGACTTTCCATAATATGTCTTCCGGATAAATATAAAGATATTGATTTCAGAAAAGTTTATCAGCTCAAGAGCAAATATCCCGATGTTTATGAGTATTTGATCTATAAGATAGAAAATAGCTGGGATAACGTCGACAGGCTTCTTATCAAGGCTATGGAAAAGAAACTTATCAAGGATATGCCCCTTACTTTTGTCAGATTATTGTTTATAGGATGCATTAAACAGCTCATTGCTTCCAGAGAAATGCTTAAAGTTGCTCATAGCTTTAGTGAGATCATGGAAACAACGATAGATGTTATAATGGCCGGAATTCTTATATAAATATAAAGAGTTCAAAATGATACTTGCTATAAATGAACGTGTGCGATAAAATGATTTTGCACAATTTATTAAGTTTGGATAGGCTTTTTTGAGTAGAGCATTTAACGAGATGTTGTGTTTAGAACGGAGAATATATGAGTAAGTTAAAAGATCTGTTCTTTGGTAGCGATGAAGAACGTAGCAATAACGAAAGTGAGGAGATTAAGTTGGCAAACGAAGAAGTAAAAAATGAGTCAGGTGCTCAGGCACTTGTTACAGCAGATATGCTTGTCGGAGATCTTTTGGTAAAGCACCCGCTTGCATCACAGTTTTTGATGGAGTGCGGAATGGGATGTATTTATTGTCCTGCTTCACAGATGGAGACACTTGCAGAGGCATGTGCAGTACACGGTATTGACGGTGAAGAGATTGTAGATGCGCTTAATGATTATCTTATCGAGCATAATGCATAATCATAATAAAAATGCTGTATTTGAAAAATGTAAAAAAGAAGGATAAAAGCTTAATCGGTAATCCGAAAAAGTTTTTATCCTTCTATTTATTTAGAATCGATCAAGAAAAATTACAGGTCTTCAAGATTGTCAAAATCGACAATCTTTAGATCATCGGAATCATCAGAAGTATTTGCCTTAACAGGAGCGGCTTTCTTTTCGCTCTTAGTTTCTTTCTTCTTAGCCTTCTTTTCCTTCTTATCTAAAGCCGGTTTTGCAGCGGCTGCATTATCGGAAGGAACCTGAATCTTGAAGTATTTGACGTTTGCGGTAAGTTCCTCGGCAATCTGCTGGAGGTCTTTTGCCTGACTTACGACAGATTCCATATTTGTATCAAGTTCCATGAGAGATGCGCTTGTTTCCTGAGTTGAAGCGGCATTCTCTTCGGAGATGCTTGAAAGTGACTCGATAGAGTTAAGAATGTTCTCTTTGTCTGAGTTCATTGTCTCTACGAGAGTAGCAATCTGCTTGTTTCCTTCCTCAGTCTCCTGAAGGAGTCTGAGCATTTCGTCGAAGGAATTACTCATCTCTTCAAGCGCCGTAGCTTCGTTTGTTGTAGCAATCTTGATGCTTTCTGTAAGCTCTTTGTTGGTATCTGAGTAATCGGTTATCGTTGAAAGCATGTTTGTGATCTCACCTGCGAGAGCATTTGTATCGCCTGCAAGGTTCTTAATGTTATCCGCAACGACTGCGAAACCTTTTCCTGCTTCACCGGCTCTTGCGGCCTCAATCGAAGCATTGAGCGCAAGGAGGTTTGTTTGGCTTGCAATCGAGATGATGGATTCTGCGGCTGTTGAGATCTGTTCAACAACATTTGCGGTCTCGTTAACCGATTCTGCAACACGTCCTGCCATTTCGTCGGTTTTCTGATCTTGAATCTTGATCTGTTCAAGCTGTTCTTTTACCTTGACGGACTCGTTGTAAACAAGGCGTCCCTTTTCAAGGTTGGAGTTTGCTGAATCAAGAACACTGTCAACAGAAGAACCGATGTTGATTGTAATTGTAGATGTGCTCTGTACATCTTCAGCCATAGCTGTTGCTCCGGATGCAAGATCGTTTACTGCGGAGCTGATATCGGTTGTGGTTTTCTGTGAGCTGGTGATGGAATCTTTTGCAATCTCAGCTTTACTGTTTACGGTATCGGCATGGGTAATGACTTTAAGGAGTGCGTGTCTGAGTTCATGTCGCATTCCCTCAAGGGAAGCCGCAATATTATTAAAGTCTTTTATAATGCTGTTAGGTCTTATCTTGGTAACAAAGTCTCCTGTAGCAACATTCTTAACTGCAAGAGATATGCTCTTTAGGTTGTTTACGATGTTGAGGAGCATAATGATCGTGAAGATAAAAAGTACAGCTGCGATAGCTCCGAATAAGGTTGAGCTGACGATAATCTTTTTGTTTATAGATGCGTTATTCATCTCTTTTTCATCATTGGCCCATTCTTCGGCAATCTTAGTCATATCTGTAAGATAACCTCTTGCAATCGCATAATCATCCGTAAGCTTTTTAATCTCGCCGGATCCTGCGTTAAATTCATCAGAACCTGATCCTATTGTAAGTTTGTAGTCCTCCTGCCATGTGGCAAGTGCTGTGACAAATAAATCATGAGTTGCGCTGAAAGTTGCGCCGTTGTCTGAAGTTATAGTGTTATACAGATATGAATTGGTCTGGGCAAGTCCGTTTGCTTTTTCTACTCTGGCTGATGTCTGATCGATGCAATTCTGAGTGGTCTCCATGTAACCCGTAAGGACACTCATATTTGCATACTTAAATTCTGAAAGGTAGCGACTGATTGAAAGCATTGCTTCGTTCAAATCTTTATCTGCATTTACAAGCTCAAAATTAATCGTATATAGCATGTCATAATAAATCTTCTCGTCGGTCTTTTCGATGTTCTTCATCTGCACGTTGCTGAAAATAATGCTGCATATTAGCGCTATTATAAGCGGGATTGTAACCATTAAAAGCACAGCAGACATGCTGGCGTGGAACTTGGGTGTTCGTTTTTCCTTCATAGAAACAATTACCTCCGTGTCAGTCTATTATACAAATATATCGGCAATTTTGTTGGAAAAAATTATATTTTTCCATTAATTTTTATGCTTTTTCTCCAAAATCTTATCCAGTATAGATTGACGTGTCACCTCAATTTCTTCCCAGAATTCCGATGCGGACATTCTTATCGCACCGGCGCTGAATACTATGACTTGTTCGATTGCATCTGAAGTGGCAACTGTAACCTTATATTTCTTACTGAATTCGTGAGCAGCTTTTTCTATGTACTGATCGGCTGTCTCAGCTTCTTTTGTAAATATCACTGTAAGGTTATTTAGTTTTTCAATGTGCTCTTTCCCTCCGGGAACTTTGTAGGCGTCAAATATAAGTATGACTTCTTCCCTCCGGTATCCCTGGAAATTTGACAGCGTGTCTATAAGTGAGTCTCTCGCAGCCTTGAGATCGTGTTTTGCAAGTTCTTTTAATTCTTTGGATGCGTGAATCACATTGTAGCCATCGACCAGAAGATAGTGCTTGGAAGCTGCGTTTGCGGCTTTCTCTGCTGCGGTGGCGTTTCTGTGTCTGTCGCGTTTTTCTTGTTCGATATCAAGGTCTCTGTTATTTTCGCTTGTCATGCTGTCTGCCGAAGCAAGTACGGACCTGTCCTCCGTATAGCGAGGTTTTATGGTTCCGTATGTTCTTTCAAATATGGACTTTAGTTCGTCTTCGGCGGCGAAATAGTCTTTTTGTTTTTCTGCAAAAGAGCGTGTATCTTCCGCGTTTTTACGCGCATTTATCTTCTTTAAGGCTTCGAGATCGATGCCGGAGGTAAGATCTGTTACAGTATCGCTTTTTGCTGAGTCTGTCTTTTTAAAATCCAGATGCATGTAATCCGGGACTTGATCCCATGAGACCAAAGTTGCCGCACCATGCATGCAAAATACGGAAGAAGACGGGTTATCCGTATCAAGGTCCGGGTCATAGCCGGAAGAAGCAATGACTTCCTCTGCGTTGTGACAAGGGCCGTATCCGCTGAGTGTGGTGTAGATGTGTCCTTCGCCCTTTGTATATGCGGAAAGTTCCTGTGCGTAGTTACCGAGACATGCTGCGGGAACAGTTCCCGTAAGAATCGATCTGCCGCCTTCGATGTCGGGAAGCCCAACGGTTCCGTTCATCATCTGGATGTCCGTGAGAGCCCTTCCTACATTTTCTTGTGGAAGTTCTATCCTGTAATCGAGTATCGGTTCCAAAAGAACTGAATCTGCCTGCATAAGTCCCTGCCTTACGGCGCGGTAGGTTGCCTGTCTGAAATCACCGCCTTCTGTGTGTTTCTCGTGTGCCTTTCCGGCGACGAGTGTGATCTTCATATCGGTTATTTCAGAGCCTGTCAGGACTCCGCGATGCTTTTTTTCACCGAGGTGCGTAAGTACAAGTCTCTGCCAGTTAAGCGCAAGGTCATCGGTAGGGCAGTCTGACGAAAAGACAAGGCCGCTTCCCGGTTCTCCGGGTTCCAGTAGAAGATGAACTTCTGCGTAGTGGCGGAGCGGTTCAAAATGTCCGACACCTTCAACGGTATTAGCTATCGTTTCCTTATATACAGTGTGTCCGGGACCAAACTCTGCTTCGATATCGAATCTGGTCTTTAGCATATGGCGAAGAATCTCTTTTTGCACTTCACCCATTATCTGGATTTCAATCTGTCCGGTCTCTTCAAGAGAAGTCACCTGAAGCATAGGTTCTTCCTCTTCAAGAATCTTAAGGTGTTTGAATACGGGAACGGGATTCACATCTTCGGGAAGAATGAGAGTGCATGACAAGATAGGCTGCAGAATCTCAGAGACATTACTTCCTTCCAGAATCCCAAGTCCTTCGCCGGCTCTAGTCCCGGTAAGTCCTGTTACGGCACATACCATTCCGGCATAGGCACTTTTTACGGGTTCAAATCTGTCACCTGAATAAAGTCGTATCTGGTCGACTTTCTCACCTTTAAGGCTATCTCTGACGTTTAGAACACCGCTTGTGATCTTGATGTGAGTTAAGCGGTTTCCGGAGTTGTCCCTGCTGATCTTGTAGATCCTTGCACCAAATTCTTTTGGCGAGCCGTCTGCATTTTCTGCTTCGGAAGACATGCTCGGAGCAACCTCGCATATGAGATTGAGGAGCTTTTGCACGCCTTCGGCTTTGAGGGCTGAGCCAAAGAGAATAGGGAAGCATTTTCTGTTTTGAACAACACTGCTGATATTCTCCGAAGTGATTTTTTTACCGTCAAGGAAACTTGATAAAAGATCTTCATCGCACATGGCGAGTTCTTCGTAGAATTCATCTTCAGGCACGCTTTCGTCAAAAGAGATGCATGAGGATGAAAGAGTTTCCCTGATATCAGATGTTACCGCATTCATATCTGTTCCCGGCTGATCCATTTTGTTTACGAAGATCACAGTCGGGATGCGGTAGTGCTCAAGGAGCTTAAAAAGCATCACAGCTTGTGAAGTAACGCCGTCCGGTGCGCTTATTATAAGTGTAGCAATGTCAAGAACCTGGAGAGTTCTTTCCATTTCCGGAGAAAAATCTGTATGCCCGGGGGTATCCAACAGATTAAAGCGTATGTCGTTATGATCAAAAATGGCTTGTTTGGAAAAGATTGTAATTCCACGTGATCTTTCGAGTTCGTATGTATCAAGAAAAGTATCTTTATGATCGACTCTTCCCGGCTTTTTTATACTGCCGGCAAGATACAAGAGGCTCTCTGAAAGAGTAGTCTTACCCGCGTCAACATGAGCAAGTATGCCAAGGGTCACGTTTCTTTTCATATATCACATCCTTAATGTTTTCTTATTGTTATGTTACTATTTTTTGTTCGAAATATGCAATGGATTACAATATTAAATTGCGCACAACTTGCAAATGTTTTTCACAGAATGTACAATAATTTGAAAGTAAATAGCAGTTTAGGGGTAGGAGGAAAGTGCGATGAAAATATGTCCTAATTGTGGGAAAGAGTTGGAAGATGACGTAAAATTCTGTGAGAAATGTGGCTGTGCTATAGAGTCATATAACCAGAATCAGGGAGCGGATACGAATTCTTTTCAGGATGGTAATGTACCACAGATGCAGCCCGGATTTAATCCGAACGGGCAGAGCTTTAATCAGTTTGCACCTCAGTATACGGCATTTGATCCCAAGGATCATACTTCTGATTATGATAAAAGAGATATTGCAGACAACAAGATATTCGCGGCCCTTGCATATACAGGTTTTATGGGCTTGATAATAGCTCTTTTGGTAACCAATTCACCGTTTGCAAGATTCCATGCCAGAAATGCGGCTATGCTTGCAGTTGCAGATATTATTGCGGCATTTTTGTTCTTTATTCCGTTCATCGGATGGATTGCGGGACCTATCATACTGCTCGTACTGTTTGTAGTAAGGATTGTTGCTTTTGTGCGAGTACTTAAAGGAAAAGCAATGGAACTTCCTATAGTATCAGATGTAGGTTTTCTTGCATAAGATGTAGGTTTTCTTGCATAATATGAAAATGTAAATGACAGGCGAGCAGGTGTTTTCTTGTAAGGCACCTGCTCGTGGTGTCATATGCGAGCAAAATGCTTTTTATGCTTTTATAGAATATTTTTTGGCGGAGATAAACATGCCCCGAAGGCTTTCAACTTATTTAAAAGAAACATACGGTGAAAAGATATACAGACTTTCTCTTTCATCAGGATGCACATGTCCCAACAGGGACGGTTCTATTGTCACCCCTGACGGAAAAAAGCTGACAAAGGGATGTACTTTTTGCTCTGAGCAAGGCTCCGGTGAGTTTGCGGCGAAGATTGCGCCGATAGATGTTCAGATTGAAGATGCAAAGGCAAGGATAAAGCAAAAGACAGGTGCAAAGAGTTTTATCGCATATTTTCAGTCCTATACGAATACATACGGCGATGTTGAGCGGCTTTCAAGGCTATATAATGAGACTGTTGACAGGGATGATATTAAGATACTTTCCCTTGGAACAAGACCGGACTGCCTGGGAGACGACGTGATGGATATGCTTGCGGCTCTTAACCGCAAGAAGCCTGTTTGGGTGGAGCTGGGACTTCAGACAATCCATGAAGAGACTGCTCGCAAAGTGGACAGAGGCTATGAACTGAAAGTTTTTGAGGATGCATACAGGAAACTTAAAGAGGCCGGCATAACGGTCATAGTGCACATTATTCTGGGACTTCCCGGTGAAACAAAAGACGATATGCTTGAAACGGTCAGATATCTTGCGGGGCTTGAGCCCGTACTTGACGGTATTAAGATCCAGAACCTTCAGATACTAAAGGGAACTTCGGTATATGATGATTATATGCGAGAGCCTTTTTATGTGATGTCAATGGAGGAGTATACGGATCTTGTAAGCGAGTGTATAGCTCTTTTGCCCAAAGAAACCGTGGTACACAGGATGACGGGAGATGGACCGAGACGCCTTCTTGAGGCACCTTTGTGGAGCCTTGATAAAAAGAGAGTACTGAATATGCTGAACAAAAAGTGTAATGACTTTTTTTCTTAAATAAGTATTATAGGATTTAGGTTCGTTTAAGGCACGGAATGTAAACTTCTTGGTAGTGTGCTTTTTGTTCCGCAAATAATTAATTTGAAAGGTTAAAGGGGGACACATATGAAAAAGAGACTGGTAGCGGCTTTAACTTTGATTGCAACAATTTTTACAACTTCTTCCTGCAACAATAATTCCAATATATTTCAGCCGGGCGATGGTACGACTGAGGAAGTTTATGCGGATGAAGCGAGTAAAAATCTTACACCCGATCCCGATTCAGAGATCACGATCACTGCGTTTAAGTGCGGAAAGGCTGATGCTTTTCTTTTGAGAACGGCGAATCACACTGTTGTAATAGACACGGCGACAGATAAAAAGGGTGATAACTTCCTTGAGCTTATAGATGAGCAGGGGATAGATACCATAGATGAGATGATAATCACTCACTTTGATAAAGATCATGTCGGAGGTGCAGATCAGATAATAAGGGCCAAAAATGTAGGAAAGATCTACACAACATATCTATCAAAGGATTCCGATGATATAACGGAATATTACAGTGCCCTCAAGGAAAAAGGCTATAAAGACCTTATTGTAAAGGATGTTTTTTCTTTTAAGGAAGACGGAGTAGTATATACGATCTATCCACCCAAAGCAACAGTGTATAAGAGCAGTATCAGCAACAATTCATCACTTGCGATCAAGGTGCAGTGTGCTGATAAGACAATGCTCTTTACGGGAGATGCGGAAGAAGAGCGTATCAACGAACTCATCTCGACAGACGGACTTGAATGTGATGTCCTCAAAATGCCGCATCACGGACGATTCAAAAAGAACCTTGATGAATTTATAAAAAGCGTCACTCCTAAGTACGCAATCATCACAGCAAGTAAGAAGGAACATGAGGATGCGGAGACGATTAATGTTTTGGAAGCTGAAGGTGTGGAAACCTATATCACCAGAGGCGGAGACATAACCATTAAGATGAACGCCGACGGCGTAACGATAGAGCAGAGCAGTAAGTGAGGGCCTTATATAGCGCTTGGGGCGTGCGGGCATAGGCTCTGTAGTGCGTAGTTCTCGGACGAGCAAGATGATTATCAATATTTATAAAAACAGGAACCGCTGACTTTTCTGAACAACGTGAAAGGAAGCGATTCCTGTTTTTATAAATTCATGATAATCACTGCGCAGCCGAACACAAGCATTACAGAGCATATGCCCACACGCCCCAAGCGCTATATAAGGCCCGGATTTACTTTATTTTCACGGCAGTTCCGTATGCAACGATCTCTGCTGCACCCTGCATGACTGCGGATGAGCCGTAGCGAACACCTACGATCGCATCGGCGCCGAGACTTATGGCATCGTCAACCATACGCTTTGTGGCAATCTGCCTTGCTTCCGTGAGCATCTCAGTGTATCCCTTGATCTCACCTCCGACAAGCGTTTTCATGCCGGCCATAAAATCTCTTCCCAGATTTTTGGACTGTACAACTGTTCCTTTTACAATGCCGAGAGCCTCTATCTCTGCTCCGGGTATGGTATCAATACTTACTAGCTTCATCTTCTTCTCCTCCTTCGATTTCCTTAAGCCTTTGCTTTAAAGCAAGAATACAACCAACTATTACGGCGATGCCTACAAACATGATCACAATGAACAGAGGCATCGGAGTTTCGCCGCTTACATTGACCATAAGGAAAAAGATTATGTAAGCGACCATCATTGCTAAGAATACCGCAGCTGCCAACAAAGCTCCCAGTTTCTTTTTCTTGACGTCTGTCTGCGAAACATTCATGAACTTTCCACCCCTTTCTTCAATCCTATGCATTTTTTCGAGATAATCGTCTGCTTTAAAATCAGAATAATCAAGATTTTTGTCCTTGACTGAATCACACAGTTCAATCGAACTTTCCAAGGATGTGATCTCGCTTTTTAAATTGCTGCTCTGTTTTTCAAGACACATGCTGAGCGAAAGTTCTTTTTTCTGAACCTTTCGAATGTCCTCTAATGGAACTGAGAGCTTTCTTAAAAATTTGATCTTCATAAGCTCATCAACATCCTTAAGAGAATATTCTCTGTATCCGTTTTCGGGATCTCTTTCGGGAGAAAGAAGTCCTTCGTCTTCATAAAAACGGATATTCTTTTTGGTGATGCCAACAAGTTCTTCTACCTGACTAATCTTCATGGATGTTTCTCCAATCGCATCGATCTGTTTGTTGATATAAGGAAAATACACCTTCCATAAGGTGGAAGGTCAATACTTTTTATGATTTTTTATAAAATCTATTATACATTGCAGTGAAAGCTTACCTTTATTTTTTTTACCAAAAATAGTAAAATCTAAAATGTTATGGATTTATTTGATTATATGCGTGAAAACAATATGGATAAAGAATCTCCGCTTGCCGCAAGAATGCGCCCGAGGACTCTTGATGAGGTGGTAGGGCAGCAGCATATCATTGCAAAAGACAAGCTTCTTTATCGTGCAATTCAGGCAGATAAGCTAAGTTCCATAATACTGTACGGACCACCCGGAACGGGAAAAACCACGCTTGCCAAGGTCATTGCGGGTACGACGAAAGCTGAGTTTACCCAGATAAATGCTACCATAGCGGGCAAAAAAGATATGGAAGAGGTCGTCAACAAGGCTAAGGACAACCTTGGAATGTACGGCAAGAAGACCATTCTTTTTATAGATGAGATCCACAGGTTTAATAAGGGGCAGCAGGACTACCTTCTTCCGTTTGTTGAGGACGGAACGGTGATACTTATCGGAGCAACAACGGAAAATCCTTATTTTGAGGTGAACGGAGCTCTTATATCAAGATCGGTAGTTTTCGAACTTAAACCGCTTACGGCAGAAGATATAAAAGTGCTTTTAAATCGTGCTGTTACCGACAAAGAAAGAGGAATGGGCGGTTATAATGCCGTTCTTGAGGATGATGCTGCAGATTTTCTTGCAGATCTTTCCGACGGAGATGCAAGACATGCTCTTAATGCAATTGAACTTGGCGTTATGACAACAGAGCGCAGCAGCGACGGTCTCATACATATAACCAAAGAAGTGGCTGAGGAGTGTATACAAAGGAAGGTTGCCAGATATGACAAGGACGGCGACAATCACTATGATACTATATCTGCTTTTATAAAGAGTATGCGAGGTTCGGATCCGGACGCAGCGGTTTACTATCTTGCAAGAATGCTGGATGCCGGAGAAGACCCTAAATTCATAGTAAGACGAATGATGGTATGCGCTTCTGAGGATGTTGGAAACGCAGATCCGCAAGCTTTGCAGGTGGCGGTTGCAGCTTCACTTGCAGTTGAGAGGCTCGGTATGCCTGAAGCACGCATAACACTGGCTCAGGCGGCAAGCTACATTGCCACGGCGCCAAAGAGCAACGCGGCGTATCTTGCAATAGAGAATGCGCAGCATACTCTCAGGGAAACGGGGAATCTTCCGATTCCGCCGCATCTTCAGGATGCACACTACAAATCGGCCGCAAAGCTTGGGCACGGCCTTGGTTACAAATATGCCCACGATTATCCGGACCATTATGTTGAGCAGCAGTATCTGCCGTATGAACTTAATGGAAAGGAATTTTACAATCCGACGGGAAATGGCTACGAACTTAAGATAAAGGATCATATGAAGAAATTAAAGAGTAGAAATAAAAAAGGAGACTGATGAAAAAAAGAAAGCGCAGGATGCGAACCCGGCGAGGAAGTACAAGAAATCAAAGAATCCGGCGAAACAGAAGATTGCTTGCCTTCACAGGAATAGTTACAGCCGTTGCGCTTGTTGTTGTTACAGTATTAGTTGTAACTTTGCTAAAAAATATATATAACGGAGATAATGAGTCTGAACCGGAATCTTTTCTTGAGACTATCGAAGTAGCACATGATACTACAAATAACGGAAAACACGAGTATTTAAATCAGGATATTATAAATTTCATAACGGGATCGGGTATGACGGTTACGGAAGGTCTTATGCAGAGACCGGAAACAATCGAACTTACGCCCGAGAACACTGCCGAATTTGCCAGTATAAACAACTGTGCCATCGTTGATGATGACAAAGTACAGATAGAAGCAACATCTTCGGGTATACCGGCAAGTGATGATAAATACTATTATATTTTTGAACAGGCAACATATGAGGACGGTCTTGCAGAAGACGCGGAGCCTATTGACAGGATATATAAGGGAGAAGAAGCTCAGTTTAAGCTTAATCTGAAAAAAGATACTGCAGATTCAAGGCTTTTTTCCAAGTTTATGCTTGCTGTCAAAAAAGACGACGGCTTTGTGGGCATAAGCCATCCCAAGTACATAACAAATCCCGGTGCTTGTGCAAGGCACAGCTACGGGGGCATGGAGCACAAGTCGATAAAGGGAATACTTCCGCATCCGCTTAAACTTTCGGAACTGCCCGATCTTGGAGTGAATTATTGTTCTTACAATATTCCTCTTTCACATATACTTACAACTTCCGGCGGAATTGAGTATGATTATGGTGGTAAAGTTTATCATTTTAACTCGCAGATAATGAATGATTATGATAATCTATTCCAGAAGCTCAATGGTATGGGGATAGACATAGCTGCTATCATATTAAATGATGCCAGCCCTTCCACATATCCCGAGATCACTCATCCGGATGCACGAAGCGGTTCCACTGCACCGTATTACATGTTTAACGCATCAGATGAAGGCGGTGTAAAAGCGCTTGCCGCTATAGGAAGTTTTTTGGCGGGAAGATATTCGGGAACAGGTCATGGCAATGTAAGTATGTGGATAATTGCCAATGAGGTCAACGCCAGAAAAGAATATAATTATATGGCAAAGACTGATGTAAATACATATACAGCAGCATTTACAAGGGCATTCAGAGTTTTTTACAATGCTATAATGAGCGAAAATTCAAGCGCAAAGGTATATATTCCGATTGACCAGCGCTGGACATTTAATACGGAAAAAACAGGTGATTATGATGCAAAAGACGTCATAGACATATTTGCGTCGTCCATATCAAATTATGGAAATATAGATTGGGGCCTTGCGGCGCATCCTTATTCTTTTCCGAACGGAAATACAGCGTTTTGGAATGCATCCAAGTACGTTAATCACACGGAAACAACGCCTACGATAACCATGGACAATATCGAGGTGCTTACAAATTATATGCAGAAGGATTCCATGAGGGATACTTCGGGAAATATCCGCTCTATAATTCTTAGTGAGCTGGGATATTCTTCCACATCCGGAGAAGATGTTCAGGCAGCGGCGTTTGCCTATGCATATACCAAAATGGAAAAAAATGGCCATATCGACGCGCTCATGCTGTCAAGACAGGTTGATGCGCAGGAGGAGATATCGGCATTGGGGCTTGCGCTCGGCCTTGAAAACACGGGCGGAGGACATAAGAAGTTGTATGATGTCTTCAAATACATTGATACGGACAAACGAAACGAGGTCGTGTCGTTTGCTTACAGTATAGTTGGAAAAGAGTTTTAACAATGAGAGGAGTAGTACTATTATGACTAACGCTGAGAAAGCACTTAAAATGCACGAGGAATGGCAGGGAAAGCTTGAGACACTTTCAAAAGCTGAGGTGAAATCAAAAGAGGACCTTGCAATCGCATATACACCCGGAGTTGCAGAACCATGTAAGCTTATTGCTGAAGACAAAGAACTTGCTTATAAATACACGATAAAGTCAAATACCATCGCTGTTGTTTCTGACGGTAGCGCTGTTCTTGGTCTTGGAAACATCGGACCCTACGCAGCAATGCCTGTTATGGAGGGAAAGGCAGTTCTTTTCAAAGAATTCGGTGGCGTAAATGCAGTGCCTATCTGCCTTGACACTCAGGATACAGAGGAAATCATAAAGGCTGTAACATATCTTGCACCCGGATTTGGCGGAATCAATCTTGAGGATATTTCTGCTCCGAGATGCTTTGAAATAGAAGAAAGATTAAAAGAAATCCTTGATATTCCCGTATTCCACGACGACCAGCACGGAACTGCCATTGTTGTTCTTGCAGGTGTGATCAACGGACTTAAGGTTGTAGGAAAGAAAAAGGAAGATTGCAAGGTGGTTGTAAACGGTGCGGGAAGTGCCGGAATAGCTATCACAAAGCTCCTTCTTCGCTATGGATTTAAGAAAGTTATCATGTGCGATAAATCAGGAATTCTCAGCAAGACATCACCCGATCTTAACTGGATGCAGGAGAAGATGATGGATGTGACAAATCCCGATCAGGAGAACGGTACACTTGCCGATGCTCTTAAGGGCGCAGACGTATTTGTAGGAGTTTCGGCTCCCGGAATCGTGACAAAAGAGATGGCTCAGGGAATGAACAAGGATGCGATCATGTTTGCTATGGCAAATCCTGTTCCCGAGATCATGCCCGATGTTGCAAAGGAAGCAGGTGTAAGGGTTATCGGAACGGGAAGAAGCGATTTCCCCAACCAGGTAAATAACGTTCTTGTTTTCCCCGGAATCTTCCGCGGTGCGCTTGAAGGAAGAGCAAAGCAGATAACAGAGGAGATGAAGCTTGCGGCAGCCAATGCACTTGCAGGACTTATCCCCGATGATGAACTTAATGATGAGAATATCCTTCCTGCAGCTTTTGATGAGAGAGTAGCAGATGTTATTTCAGCAGCTGTAAAAGCTCACATTTGATAAATGTACTATAGTATTTAAGATGGAGGCATCACTGTGAGCTCACGGTATCTTACTTTATATAAAATGATTGTTCTGTACATGTTAAAGCGCTGCGAAGTGCCACTTAGCAAGTCACAGATTTACGACTTTATATTGGAAAAAGAATATACGACTTTTCTGACGCTTCAGGAAGTGTTTGCGGAGCTTGTTTCATCGGAGCTTGTTGTAGAAAAGACTATGGCCAACAGGACGTTTCTTGAGATAACTGCCGAAGGTGAAGAGACGCTCAAGTTTTTTGGTGATAGAATTAATCCGTCTATCAGGCAGCAGGCCGATGAATTCCTTACGGCCAACAGTCTGAAGCTCAGAAATGAAGCCTCTATACTTAGCGACTACAGAAAAACAGGTGACAATGAGTACACTGCTCAGCTTGTGGCAATGGAGAACGGAAAGTGTATCCTTAATATCTCGATTCCGGTACCGACTGAAGAGATTGCACAGTCGATTTGCGACAAGTGGCAGAAGAAGAACGAAGAAATCTATCGCTACCTTATCGAAGAGCTTATGATGTGAGGTGCTGGGAGAATACTGCGTTACTTTTACGAAAAGAAGCAGCAACCATACGAAATGGTTGCTGCTTCTTTAAGCTGCTGACGGGAATCGAACCCGTGACCTCCGCACTACCAATGCGACGCACTACCGACTGTGCTACAACAGCGCATGCCCTAAAGCACGATGTTTATTATAGCAATCCTAAATAACGGTGTCAATCAGAATATGTGAATGTTGTATAAGGCGGATTTTTGCGGTATTTAAATATGTTGCAATATTCAAGAGCAATAAAAAGACTTAAGATTTCATTCTGCTATCGCTCCAATTGTTTGAGCCCATTTATGGGCGAGTTTTGGAGCGAAGAATGAAATCCTAAGCCTTTTTATGCCTTGAATAATATCAACATATTTAACAAGAAGAAAATCCGCATTATAGCCTTACTGTGAAATCAAGCATCAATTACTGACATGTAGTAAGAGTAGAGACTCTTGTATGTTGAGTTGTTGTAATGAAGCCCGTCACCGGTTGAGAAACCGTTCTGCTTGAGGTATGAGTAACCGTCTATCCAAGTTACTCTAGGATCAAGCTGTGATTTGAGCTTTGCATTAAATCTTTCTATCTGGTCATTGGAAACTGTCTTGCAGTTCTTTACGGGAGTAACTGCAGCGTAGTATACCTTGATTCCTGCCTCTGTCCAAGCATCGATGTTGCTGTTTACAAGTTTGATATACTTGGAAGCGTTTGCAAGATCGTTTACACCAAAGTTGATGATCATTGTTGTTCCGTTGCCTGCATAATTGGGAATCTGAGGAAGGGCTGTATTCTTGAACCAGCTGTAACCTTCTCCGACTTTGGCAACATAAGCTTTATCGGTTGAACCGACAGCAGTTTTCAGCTGAACTGTTCTTGAGTCTCCTACAAAAAGAAAAGGCACGCCGGGGATACCGGTAGATACATAGTCCTTGCTGACATAGCCTATTCCGTCTTTGTATGCTATCTCATACCAACCGCTGCCTGTTTCGCCTGTTACTGTGACCTGTGCGCCCCATGAGAGCTTACCAATCTTTTCACACTGGATTCCCGCTCCGTTCCTTACATTAACGGTAGCTGATGCGAACATGCTCGCAGGAACTTCATAATGAATAACTACATTTGGGTCAATAGGTTCTGCGGAGGAAGATGCTGAAGCTGAACTTTCTTCTGCTATGACTGAACTTCCTTCGGTGGAAGCAATTTCGGGCTGAACCGGAACGCCTTCAGTTGAAGCGATAACTGCTTCGGTTGCAGAGACTTTAATCTCGTCCGTTGCAAATGCTGCACCACATACAGCCAATGAGGTGACTAAAAGTGCACCTGATACCAATATTAAGTTTTTGTTTTTTAGATCTTTTAATTTCATATCTTCACCACTCATAATTCTATGAAATTTTACATGAGGTTCAATAAGATGTCAAATTTGACTAAAAAGCAACAAACTTTTATAATAAAGCATTAGTTGGTTATGCGCTTGAAACAGGCGCTTTTGGTATGATATAAACATACTATATTATATAGGTAAATTTAGATATATATAGTTGATTGGAGAGGTTATGTGCGGAATTATTGGATACATCGGAAAAAAGAGCACAAAAGACATTTTATTGGATTCACTGGAGCTTTTGGAATATAGAGGATATGACAGTGCGGGAATAGCTCTTTTCCCTGATGGAGCGAAGGGACCTACTGTAAATAAGGTTGCCGGAAGAGTTTCTAAGTTAAGAGAAGTATGTACAGGCCTTACAGATGAGGCGTGCGCAGGAATAGGACATACACGTTGGGCTACACACGGTGGCGTAAGCGATGAAAATGCCCATCCGCATCAGAATGGCAGAGTAACACTTGTACATAACGGAATTATCGAGAATTATAAGGAACTTGTAAAAGAGTATGATCTTAAAGATAAGCTTATCTCAGAGACAGATACCGAAGTTGCTGCTGCGGTTTTGAATAAGCTGTATGACGGTGATCCTGAGAAGGCATTAAGAGAGCTTATTTCATTACTAAAAGGAACATTTGCTTTCGCTGTAATTTTTGCGGATCAGCCGGGAAAGATATATGCGGTAAGAAACGTAAGCCCTATAGTTGTTGCGATGACTGAGCATGGTGCAATGCTTGCTTCTGATGTCGCAGCTCTTGGTGTGCATGCAAAGGAATATGCATTCCTTCCGGAGTATCAGGTTGCATGCCTTTCATCTAAGGGAATTGTTGTTCATGATGAGAAGAGACATGAGATTCCTCTTCAGCTCATGACTATCGACTGGGATACAAGTCGCGGCGGTAAGGGTGGCTATGCTTTCTATATGGAAAAAGAAATCCATGAGCAGCCCGATGCCGTAAAAGATACTTTTAATCCGCATATTGTAAACGGTGGTACTTCATTTGAAGCAGAGGGTATTCCGAATTCTCTTTTCAGAGACAATCAGAATATTGTGGTTATTGCCTGCGGAACAGCTATGCATGCGGGACTTATAGGTCAGCAGCTCTTCCATACACTTGCCAATATTCACACTGATGTAGCAGTGGCTTCTGAGTTTACATATACCAATCCTGTTATCAAGCCCGGAACACTTGTAATTGCAGTATCACAGTCAGGTGAGACCGTAGATACGATCGAGGCTATTAAGTATGCCAAGAAGAAGGGCGCAAAGGTTCTTTCTATAGTTAATGTAAAGGGCTCAACAATTTCAGATATCAGTGATTATTGCATCTATACACATGCAGGTCCTGAGATTGCTGTTGCAAGTACCAAGGCTTTTACAAGCCAGTTGACTGTTTTCTATCTTCTTGCAATCCATGCGGCAAGACTTAACGGACTTGTTTCTGAGGAAGAAAGTAGCAAGTTTTTGAATGAACTTCAGAGAGTGCCTGAAGTTATCGGACAGATTTTAGAGAAAAAAGAATTTGTAAAGAAGATGACAAGTAAGTTCCTCCTTTCGGAGAATGCATTCATGATCGGTAGAGGACTTGATTACTCACTTCTTCTTGAAGGTTCGCTGAAACTTAAAGAAATATCATATGTTCATTCGGAAGCATATGCATCCGGTGAGCTTAAACACGGAACAATTGCTCTTATTACGGACGGTATACCTGTGGTTGCGCTTGTTACACAAAGTGCAATTGCATCCAAGGAATACTCCAATATCAGAGAGGTTCAGTCTCGTGGCGCAAGCATGATACTTATCACAAGAGAATCTCTTTATAAGGATATGAATATCCCTGAGGATGATACATTCATCCTTCCCGAGATGGATGATATGTTCATGCCGTTCCCTGCAGCTGTTGTAATGCAGCTCATAGCTTATTACACATCATATACAAAGGGATTTGATGTTGATAAGCCGAGAAACCTTGCTAAGGTTGTTACAGTTGAATAAATATAAATTATCAAGTTTGATTACAGAGAAGCCATAAGAATCAGAATATTCTTTTGGCTTTCTTTTTTATGGGAATCAC
>JAEEGJ010011348.1_pt1 | contig 22661 bp, 21 predicted proteins | sample 8958761 | NCBI WGS metagenome assembly JAEEGJ01 (sample SAMN16246546, study PRJNA631951) | gut metagenome | biome: gut microbiome; feature: rumen; material: RS-attached | host: Bos | place: Iran: Karaj | collected 2018-10 | reverse complement strand
ACTCTGAACGCGACCAGCGGAAATGGCGCCGGGGACCTTCTTGCGTACTACGCCAGATAGGTCGAAGCCGACAAGCATATCGAGGGTCTGGCGAGCCTGCTGCGAGGCGACCATATTCATATCTACGATGCGGGGATGCTTTATAGCTTCGTCGAGTGCGGTCTTGGTGATTTCATGGAAAGTAATACGCGCGGTATCTTTGGGGAGCTTGAGCACTTCGCAAAGATGCCAAGAGATGGCTTCTCCTTCGCGGTCTTCATCCGTTGCGAGCCAGACTTTATCGGCGTCTTTAGCGGCTTTTTTAAGATCGGTAATAACACTTTTATGCCCAGGGTCAATTTCATAAGTGACGTCAAAAGTATTTTTATCGACCTTAGTATCTTTGCGAATATGCCCTACGGAAGCAAGCACAGTAAAATCTTTGCCGAGATATTTCTCGATGGTGTGCGCTTTGGCAGGAGACTCTACGATAACTAAATTTTTGCTCATGTGCTATATAATATCATACTAAATTTGACAACAAAGCATAAGCCTGAAAAAATTGAAGTATGTTTGGATTCTTCAAGAAAAAAGATAATATCATGGTTGATTACTCGAAACCTGCTTCGGGCAATGATAATACAAAACTGTCTGTCAGTGGCCCCGGCAAACTTGAGGTTGAGGATGTTTTTTCAATTAAAGGTCGTGGCACGATTGTTACGGGTAGGGTCGATGAGGGTTCTTTCTGCATAAACGACAAAGTCGTGATTCGAAAGCCTGATGGTTCCGAAAAAATATCTTTTATTACTGGAATTGAAGCTTTCCGCCGATCTCTAGATCTAGCTCAGCAGGGCGATAATTGTGGCTTATTATTATCTGATATTGCGCGCAATGATGTCGGGCGAGGCGATATGGTGGAAAAAGTTATTTAAGCTTCGACCCTGTTTTTATAAACTCACGGAAATCTTTCGGACAATTCGCAATTGGAAACATTAATAATTGTGCGGAATCTTCCTTAATTGGCGCGAGCTGAATGTAGTTGCCGGATTCGAAATAATAATATTCGGCACAGTTAGTTTCACTAATGAATTTTTGGTCATTTATTGACATGTTGATAGTATTGTTATCGATATAAAAGCTCACTTTTATGGTGTCTTTTGTTTTAAAGAAATCAAAGTAATACTTTCGAGTTCTTTGGATATCTAGGTGAAAAAATAGAATTACCAGAAGTGCATATACTGAAAAACTCAGCAATATGCCTTTTATGTCGGTTTTTAATTTTGCCGATGCTAGATTAAGACCGCCGAAAAATAATGTTGTATATAGAAAAAAGCAAAATGTGCCGAAATTTTTCCAGCTGGTTTTAAAATAGCGCTTACGCGTAAGTTGAAGAAAATCTTGGTGAGTTAGATTATAGTTTATTTCGACTGGATATTGTTGATAATCGCATAGTCTCATAAAAATATTTTACCACCAAAAAGCCCCAGGTAAGGGTGGGCATCACCTGGGGCTATTTGGCCCTACAACACACCTCCTAAGGCATCCGGAGAACTCCGGAAGCGTGACCCACCTCACACATGGGGTCCGCCGGTTATAGGGATTGCTAGCTTTAGAAATGATCTTTCTAAGTGGAGGTAATACTTTTCACTTCAAACTATAGGAGAAATTTGAAGGCCGAAAGGGTTTCTAAAGCATGCAACAATTGCTAAAATAAATTTAGCAACGTTTCTAAAATTTTTAGGTGCGGTTTTTTGGTCCTTTCAGACCAAAACTGTTTTGATTATAGCACGGATTTGCAATTTATGCAATAGTTTTTACATCTTTTTTTGTAAAAACTATGGTAAAGTGGCCATTTTGCAACAGATTAGCAGGTAAATTACAGGGGTGAAAATGCTTATTGTTATTTTGTGAGAATGTGGTATAAAATAGGCAATTTAGTGCGGTTTTTGACAGATTTTTTGGCTTTTGCAAAGACGATAATTAAAAATGGATACCATTTTTTGATAAAAAATAGTGGCAATTCGATGCATGTGTTGACTATTCTGCTTAAATATGTTACAATATTGAATGTTGTTATAAACTCCCAAGAATAACGTTGGGAATATGGTTCTTTAAAATTGGAGGTTTTTGCATGAAGAAGAGAACTCGACTGATATGGCTAATAATTGCATTATTAGTAGCCGCGATTGTGTCCTGGTTTAAGTTGTTGCCGGCATTTAATATTAAGGACGGCAGATTCTTAGGCTGGGTAGTGTCCGTAACTGCTGGCATTGTCCTGATCATGATTTCGACGGCTGGTAATTGGTGGTTTGGCAGCTACAACACCTTCTTTGAGTCGGTGGAGGCCGTATGGAAATCGAAAAACAAGGTGTTGAGGCGTTTCTTCAGGGTAGAAGTAGGTCTTTTAGGTATTTTTGGCGTATTGTCGCTATATAAGATAATACTTCCGTACACTGGATCGTTTTGGGCATGTCTTTCTGGCGCGACGATATTAATCGTCGGCGTCCCGTTAGTGGCCTATCTGCGAAAGAGGCATCGGAAGAGAATGAGGCGGCGTACGACTATGGATGGAGAGTCGCAGAATCCGAAATCGAAGAAGCGCAAGATATTTGGCTATATTGTCGCTATTCTTATCACTCTTATCGCAGCTTCGTTTATTGGATACATCTGCGGGGCTCAGGTATTCAGAGCAAAAGAATACTATAATCTTCTGCGTATAAACGCCGAAGAGGGGACTATCGATGATATACCCTCAAGCCTTGACAGTATTGCGATAATGGATACGGAAAGCGCGAAGGCGCTTGGAGATACTGAGATTGGTAGTATTTCGGCTAAATCTCAGTTTGAAGTGTCAGATAATTATGTTCAGCTTAACGTGAATGGAAAGCCATTAAAAGTGGCGCCATTGAAGTATGCTGATTTCGTAAAATGGCTGATGAACTTCGATAAGGGTATACCGGGCTACGTTGAAGTTGACCCGGCGGTCGACAACGGCAACTCGGAATATATTCCGTTCGACGAAAAAGAGGGCGGTATGATCTATGATAATTCCGCTGCTTTATGGCAGAACATAGAGCTTAGGCTGCGTTTGGCGCATCCTACGATGATGTTCCTTACTCCTCACTTGGAATGCGATGACGAGGGTGGAAAGTGGCTGATTGCCCCGGTCTATGATTATAAGATTGGACTATTCGGCGGCCAAGACATGGTGGGCGCCATTATTGTTAATCCATTCAAGGATAAATGGAGCGAGAATTATTATCGTCTGGATCAAATTCCGGACTGGGTGGATTACGTATTTGATGGCAATCTGCTGTGCGATCAGTATAACTTCTACGGTAAATACGCTGAAGGCTTTCTCAATGGTAATTTTGGCCAAGTCGGTTGCTCTAAGGTGACTGAGGACAATGGGGCTGGAATCGATTACGGCTATCTTACGACTGGTGCCGATATATCGATTTATACTGGTATCAAGTCGATGACCGCTAGTAGCTCTGACCATGGTTTTCTGTTGGCGAATGGGCGAACTGGTGAAGCGACGTATATTGAATATGCATCCGTAGATGAATTTTCGGCTATGACTTCCGCTGCGCAAGATGCGAGCGAGAAGCAGTATACGCCTTGCTTCCCCTCACTTACGAGGCAGCAGGTCAACAATCGCGAGTATGTGGTATATTTTGGAGCACTAAAGGATGCGCGCGGATTTATCAAGCGGTACTACGTAGTCGACGCGACTCAGGGCTCAATTGCTTCTGTAGGCGATAGCCGTAAGAAAGCGCTCGAGAATTTTGCAAACAAAGTCGGCGGTTTTCCGACAATGGAAAGCGAAGAGGAGATTGATCTGTCGAGTTACCATAAGGTAAAGGTGACGATTGACCGAATCGTGTTCACTTCTGATGGCGTGGTCTATCTAGTAACGGACGACTACAAGCGATATTATACGTCCAAATTCCGGGCAGATTATGTACTGTTGAAGGAAGGGGGCGATTATGTCATTCTGACCGATGATGTCCACTTCTACTATGAGGCAAAGTAAGTCAAGAGATGTAGCTTCCAATAGCTCCTAACATGGAGCACGACCCCTAGTTTATCTGGGGGTCTTTTTTATTGATAAAGCTGGATATCTCCTTAAGTATCTGAGGGAGTTTTTCGTATTCCGCTTCGTTGAAGCGTGATAAAACGAAGTCCGTATCGCCAATTTTGCTACGGAGGTTGTCGTTGGCAGTGCCGATGCGAAGACGTGGAAAGTCTTCCGTACTGAGGTGTGAGATGATGGACTTTAAGCCATTATTCCCGCCTGCGCTTCCCCGTTCGCGAAAACGAATTTTGCCGAATTCTAAATTAAAATCATCGCAGACTACTAAAATGTCTTGCGGTGAAAGTTTATAGAAATCAAGGACTGATCGGACACTTTGGCCAACTTCGTTGTAGTAGGTTTGGGCTTTAACTAACAAGATATCATGCTCATCATCTTTGGCGATAAGCGCATTAAACTTAGGCTTATTTTGCCAGTTCAGCTTGTGAATTTTGGCATAAAAATCGAGTGCCAAAAAGCCAAGATTATGGCGCGTAAAATTGTATTTACTGCCAGGATTACCAAAGCCGACAATGATTTTCATAAGATAGATTGTAGCATATCTGAGTGGTAGGAGTTCTTAAAGGAGTGTTGTGGCATAAAAAAGGCCAACATGTTGTTGGCCTTGAACCTAACAAGCGTTGTTTTTTAACGCGGCCAAGATCGAGCGATAATCTGTGCGCCGGGGCGAATGATATTTCCACCATCGAAGCAGATTATGGCTACGCTCGGGTCTTTGCTGAGGTATCGAACGGCGCGCATTAATGGATTGCCATACCATCCGAAAGGATTGTCGACCTGACTCGGATCTCCACAGAACACTATTTTTGTTCCGATGTCGCAGCGCTCTATGAATGCCTTTAGCTGGGCCAGGGAGTTAAATTGCGCCTCGTCGCAGATAATGAACCTGTTCCAAAAATCTCGACCGTTAATTTGGCCAGGTGTGCATAATTCGAAACGATTAAAAATCGCCTCTGCCCGATAAGCGATATTTGACTCGGAAGCCTGGCGACCGCCGCGCGCCTTATCGTTTAATGTGCGTAAAAAGTTGCGTATATTGTCTCGATAGGCATCGGCTTTGTCATTTAACTTTGCGCGCTTATCTCCCGGTACGGCTCCGAGATCTCTGCCCAACATACCGTCAGGCAAACAAACGCTAATGCCCTGGTACGGATATGTCTTGAGCTCTTTGGGTTCCGGAATAAAAAGGAGTGGCGTATCTTTTTCTTTTGCGCAGTTAGCGTTGTCGGCTTTGTCGGCTTTGTTACGCTTTCTACGAGCGCCCTTGCGGTTTGCATTGTTGTCGGATTCGTGGTCTGAGTCGATTACTCTAGTAGAATCCATTATGCTTGTTTGCGCTAATGCGGCTGAGACTGTTGAAAATGTTTTACCCGATCCGGCATTACCGTAAAGTATGACCGTACTAATTATGTTTGCGGGGGCCATCATCGCTTCGAATGCCATTGCTTGTCTTTCGCCAATAGGTTTAATTCCAGATATGTTTTGGTAATAGGTAAGCGGTACGATAGTCTCCGTGGCTGCGTCGTATCTGCCGATGTGGCCGAACGAATTGCCTCTTGCATGTCCGAATAGAATAAATTCATGAGGCTTGAGCGGGTCAGTGTTCGGCGACTCTTCCTGCCATACGTCGAGCGGCATTTTCTTGTATCTTTGCCAGAAAGCGATGGCATTCTCATTCTCTGTGCGATAATAACCGGTATATGGAGCCGGAGAGGCCGTAATGACATTCAAGTTGGGCTTGTATATTGTCGACGGCTTCATTTCTGAGCTGTTGGTTAGGAGAACTACATTGTCGTTACCCAGCAGGCCGCCCCAGTGCTCGGAAAGGGCAATAGAGTTCATCAGATGCTCGCCTTCTATCCTCGCTCCGCTGTATTTATGCTCATCGTAGTCAAATGCAACAGACAAGTTGTTGATGGTGTAGACCTTGACCGCCGTTTTGCCAAGTGTGCTTTCGTGGCCATAAGTGGTGATGTTCTTCAGGTGGGCGATGAGTTCGCTCGCGGCAACTCCTCGATCTGTTTTTTCTCCGGACATACGATGTGCAGCTCTTTGGTACAAATCGGAAATGATCAGATGTCGTTCCGGCAGATCTGCGGTCGGATCGAAATATTCCGGGAAGTTCAGTGCCGTATTATAGTCTATGACGTAGTGAATATTGGGCCTAAAAACAAACGATTCTTCCTTGCACATTAGAATTACCCTCCTATGCTTGCTAAGTTGATAAGATACTAACAAAATAAGCTCAAGCAAATGCTAGAGCCCACCTTATTTATTCTATTGTACCACAAATGGGACTATTGTGTTTTGATTTTGGTCTAGCAATGTGATGTAATAATGACTAGAAACTGAAACCGTTAAACTGTTTAGCACATTTTTTATGGAGGTGAAAGATGAGTTTGTCAGAAGTAATGGATGTTCCCGAGCCGTCTCTTGCTAGGATGGACGAAAAAGAATGTCTGGATAAGTTAAGGAGAATCGGACTTATTCCGGGTTGGCCAAATCCTGACGATGAGCGCGATAGGAAGCGATTAAGCTATTCGGGAGGTTTCTCGATAGATGGCTATTGTGCTGTGCGGATACAAAATATGTTGCGTTCCGCAAAGAAAGAGAGTCTCGATCAGATAATCGTTGGCCTGATAGTGGACGCTGTTGCGCCGGTGGTCGATTTGGTAGTGTTAGCAAAGAGGTTGGTTGAGGAAATGAGTGTTGGCGGCCATATTGATTGCGGCGACGTTCCAGACGATCTTCTTATGACTATTACTAGCGAAGAATTTCAGCCGGTAGTTGCCTGCGTAATTGCGAACTTGGAGAGCGAACAGCTTAAGGCGTTGGTCGCTAAACTTGCTCGGAGTAGCATTCGGCTAATTGGTGGGTATCGCGCAGAAATCGTGCGCGCCATTTACTGTTGCAACATCGTAGACGATGGCGTGTTACTGGGCTGTCTAGCCGACAGTATGTTTGAGGTTGTAGACGACGGCGAACATTATGTCATATGGAGCTCGGATCGCATTCCTGTTTTGCCTATTGCGATTAACGAGGCGAGATAATATCTTCGCAAAAAACACGAAAAATGAAGCGCACTTTTTCGCTAAGACCGTACGTCGTACGGTCTTTTTTGTAAAAACTTAATCGCGATTACGAAAACTAAAGAAGATTGGTGTGCCAGTAAAGTCAAAAGCCTCGCGAAGACGACGTTCGAGATAGCGCTTGTAGCTCCAGTGTAGGAGACTAAGATTACTACCGTATACAACAAACCATGGCGGACAAGTATCAGTCTGTACCATATAGCGGAGTTTTGGGTGCGTATTCTTGAGGCCGGCCGGCGGATGTGAGCGCACGGCGTCTTCGAGGAGCTTATTAAGGTCGGAAGTTTTAAGCTCGGCATGGCGGGCTTGGTCGATTTTTTGCGCTAACTCAAAGATTTTAGTAACATTTTTGCCGGTAAGACTAGATGTCATGATGACGGGCGCATATGGAATGAAGTTAAAATCATACTCGAGGTTGTCGAGAATTTCGTCGGATTCTTTATGCTCGAGGTCGGTTTTTGTAACTACAAGAATAATACCTTTGCCAGCTTTGACGATTTCGCCAGCAAGTGATTGGTCGAGTTTGGAGTGTGGCTCGGTACTATCTATGAGTAAACAACAGACGTCGGCTTCTTCGATGGCGGCAAGGCTACGCAAGGCGCTGAATTTTTCGATGCCCACTTCCCTTTTGCCGGGCTTGCGTAGGCCGGCAGTGTCGAGCAGCTCGATGGTTTGACCTTTATATTTGAGCTCGGTACGGTTAATGTCACGGGTGGTGCCAGAAAGATTTGCCACGATAGCTTGTTGTTTTTTGGCCAAGGAATTAAACAGGCTGGATTTACCAACATTTGGGCGGCCAATGAGAGCAACTTTTAATGCGTTGGAGTCTGGCTCTTTCTTGCCAAGATTAAGGTTGAGAGCTTTGAGTTCTTGTTCGATATTGTTGCGCAATTCGTTGAGGTGAAGCCCGGTTGTTGCGGAGACGCGAAGCGGGTTTTTGATGCCGAGGCTATAGAATTCTTCTAGAGGAAGGGCTTCGCCCATATCGGATTTGTTTAGTAGTAGTAAGACTGGTTTGTTGGATTTGAGGGCCTTCTTGGCAATAAGCTTATCGTCTTGGTTTGGATATTTAGTGGAATCCATGGCGATTAAGATTAGGTCTGCAGAGGTGACGGCGTCATCGATTTGGTCTTGAATGTGCGTCTCGAATTCGTCGTCTGGATCTTTGAGGCCAGCAGTATCAATGAGGATATATTTGCCTTCTACTTTTCCGACTACGTTATCGCGAGTGGTGCCAGCCTCGCGCGCGACGATTGCCTGAGGCTTGCGGACGAGCCGATTGAATAAGCTAGATTTACCGGCGTTAGTTTGGCCGATGATTGCTACTACTGGTAATTTCATAGTCTTAGTTTAGCAAAATTGACAAAAACGCGCAAGTGTTCTATAATATATAGGTTACCTATCAACAATGGTTTGTACTTTTGAAGGGAGGCAAGAAGGATGTGTCACTACAGAATAGCCACATTGGTACGAAGGGTCGTTCGAGAGCGAGATGGGGTGAGAAGATATCGATCTTCGGTGCCCGGTCTGCCTCTGGCGACGTATGAGCTCCTCGAGGAGGTGTGTGATGCGATTGAGTTTGCGCCACGCAAGACTCAGGATCTCTTTGCTAGAGAGATGGCCGAGGCGATCGAGCGACTCTTTGCAAAAGAGCACGATTCAAGATGCGATGAACGCCCAACGGAGAGCAACTTCATGATAAGAGTGTACGCGTTTAGTGAGGGGCGCGCTTTTCAGGCCATCGACATTGCTACGGCAACCAATCATCTATATGAGTTGTTGTTAGCGTTAAGCAACGACGATAGCTTTTGCTTGTCGGTATGCAAAAAAATTAAAGCATACGGGGCGAACGGTTGCCACGGCGGTTATTGCTTGACCAATTACGGCTACAATAATGTTTCTGCTCGCGCGATCGTGCCAGACGAGATCGTCGACGTGTCGAGTGAGTGGTGCCTTCAGCTGAAAAATATGAATGCCCAATTGTCTACCGATTGGCTGCGGCATTTGGAAGTGGCCATCGAGAGGCGTATCGTTCAGATATTAAGCTATTATCTCGACGATGGGGCAAATTCAACCTCTGTGGTTGTCGATGATGCGTTTGTCTCGAGCGTGATCTATGAGATTGTGCCGAGTGGGCACGAGCTGACAATGCCGACTCCGCCGCTTCGGAAGGTTGTATACTATTCTCGGGTTGCAGGCTGCTCCCTTACCTGCTAAAAATACGGCCACCAGTTAAACTGGCGGCCTTTTACTGCTCTCGAGTTTCTATTTATTGACAAAAAAGCATAAGTGTTCTATAATATAAAGATAGATTCATTGTTGAATAGAACTTTCGGAGGTGATTATGTACTATATTTCAGAACGCGTATGGCGTGGTCTTATGCGGGAAAATTTCGAGTATCGAGATTCCGTCCCTGGATTGCCGGTAATTACGTACTGGATTTACGAGCGGGCTTGCTCGAAGTTTGGAGAATATGAACAGTCCGAGGAGGGGTTCGCATATGCAATTGCGGATGCTATTAAGCAGTATGTAGATATTATTGGCGAAGAGCTCCCCTCGAGTTATCGGGTAAGATGCTCTGATGGTGAGATGTGGCCCTGCCACAAGCGCACCCTTGAGTATGCTCGCTATATCGGGCAGATAATCAAGGTTCTGGGTAGCTTCGACCGAGAAAAATCTGATCAGGAAAAGGCGGAGCAGTGTCAGATGATCATTGATCTGGTGAAGGAGCATGGATTCAATATTAATCCTCGCCACCAGTTTGTGTCGCAGGAACGGTGGCCGGAGTATGTTTCTAAGGCTACTGAAAAGTGGCGAGACCACCTGAAAGAGCTCTGCGCTATCGACAATGCGACGCTCGACGACAAATGGTTCCTGCATTTCGAGGCGGCTCTGGCCAGACGAATAATCGAGCGCACGAGGGGTCGCGAGAGGGTGTCCTTCGCTGTCGATGAAGCTTTCGTGATGAACGTAATGGCGGAGATTGACTGCACTTTTATGTTTGGCTACGATGTAAAATTGCAGACCTTCTCCGTGTTGTTAACAAAAAAGAAGAGGGGGCATGTTGCCTCCTAACAAAAAGGCCACCGCTTTGGCGGTGGCTATTTTCATGGTTATGTTATCGGGAGACTTTTTTGATTTGTCGACGGATGCGCCAGCGACGCCAGAAACAGAAGATGGCGATATAGACTAGGGTGCCAAATATGCCAGCAATAAAATCCAAGAATATGTCGCTAATTGCGCCGTTGCGCCCCATGATGGTGAGCTGATGAACTTCATCAATGGCGCCATAAGCGACGCAGAGGATGATTGGGTATAGTAGCAGAGTGAAATTTGGGAATTCGGCGGAATGTAAACCTTTGACGAAACTTGAGATGGAATAGCCGAGCGCGCCAAACAGCACGAAGTGTGCAAGTTTGCGAGCTAGTGCGTTAGAGATACCGAGCCACGCGGAAAAGATACTCGATTGATTGTTGGAATTTTCTCCGTTAGCTGCCGAAAAATGCCAGATAAGAATGACGAAGAAAATCGGAAAGATAATGCGCCAATAGCGGCGGATGATTTTCATTATGATAGTAACTCCCAATTCGTCGCGGTTGATTCCGCTAGACGTTATATATATTATACCATGTTTTTTCGGTTTGCAAAAGAGCAATGTTTCTGTTAGAATACAGGTATTGGTCCCGTCGTCTAGTGGTCTAGGACGTCTGGTTCTCATCCAGAAAATCGAGGGTTCGACTCCCTCCGGGATCACCACGAGATAAGCTAAAAATGCCCGTAGGGTATTTTTTGTTTATCTTTGAGTGGCGCCCCGGGGGGAGAAGAACCCGAGGGTTCGTCCGAAGTAGGAGCCGAGCGAAAGCGAGCGCTTCGCGCTTATCTTTCCGAGGCGACGCCCTGAGGTATAGTATTTTGCGTAGCAAAATACGCTCTCCCTCCGGGATCACCATACCAGGAAAAGTAGATACCCGATGGGTATTTTTTGTTAGCTTATATTTGAGGTGTCCCCTAGCTGGAAGAGGTTCGGGTTCGCCCGAAGCAAGTGCCGAGTGGGGTAGGTTTTTGCGCATCCTGTACTTATTTAATATAATTATTGCCAGTCGATGTATTCGATGTAGTTTTTTAGTGTTTTTGGTTTAAGAAAGGGGGTGGATATATGAATATAATTGTTGCAGTCGATCGGAATTGGGCTATAGGTAAAAAAGGCCAACTACTCTTTCGTATTCGGGAGGATCTTGAGTATTTTCGTACACTTACTACTGGCAACTGTGTGGTATATGGTCGTAAGACTCTTGAGACCTTTCCGGGCGGAGAGCCGCTTCCGTATAGAGACAATGTAGTCCTTACGGAAAACGAGAGTTTTGAGGTGGATGCCATGGTTGCTCATAATCTTGACGAGCTTTGTCGGATTATCCATGATTATCCAACTGAACGTATATATGTGATTGGTGGCGCTAGCGTCTATAGACAGCTGTTGCCATATTGCGATACGGCTTATGTTACTAAGATCGATGCTAGTATTGAGGGGGCTGACGCTTTCTTTCCGAATCTTGACATTGATTCAAATTGGCAAATGACCGAGGAGGGAGAAAATCAGCAAAGTGGTAACAGCGTTCGGTTCCGGTTTGCTAAGTATCGAAACAAGCGGCCGAGAGACTTTTGAAATGTAGGAGTACCAAAAACGCGTAGAATAGCCAGGCCTAAACGGTCTGGCTTTTTATTGAATTATAAGTATGGAGCTTCGCTTACGATGAAATATGCATGCTATCATATGCATATAGGCTAATATAGGAGTCAAAATGTTTAATATCGCGGACAACCATGAATTTCTTAGTGCTATTGGCATAGAGAATGCGCTGAATCGTGATGAAATCGTCGCTAATCTGGAAAAGATTGCCCAGCAAAAGCTTACTATTAAGATTTCCGAGAGACTGACTACTGCTCAGATGGAAGAATTCGATAATATAGCCGACGAAGAACAGGCTGCTAATTGGCTGATCACTAATCTTCCCGATCTTACGGATCTCGTTACTGCGTCTCTGTCTGAAATGAAAGACGAAATATTATCAACTAAAGCAGCCGTACTAGGCTAGAAAAAGCGATATGGAAATAGAAAAAGGTGAGGTCATTACGTTAACAGACAATAAAGAATATGTCTGTCTTAGTATTATTGTGATGTAAGACAATAAGAGGTTTCTCTACTTGGTGACAACTACGGAGCCAGTAAGTTTTTGTTTTGCCGAAGAGACTATAGAAAATGATGCCATTAAATTGCGAAAAGTTGGCGGTAAAGACGAGAAGCATAAATTATTTGATTTACTAAAAAGCCAGATACAAATAAATTCTAATCGAGGTGAGCAATATATCTAATCCTGATCGGTTATCATCGGCTAGCCGCAATAATGAGTCTACGGAATGGGATAGTCTTAGTGGCATAGAGGTCACGCCAATTTCTGTGCCAAAAGATGAAATATCCAAGATCGAACTTTCGGATGATCCGATGGGTGAAGATAGACAAGATAAACGGGTGGATGTTACAGATGCCTCAGGGATGGAAAAAAGAACCTCGAACTTAATGCTTGGCTACAATAAGAAAGGTGTCGAAATTGGAAAAACTTATCTTAGTCTTGAAGAATTTCGGGAGAAAGCGCTAGAAAGTCTCGAAGAAGACACTGAAGATGAGGTGGTTTATTTCATTAGAAAAGATGAAGGTAAGCGTTTTGCTGAGCCGCGCGAAGTTATTGACGATATGTTGGCGGCCATTGTTGGCGCCGGGCCAGAAGCTACCTTTGCGAACGACGATAGATTCCCGAATCAGGATGCTCGTTCTGTGAGGTTTGGCGGACCTAATGGCGAAGTCCAACGCGGGGTTTTATGCTTGGTAATGAGGGTATCCAGATGCCAAATGGAGTTTATGCCGAAGTTGGAACTATTGATTCCGCAATGGAAAACTATGCAAAAGTTACAAAAAAGGAAGTCCCAGTACCGCCGCCAGGTCCGTCAGGAGACGACCCTGAACCGCCAAGAGAGATACCGTTGCCGCCGGAACAAACTTCTGATACGAAAGAAACGGAAGGCGCCTCAAAAAAGCCCTACACCAGGCTACTGTTGACTTGGCGGAGCTGTATGCTAGAAGTCGTCGACTTGTCGCTGGGCCAGGTACGCGTGAAAGGTTCGAAGAAGCCAGAAAAGAATACCAGCAACTTCTTGCTGAACACTTATCTAACTTGGGCCGCACTGAATACTCTGCTGGGTATGAGTCTCTATCTGCCGAGATTCAGGGCGAGGCTGACAAGCTAGCAGCCGAAAATGTCGAAAAATTAATCGATTTTGTGGGTGGCGACCTAGAACATCCGACTAAGACACCTGAAGAAATTGAAGCTAAACGTGAAGAGCTTCGTAGAGAGGCTGAGGCCAAGATGAAGGAACGGTATCCAGGTATGGTGGATGAAGTTGAAACCGCTGTTACTTCAAAAGTGATTGAAGAATATGCCAAAGCACGCACCGAACTAGAAGAAGCTACGATAGATGCTCTTGATAATGGATCTATTTGCCGCAAAGTAGTTAGTAAAATCATTACCAACAAGTGGGTAAAGCGTGCCTTAGTAGCTGCCGCTGCGGCTGGCTTAGCTGTCGCTGCGGTTGGTATTGGCCACGGTGTTGTGGCTGGAACATTAGCCGTCTCTCTTGGTTATACGGCTGGAAGTGCTATTGCTGGAGCTGTTCGTGGTGGATTGGCGGGTTTCTTTATGTCTCGCCAGGATTCTAAAACTAGCGCAATCCGTGGCTATGGTGGCAATGTTGGCGAAAGTGTAGAAGGAAGAGTTGAGTCTGGTGAACATATTACGGCCGAAACTCTTGCTTCGGAAGCTATGTCTGATTACGCTGCTGCTAATCGGGCAGATCTTCGCAGCAATAGGCTCAAGACGGCTGTTTCTACTGGTGCTGGTGTCGCAATTGGCGCTGCGGCTAGCGGCATCCATGTCGATAACATAGCTCGCTCTACTGCTAAACCAGATCAAATTGGGACTAAGCGTGGACTGGAGATAACCGATACTAAGGTCGATCGGGTCCAGGTAGGAACTACGCCGGTAAAATACGAAGTTGACCTTGGCAAAATTGATGTTAATGAAGGGGCCGGTTTGGGCGAAGCGTTTACTGATCTCGGCGGGGATCCTTCTAGGATATCTGAAGCTGTTAAAATTGCAAATCAATTAGACGCATCGTATGGCATGGTGCCGGGTAGTAATGGTGTTATTCCTGGTGCTGGGGGGCAAGTTGGTGAATTTGCCCACACTTACCCAGGTACTATTGACACGTGGCCACAGCAAGCTCGCGAGTATATTACCCAAGTTGCACAGAAATGGGCTGAAAGTGGGCTCATAGATGCTACCAAAATTGGTGGCGATCCATTGTATCTTGATGTTCCAAAGCCGATTTTCTCCGTCGTAGAGACGCCAATTTTCTCAGACGTTGAAAAAACGGTGATTAGTTACCTTCCAAATCTGTTTTATCGAACTCTTGTCCAAGCCGAAGCGGCCGCCGTCTCTGGTGTTATTGGCGGTACGGCTAGCCTGACGAGAGAATCAGAGCCGCAACAACACGATAGTTAGGGCTTTAAAATCGAGTCTTAAAAATGCTTTTTGATAGCATTATTTAAATTTAAATAGTCCTTTAATACTCTTCGAGATAGTGCTCGAGATAGCATTGGTTACCCCACGCTGAACGCCAGTAGTGACAGTCTTTTCGATTTTGCCGCCAATACTATTAGCTTTTTTCTTTGCCTCGAGCGCTTCTTGTTGCTTTTTGATAGCAAGTTGTTGTTTTTCTTCGAGAGTCCTAGCACGCTCCTCGGCTTTGGCTTGTTTTTCCGCTTCCTTTGCCTGTTTTTCTGCCTCCTTGGCTTCGGCTAGCTTTTGCTTCTCCTCTTCTATATGTTGTTTTTCTGCTTCGGCGGCGGCAGTTTTTTCTTCGTTGTGTTTAGTAATCTTTTCGTGGGCGGATTCGTTATCGATAGCTTCGTCGTATTTGCCGCAAAGTGGGCTGTTGTTGATGACTTTCATGCGGACCATATCGTTGATGGCACCCATGGAGCTTTGGGGCGGTAAGATTGTCACGCGTTCAACGATGGTTGGAGCACCCTTCTCGTCTTGGAAAGAAACAAGCGCTTCGCCGGTGCCGAGCTCGGAAATGGCTTTTTCCGTGTCGAAAGCTTTGTTGGCACGGAAAGCGCCAGCGGCTGCTTTAACAACCTTTAGTTCGCTAGGCGTGTAAGCGCGTAAAGAGTGCTGGACGCGGTTGCCGAGTTGCGAGAGGATGTCGTCCGGAATGTCAGTTGGCTTTTGCGAGATGAAATAAAGACCAATACCGCGTGAACGGATAAGCTTTACGACCTGAATAATTCGCTTGAGGCGGTAAGAAGGCATGCCGTTGAAAAGAAGATGCGCTTCGTCGAAGAAGAATACCATCTTCGGCTTTTCTAAGTCGCCAACTTCTGGCGAGGTGGTAAAGAGGGTGTTTAGTAGCCACAGCAAGAATGAGGCATAAAGATCGGGACTTTGGAACAATTCGACAGCGTGAAGAATATTGATAACACCGCGGCCGTCCGTATCGTTTGCAAAGAAGTCTTTAATATCTAATGCAGGTTCACCGAAGAATTTATCGGCGCCCTGCTTTTCTAGCGCAAGGAGGCTGCGTTGAATTACGCCAACGCTTTGAGTGGTGATATTCCCATACTTGGTGATATATTTGTCTTTATTTTCAGCTACGTATTGCAAGGTTGAGCGGAGATCGGCGAGATTAATAAGTTGAAGACCTTCGTCTTTTGCGACTTCAAAGACAATATTGAGATTTCCCTCTTGTGCTTCAGACAGACCAAGCATCATAGAGAGAATGTCGGCACCTACCGCTTCTACGGTAGCGCGAATGGGGTGACCGTTTTGTCCGTAAAGATCCCAGAAGCGGACAGGAAAGTTTTTGCATTCGAAGCCGTATTTTTCTAGACCAAGCTTATCGATGCGTTTTTGGATATTTTCGTTGATTTCACCCTCAACGGCAGTGCCAGCTAGGTCTCCTTTGACGTCTGCGAGAAAAACTGGCACGCCGGCATCAGAAAAACTTTCGGCCATGACTTTTAGCGTGATGGTTTTGCCGGAGCCGCTTGCTCCCGTTATGAGGCCATGGCGGTTTGCCATATTGAGGAGGATTGATGATTCTTGTTTGTCGGATTTGCCGACGAGGATTTTGTCGTTAGTGTACATAATTAATCTCGCTTAATTGATTATATTGTACCAAAAACACTAAAAACTAGCGCATGCTACAATAGAAATAGACGAGGAGGTTTTTATGAAAGAAGATAAGAAAGTTATAGGTATCATTGGGCTAGCGGCCGTTGTCGCGTTGGTAGTTATAGCTGTTGTGGCTGCAATTAATCTTAATAGGCCTGCGGAAAGGGGCGTCGAACGAGACCCCAAGATTGGTAGCTTCGTACTAGAAACGAGCGGCGGTGTAGCGTATGAGTGGCGATGTACTATAGATGACGATACGGTTGCTAAATTTGGGAATGTTAAGAGCAGAAACCTAGATGCAAATAGCGACGGTGGGCGAATTGAGGAAGTGCATGAGGTTATTGCGCTCAAAAAAGGTAATGCAAAAATTCATTGCGATTACAGTAATATGGTTGAATATGATGGTAAGCCAACTGAGAATAGAGATTATTTAGTTAATGTTAATGACGATCTGGACATTAATATAACCGATATTACGGCCGAGTTCCACGAAGATGAATAAAAAAATCCCCTTTACGGGGATTTTTTGATGGCTATTCTTTAACCATAGATTGCGCGTTGTTTGGATAGGTTTTCGTCGGTTGCGGCGGCGGCTCCAACTTGTTCTTCGTTGTTGATTAGAGTTTTCTTGGCGTCGTTATCTTCTGCGCCCTTCTCTGTTATGTTTGCTAATGTATTCGGATCGATTGGCTCGGCGCTATTTAATAAAGCTTCGTTGACGGCGTTTGGAGTAGTTGCAGTTTGGCCAAAGACCATTTCTGCAATGGGGGCGCTGTCGTCTGTTTCTTGGTCGGCTGGATTACCTGAACTGTCTTGTTTTTCGTTGGCCTCAGATTCTTCGGTTGTAATCCGCTCCGCTTCGCTCAGTAAGTCTTTAGACTTTTCCAATTCGGCTGTAATATCGGAGGCTCCTTTTTGCATTTTTGCCATTAATTCAGGGTCTTGCACTTGTTGAGCTGCTTGGTCGAGACTGTCTCTTAGGCTGTCGGCTTTTTCGATAGATTCTTCAGCTTCGCTTTTGTCTATCGTGGCGTTTGGATGGTCGGTAGTCATTTCGATGGCGGCTTTTTCGGCCGCTACGCTGGCGCCAGCGGCGGAGACCATTGCGGCGTTAAGGATGTTTTCGCTTTCGGTCTTGCCATCAGACTCCCCGGCGGCAATTTTCGTAGAGAGGCCATCGGCGGCGCGTTGTGCCTGTTCTGCGTTAGTGGACGCAGTGTCAGCATCGCGAAGGATGGCTTCTTTGCCGCCAGGGGCGTCACTGGAGACGTCTTGCACTAAATTGCTGACGTCTACGTTATTCTCATCGATTTGTTCTTCGGCGGCTCGTTCGGTGGCGTTCAGGGCAGTCCGCTGATTTTCGTTATCGGCATTAGGCGTACCGTCTATGGTTTTCTCAGTTGGTGCAATGGCGTCTACTATTCCGACCGTTGCGGCGGCGGCTACGGCGGCCTCTTGGCTGGCGACGCCAAATTCTGGTACGTCAGCCATCGCGGCGGCGAAATCTGGTTCCGCTTCTGGCTCTGCGCCGACTTTTTCTCGCCATTCGGCAGCGGCTTGTTCGCGCGCGGCGATTTCTTCTGCGCTTAATTCTTTTTCAACTCTCTTCCCTTCGAGTGATTCATGGTTTTCTAGTTGATTATCGCTTGTGTAGGCTGCATACATTCTCGTGTTCCTCCTTATTTTTTCCAGCTTACTCGGCCGCCGACGGTATTACTATAGATGCTTACCCAGGTGTGGCCACGGTTTAATTCGATTTCATTATTTTGACTATCAAAGAATTTTAGCTCATCGGTGACGTTAGCGCGTCGCCAAGTGGCGGGTTGCACGGTGCCATTTTGGAAGACATAAGCTTCGCCAGAGCCAGTAGTTTTATGATCGTAGTACTTTGGCTCACTTGCGCGAGGAGTAGTACTAACCTTCATGGCGACTAGTACGTCTGTAGTGATTTGGGATTGCTGATTATTCTTTTTGCGGTCCATATGTGCACCGCCATAGGCATGTGAGCGATAGTATTTATTCGTATTGGCGTCATACTTCCAAATCGTGTTGTAACTGTCGTCTCCTGACATGACAATCGTAATATTTGTAGCATTGCGCTCTTGTGGCTCGACAATAGTGTCTGGTTTTATACGTTTGAAGCCGGAAAATTTCGATTCACGATAGCCCTTTGCAATATTCCACTTGTCTATATCGGAGAAACTCGTATAGACATTGTGTGGCGCCCAGCGGTCGGCGGTACGAAATACATAGGTACCCTCGAACCATCCGCCATCAAGGTCGCGATAGCCACTTTGTTTTAGGGTATTAATAGCGTTGGTAGCTCCGCCCACGTGGATGTAGCCGCAGTTATATGGACGAGCGAGTTCGACGAAGGTTTGGCGTGCCGAGCGGATTGGACCAATCCAAGTTGGTTTTTCGTCTTGATAAAGCGCCATAAAGCGCGTAATGCCGCCTTCGGCAACGGCTTCATATACAACACCCGCTTCGCTGAGACCAGATTGTGGGCGCGCATCGACGCTATTTTCGATCATAATGCAAGTTACTTCGGCGATGGTAGCGTTTTTGTCCTTTGACTCTAGGCCAGTAAGAGTGGAATAGTATAGTTCGTCAGCAACGGCGTTTACTTGTTCAATGTCGCCGAGATTATTTGTAGTTAAAGATGGCTTGAAGAACCATAACCCACCAAAAACTACGACGGCCAGGATGATAATGGCGGCGAATATTTTAGCAGCAGTCCGCTTGATTGATTTATTGCGAACATCTCTTTCGTGTTCTTTTTTGCGTGCTTTTTGTACAGACTTTTTGACGGGTATTTTTTCTTCGTCAATACCTTCAGAATCGTTGATAAAGTCGTCAATATCTTGATTACTGGAGTCGTCATCATCAAGTGCGTCAGAAGCGGCGTCTTCTTTCGTAAACTCGCTTTGTTTGTAAAGCTTTACAAGCGTATCGTCTTCTTTGTCCTTTTTGCGAACGTAAATTTTTGAGCCACGATACGGCCGCTTATAACTGTCCATAGTTAAAGTTTAGCATAAGCTAGACAACTAGTCACGTGCGAAAGCAGTAATCACGGCGTTGAGGCGCGAAATACTGGTATTTTTGCCCAATACGGCAAGCGTATCGTGAAGGGTTGGGCTGAACGGTGCAAAGCTAATGCTAAGACGAATAAGACCAAATAGTACCATTGGTTTTTGCGAGTTTTCGGCAAGTAAATCGTTTAGAGCGGTCTGTAGGTTGTCGGCGGTCCAATCCTTAATATCGCTAAGTTTTGCGGTAGTCTTTCGGAGAAGATCACAGACTTCATGTTCGGATAGTTTCTTGAGGGCTTTATTTGTCGTAATCATATCCATGTTAACTTTAGGATCTTCGAAGAAATAAGTGGTCATGGTTTTGAGGTCGCCTAGCGTTTTGAGGCGATCATAGATAATGCTGAAGATTTTAAAGCGATAGTCTTCGTCGTAATTTGCAGCGGATGCTGGCCAAAAATCGGCGGTACGTTCAAATAATGCTTTGGCGTCTTCTTCGAATAAGCGACGTATCCATTGACCATTGAGCCAGAGAAGTTTTTGCTCATCGTAGCGGGCGCCGGCGCGTTGAATACGGTCAAGCCTGAATTTTTCGATTAAGTCTTGCTTGCTGTAAAGTTCCTGTTCGGTGCCGTCGTTCCAGCCGAGACAGGCGAGGAAGTTTAGCATGGCTTCTGGCAAAACGCCATCAAGGCGATAATCGTTGGCGGACTTGGCACCATCGCGTTTGCCGAGTTTCTTGTTCCCCGTTGGAGCTAGGATGTGTGGTAAGTGGACGAATTTTGGGCGCTCAAGGCCAAAAGCCTCGTAAAGCTCGAGATAATTGCCCATACTTGGCAGATATTCTTGACCACGCATGACGTGAGTAACGCCCATGGTGGCATCATCGATAATGTGTGCGAAATTGTAGGTTGGAAGACCATCGGCCTTGATTAGGATGATATCATCTTGAGTTTCTGGACCTAAATGTAGATCGCCATAAACTTCATCGTGATAATCGTAAGCCTTTGGCTCAGCCTTGAGGCGTAGCGGAAGGCCAACTTTCCACTCGGGCGTGTCTTCTGGGCGATAATTGCGATACAAGAAAGCCTGCTTGTTCTTATTGGCCTCTTCGCGATATTTTGCAACCTGTTCACTAGGAGTAGGGTCGGCGTAGGCGCGACCTTTCGCAATAAGCTTTTGCGCCCATTCGTAATAGATTTCTTTGCGTTGGGTCTGATAGTATGGGCCATGTTCCCCGCCCCGATCTGGACCTTCATCCCAATCTAAACCTAGCCAAAGAAGAGTGTCTTTTATTAAATCGGTAGCGCCCTCAACATAACGAGCCTGGTCAGTATCCTCGATGCGCAAGATAAATGTGCCATTAGTCTGTTTGGCGATTAGATATGGGTAGATTGCCGAACGAACGTTCCCTATATGTATATAGCCGGTCGGCGACGGCGCAAATCGAGTTACTGCTTTCATGATTCATACTATAACATTTTTTTGTCCGCATAGCTATAGGGTGCTTAGTATTGACAAAATTAGCGTTTGGTGATATAATCTCCTTTTAGGAAGTATTTTTTCGAAAAACATAAAGAAAGGGGGTGTTATGCGTACTATTAAAATTGTAGGTTTTTCGCTAGATGGACCCTTCCTGCACGGTTGAGTTGTGGTTGAAAGTATTGATATTTATGGAGTTCCTTGCGACTGCAGGGAGAACTCTTTTTTTATATAGTAACAATATTATCAATAATATAATTAATATCTTCAATAGATTTTCCTATATTAAATCTACCATTGCCTACTGGATAAAATACCGAATAACATTTATATTTTTTACCATTAATATCTTTTTCAAATTTCTTTTTTCTGCACTGAGAAACCGAAATTTTTTCATTTAAAACAATAGAAGAAACTTGATTACCAAATAATACTATTACCTTAGGGTTTATTATTTCGATTTCTTTTTCTAATAAATGTAGATATTCTTTATATACACTATCAGGAAGGGGTCTTGCATCAATTTGAGTACATTTACCTAAATTTGTAATAAAGTATTTATGTTTTTTTACATTATTATAAACTTCACATGCAAATTCTTCCGTCCAATCAGTTCCTTTAATAGTTTTTATTTTATCATATATATCTTTATCTAATAGTTTTAATTCATAAAATAAATCCCAAATATTTTTAGTACCAATCCAAGGTGATTTTAATCCTTTCCAAGATTTACTTGATGCAATATTTTTTCCAGTAGGATTCATAAATACAAAACATATATCCGGATTATCAGAACAACCACCATTATAAATAGAATCTAATTCCTTAGCACCATATTTAAGCTGCAATTTGTCATATTCTATTTTTAAATCATCTAAAGTCATTTTATCGCCTCTTTTTATAAATATAAAATAGATCTCATTCACGAAAAAGTCTCATTTTATAAGGATTTCCTTGATGTATAGTATAAATACAAGCCAACCACCTGTTTTAATCACAGCCCCCTAGCCTTGTGCTAGGGGGCTTTTGTAATGTAAACTTCATCTTTAGGCCGTGATAAATACTATCTAATCTTGGCGTAGATTATTGAATCGTAATATCTATCTATAAGATATTGTTCATCGTGTAGTATGGCTTCTTTTGTAAAGCCTAGCCGTTTCGCAAGGGCTATTGAGGCCTCATTACCTACTGCTGTTCTTATTTCTATTCTGTGCATATTTAGGCTAGCAAAAGCATAATCGATTAAGGTGGTGGCGCATTGTGTTGCGATTCCTCTGCCACGATATAATTTATCGAGCCAATAGCCGAGTTTGCAATTATGGTTTCTTTCGGAGACATCGTATATTACGACGGATCCGACGAATACTTTATTAAAAAAGACATTGTAGCCAAAGATGCATCCATGATCGAATTTCTTGATTTGGTTTTCAGTAAAAAGACGTACTTGGGTCGGAAAGTATATATTGTCTACCCATGGTAGCCAGGGTAAGAGGTGGTCGCGATTCGATTGAATGGTCTTAAATTTTACATCATCAACGTCGTGCGCGAAGCGTTTTAATGTAATCTCGTCATTGATGACGATTTTTGTGCTCGCTTTTAGCATATTCTAGGCCTTGCGATGAACGTCAATCTGTGGGTATGGAACGCTCACCTTGTGCTTTTCGAGGATTTCGAGTGTTTTGTGTAAGATGTTGCGTT
>JAEEGJ010011343.1_pt1 | contig 22674 bp, 18 predicted proteins | sample 8958761 | NCBI WGS metagenome assembly JAEEGJ01 (sample SAMN16246546, study PRJNA631951) | gut metagenome | biome: gut microbiome; feature: rumen; material: RS-attached | host: Bos | place: Iran: Karaj | collected 2018-10 | reverse complement strand
ATTAAATAATCAGAGAATTCTTTTAGATTCTTTTTAATGTTTGAGAGTTTATGAACATGAAAATATTTAAGAGCATTTTTTGCTTCGTTTTTTAAATATCTTGCTATACAAAGTCAATCACAATGATTTACGAGTTCTTCGTATAATATGTCTTTTTCGGTTTTTATTGTTTGATCTTTTTTAGGCATGAATATTGCGAAAAGCAATAAAATTTTGATTAAATTTTATCATAATTGGAAAACATTTACATTAGTTTTTGATTTGATGTAGTTCAAAAGGTGTACATCATGTGTAATTAAGAGAATAGTATTTCAAGATTTGTTTGCTTCAACTAAAAGATCTCCAATTTCTTGTGTGTATTCTCGATCTAAATTTCCAGTTGGTTCATCTGCAATAACAAATTCGGGGTTATTAATCATAGCTCTTGCAATCGCTACTTTTTGTTTTTCTCATCCTGAAAGTGCGTTACAATCAAGTTTATTAATATTTTCAATTCACAGTTTGGCTGTGATATTTCTGTATTTCATTTGAATTGTGTTATCGTCATCTCATTGGATTCTGAGAGGGTATATAATATTTTCTTTTACTGATAAAGCATCAATTAATTTATAATCTTGAAAAACAATTCAGATTTTTCTTCTATAATTTTGGATATCAGCATCACTGTAGTGAGCCATATCGTCCATTTTATAATAAACGGTTCTAGTATATGGTCTAAATTGTCAAATTAAAAATTTTACAATTGTAGATTTTCATACTCCAGATTTTCATATAATAACTGTAAATTGTCATTTAAATAATTCAAAATTAAGCTTTTTGAATAATGGTTTTTTTGAGTCGGGATATCATCGAGTTAAATCTTTAATTGCAATTAGTGGAAATTTGCTATCATCTATCATTACTGTTTTTTCTTGGATATAAATCATAATCGATTATATTCTATATGATTAAAAAATGCAAAATTTTTGGTATATTTATTTAATAATTGGATTGACATTTTTTGTTGAAAATTTGTATGAATGTGTTTTGTTTATTTTTTGCATTTAGAGTTTATTTATGTATAATCTATATGGTTTTATATAATGATTTGGGTAAGATGAAAGATATTTTCTTGTCGTGAATTCAAGGATCTTGAAAATGAACTCAGGCAGATTTGTTGATGGAGAAATTTCCAGGTAAATTTAAATATTTTGAAACATGAGGAATCTTGCGTGCTTTATCTAGTAATGATAATGCGATTTGAAATTATATTAGAAAAGCCGTAGAATCTTGAGAATTGATAAAAGACGGAGTTACTGTATCGATTTTTAATGTGTTTCTTCAGACTGTAGAAAAATGAGATATCCTACTTGTGGATTGAGTTTTGCGTAAAATGTGACAGACTCAAGCTGTATGTAAAGAAATGCAAAAAGCTGGTCGTGAATTTGTAGTTTTGCATTTTGATTTGCCAGATGAGGTTGTATATCAGCGTTTAGCTTCTAGAATAGTTTGTGGTAAATGTGGAAATAATGCAAATTGAGGATGAATTTGATGAAAATGTGATAAATGTGGATGAGAGCTTATTCGTCGTGAAGATGATTCAAATCTTGAAGCAATAAAAACTAGAATTGAAGCTTTTCATAAAGAAACGGAACCTTGACTTAAATGGGTGGAAGAAAATGGTTGGCTTGTGCATATTGATGCTAATAGGTGAGTGGAAGAGATTTTCAAAGATGTGATGAAATATGTTAATTAGTGATTTAATTTTAAAAAATCCCTGGATTCAATCTATCAGGGATTTTTTATAAATCAGATTTATTTAATTTTAACTTTCGATTATTTCGTTAGTGATTTCTTTGGCAGGAGTTTTGCTTTTTTTATTCTTTATAAGAAAGAATATTCCACAGGCAGCTACAATTAAACAACATATTCAAATCACAGGTCTAACAGCTAACCAGGCGATTCAGATAGTTACAAATCCTACGATTAAAGTTAATCATAAAGCAATGATTCCTGTTCAAACTCAGATGATGTTTGCTAAGAAAGGAAGAATTTTCGCTAAAGTCTCGATAAATTTGAACATTGCAGCAAATCCACAATACATTAATAATAATCCGATAAATCTGATTATCCATGTCATCATCTTGTTTTCTTTTTGTGCTTGTAGGAACATATCTTCTGCACTTACATTACCTTGACTCAATAGATTTATATTTCTTCAGTTTGAAACTTTATAGCTAGTTAATTCATTTCCCATTTGTTTTCATACTATACTAACAGTTCATGGTTTTACAGATGAGAATGTAATTTTTAAATCTCATACGGCTGGTTTGGTTGGGTCAATTCAAATATAAATTTGATCACCGTTTATATGGAAATTTTTATTTGTAGCTACTGTCGTATTTGTGGTTTCTGTGGTAGTTTCATTATCTCAGTATAAGTAATTATTGTTGTTATCTTCTACAGTTGTAGTATCATTAGTTTGAGTTGTTTGATCCGCTATTAGTTTATATTTTTCTGGTATGTTAATGCTTTGTTCAGATAGGTTTATAGTTTTATAATTTGTAAGTTGGTTTATAAAAATAGGAGTAAGAGTATAGACTCATAATGTGATGGGTTCTTTTATTCGTTCGTCTGATTCATATTCCCAAGTTGATGGATTTTCATGGTTTGTTGTTTGGTAGAAATCATTTGATGAAATGGCTTCATCACTTCGTTTTGTATCATATGTATAAGTAGTTTTACAGTCTTCACTTCATCAGTAATTATCATGACATTCTTCATGTTCTTCTTCATACCATTGGTACATTTCTACAGTTCTTTTCAATTTCAAATCATCTGTTTTGATTCAAAATGTAGAGTCTTGTAAGGCTTCAGCTTTTGATGCAGTTTCTCCTGAAACGTGAATTTCTTTTCATTCAAGTTCAGAATCAATTTGATCAATAGTAGCTTCTTGAACGATTTCTGCTCATTCTTTGAGTGCAGCTTTTTGTTTTACGTAGTTGTTTTCATTCCGTGCGAGAAGACAAATCGAAACAATGACGAGGATAATTCCTCATAAAATGCTTTTAAAGCTATTTCCAACACGAGATCCGTAGGAATGATGTGATGATACTGATACACTATCTGCCATGTTGTTTCATATGAAAAAGTAAAAATATAATTTTTAATTATTAATTTTTATGCTGATTGCAACTTATTTTTAATGTTAAATATTTAAACAAGATTTTATAAGTCATGCAAATAATGGATGAGGTCTATTTAATCTTGATTTAAATTCAGGATGTGCTTGAGTTGCTACAAAATATTTTAGTTCTGGTAATTCTATGAATTCAACTAATTTTCAGTTCGGAGATAATCAAGAAAACATCAATCAATTTTTTGATAATGTGTTATGAAATTTTGGATTAACTTCATATCTATGTCTATGTCTTTCTTTTACGATATTAGAGGATAAATCGATCTGATTGAATTCTTTGTATAATCCCCATATTTTAGTATTTGGCTTCAAAACAGCATCATAAGATCATAAACGCATGGTTCATCATTTATCAGTTATAGTTTTTTGGTCTTCCATAATATCTATTACGTTGAATTCATTTTCTGGAGTAAATTCTCATGAATTTGCTTGTGGGATGTTGCAAATTGATCTAGAAAAGGCTATTGTTGCGATTTGCAGTCATAAGCAAAGTCATAAATATGGAATATTTTTTTTCATACAAAATGTAGCGATATTTATCATTCATTGAATTCATCTATTCCCAAATCATCATGGAACAACTAATCATGAAATATTTTTTGAATTACATAAATTTGCAAAATTATTTTCCCAATCATCTGTTTCGAATTGTTCAGTATCGATTCGTTCGATATTAATTTTTGTTTTGTAAAATGCTCAGGCATGTTTTAGAGCTTCGACGACACTGATATATGAATCATCCAAATGTGTATATTTACCAGCAATTCAGATTGTAGTTTCAAATTCGGGATTTTTTAATTTATAAACTAACTCGGCCCATTTGCTCAAATCTGAACTTTTATTTTCATTGAATAGTTTCTTGATGAGTAGTTTGTCTAATCATTGTTCTTGGAAGGATAGAGGGAGCTCATAAATATTTTGGTCTAAATTCTCTATAATACACTCTTTTTCCATATCACAGAACATTGATAGTTTGGATTTTATTCATGGTTCTAATGGGTGAGGAGTTCTGCAAATAAGAACATCAGCTTGTATTCAAAGTTCTCTAAGTTTTACGATTGAATGTTGAATTGCTTTGGTCTTCATTTCACCTGATGTAGTTACAGATATGATAGGAGCAACATGAATAAATAGAACATTTTCTTTTCCAAGTTCATATCTGAATTGTCTCATCGTTTCTAAAAAATGAGGTCATTCGATATCTCAAACTGTTCATCATATTTCTATTATAGCAACATCACTTCATTGTGCTATTTTATTTACTCTTTCTTTTATTTCATTTATTATGTGTGGAATTACTTGTACAGTTTTTCAAAGATATTCTCATTTTCTCTCTTTATTTATTACGGATAGATAAATTTGACCCGTAGTTGTGCTGGAATATTTAGTTAGTTCTTCATTGATAAATCTTTCGTAATGCCCCAGGTCCAAATCGGTTTCAAATCAATCGGTTGTGACAAAAGTTTCTCCGTGTTCAAAGGGAGACATTGTTCAAGCGTCTATTTGTAAGTATGGGTCCATTTTACCCATTGTTACTTTATATCAAGCGGATTTTAATATTCTACCAATTGAAGCTGCGGTGATTCATTTACCTAATCAAGAAATCACTCATCATGTTACGAAAATTAATTTCATAAGAATTTTTTACATGGGTAAAAAAATTATATACTCATGAAATTATATTTTTCAATAGCAAAAAATTTTATGTGTATAAAAAACGGAGAAATGCTACTTTATAAGCTCAATTTTTAATATCGATAAGGTATTTATGAATGAAAAAGCTGAACAGAATTCTGTTCAGCTTTAATATTAGGAATTATTCAAATGCAAGGGGATTGAAGTCAGATTGTAGATATTTCTCAGCTTTTTCAGGTGAAATTTTATCTATTTTAAGCAAGAATCCCATTTCGTAGCATTTTAATAGTGGATTGTAGATGGGAAGAAAACAAAGCAGTCCATCTTTTTCTCCGTTAATCAAATCGGCATAGTTTAGAAAGAGCGTAGGTTTGGGTTGATTTTTTTCTTTTAGAAATTTTATTAGTTTTAATTTATCTTTTTTGTAATCACCAATAAAATCAAGTTTTGAATCTGGATTATATGTCTCTAGTTCGTTTTGCGAAAATGTAGTTTTTCTAGGGAACAGTAGATTTGTCGTTCCAAAATTAATCCAAAACATTTTTAATATGGCTTTTATACTTTCCAAGTCGTAAATGCATTCTTTGAGAGATACTTGACCGAGAATGTATTTTATGCCATTATGATTTTTTTGATAATTAATTAGAGGGCCGAGACCAGATTCCCAGATGGAGAATAATCCCCACATTTTTCGTTTGGCAGTTGGATTTACAAAAGAGCGTCCAAGTTCTAATGTAAAATCTGCGAAATTTGTCGAGAAATCTTTTGAAAACTTATAATACTTAAATGTATTTAAGTTGAAAGATTCTCCATTATGAGCATTTTTGCAGAGAATGTATCGGTATCCGGATACAACTTCATCGTTTTCATCTTTGTCGATGCTTACAATATAGTTGTATTGGTTGTCGAAAACATCTTCTGCACATTCTAGATTGAAAGCATTTGCGATAGCTTTCTGAGTATCCTCAAAAAGAGGAGGATCATCTTTTTTCTTCATATTGAAGATGAAGAAGATGTCTTTAAACTTACTGATTAGTTTCATAGTTTATATTTATTTTTGTTATTTTCAGATTTATTTTTTATTATTTTATATAATAATAAAAAATTATATAATGTCAATTGAATTAGTTGTAAAAATTTTATGTGTGTTATAGTATGAATCCGACTTTTTTATAAACATCTTCAACTTTTTTCTCTGCAATAGGAGAAACTGCATCTCTTCATTTTTTAAGAATTTTGATAATTTCTTCGTCAGAGATTTCAGAGTATTTTTTTTGGATTGGAGTGAGAGTTTCCATAATTTTTTCGAATAAATAATCTTTGGCTTCTTTAAAACTTAGTCAGCCTTTTTGATATCTAGCTCTGAGAGCTTCATCTTCTTCTGGAGTGAGAAATAATTTACAAAGATTATATACATTACATTCATCTGGATTCTTTGGTTCTTCTACAGTTTGTGTAGATGTTGGAATCTGTTTTACTCTCTTTAAAATTGATTTTTCATCATCTAGAAGTCAAATGTAATTATTGTATGATTTAGACATTTTGCGTCAATCGCTTCATATTATTGTAGCCACTCTGTTGTCTATTAATGGCTCAGGAATTTTGAAAGTTTCTCCATATTCTCTGTTAAATTTTTCTGCAAAATCTCTAGCATATTCTACATGTTGTTTTTGATCTTTACCAACTGGTACATAGTCTGCATCGTAAATCAAAATATCAGCGGCCATCAAAATTGGGTAATTGAATGTTCATACACTAATTGTTCATGCTTTTCATTTGGCTAAAGCTTCCTTGTATGAATGCATTCTTTCCATAGTTCACATAATTGTTAAGCATGAGAAAACTCGGTTTAATTGTGCGTGAGCTGGGATATCTGCAGGATTATAGATATAAAATCTATTTAAATCTGCTCCACAGGCAGCATAGAGTTTGACGATATTTATGGAATTTTGTCTAATTGCGTTTCAGTCGTGAAGTGCAGTTAGTGCGTGCATATTTGCTAAAAACATGAATATTTCTGCATCTGGATGTTCTTCTGCCATTTTTAAAAATGGGATAATAGCTCAGAAATAGTTTCATAAATGGAGCTGATTATCTGTAGGTTTCAATCAGGTTAAAATTCTTTTCGACATAATAGATAACAAGTGATATGGTAAAACATCTGTCGTAGATAGTAGAAAATTTTTGTTTTTTTTCAAGTTTTGGTTCAAATTTTAAAAAACAAATAAAATATTTTTAGTTGACATTGTTGAAAAAATATTTATGATTGAGTCATGTGAGTTTGTAATTTTATCTTTATAAACTTAATTTCATGCAGGTAGTAGTATGGATTATTATTCTTCTTGTGATTGTGTTTTTTGTATGGCTTTTGAGAAAATGGATTAAAAGATTAATCTTTATTCTGATCCTTTTGGCTTTGGCTTTTTTGATTTATGGTATTTTTAATCCTTCGTGAGCGGCTAGAATATGGTATAATGTGAGAACTTTTCCTCAAAGAATGGCTAGTTGGATGTGATCAGCCGAACAATTTTTGGATTATGATAGTTATAAATCAGGACTTTCATCAATTGGTGATAAAATTTGAGATGAATTTTGAGATGATAGGGTTGACTTAATAGACGATGAAGATGAAAGCAATTTGGAAATAGATGATGTAGAATTTGGTGGTGATGAGGATGAGATGATGAAGAATTATGTAACAAGTGATACGGAAGAAATCGGGGAAGTTTCTGAACATGAGGATAAACGTGCGATTAAGGCGTTTTCAAGGTCTATAAAATTTGTTGATTTTTCTCAGTTAATGGAAAGAAATATATCAAGTGATGATAGAAAGGTTTCATGATATTCTAAATCAGATTTATTGTGAGTTATCGGTAAATATATTGAGGAAAATCTTGATGATGATACTGATATTTTGGTTACTGTGGAATATGAAGATAATGGTACTAAACCTCAAAGAGTAATATTGGAAACTAGACCAAGAACTTTATGAGAGAAACAAACAATATACTTTTCATCAAAATTTTTGGAGGAAAGCTGAACAGAATTGGAATGAGAAAACAATGATATTGTTGGGGATTCTGTTAATTCAGCTACTGAAAAAACAAATGTATCAAAAGGGTCTAAATCTGTTCAAAGGAATACGTCTAACAAATTGACTCAAAAAGACCAAAATGAAGCAGAAGAAATTTTCTCTATATTGTTTTAATTTTAGGCTTATTTGAGAATAAATATTGTATATGAAGTGGACACCGAAAGGTGTCTACTTTTTTTGTAAATTCCACTTGCATATTGATGTAAAAAACGTATAGACAATTTTAGTTTCATTTGTTTTATTTTGATAATTAACAAAAAATGTATAAAAATAGAGCTTTGGTATTAGGGTGTTATTTATCTTTGTTGGCTTTAGCTGCATGTTGACCAAAAGTTATAGATGATTCTGATTTAGTATCAGTTGATTATAAATATACATTTGAGGATTGAACAGTGATTGAGCAGTGAACAAAGGAAATTACAATATGAAATGCGTGAGATTTAGGGTGGATGGAATCTATAATTAGATGAGCAAAACAAGATGATGAATTTGTATGAAAAATAGATTGAAATGAACTTTATGAAGCAGAATATGATTTGAATAAAATTCAATCTTATCCAGCTGTGGTTGTGAAAGAAGCTATGCAAGTAGCTGATCCAAAGGTTTGAACAAATGTAGAAATTAATAGTATGTGACATGGGGTAATTACAAGCATAGAAAAAAGTGATGATTGATATGATGAGTATGTAGTGAATTTTAATGATCCAAAAACGTATTCAGAATTATCTTATCTGATAAAAGTTACAAATATAGAAAAGAAATAGTAAATCAAATTTAAAAAAGAGTAAAAATTATGCAATTATTTAGGAGACTTTTATTATCTTGTTTCCCAGATTCTTTGGTGAAAGATTCGTTTAATCCTGCGTCAATGTTTATTTCTTTTATATCGGCAAAGGATTTTTTCACAATTATAGATAGAAAGATAATTGAGAATTATAAATTAAATCTGTTTGATCTTTCTGTAGATATTTTTGAATGAAAATTATGACTATGAGTAAATAAGGATATGATGCAATCTAAAATGGCGGATGCATATTATTCTTATATAGCAGCAGCAAACTTTAATTGATATAAGTTTTACAATATTTGAAATACAGCGGATGGAATGGTATTACTTAGTTCTCTGTATTTGTATGATGCTTTTGAAAAATGAGAGGAAAATGTATTCGTTGATGTGTTATATACATTTTATCTTTTGACATTTTTATTTGCGGCAAGGATAAAAATTTTTCCGTGAGCAGATGAGAAATCTGATTTTCAATGGTTTGTTGATTTGTATTTTAACTTTTTTGAAATTGTTGCATCTCAATTAAAACATAAAATTACGAAATGATACATTCAGGAATTGAAAACAAAAATGCTTGTTCATATAGATATATTCTTTATGATGTTTTATTATGAAAAACGTGTAAATAGATTGTATATAAATTCAGTTAAATTGAGTAAGGATTATTGTAGTGAATTCTATAATTGGTTGTTTTGACCACAATTATGAGTGGTTCAGAAAAGTTTTTTACAGAATAAAGATGTAATAACAACTAGTTCAAAAATTTCTGAAATTGAAGAGGGGTTACTTTTTGAGGTAGCTCCTGCAGATATCCATCTTAAATATTTGTTTTTAGATACTGATGTTTGAGATGTAATTTCTTGTTTGGTTTCCAATATTTTTGATAAAAAAGTATTGAATAAGAAGTTGACGGCGTTAATGAAAAGAGAAGAAGAGTTGGATTTTATTTTAGATTATGTGACGGATCCTGATAATTTTAAGAAATGATTTTTCAAATGATTAAAACAATATGTTTCTCATATGCGTTTGGAAAATAAAGACAGTTATGAGGAATTAGATGAGATGATGTCTGAGATAGGGGATGATATTAATAAATTGGATCAAATGCAAATACCTGCAAGCATAAGAAAAGAGTCTAAAATTATGGAACAATTTTTGAATTTTTATGTAAGTTCCTTATGATGACTTTCTATTTCTAGATCGGACACTTTCTTTTTTAGATTTTTTAAGTGAAAGTTCATATCAGAATTGATGCAATATTTTGATGTACGTTTTAAGACAGATCAGGCAATACAATATTCATGAATGTCCCATTTGCTATATACAAAAAATCAAGCATATTATCAATTTGTGAATAAAAAAATACGTTCGTGAAAGGAAAAATTTTTTATTCCGGCCGGTCCATTGAAATCGGATTCTGTAAGGGCTTCCGCATATTTATTAAAATCTGAAGATGAAATTGCATTGACAACATTATTTCAAGATTGTAATCCTCGTATTTGAAAATTGTATGTCAAAAATAAAGCTTTACTAGATCGATTTCAGAATCAATATTCGGACCAAATTTCATTGTTGATAAATTTATCATCAAGTGAATTTGTATATCAGTATTATGAACCAATTTTTGCAAATTTTGGGATGTGAGAAAATGTTTTGAAAATTTTGCAAAATGCTTTTACGAATCAAGATATTGTTCGTTTAAAAAATTCATTATATGTCTTTGATGTTCAATTGTTCCGTGAGCTCATATCAATGTTTCCCTGGAAAAAGTTTAAAAATCTGTACAATGATACTGTTATGTTACAGCATTTAGCATTGTTGCGTGAAACTTTATTTTGATTCCTTATTTATTATAGATATTTGCAAAATGTTCAGGGACAGGAAAATGAAAAAATGGGATGAAATTTAACATTGTTAAAAAAAATATATTTATTGCATATTCTTAATCGAGATAGTTCATTATTTTCAGTTGGTTCAAAATTAATAGATACTTTGCTGGAACAATTTTGATCGGCTTTTTCTATTTTTGTGGAATTTGACGATAATAAAGAATTTTTTTCTATTTTAAGAGAAAATTGGATGGAATTTTTGAAAAAATTATGAAAAAAATCTGAGTTAGAAAAAGAAAATTCGTTTTCGATTGAAGATTTCCTTCGATTGCGTTGAGTGCTTAAGCATATAACGTATTATAATAAAAGATATTTGATACCTAGTTAATTTAGATTAGAAAGAAAATTTTATCTTTAAAATATATGTGTAATGAAATGTGGGAAATGTAAAAATCTAGATACAAAAGTTGTAGATTCTAGGATTGTAGATAATTGACAAACGATTCGTCGTCGTCGTGAGTGTGAAGTTTGTGGGTATAGGTTCACAACTTTTGAACGTGTCTGAATGACGGAATTGATGGTAATAAAAAAAGATTGATCAAAAGAAATGTATGATCGTTCAAAATTGAAAAAAGCTATTCTTTTGGCTTTTGCTAAAATTGATTTTACTAATGAAGAAATTGAAAATTTATTAAATACACTTGAAATAAAATGGCAAAGTGAATGATCTGAAATTCAATCTTCAGTTATATGAGATGATGTTTTAGACTTATTGAAAGATAAGTATCCTGTTCCTTATGTGAGATTTTCATCAGTATATAAAAGTTTTTCTACACTGGATGATTTTAAACAATTAATTTGATAGTACCTGTTGTAAAAAAACTTTCTTGCATATTTTATTGAAAATAATATTATGAGTTAATATGATTTATTCCTTTTAACATTTTTAATGCCAACAAAAAGAACAACAAAAATAGATGTACAACATTCTAAAAAAGGAGAAATAAATGTTGAGAAGAATATGAAAAAAGATACAATTAAAAAAGTTGTAATTAAGAGAAGAAAGACAGAACTGAAGCCAACAAAAGCAAGTGCCGTAGCAATAGCTTCTCAAGCAAATCGTGCTAAAAAACAAGCATTGATAGAGAAAGTTGCGAATTCTGAAGTTATAGAAAATAAAACAGAAAATTGAGACAATAAAATTCCTCTTTGAGTTCGAGTGTTTTTTTGATGGTCATTAATGTTGTTTTGTGTATCGTTTTATCAAGCGATTATTCGTCCACAATTGGAGAATAAAGTAGTAGAAGATGTAGCGATAAGTAATGTTTATTCAGATGATTATTATGAAGATAACAAAAAAGAATGAAAGGTTCAATTATCTGTTGATTCTCTGGAATCTAATAAAGATGAAGAAATTGGAATGAAAAATGAAATTATAAAAACTCCTCAAAATCCGGAAGAATTAATTCAAGCTTATTTTGCATATATGTCAAAAGGAGACTTTGATAAATCGTTTAATTTGTTTGATGATAGAACTCAGAATGATAAAAATATAAGGGAACATTTTACGGCATTTAGAATGGCGCCATTTTTTGCATGAGTACAATGAAATGCTATATTACCTCAAAATGTGCATAAAATATCAGAAACCTATAAGTGAAATGAAGTTTATTCTTTTGATATTTCATATGTGTTAGATTCTACACATGAGCAGTATGATGAGACATGGAAATTCGCAACAAGTAATAAAAATTGAGAATTAAGAATATTGATGCTTTATTGTGTCAGCAGTAGATGTGCTAGGCACCCAATTTTTTGACCAGAAGATTTTGGGTTGATGAGGTAGTTTATTTTAGAGAACTTGATTTATGGAAATAATTGATATTTTGTCGAATGTGAAGATATGTTGTGAAAAATTTTTGGAAAAATTTTCTGATTGAACGATTATTATTCGATGAGCAACAGCAACATGAAAAAGCAAACTTTCGTTATTATTTTCAGATTTTTTTGATATTGAAATAATATCGGCAGATAGTAGACAGATTTTTCGTGGAATGGATATTTGAACGGATAAAGTTCCTTTGGAGTGGCGTGAAAAAATTCCACATCATCAGATTGATATAGTAAATCCGGATGAAACATACACTGCATGACAGTGGAAGTTTGATGTAGAAAGTGAAGTTGAAAGTATTCTTTGACGTAATAAAACTCCTGTTATAGTAGGATGAACCTGACTTTATATAGATACAATTTATAAGAATTTTCAAATGCCAGAATGTCCACCAAATTACGAATATCGTGAAGAATTACAAAAAAAAGAATATTCTGAACCTTGATATGTATATAATCTTCTTAAGCAGGTAGATCCAGAAGAGGCGAGTAAATTACATCCGAACGCAACTAGGTATATTATTCGTGCATTGGAAATTTATCACGAAACTTGAAAAACGAAAACAGAACTTTTTCTTCATCAACCAGTTAAGCATCCTTTATTAATGTTATGACTTTGGCGTGAAAAAGAAGAGACTAATATGCGTATAAATGCTAGAATAAAGGAAATGTTGAGAATTTGACTGATAGATGAGGTAAAATGACTTTTGGATAAATGATATTCTCCATCTTTACAATCAATGCAATGAATTGGGTATAAAGAAGTTATTGGTTATATCCAATGATATTATGGATATGATGAGATGGAAGAACTGTTGAGAAAAAATACACATTATTTAGCAAAAAAACAGAGAACTCGATTCCGTAGGTATATTTCAGAATGAAAATGTTCTCTTAGGGATAATGTGGAATATGAAGTATGTTATTTATAGGTTATTATTTTCATGCAGAAGTGAATAATATAGCTTCTTTTCTATCAGTGAAAGTTTCATCCATAGATATCCATCCTCATCATCTACCATTGTATTGGCTATAAAAATTTATTCTTTCCCATTGCTATTTCTGTAATTGCTAGATATTGTTGAGAGATCTAGTTAATTTGTTATTCCTACCTACTACGATGATTGAGGGATATCACTTTTTTAAATGTTCTTTTATTTTATTATTTGTGTTATTATCTATTTATAAATGTTCTGATTTTATTTTCTGTAATTTTATTGACACCTCTATTAGGTGTTGGTGATTCGCTTGTTCGACAACGATTTTAGAATTAATTGAAGGATTTGCCATAAAACAAATGCAGGCAATCGCTGTATCATTTTACCCAATTTCTCATATTGTTTTGCCTCTAGGTGTTTTATTAATATCTTTTCAACGTGGGGCATCTTGATTATATTGATTATAAGTTAGACCACTTTTGGGATTTGTGTGAGTCTTTTCTGGTTTATTTTTCTTTTCTATTGTTTTACCTCCACTTTTTCTTTATATGTACCATTTGTCAATCTCTTTAATTTCGTTTTGTAAATTAATTAAATCACGATAAAATATCACCTAAAAAAATTGTTTCTAATTCTGGTGTTTTATCGATTTCGTTAGTGTGTTTTAATAATTAATAAAATAAATCTTAAATTAATTCACCACTAGTTTTATGCTTGTGCTGGTGTATATATGGAGGCTTGTTTCACACTGGTGAAAGCTGTATTTACGGGGACTCGTCCTCATCATTTACCGTTATGTGTGTTTCCGATATATACTTCTTTTTCTCCATTTTTTTCTCTAATATCTATGGCAGCCATATAATGTTGTCCTCCGGTAAGTTTATTGTCTCCTCTTTTGCCTCCTCAGTGTACCATAAAAACAACAGGATATCATTTTTCTAAATGTTTTATCATCTCTGTTATTGCTCGTTGGGTTTTTTCTCTTGACCGTGCATTTTTCTTTTGAGGTTCTCCAGGTAAGAGAACTTTTGATTCTCGTCTATGTTGGCTTGCTTTAGGAATTGAATCATAAGGACATCTGCCTGCATAATTTTGACGGTAATAATCAGGTGTATGTGTAGGATCTCAATCAACAACAGCAGCTGCTGTTAACAAACAACCAGTTGCATTCATAGTACTAGGTCAGCCCTTCCCCTTTTTGATTTTATTTCTTCGACGTGGATCACCTTGATCATATTTATGGTAAGTTATCCCACTTTTTGAATTTGTGTAAGTTTTTCATTCATTATCTGTTTCTTTAGATTCTTTTCAATCTTTTTTTGTATTGCTGTCTTCCGATTTTTTTTTACTAGAATCATTTTCGGGTTTATTTTCGGTAACTGAAGAATCAGATTTTTTTTCTTTATCTGATTCATTGGATGTTCCCTCACTTTTTTGTGTTTCTTCATTTGTTCATAAATCAAATCATTTATCAGAAGTAGCAGCAGTTCAGGCAGCAACAGCAGTTCAGGCAGCAGGTACAATTCATAACCATGCTAAAGCTTTTCACCACAATTTACTCCAAATGCTTTCTTTCTTTTTTTCTTTTGTATCGTTTTCACTTGTTTCTGCATAATTTTCATTATTGTTATTATTTTCTTCTTCATTTGTTTCTTCATTTGCGTCTGTTTTTTCTCTATCGTTTTCGCGTGTGTTTTCTTTGCTTTTATAATCTTCGTTATTATCTTCTTTATTATCTTTTCACCATCAAAATAATTTTTTTATTAATTTAAATGCTAGTGTACTTGTTCATAAAAAAAATCCTGTACGTAATATATTCTTTCATCATTCTGTACTCCATTTTTCTTTTTTTCGGATGTTGTTCCATTGTTCTCATATCCAACCAAATATTCCTTTACTATCGTTTTTCGTTTGACTTCCTATAGAGGTTGGGATTTCTACTGGATTTGTTATAGAACTATATAATTTAACAATTTCATTAAAACTATTTAACAGTGTTTTTGCTTCCTCTTTTTTTTTCTTTGATGATTCATCTGTTTTCTTCTCCAGTGTTTTGATTGTTGTTTCTACTTTCTCTTTCGTTATCTCTGCTTGTCTTTTTAGTTTTTCTGCTATATCTTTTTTTTCTATTTCGGAAATTGTTACATCTTCTTTTAATGCATTTAATGATGTTTTTATTTCATCTACTTCTGTCCTGAGTTCTTCTATGCTGTTTCTCATCTCTATTTGCTTTATGCTCTAAATGTTCTTTACAATGTTTTTAAATTTTAGGTTAAATTGTTTTGTCAAGCTGTATTATAAAAATTAACATATTCTATGTTTTTTCATTTAGGATATTCATCGATACTCATTGAATTAGTTTTTTTTCATTTTGAGTGGTAATATGGATCTAATACGCGTCGATGTCAGGATTCGTCTAAAAAAGCAACAGCTCTATGTCCATATCTTCTTCAATTTTTAGTATTGGACTCAATAGATAAGTCAGCAAAATTCGCATTATTAGGAGCTATTTTTTCTAAGTTTATGCATGAGTTGTTATTTTTTTGTTTTGATGTACTTGTAATAAAATGTTCTTTGTCTTTTGGGGGTTTGTGGACGGCTTCTTTACCATTTCAACTAGGTAATTGAATTCCAAACATTTTTCCATTTTTTCTAGCAGTTTTTGAGCATAATGTTATTCCAGATGGACTTTTTTCAAATGGATTGGATTGAATTTTGGATGCATCGAACCCTTTTCATATATTTTTTTTTCATAAATTATCTTTTTTGTCTTTTCATTCATCTTTTTTTCATTTATTCTCTTTTCATGATTCTTTTCAATTATCAGATTTTCATGATTCTGTTTCTTCATCTTTTGGAGTATTTTGGTCTGTTTGTTCCGTTTCTGTAGAAGTAGATGCTGTTTCTTGTTTTTTTCATCAATTATTCATTTTCTCCATAAATTCTTTCTCAAAATTAATAAGTCTTTCTTTTGTGTCTATTTTTTGTATTTCTTCTCTGATACTTTTTAGTTCTTCAATTAAATTACTTTTTAATTGTATTATTATTCAAAGGATAATATCTTTAACATTATCAAACTTTTCTTCTTTATCATCTATTAAATAATCAATTATTAGATCTCTTTTACTAGAATCTGATAAAAGTTCATCATCTTTATTTATTTCTTTCATCTTTTCAATAATACGTCCTGCTGCTTCTTTTTTTAATTGTATTAATTCTTGATTTATGCTTTTTTGTCACTTTTCTACAGTTTTATCTGTATTAATATATTCGTTTCACATGACATTCAATTATGATATAAAGTATCCATATTATATTCAAATATCAAAATTTTGTCAAATTTTTTAGAACCTTTTTATGTGTTTAATATTCTTGGATAGGGTGTTTTATTGTTTGTATTGTTGTTGGTTTTATATATTGAATTAAATTTTTTGATGTAATATCCTAAGCAATGTGGTATTAATTCTTGATTGAAATAGATGTCCTCAATTTATAGTGGATGAATTTGAAAAAGCTATTTAGTGATGAAATGTTAGTTTAGGAAGTTAAAAATTTTGGGAATAGTCTGTTAAGCTTTATATTCGTGAAAAGGTTTTTTATTTCAGATGAATCGATTTGCTGCGAATTTGGCACGTTTTACAAGACCAGGCATAACTTTTCAATTTCATGCAGCAGTTATGGCGTGTTTGCTAATAAAATTAAATATTCCATCTTTATCGTTTCGATGAGATATAACATATTCTTTAAGACTGTTTGTTGATTTTTTTGTTCATCATGATTGGCATACAAGAGAATCAAGTATATTTTGATTATATTTACATCATTTTGAATCTAGTAAAGCTTTCCACTCTTTGGCCTTTTTATCATAATATGCCCTTGTATTTTTTCTAGCCCAATCTTCTGGTACTTTTTCTCCAGATTTGAAGTGAATTATTTTTTTAAGTAAATTACCTTGTTCGTCTATGTGTTTATAAGCCATACCAAAGGGTCAGGTAGCAGATTTTTCTCAAAATTGGGTGCCAATTCATGCAACTAGAGCGTCTCCTTTCTTTTGTTTCCCTTCCATTTTCAACAATTCTTCGAACATTTCATTTGATATCTTATCTGGTCAAGTTTCTAAAGTCTCTTTAAATTCTTTTGTGTTGTTGTTTGTATTATTTCATTTTTTCTGACTTTCATTCTTTTGTTTTTGTGCGATTTTGTCTTGGAGTTCATTTTTTAATTGGATATTATTATCATTTTGTTTTTCATTATTGTTTTTTCACCAAAGGTGTAACCATTTACCTAAAAAATAAGTTCATAATCATGCAATGCTTCGTCATATAAATTTTCAGTACCATTTACTTCGAAAAGATTTTTTGCTTTGTTTTTTTCCCCCTTTTTGATTTATCTCAGATTCATTTTCCATTGATGGTTTATTATCTTCAGAATTTATAATAGAACTGTAAAGATTGGTGATTTCGCTAAAACTTTTCAGTAGTGTCTCTGCTTCTTCCTTTTTCTTTTTTGAAGCTTCATCACTCTTGTCCTTTAAGATTTTAATGGTATCTTCAATCTTTTGCTTTGTTGTATCTGCTTGTTTTTTTAAGGCCTCTGCTTGATTTTTCTTTTCAACTTTAGAAATTGTTACATTGTCTTTTAATGTATTTAGCGAATTTTTTATTTCATCTACTTCTGTTTTGAGTTTTTCTATATTATTCATCGTAGTTGGTTATTTAAATGTTATTTGCTTATTATATACATATTTAAAGGAAAATGCAAAAATTATAATACTTTTTGATGTTTTATTTGTTGTGCGAAAAAAATAATTTAACTAGATTTTATCTAGGACATTGAAAAACTTTTCGGTGTCTTTTTCTGTATTGTACAAATATGTACTAATTCTGGCACTTCATCATATATTTAGTGATTTATGTAATGGGTAAGCACAATGTCATCATGTACGTATACATATGTTATTCTTAGAAAATATTTCTCAGATTTTGTTGAAGTTGTTTTCATCGTTTATGATAAATGAAAACGTTCAGATGCGGCTGTCAGGTTTATAGTTTCATATTAACTTTATTTTGTCTTTTCTTTTTTCAAATCATTCACATAAAATTTTAATAAGTGTTTTTTCATGTTCTTGAATTTTCTCTATTCATCATAGTTGTTCGATAGTTTCTAATGCTTTTAAAAGACTAACTGCTCAAACTATGTTAGGGGTTCAGGCTTCTCGTTTATCTGCATTGTTTTGTAGTGAGAAATCATCAATACTCATATCTTTTACTGTTCATCATCACAGAATTAAAGGATTTAATTCTTTTATCCATTCACGTTTTAGATACATCATTCAGAGTCATGTGCAGGCCATCATTTTATGTCCAGGCATGATTAGAGAATCACATTGAATTTGTTCAATATCAACTGGTATATGAGGAACTGATTGAGATCCATCAACAATGAAAAATACATCTTCTCAGATTTTGTTTCTAATTTTTTCTATTTCCATTATCTGTCATGTAACATTTGATACGTGAGATAATGATATAACTTTAACTTTTTTATCAAACTTTTTGTCAAAGTCTTTTCGGTCGATATTATAATTTTTGTCTTCATTTATAAATTCTATTTTAAATCAAAATATTTTGGACAAAGTTTGCCATGGTAATATATTTGAATGATGTTCTCGATTTCATAGCAAAATTTTATCTCATTTTCAAAGTCTTCAACTATTTACTAGTGCTTGTGCAAGTAAATTTATGCAATATGTAGAATTGTAAGAATAAATTATTTCACTTGGGTTACAGTTGATTAATTCAGCAAGTTTACATTTTGATTCGTAATATAATTCTTCAGATTTTTCTGATAAAGAGTATAGTCCACGATGAATATTTGCATAATCATTTTTTAAAAAGTCTGAAACTCAATCTATTACAGTTTTTGGTTTTTGGGTCGATGCAGCATTATCTAGATAAACTAATTCTGGATGTTTGCTAAAAATAGGAAATAATTTTTTCCATTGATTGTCTTTTTTTCAAATTAGTTTTATCATTATTTTTGAGTTAGGTTATAGTATGTTGTAGTGTTTGGATCTTTTTCTAGGTAGTAAGAAACTTTATTAGCACGAATAGATCATTCAACTAAAGTTCAATTAGTAAGTATAAATGAAATACTTCAGATTTGTTCATCTGTTTCTATATTATATAGTTTTCCATATCGTACAAAACTGTTTGTACCTACATTATAACTATTTAGTTCTGATCTAGTTACTTTATATCTTTCGTCAAGAAGTTCTATGTAACCATCTGTAAATGCAGAATTATTTAATGCGAGTATATCTACATAAACTTTTACATTTATTTTTCAATCATCTCAAGTTGTTACTGTTTCTGAAAGTGTTTTTACTATTTCATCAGAGAGTTGAGTTGAATTTAAGTTGTTGTACATTGTGAGTCTAACTTTTAATCTGTATAAGTATGTGGCTACATCATATCTGGCGATTTCATCAGTAAATGAAACTGTATCTTGTGCTGATATAAGTCAGATTTCAATTGCTCTTTTGTAGTATTCAGTTCGTCGAGGATTTACGCTTTCGTCTAATTTTGCTCAGTCAAAGAGTCTGATTAGCATTGCTATAAATTCAGCTTTTGTTACTACTTGATCAGGAGAGAATTTATCATTAGATCCAGCCATTATTCCGTATTGACAAACTCTAGTGATGGAATCTTTAAATTCAGATTGAGGATCGACATCGCTAAATTCGCAATTTCATTGATTTCTTACAGTTGTTAAGTTTGTTGCTGTGGCAAATTTATCAAGCATTTTTGCAACTTGTGCACGTGTTATAGTTTGGTATGGCATGAATGATTCAGTTGTATTATAGGAAGTCATACCGTTATCATACATCCAATTTAATGATTCCATGAATTCAGAACTGTCAGTTAATGTTTCATTTCATGCAATTATAGCTAGGCTTACATTATTTCAACTTGTTCATGTGTTATCTCATGTACCAGAAACGATTTCATTAGAATCAGGATTGGAATTGTCTGAATTTGAATCAGATTCGTTTGAAATTTTTGATTCTTCCCATTTAGATTTTAGTTCTTCTATTTGTTTTAAATATGCATCATTATCTCATTCTAAGTTGTTCAAACGAGCTAAATATAACTTGTATTGCTCCTCGTCGATAATCATGCTTTTAAACCTGAATATTAATAGAGAAGCTTCTCGTCTAGAAACAGGTTGATCAAATTTTGCTAAATTGATTTCGTTTGTCATTGACAGTGCTAAGGCCTTAACATAATATTCAATCCATCGAGGTTGCCCGGATTCATTAGACATTTTTCATTCAAAAATTCTCAAGAGAACAGCTAAAAGCTGACCTTTCGTTAAATTATCATGGGGCATATATTGATGAGTTTTATCGTTTCATCTGAATATTCATCGCCTACAAACGTTATAAATATGTTCAGATAGAGTTGGATCAAACATGTTTGTATCTATAAAACTACAATTGAATCATTTGTCTTCTTTAGGGAATCATAGAACACTGTAAAGTTGACCAATCATTTTCGCAGATTCTTCTCTTGTAAGTTTGTCATATGGACGGAATTCTTCAGCGTTATCATATTTTGTTAATCAATTTTTGTACATCCAGTATAAGGCTTTATCGAATTCATCTCATGTTAACAATTCTGCATTTATATTTTCTCATAATGTGCGGGTCGTTTCAGTTCATGTCGAAGTGGTTGATCAAGTATTTGTTTCAGTTCATGTTCAGACTACTGTTCATGTGTTTATTTCTCATGTTCATGTTGTATCTCACGAGTTAATTTCGCTTCATGTGTTAGTTTGACTGTTAGGAGATGTTATAGAAACAGTTAAAGTAGACCCAGAATTTAGAGTTCAGGATAATGTTTTTTCAGCATTTTCTAATGTTATTTTGTTATCTCATGATGTGAGATAAACTTCATTATCTTTTTCATCTATTTGAAGTTGATATTCAGCATTAATAAAATTTCATAATAAAATGATGCTGAGCAGGGATATCGCTCCTAAAAAAATTGAAGATTTTTTCATGAAATTTTGAGAAATAAATAAAATTTAAATTTACCTGTTTATAGTAGAAATATTATTGTTTTTTTCAAAAGATTTTATATTTATTTTTGTATACATATTTGATATTATTATATATAATGTTGACTTTTGTTGATATAAACTATTTGTCGTGAGAGGATTTTTTGTTTTTTGTTGTTTTTTTTGTTTATAATGTTATATATAAATTCATGAAAATTGTTTAGTAAATGAGTCTTTTTGCATATTGATGGGGGATAAAACAGTGAAAAGAAAACATTTTTTGACGTGATTATTGTTGATTTTACCAACAGTTTTGTTTTTTGTGATTCTTTGGTGGTTGGTATCGTTGATATTAAGACGGGTTTGAAAAATTGTAGAATTGTTCCCTGATGTTATGATGGATAAATTATGATTACCTGAAATTGTGGTACATTTTTTATGATTTTTGGTTTTATGTGGTTTAATCTGGTTGTTATGATTTGTTATGAATCAGTGACGTGTTTGAGAGAGGGTGAAGGCTTTTTTAGATCCGTTGATTGAAAAAGTTCCTTTGTTAAGTTCTTTAACTAAGATTACAAATCAAGCTGCGAATACTTTACAAAATACAAATTCATTTAAAAAAGTTGTTCTCACAAGGTTCCCAACAGAAAAAACATGGTCTGTTTGATTTTTGACATGAGAAGAATTAGACAGTTTTGAAAGTGCTATATGAGAAACAAATTTGGTTTCTGTATTTATACCAACGACACCAAATCCAGCAAATGGGTATTTAGTTATGTTGAATCCTAGAGATTTTGTGGAGACTGATGTTCCTGTTTCTGATGCGATATCTTTTGTAATTTCTATGGGTACGGTGTGAGCTACAAGTAAAATATTGAAAAAGAATACAAAAAAATCAAATTTTTAAATTTTGATTTATTTTCTATGTTGATAGCAGTCGATAAACCTATATGAATAAGTAGTTTTGACGTAATTCGTGTCTTAAAAAGAGAATTATGAGAGAAAAAAATCTGACATAGTTGAACGTTAGATCCTTTAGCATCATGATTGATGTTAATTGGAACTTGAGATGATACTAAAAAATTGAATAATTTAATTTGATTAGATAAATCGTATGAAACTATAATTGATTTTTCCAAAAAATCTGATACATGGGATATGTGATACCGAAATTATTATGAAGAGATAAATATTGAATGAAAAGAAATTTCACTTGAAGATATTAAATCAAGTTTAAATTTACTTATTCCAGAATATGAATT